>Ga0181522_10001793_pt1 | contig 12689 bp, 12 predicted proteins | sample PEATcosm2014_Bin_27_FD_121103 | JGI IMG/M metagenome (GOLD analysis project Ga0181522, IMG submission 121103) | Peatland microbial communities from MTU Mesocosm Facility, Houghton, MI, USA - PEATcosm2014_Bin05_10_metaG | ecosystem: Environmental > Terrestrial > Soil > Wetlands > Peat | place...
ACGACGGGAGTATTGAGCGGGACACCCGCGGCAGGGACGGGGGGCACTTATCCTCTTCAGATCAAGGCTGGCAACGCGGCAGGCACGAGTGCTGTGCAGAGCTTCACGCTGACGGTGGACCAGGGCCCGGCGATCACGAGCGTGACAAGCGCGACATTCACCGTTGGCAAGGCGGGAACTTTCAAGGTGACGGCCGCGGGTTACCCGGCACCCACGTTCACCGAAACAGGAACGCTGCCGAGCGGTGTGACGTTCAACGCCGCGACCGGCGGGTTGAGCGGTACGCCTGCAGCCGGCACCGCTGGCACATACACGCTTCACTTCGTGGCCAGCAACGGCGTGGGCGCAAATGCAACCCAAACCTTCACCCTGACGCTAGATCAGGCCCCGGCGATCACGAGCGTGGCAAGCGCGACATTCACGGTTGGCACGGCAGGAACTTTCAAGGTGACGGCCACGGGTTACCCGGCACCGACGTTTAGTGAAACGGGAACGTTGCCGGACGGAGTAAGTTTCAACACGACGGGAGTATTGAGCGGAACACCCGCGGCAGGGACGGGGGGCACTTATCCTCTTCAGATCAAGGCTGGCAACGCGGCAGGCACGAGTGCCGCGCAGAGCTTTACGCTGACGGTGTCGGCGCGGCGATCCCCGTGAGAGTTTGCAAAAGCAAACCTTCCCCGGAATTAATATTAATGAACGGGATTGAGGAAACACGAGAAGCATTTCGAACACATCCGTGAATTGTTCTCCGACTTCCTTGAAGCTTTGCGTGACTATTCGGCTACCAATGCCGATCCGTCTTTTAGCTGCCCACACTGTTCATTAGCCGAGACATGTTAAGCCGCTTGGTTAGGGTGATCTTCGGGATGCGTTCCGCTTCCACTCCGGTTCAAGACGCGCTCACGTTGGCAATGCGCCGAGCCAATCCGCCGACGATGGTTCTCTTGCCAACTCCTGGCTGTCCCACTAGAACGGGGTTCTTCCCAGTGAAGCGGCTCAGAAGCTCGATGAGGCGATCCAGTTCTTTCTCGCGCCCAACCAGCGGCTGAGTGTGGTCCACCAGATCGCTGATATAAGAACTGAGTTCATCATGCGCGAGAGGTCGTTCCTGCCCTTGCCGGGCGAGTTCCTCACGGACCTCGCTCAACCGGACACCACGTTCCACCAAGATCTGCGCGGCAAAGCATTTTTCCTCGCGCAATAAGCCAAGCATCAGGTGCTCCGTGCCGATATGGTTGTGGGCCAGGCGCTCCGCTTCCTCTCCCGCATACGCCAACACACGTTTCGATTCGTTGCTCAGAGGAAGGTCTACAGAAGTAAATTTTCTCTCGAGTAGTGGTCTAACTCTCCACTTGTTTTCGAATGGATGCTATCTCCGAGCGTAAAACCCGATTAGTTAATGCCTTATCTTCTCGGACGATTCCCAGGAACAGGTGTTCGCTCTCGATGTAGGGAGAACCAAACCCTGAGGCCTCATAGCGTGCGAAGAAAACAACCCGACGCGCGTTTTCGGTGTATAGCTCACACATTGCTGTTCACCGTAACTTTGGAGAGCACCACAGATTCTAAGAGATAGTGTCAGATCGCGTCCATGGGCGCAGTCGCGGGCGCCCGGCAAGAACGGAGATCACATCGTGGCCGAGTGGGCCAGCTCTCCAAGTGGCCCATTGTGTACCGATCGTTGCCACAGCTTCTCTTATGCCGGCGTATTTTTGGCTATTATGAAACTTTACGCTAGTGGTCTGTTTTGCTCAGTCCGGCACCTGCACTGGCGAACATACTGGATGTTCGTGGGATGAAGAGTCTGAAACCAGAAGCCGACGGAATCTCTCGACTGCTTAGCGCGCATCGAGAATTTGCACCACCCGAACAATGAAAGTACCGAGGAGGTTCAGGAACATGAAGATTTCCAAAAATGTCGCAGGCTTTTCACGGTTTCGATTGGGCAATCGGGGTCTGGTTTGTCTGTTGTTACTAGTTCTGTGCTTCGTGGCTTGGCCTCAAAACCTGTCTGCCGATCAAGACCAAGGCGCGCAAGCACCAGCACCGCCACAAGACCAGCAGGCCGCGCACGCGCCCCCATACACGCAACAGACTCCCGACCAGTTGCAGCAGTTGGTCGCGCCGATTGCGCTGTATCCGGATTCGCTGGTGGCGCAGATTCTGGCGGCATCGACTTTTCCCGAGCAAGTCGTCGAGGCCGACCGATGGGTTCAAGCGCATCCTGATTTGAAGGGCGCCGATTTGGGTAACGCTGTGGACCAACAGCCCTGGGATCCAAGCGTCAAGGCGTTGGCTGCATTTCCATCCGTTCTGGGGAACATGGACAAGAACTTATCTTGGGCATCGTCTCTAGGCGACGCATACTACAACCAGCAAGCGGACGTTATGAATGCCGTACAGGTGATGCGCCGGCGGGCGCAAGAAGCTGGCAATCTTAAGACTACGCCGCAGCAAACCGTGGCGATGCAGAACTCTGACATCAGCATTGCGCCGTCCGACCCGGATCAGGTTTACATCCCCGCATACGATCCGTGGGCGGTTTACGGAGGGCCTGTAATGGCGTGGCCGGGATGGTATCCGTACCCGGGAATCTGGTTTGGCGGCCCATACCTCTCGTTTGGAATGGGGTTTGGGATCGGTTGGTACGGCGGTTTTGGATGGGGCTGGAATAACTGGGGATTCAACTGGCGTGGCGGATACGGGCTGTACGGCGGCGGCAGGTACTACTCCCGTAGCAATACGTTTTACAACCGGAACACCTACTACAGAGGAGGCGGCGAGGGGGGTGTAGCAAGGAATGTGCAACGTGGGTCGAACGTCGCGCGCGGCGGATTTAGCGGCGAGCGCGGAGGAGAAAACGCCCGTTCCGGCGCGAGCGGCAGGGCTTTCAACGGAAACACTCGGGCGGCGCGAGGATACGCTGCACCCCGCGGACAGAGCGGTGTTCGTTCGGGCGCATTCAGCGGCTACCAACGCGGCGGAGAGGCGAGAAGCTCTTCATCACGCGGAAGCGCCAGTATGGGCGGCGGCGCTCGGGGCGGCGCTTCCGGTGGTGGTGGGCACGCCGGCGGCGGAGGCCACGGCGGTGGCGGGCATCATTGATCCGAGGTTCGTTATGTTCCGGGTAGTTTGATAAGAGTTAGAAATGGAGAGAAGCCATATGCAACGAACGACGCTGGACCTCGACAAACTTCATTGGGCCAATCTTCCTCAACTGGCCACGATCGCCATCGTTTTGACGATGTGCCTTCCTACACGTTCCATGGCGCAGCAACCGGGCCAGAAAACATTTTCATCGCCGGAAGACGCGAGCCACGCATTGGTCGCGGCAGCACGGGGTAACGATGAAAAAACGATGCTCGATATCCTTGGACCAGACGGGAAGCAAATCGTTTCGTCGGGAGACGAGACCGAGGACGCCAGCAGCCGCGCTAATTTTGTAGAGAAATATCAGGAAATGCACCGTTTGGTTAAAGAACCGGATGGAACCACCACTTTATACATCGGAGCTGAGAACTGGCCCACGCCGATACCGCTCGTGACCCACGGAGATTCGTGGTACTTCGACACGCAGGCGGGCAAGAAGGAGATTTTGTATAGGCGAATTGGCCAGAACGAAATATCGTCCATTCGCGTTTGCCAGGAACTGGTGGCGGCACAAAAGGAATACTCCTCCGCCCAGCACAACGAGTATGCCGAGAAATTCTTCAGTGATGAGGGGCAGCACAACGGCCTCTATTGGAAAGCCGAGGACGGAGCAGCAGAGAGCCCCATCGGACCTTTGGTGGCAGCAGCAGTTGCAGAGGGCTACTCCAAGGGCCTGGGAGACACTCCAACTCCCTATCAGGGTTACTATTTTCGCATCCTGACACGTCAGGGGAAAAACAGCCCAAGTGGCGCCAAGAGTTACGTCGTAAACGGCAAAATGACCGGAGGATTTGCTTTCGTGGCCTATCCCGCGGAATACAGGTCGTCCGGTGTGATGACATTCATTGTTAGCAACGACGGGGTAGTTTATGAGAAGGATCTTGGTAAGAAGACCGATGTTGTTGCCAAAGCCATGAAGGAATACAACCTCAATTCCGGTTGGCAGAAGGCTGAAGAGCAGCAGGACGAAACTGCCAGCGACCAGAAAGCCAAGTAAGACGATCCCGACGTTTAATCGCGGCTGTCAATTTTTCCTATATCGTAAGACTTTGGGGCTGCCAAAAGGACGCAGGATGGCAAGGGCTTTGACGGACGTAGGGTCCGCCTTCGCTGTTGAATTCAGCCACGAGCACACCAGCTGCGTCTCGCGTGAGCTTCAGACTGCGATAGGCATCGAAGTAATTAGTCTTAACTGCGTTCATAGTATTTTCCCCTATGTCTCGTCCTCTCGGATCGAATTAGACTCGCAACTCCAGCGCTGACCAATCAGCCAAGGACAACTCGATTGGTTCCGGTGCAACGGGCCCTCCGTATTTCTTACCTTTACGTACAATAAGGCGCGCGCGAGCCCGTGTTTCTCGTATTTGAGTGCAGCGCGACACCTGCACCGAAAGTGAGGAAGAACCTAGTTAAGGAGAAATTCGTGCAGACATTAAAGATAAATTCCCCCTGGAAATGCCGCCGGTACACTCAATAAGGAAACACGACAAGCAACATTAGAACGGTATATATCGACAGTTGTTTGTCCGTTTGTCCCGTTGCATAAAGGTGTTCTTTACGTAATCATGAGGCGTCAATCCGAACAATTGGTCACGCCTGGGGAGCTGAGACCCTGTTCTCCGGGAAGTTCATGCGGCGCATCAGCGCCTGAAAGCGTGGCTCGGAGCGCAAGCGATCCAGTCCCGGATAGGAGTTCGCAAACACCATCCATTCGTCATGCTCTTCATAGGCCCGTTCAAGCCAGGTGATTGCCAGGTCGCGCTGGCCGAGGCCAGCGTAGGCTTCCGCCAAGAAGAAGCCGGACACATAACGGTGCCGGGCTGTTTCTTTCAACTCTTTGATCAACGCCTCTGCCTCATCGTTCCTTCCTTGCAGCCCATAGATACTGGCTAGGGTTGCCAGGCGATAAGGGTCTCGCGACTCAGATGGGTGAGTGGCGTCCCATCTTTTTTGAGCGGCCATGGCCTCTGAATACATCCCTTTCTCTCTGTAGGCGTGGATCAGGCCGCCGTCATCCCCCAAATTCTCGAATTGCTTCAAGGCGAGATCGTATTGACGCGCCGCATAGGTTACCCATGCCCGTGTTTCCTTTACGGAGATGTTCACGGGATCTAATTCATCTGCGTAATGGATCTGAGCCAACCCCTCGCCGTTCCGTCCCAAGGCCTGCACAAATCGCCCGTACTCCAAATGTGCCTGCACGTAGTTGGGATTGAGCGTCAGCGCGAGCTTGTACTCTTTCTCCGCTTCATGCCAGTTCCAATCGTCTCGAAGAGTTTGAGCCAGAGAAAAGTGAGCTTCCGGGAGGGACGAGTCCAGCTTCAATGCCATGGTGGCCGCCGTTCTGGCCTCAGACAAGGCCCCCTTCGAGGAATAAGCTCTCAACCCCGGGAGCCCCAGGTCGATATAGGCGTCAGCAAGTCCCGCGTATGGCTGAGCGTAAGTTGGGTCCTTGTCGATGGCCAATTTGAAATATGCAATGGCTGTCTGAACGTCCTGCTCTGTGTATTGCCCTTTGCTTGCAACTTTGGAAAGGTGCCCCGTTTTGCCAGCCAATATCGACCGGCCGCGAAGGTAATCACCAAGCGCCTCGGGATTTACGGGTCGAGAGCGTGACAAGCGGGCGCGCTCTTGCGAGGTCAACTTGACTTGTATTTCGTCCGCCACGGCGCGTGCAATTTCATCCTGCAAGCTCAAGACATCGCGAATGCTGCGATCGTATTCTTGCGCCCACAATTGACGTTCCGGCGAAGCTTGAGCTAGACGGACCGATACTTTCACCCGGTCCCCCGAGCGTGCGACTGCCCCTTCCAATACAGCATCCACGTTCAACTCTCGGGCGATCTCTCGCAGCGATTTCTTGCTGCCTTTATACTCCATTATGGACTGTCGAGAGATCACGCGCGGGCCACTGATTTTCCCAAGTTCCGTGATTAGGGCTTCGGTCATGCCGTTAGCGAAGAACTCTTGTTCCGTGTCGCCCGATAGATTTGCCAGCGGCAGGACCGCGAGAGCTTGGATGTTCTGCTTCGGTCTGCGCGCAAAGATCTGATCGCGCCAGCCCACCACATTCATTCCCACCAAAGCGGCCGCGAGAGCAAGTGTTCCGAAAATTGCCAGCGACGATGCACTTGGCTTGCCTGCATTGAGAACCAGGACGAGAACTCTCTTCCACTTCGGGGTTGTAACCAGGGTTAGCGGTTGACTCGCATGGTGGCCGGTTTCTGTGGCCGACCGCAGCGTCTGAAAATCTGCTATCGGACCGATGTACCGGTATCCCCTGCGAGGCAGCGTTTCGATGTAGCGCGGTGTCTCAGCCGAATCGCCAAGTACTTCGCGAATCCGCGCGATCGCATTGTGCAGGCTGTGGTCAAAATCGACGAAGGTGTCAGCAGGCCAGACTTGTGCTCGAAGCTGCTCGCGTGTGACTAGCTCCCCCGCGCTATTCAGCAACGCCGCCAGTACCCGTATCGGTTGGCCTTGCAGGCGCAGTTTAACGCCAGCCTTACGCAGCTCGCCGGCTCGAATATCCAGATCAAAACTATCAAATCGCAGAACACGCGAAGCTGGAGCCGCTGCCAACATACGAACTCCCCGTGAGGTTATCAGGCTACCACATTTCTTTGCGGCTTAAGGCCACACGGCTGGGCAATTAAGTCCACGTTTTTCTTAGAGTTAACAATTGAGGAATTTTGGGGGAACAAAGGAGGCTGCATGGATTGATCGCTTTCACAGCTCAATGCAAGATTTCCCTCGGTCCACCGCATTCGCGATCGCGGCTGACAATCTCAAAAGATGAATAAAGGAAAAACTATGAGAACGTCCATCTCCCAGCTCATCCAGAAATCGATACTACGAACCCTAAGTTTGGGTTTGCTCAACAGCCTTATCATTGCCATTCCGCCGCTCGCCGCCGAAGAGCCTTCGAATCATGCCCGCGGTCATCAGGCCTCCCTTTCGGCTTCGGCCAAGTTGGTGCAACTCGTTCGCGAAGGGACAAAGCAGTACATCGATGTCAACAACGCTACTGCGGCCGGATACGGTCCATTTCTAGGTTGCGTCGCTGGTACCGACCACGGGGCAATGGGCGTGCACTATGTCAATGGCACCCTGCTCGGCAACCTCACCCTCGACCCCGCGCAACCGGAGGCACTCATCTACGAGCCTTCCGATGGAAAGATGAGACTCGTCGGTGTCGAGTTTATCCTGGACTCGGCAAGCTGGCTCAACGCAAATAACAACACTCCCCCGGTGCTCGAAGGGCATGTATTCAATTTCGTCGCCGCACCGAATCGCTTTAACATTCCTTCATTCTTCGAGCTCCACGTCTGGGCCTGGCGCGATAACCCGCAAGGTGCGTTCGTAGACTGGAACAACCATGTGACATGCGAAGGTCAATAACTGAGAAAAACCTTACAAGGAGACCGCACGTGACTATTCCATCCCGCGGTGGGCATAGCCCACAGACTTCGGCCCCGGGCATTCCAAGTCGTTCATTGCTCCTGCTATGGAGCTTCTGCGCACCGCTCCTATATTGGACTGCGCCACGGACACTTCTTGAATAAGGCCGGGAGTGAGTGGGCCGTGTACATCTCTACTCATAGAGCGCTACACCAGCGGGCAAAGCGACGCGTTGAGTACGAACGCGAAGGTCCAACGGAATGGTCGCGGCGAAATTTCCCGCGGCATTCACAAAGCTACCGCCATAGGACTCAGCATTGGCGAGATTACCCGCCGGATCAACGCCGAAGGCATCCCGACTCGCGAAGCAAGTGCCCGTTGGGAACGCTCGACGGTCCGGGCCGTATTGCGTAACTCTGCGTATCGTGGTGTCGCCTGTTTGGGCAAGACTCGGACCTCTTCACGGACACGCATCATCCGTCCGCTGCGTCGGCGAGGCGTGGTTGCGGCCAGCACCACAGCCGGCCACGAGCGCCCGCGCGAAGAATGGATCGAGATCCCTGTGCCAGCACTAGTCAGCCAAGAGAGCTTCGCCCGAGCCCAGGAGCTCCTTCAGGAAAATAAAATACGATCGCGCCGTCGAACCATCGAGCCTAGCAGCCCGGGGTGGAAGTAACTAATTTTCGGCACGACCAGCCGCGCCGAGCTGCGAGTCGAGCTTCGTGATTCGAAGACTGATTTCGTAGAAGATATTGTTCATTCCGATGCGCGGTCGGCGAAGTCTCAAATGCCCCGCAAACGAATTTCCTGGAGATGGGATAATGTCGTTGCGGCCAATCGGCTCACCCGGCCTTCAGTGCAAGCTGGTTTGCGCCAATTGCGGCTATAACCTCTATGCTACACCGATTATTAAGAGCAATGTTTCGCGCAGCACACATCCAACGCGGCCTCCCCGCCGGGCCGCTACTGCCTTGAGGGTTTTCCATGCCCATCCGCACTTTGTTTTTGCTGGTTGCCTTTGCCTGCTCCGCGGCCGCCCAGCCGACACCGCCCCTGACCGCTCCCAAGGATGCGCCCGAGCAGGTCGGCAAAATCTTCGCTGCCTTCGACCATACCGATACGCCCGGATGCGCCGTTGGCGTCTCCGTTGCCGGCAACGAGGTTTTACACGCGGCCTATGGCATGGCCGACCTGGAGCAGCGCGTCGCGCTCGCTCCCGACTCAGTTTTTGAAGCCGGCTCGGTCTCAAAGCAGTTCACCGCGGCGGCCGTGCTGTTGCTTGCCAAGCGGGGCAAGCTTTCGCTCTCTGACCCCATCAGCAAGTACTTCCCTGAACTGCCCGACTATGGCGCGCCCATCAGCATCGATCATCTGCTGCACCATACCAGCGGCTTACGCGACTGGGGCTCGGTTGAAGAAGCCGCGGGCTGGTCGCGCACCACGCGCGAGTATTCCAATGCCTGGGTACTCGACATCGCCTCGCATCAAAAATCCCTCAACTACAAGCCCGGCGACGATTGGTCGTACACCAACACCGGCTACAACTTGCTCGCCATCCTGGTCCAGAGGGTTTCAGGCAAATCGTTGGCTCAGTTCACGCACGATAACATCTTTGCGCCGCTTGACATGCAGACCACGAGCTGGCGTGACGATTTTCAGCGCATCGTGCCCAATCGCGCCATCGCCTATGAAGAGTCCGACGGCGTTCAACGTCAGCTCATGCCGTTTGAAAACGCCTACGGCAACGGCGGTCTGCTGACGACCGTAGACGATCTGCTGCGCTGGAACGGCCGTTTTGGCGGTGCGAAGATCGGCGACGCCAGTTTCATCAAAAGCGAACTCGAGCCCGGCAAGCTCAACGACGGCCGCTCGCTCTTTTATGCAGCGGGGCTTTTCATTACCGCGCACAATGGAGCGCGCGAGATCAGCCACTCCGGCGCCACCGGAGGCTACAGCACATGGCTCGGCTACTATCCAAGCCAGCAGCTTTCCGTTGCTGTGCTGTGCAATGAAGCCGATGTTGACGCAACGCTGCTGGGGCACAAAGTAGTCGACGTGTATCTTCCGCCGTCGGGAGCAGACGACGTTCAGGCGGCAGGCAAGAAAAATGTCACTCTCGTTCCCGATGCCGAGGGGCTGTACGAGAGCCGCCGCAATCACGTCACGTTCGCCATCGAACGCAAGGACGAGAAGCTCATTGCCCGTGGACGCTTTCCCATCATGGCTATCTCTGCCACGTCGTTCCGCCTCTTTCCTGAGGGCACCACTTATGAACTGGGGATCGATGGTTCGGGTAAAGTGACCACCATGCGCGCGATGTGGATGGGGTATCAGACGGACATTCTTGACAAGGTTGAGCACTCGAAGCCAACCCAGGCGGAAATGCAGACATTGACCGGCGACTACGTGAGCGACGAAGCTGAGACCACCCTTAAAGTGGTGCTCACGCTCAAGGGGCTTGAGATTCGCCAGCGTCCCGATACGGTTTATCCGCTAAAGCCAACCTACACTGACGGCTTCGAGTGCGAACTGGGCAGCGTACGCTTTGTGCGCGACACGAGCGGTCACGTTACCGGAATGAGCCTGAGCAATTCACGCATGTGGGACCTGCGCCTGAAGAAGACGGTAGCGAATTAGACCGAAGGCAGAGACTGAGTCTCGTTCGTTCGGAAGGGAGCTCGCTGGTGCTGCTCCGCGCGGAGGCATTTAGAAAATGGTTCGCATGAAAATGAGTTCGTCATGCGGGCTAATACGAAAGGCCGGACAGTACGCGACGTCGCGATGGATCACCGGGCGGCTAGTACGCGGACCACTCGTGAAGTCCGATCCGCTGTGCGAGCTCTGGGTAGCGATGATACAGACGCCAGTAATTTTTCCGGGCGCGTGCGCTTGGGTAATTAGACTGGATGTGTTCGCAGCGGCAGATCATTGACCAGCGATGGAGCTTACGGGCAACCAAAATTTCTCGGACTTGAGGCCGTGCATTCATTATTTTATTTCCTCCGGAAAAATAATTGACGAACCCCGCCTTGGGCGGGAACTCGGAGCTGACTATTACGAGAGCGCTCCTCGTTTTTGCCAGTAGGGACGGCAATTTGTTCACTGCGTCTGAAACTGAGACACTGGAGCTGCGCCCCCCATTACGTGGTTCTGATAGTTCGTGAACTTCCCCCGAATGTGCCGCGAGAAGGCTTCAACGGTTCTCGAGGAGGCCCGCAAAGGTCTCGGTTATGTAGCAAAAAGTGGATTGGAAGACGAGCATGGCGGGCAAATCGGTGGGAGGCTAGCGGCTGTTGTCGCATGAAGAGCGAGAGAAATGGGCCATAGTTTACTCATCGTCGGCAGTCCATCGCGGGTCCAGGTCGATGCCGTCATCCACCAAGGTTGAGGGCGCAACGGGAGGAATCTCAAAGCGGTCGCGCGCCTGCTTCCGGCAACCTGGATCCCAGCGCGACAAAGAATGACGCCCCGTTTATGGTTTGACCAGTGATAGAAAGCGGATGCGGATCATGGCGTCATCTCAGCTCAGCATTAACGTCGAGCGGCTCAGAACAGAGGCCGCCAAATCGCCCACGTTTGGAGAAGGAGCAGCTTGGTCAATTTCTGACCCCGTTAGAAGTTGCCGGGTTGGTGGCTTCGTTGTTCCGACCATTATCCTCGTCGGCTCCGATACGACTGCTCGACCCCGGTGCCTCAGAATGCCTCTCTCGCTCGATAGCCGATTCTTCGATTCTTCGTCCTCCACTCCAACAGAGGACAACATGACTTACAAGAAGGCAAAGAAGCAACCGGTAGCAGCGCTGGACAGATTACGGGTGGAGCCTCCTAAACCAGGAGAGCAACCCACGGAAGATGGTGGATCTATGATTCTCGCACGCCGAATCACCCTGATTCAGCTACTGTTTACTGCCTTCCTGTGGTTTCTTTGGCGCGGTCCATCAAGCTATCGTCCCACTTATCCGTCACGTCCAGCAACGCCGTACCGCCGTTGAACGGCTCGGGTCGCTTCATGATGATGCCGGATGGTGGCACAGTAAGGAAGTATCCGACAGGGACGTACCAGATAACGCCGTCTTTTGGCGTGAAGCTGATTTCTCCGTCGTAGGCGTAAATCAACATATCATTATTGTCGTCGAAGAATACCTCCATGTCCGTGCCTCGACACCCGATGGTGCCCACAGCGATCTTGATGCTCTTGCTCTGCGGATCACCTCCTGGTATCTCGGTATGGGAGAATTTCCCGGTCACGAACCGGAAGATGCCCTTCGCAACGTTCGCGGTCATGGCGGACGCGCTAGTATTGGGGTCATAGACGAAGTGGTCGAAGGTCATGTCCGAGTTTGGACCGAGAGTGAAGATCGTTTCGTCGGGAAGTAGAAAGCGCACCGCCACGTGCTCACTCGTCTGAATACGGGCGTTAAGGAAGTTGAGGAGGACGCAGTTAGGAACAGCAGCCGCGTTACCGCGGGTCTTTTATCATCTGTTCCCACGCGGCGTAGGCCTCATCGTCGTTGTGGAGCTTCTGCATACAATCCGCCTTGTGCCATCTCCAGTTGTAGAGATCCGTCAGTGCTAACGCTTTACTGTACAATGCCACTGCTTTCGTGCAGTCTCCCGCTTGCTTGAATTTATAGGCTTCAGCAGACAACTTGTTCGCTTGCTCAATAGCTTTATTGGCCGCTTTTCTCGCCTCTTTCGCCTCTTTCTGATCCTTTTTCCACTTGTCATAGGCGTGCTTCTTCGCCCAGTACTCTGCGTCATCTCGCGCCTTGTCTTCTTGGCAAGCCTGACCGCATTGAGGACGGTACACTGGTTGTGTCGGCTCAGATGGCTGTGATGTTGACCCGGTGGATTCGGTTGGCTGGGATGGCTGTGGAGTTGGACGTGAGTCGACGTGCGGATGGGTGCAGCCACCCGGAACTTGGGCGCAGGCGCTCCCTTGATTGATGCCTTGTCCGTAGGCACATAGAGTGGCGAATGTCAGTATAACTTAGAGTATTGCGTGTTTCATGGACCTATTCTAGGCCGGGTCGTCCCATCACAACTAGGAGGAAACTCTCATGAGCGGTGTAAGCGTGTGAGCAACCCACCTAGTCAAGCGGCAGAGGCTGTGCTGAAATGCGGCTATGGATCAC
>Ga0181522_10001794_pt1 | contig 12685 bp, 10 predicted proteins | sample PEATcosm2014_Bin_27_FD_121103 | JGI IMG/M metagenome (GOLD analysis project Ga0181522, IMG submission 121103) | Peatland microbial communities from MTU Mesocosm Facility, Houghton, MI, USA - PEATcosm2014_Bin05_10_metaG | ecosystem: Environmental > Terrestrial > Soil > Wetlands > Peat | place...
GCGGCTTCGACCAGTTCCTCGTTGCCGTAGCCGAGCGCCGTGCACCACAGCCCGGCCATGCCCTCGATGTAGGGCTTGCCTTCCGTGTCGTAGACATACACGCCCTCGCCGCGCTCGATAATGAGCGGGCCGGTTTCGCGCAATCGCACGAGATTACTGTACGGGTGCAGCAGCGTTTCAACGTCGCGGGCGGCGAGATTGCTCAGCGGAGCCATGCAAGTCCTTTTGCAAGTCCTTTCGCAGGTCCTTTGCAGACCTTGCTTGCATGCGCAAGCACGGCGCTATTGTGGCGAACCCGGCCGGCTCGACAACGCCCGCTCGATCTGCGCAACCGGCCGCGGACGCGGCAGCGGAACCTCATCCAAAGGAATTGGCTCGGACGCCGGCGGCGCATCGGCCTGCGCGACGGCTTGCCCGGATGATGGCGCAGCCTGCGCCTCTGCGGGCGGCGGCGGCACGCGGACATCCCATTGGCAGACTTTGTAGTCGTTGTGGCGTTCTTCCAGATCGAGATGAATATGCTGCTCGTGGTAGCCGTCGGAGCCGGGACCAAGCACGGTCATAAATCGCGCGCAGGCGGTCGACTTGATGGCGTCGCGCCAGTCCTTGTCGACATTGACGTCGGTGAGGCCGAGCTCGCGGCCATCGGCGAGCTTGAAATCGCGCACGTCGATCGCATCGGCCTTGCCATGCTCGCTCAATTGCGCGGCGCGAACATTGTTGCGCCCGCGGCATGAATAGGAATCGAAATTGTCGAGGCCGGTCAGCGGCGGCTGATCTTTCAGGGAAGGCGCCACGTCTTCGCGCACCCAATGCGCGACTTCTTCGGCCATCGGGCAGCGCATGGTCGCCGGCGGGGTTATGGCGACTTTGCCCTGGTTGGGCAAAATGACGGTGTCGATGAGCACGGCGTCGGTGGCGCCGCAACCACCCGGCCCGACCAGAACCGGCAGCGGCTGGAAAGTTGCGATTTTTGCAAGCCGGATCTGGCAGGCGGACGGTGCGGCCGGCGCGGCGGCGGCGCTCGCGGCGTCCGGAAACGACGCGTATTCCTCCTGCGGCGGCGCGAATTGCTGCGGAATGACGACCGGCAGCGGCTTCGACTGGCGCGCCGTGCCGTGAACGGGCTTGGCCGGTTTCGGCGGCTTTGCGGAAGCGTCGGGCGCGATGATTGGCGCGCCAGTTTGCGCCGCCGCGTTCGCTGTCGCGCACAACAGCGCGGCGATGATGACCGTACTTTTCACGCCGCCTGCATAGGCTATCTGCCGGCTTGCATTCAAGGGAGCGGCAAAACGGGGAGTTTGCCTTGGCGGCAGGGACGGGTAACCTAGCAAAAAATGGAGGAAACGCATGCTCGGGCTGATGCAGGATTGGCCTTTATTGTGCCATCGCATCATCGATCACGCCGCCCTTAATCACGGCGCGCGCGCGGTCATTTCACGCTCGGTCGAAGGGCCGATCCACATCACCAATTACACCGAAATTCGCGCCCGCGCGCTTCGGGTAGCGCAGCGGCTCGACCGCGACGGCATCCGCATGGGCGATCGCGTGGCGACGCTTGCCTGGAACACCTGGCGGCACCTCGAAGCCTGGTATGGCATCATGGGCATCGGCGCGGTCTATCACACCATCAACCCGCGCCTGTTCCCCGATCAGATCGCCTGGATCGTCAACCACGCCGAAGACCGCGTGATGATGGTCGATCTCACTTTCCTGCCGATCATCGAGAAACTCGCCGACCGGCTCAAGCCGGTCGAGCGCTATGTGATCTTGACCGATCCCGCGAATATGCCGGCGACTAAACTGAAGAACGCCGTGGCCTTCGAGGACTGGATCGCCGAGGCCGACGGCGATTTCGCCTGGAAAATCTTCGACGAAAATACCGCGGCGGGCATGTGCTACACGTCCGGCACCACCGGTAATCCTAAGGGCGTCCTCTATTCGCACCGCTCCAACGTGCTGCACTCGCTGATGGCGGCGCAGGTCGATGCCATGGGCGTTTCCTCGCGTGACGTGATCATGCCGGTGGTGCCGATGTTTCACGCCAATTGCTGGGGACTTGCGCTCACCTCGCCGATGGTCGGCGCCACCATGGTGATGCCCGGTGCCAAGCTCGACGGCGCCTCGATCTACGAGCTGCTCGACAATTTTCGGGTGAGCTTCACCGCCGCGGTGCCGACCGTCTGGCTGATGCTGCTGCAACATCTCGAGGCCAACAATCTGAAGCTGCCCTATCTGAAAAAGGTGGTGATCGGCGGTTCGGCCTGTCCGCGCGCCATCACGCAGAAATTCCAGGAGGTCTACGGCGTCGAAGTCTGTCACGCCTGGGGCATGACCGAAATGTCGCCGCTCGGTACGCTCGGCTCGCTCAAGCCGGAATATGCGGCGCTTGCCGGGGAAGAGCGGCTCGACGTGCAGATGAAACAGGGGCATCCGCCGTTCGCCGTAGAAATGAAGATTACCGATGACGAAGACCGCGAATTGCCGCGCGACGGCAAGACATTCGGCCGGCTCAAGGTGCGCGGCCCGTCGGTGGCGCGCGCCTATTTCAAAGAGCAATCCGGCGCGCTCGATGCTAACGGCTTTTTCGATACCGGCGACGTCGGCACGATCGACCGTCACGGCTATCTCGCCATCACCGACCGCTCCAAGGACGTGATCAAATCCGGCGGCGAATGGATTTCCTCGATCGAGCTGGAAAATCTTGCCGTCGGCCATCCCAAAGTCGCGGAAGCCGCGGTGATCGGCGTGCAGCATCCGAAATGGGATGAGCGTCCCTTGCTCGTCATCGTGCTCAAGGAAGGACAGACAGCGAGCAAGGAGGAGCTGCTCGGCTTCCTCGACGGCAAGGTCGCGAAATGGTGGATACCGGACGACGTCGCGTTCGTCAGCGAGATACCGCACACGGCGACCGGCAAGATCCAGAAGACCGTTTTGCGCGAGCGCTTTCGCAATCACGTGCTGCCGAGCGCCGCCGCCTGATTCGATTCGGGGCCGAATCGAATCAAATCCGTCCAGGGACTGCGGGAAAGACTCCGGAAACAGCGATGCGTTGCGCTGCGTCAATTCCGCGACGCGATGCGCGCAGCGCATGTCTTTGCCTCGACCCATTGGCGGGGAATGGAACCGGCGGCGAATAATCCTTGTTCCGCAGTCGTTTATAGAATTGTTCCCGAACCTTTTTCACGCCGCATAGATTTCTGCTTTGCGTCCGAAGTATTTCGGGCTCGCTGCGACGCACAATGACCACAATTCACCGGTCATAGGGCAGTCGACCCGTGGGGACGGGCCGAATCACTTTCCCATCAACAATCGAAAAGGGTGATCATGGCTGGCAATAGCCTCAAGGCTACATTCTTTGCTTCTATTCTTGCTCTCGGCGTTATCGCAATCCCGATGGCGGCTTCGGCCCAATCCGGAATTGCTTCGGTCTACGGTGATGAAGGGGAAAAAACCGCGAGCGGCGAGCGGATGTCGAACGCCGCGCTCACGGCGGCTCACCGCTCGCTGCCATTCGGCACGCTGGTGCGAGTCACCAATGAACGCACCGGCCATTCCGTGGTGGTGCGCATCAACGATCGCGGTCCCTTCGTCGCCGGGCGGGTGATCGATCTTTCTCCGGCGGCGGCAAGTGCGCTCGGCTTCTCCGGGCTCGCCAATGTCACCCTCGACGTCGTCGGACGTTCGGGCTGACGGCGCGATGTCCCAAGGCCTCATAGCGAAACTGGCGTGCTCGTCTCTGCTGCTTGCTTCGGCGCTGCTGTACTCGACCGCGAGTCTGCCGATGCGGCTGGTGGAGGAGTCCGGAATAGCGTCGGTCTACGCTTTTTCCGGGGAAGAGACCGCCAACGGCGAGACGGCCACGCCCGTCTCGCTCACGGCCGCGCATCGGAGCTTGCCGTTCGGCACGCTGGTGCGTGTGACGAACAACCTGACCGGCGACTGGGTGGTGGTACGCATCAACGATCGTGGCCCCTTCGTCGACGGCCGCATCATCGATCTCACGCCGGCAGGCGCCCAGGCCATCGGTTCGGACGGCTTGACCCCTGTCTCGCTGCAGATCCTGGGCTGGAGCGGCTGACCCGCTCCGCGCCAATCGCAACACGCCTGAAACGGGAGGCTTCGGCCTCCCGTTTTTTTTTGGGAATGGCCGCGGTTTGCCGCTGGAACCCCTGTGCCGGGGCCGATTGGTGACTCAATCGTTAACAGAAGAGCAATACTTCCCGCCGAACATGCGCCCATCCCGAGGGGCCTTGAATCGACCGACTATGGCGCCGACCGAACTCGTTCAGGCCTTCGAAGCCCGTCTGGCGCTCTACAGCATCGATGGCCGGGCTCGCCTTCTTATCAAACAGGCCTGGCCGCTGATCGCGCCCAATCTGGATCGGGCGATCGATGAGATTCTCGCCGCCACGCAGGCCTTGCCGCTGATCGGCAAGGTCGTCGTGCAGAACCGCGATCTGCTGCGAAAATTGGAAGTCGCGCACTTCCAGGCGCTCCTGGGCGGCGATCTCGATGAGCGCTATGCCGAGTCCTGCCGCGAGACCGTCCGCCAGGAAGCGGCCCTCGGGCTCGATGCGCGCATTCGCAGCACCGCGGGCAACTATGTGCTGCGGGCGTCGCTTGATGCGCTGGCACGCAAGCATTGGCTTTTGTCGCTTAAGGCGATCGAGAGCGGCAAGGCCATTTCCCAGGTCATCAGTTTCGACGTCGCCAACGCCATGACGCTGCACCGGGTAGCGGCCGAACAGGCGGCGGCGGTACGGCGGCGGGCGATCGACGCGGCGATCGGCGATTTTGCCGGCGCCATCGGCGAAGTCGTCGAAGCCATCAAGGAAGCGTCCGGAACCCTGACGGTGACCTGCGCGACCTTGCGCCAGGTCGCCGACGATACGCGCGGCCGCATGGCTTCGGCGTCATCGGCCTCGGCCGAAATCGCCGACCACATGGCTGAGACGGTGAGCGCGACGGAAGGGCTTTCCGGATCGATCCAGGAGATCGGCCGGCAATCGAGCCGGGGGCTTTCGATCGCGCAGTCCGCCGCCGGCGATGCCGACCGCACGCAGCAAACTATCCGGTCGCTGCACGAGGCCGCCGAACGCATCGGCTCGGTGGTCGGCGCCATTTCCGCGATTGCGGCGCAGACTAATCTACTGGCTCTCAACGCCACCATCGAGGCGGCGCGCGCCGGCGCAGCGGGCAAGGGTTTTGCCGTCGTCGCCGCCGAAGTGAAAACGCTCGCCAATCAGACCTCGCGCGCCACCGACGACATCGGCCAGCAGATCGCGGCCATCCAGGAGGCGACCAAACGTTCGGTCACGGAGATTTCCGCGATCGCCGCGGTGATCGGCGAATTGACCGGCGCTTCGACCAGTATCGCGGCCGCGGTCGAGGAGCAGGCGATGACGACGCGCGGCATTGCCGAGAGCATGCAGACCGCGGCCGGTCACACCACGCAAGCCTCCACGGAAATCGCTTCGGTCGAGCAGGCGGTGAGCCGCAGCTCCGCGGCGGTGGACGAAATCACCCAATGGACGTCGCGGCTGTCGTCGCGCGCCAGCGATCTCGAAACCAAGGTCGCGACCTTCTTTTCCCGCGTCCGCGCGGCGTAATCTTCCGTCCTAAGCCGATTTGGAATCGGTTTCGGCGGCAAGACGCAGGCACATTTCAAAACCGGTCAGATCCTGAAAAATCCGGTCGGGCGCTGCCGCATGGCGCACAATTTTATGGCCGCCGCGCTCGATCAGCGCGTTGTCGATCATCAGATTGTCGACATTGCCGAAATTCTCGATCCTCATTCCGTTGGAATCGTACCAGATGTCGCGCGCCGTATCGTGCGTCACGCCATCGTCCAGACTCCTGTAACGAGCCAGTAAGTCGTCCGCGACGTTGGTGTAGCCGAATACGCGTTTGCCGAGCCCCACCAGCATGCCGAGCTCGAACACCGTTCCCGCATCAGCATGAACGCCGGGGAACGGCGTCAGATTGCAAATGCCGAGGTCGGCGCGCCGAAGCATTCTTTCGTCGGCGCGATAAATCACCCGGCTGGCGTCTTCTCCGGCTGCTTTCAGATCGAGCTTGTCGTCGAACGGGAACAGGCCCTCAAAGCCATAACGCGCGCACAGTTCCTTTTTCTGCCGGCCGATTTCGCCCGCCTCAGGCAGAAAAACTTCCGGGCCCGCCAGATAGACCTTTTGCATCCGCCTGTCCGTTCACCGCCGCGAGAATCAGCGCTGCGCCCAATAAAATTATAAGGCGGCGGTCCGATCCTTTCCAGCCCGCGCGAGTTCCGCTACGCTGCACGTGTCACGTGTGTGGAGCCGCGCCATGACCGATGCCGCCGAACCCAAAGTGCAACGCGAACGCCTGATCGATCACTTCAAGGCTACCTATCAGATCGTCGTCGGCATCGCGATCACGATTGCTTGCACCAATCTTTATGCCGACGGTGTCATCAGATTTCCCCCGGACATTTCGTTTTGGACGTTCTGTATTTTCTTCATCACCGTGATGCCGATCTTCCATGGCGGCGATCGTTCGCTCGACATCAAATACCTTCACGTTCAGCCGAAGGGTTTCTGGGGCCGGGTATTTTACCTGTGGGATTTCTACGCTTTGGTCATCACCGGAATTCTGTTCGTCAAAATCGCCCAGGTCATTCCGGGCGCGCCTTCCAGCCCACCGATCGCCGGCCAGGCGGTAGCCGGGACGACGACGCCGGCGAGTTTCTATCTGTGGATGACCATCGTGCTGGCTTTCGACGTGATTGTTTTGACCGTCGACGGCATCAAAAGCGATCATTGCAAATTCTACGGAGTCGAAAGCAAGCTCTTCAAGGTTTACGGCAAATGGATCGCGTTCAATGTGATCTTCGCGCTGATCTGCGTCGCCGCAATATACCAGCCCACCGTTTGCCCGAGCCTTTCCGTCACTGCGACCGCCGCGATCGTCTTCATTTTCGCTGTGGCGCGGACCGTTCTGGACTACATGTTCGGCGGCGAGTTCATGTTTCCCTGATGCTTATGGTGCGGCCTCGCAGCCCCGCGGCGCATTTGAGCGCCTCGGCTTTTCCGATCCACAATGTCAAACAGCGACGCCAATCTTTCCCCTCTCCCCGCGTGCGGGGAGAGGAAGCCGAGCGAACATCGTTCGCGAGGCAGGTCAGGGGGCGTTGCCGCTTGGCCGAGAATTGCGGCCATACCCCCTCACCCGGCTCGCATCTTCGATGCTCGCCGACCTCTCCCCGCACGCGGGGAGAGGTGAAAGTTCACCAATTTTCGATTCACGCTCTCGAAGGAACAAAAGAAATAAGGAAGCGGAACGCCGGCAGACGCTGCGCCCGCAAGCCTAGGGCGAGTACTGTAATGGCGATCCCAAAAATCGAAGTCGATCGCGGCCGCCGAGAGGCTCGCCACGACGATGCATAGCCACAATAAAAACCGGTACAGCTCAACCGAGGCGTTGGGATAGGCGGATGGAATAAGCAAAGCCGCTATCCCCAGCAACGCTAGGATAAGGGCAACGAAAGCGATGCTATCGCCAACGCTGAGACGCGATTGATTGGTTGACATGCTATTGAAACGCTACCATGCCGAGTTCTCCCTCGGCATGGCCATTTTGCGCGGCTAATTGCTCGCGCTTGTGGCGTTTGCGCGATAATACCGCGTTATCCGGTCGAGCAGCTCGATGTGAAATTCGTGCTCAGAACGGACTCAGCATGGATTGCCGGGTCAAGTCCGGCAATCACAAAGGGCAAAGCACGATGGGCTATTACTCCGCCGGCAGCTTGGGCTTCGGCTTCGCCTTGACGAATGTGCCTTTGAGATTGTCCCAGAGCTGAATCTTGGCGCCGTGGCGGTGCATGATGACGCTCTGCTGCGCCACCGAGAGCGAGTTGTTCCAGGCCCAGTAGATGACTAGCCCGGCCGGAAATTTTGCCAGCATGAAGGTGAAGATGATCGGCATCCAGTTGAAGATCATCTGCTGCGTCGGATCGGGCGGCGCCGGGTTGAGCTTCATCTGCACCCACATGGTCACGCCCATGATCGCCGGCCAGAAGCCGAGATGCAGGAAGCCGCCGACGAGCGGCAGCACGGTCGGATCGAACGGCAGATAGCCGAACAGCGTGAAAATATTGGTCGGATCGCCCGCCGACAGATCGTGGATCCAGCCGTAGAACGGCGCGTGGCGCATTTCGATGGTGATGAAGAGCACCTTGTAGAGCGAGAAGAACACCGGAATCTGGATCGCGATCGGCAGGCAGCCGGCGATCGGATTGATCTGCTCTTTCTTGTAGAGCTCCATCATCGCCTGCTGCTGCTTCACCTTGTCGTCGGCATAGCGCTCCTTGATCATCGCCATTTGCGGCTGCACCGCCTTCATCTTCGCCATCGAGGCGTAAGATTTGTTGGCGAGCGGGAAGAACAGTATTTTGACGATGACGGTGACGATCAAAATGGCGATGCCGAAATTGCCGACCAGATGGAAGAAATAGTCGAGCGCCAGAAACATCGGCTTGGTGATGAAGTAGAACCAGCCCCAGTCGATCAGGAGATCGAAATGGTTGAGGCCGAGCGCCTGATTATAGCCGCCGTCGATGCCGCCGGCGAAATTGATGCCGACGACGGAGACTTCCTTGGCGCCGGCGAACAGCCGCGCGTCGGCCGAACCGGTCGCGCCGGGCGCGACGGTCACGGGGTCCAAAAGATAATCGGTCTGATAGGTTTTCAGTCCATTGGCGTCGCCCGCGGAAAAGCGCGCGCGGACCTTGGCATCGGTATCGGGCAAGAGCGCCGCCGCCCAGTATTTGTCGGTGATGCCGAGCCAGGCATTGGTGGCGTCCCAGCTCTCGCTCTTCTTGTCGTCGATCTTTTTGTAAGTCTCTTCCTTCTCGCCCTGATCGCCCATCACGCCGATCAGGCCTTCATGCAAAATGTAGTAGCCTAAAACCTGCGGCGCGCCGTGGCGCGAGATCAGCGCATAGGGATAGAGCGTGACCGGATTGCCGCCCTTGTTCGCCACCTGATCCCTGATGGTGAAGAGATAATGGTCGTCGACCGCAATGGTGCGGGTGAAGACGAGGCCCTGGCCGTTGTCGTAAGTCAGCGTCACGGGACGATCGACGCCAAGCGGACCTGAGCCTTGCCGCGTCCACAGCGTATCGGCGCCTGGCATCGTGGCCGTGGTGCCCGCCGCCGGCACCCAGCCGAATTCGGCATAGAACGCATCCGGCGCGCCCGACGGCGAGAACAGCACGATCGGCGGCGAAGCGGGATCGATGGTCTCGCGGTATTGCGACAGCGTCAGGTCATCGATGCGGCCGCCTTTGAGATCGATCGAGCCGCCAAGCCGCGGCGTCTCGATGGCGATGCGCGCCGAGGACGCGAGCACCGCCGCGCGCGTGGCCGTCGGCGGCTGCGCCGCGGGCGCGGCGACGTTCGGCGCCGGAGGAACATTGGCTTCCGGCGTTCCGGGCTGCGTGGCGCCGGGCTGGGTCTGGCTCTCTTGCTGCTGTTTGATCGCCGCCTGCTGCTGCTCGTGCTGCATCTGCGGATAGCCGATGAAATATTGCCAGCCGACGACGACAAGGAGCGACAGCACGATAGCCAGGATGGTGTTCTTGTGGTCGGTCAGCATGGCGTGCTCTTATGGCGCTCTCTTGCCCGTATCGGCCCCATGTAAGGGCGCCTTGGCGGCGGTGCCAGCTGCTGCGCCTGCAGCGTGAACGCGGCGCAGTGCCGTGGCGAATTGGTTGACCATGTCGCTGAAAGGCGCGACGAGCGCGGCCTTGCGTCCGATCAACACGTAATCGTGGCCGGGGCTAAGCGCCGTGGCCGGCGCGAGCCGCACCACTTCGCGCAGCCGCCGCCGCACCCGGTTACGCACGACGGCATTGCCGACCTGACGGGACACCGTGAAACCCACGCGCGGGGGTCCGGACGGTCCGCGCTCGCGCGCCTGTAATACGAACGCGCCCGCGGAAGCCTTCGCGCCACCCTTGCCGCCTTTGGCGGCGGCTTGGGCAGCAGCTCGAAAGTCCGTCCGCCGTTTCAACCGTTCCATGAATGCAGGCTTTGGGAATGCAGGCTTTGGCTTCGACCTGAGCAATCGCTGGCGCAAACGGCAGAAACCGGCGCGGCCAAGCCTATGCGCTGAGTTTTTTGCGCCCCTGTGCGCGCCGCAAGGCCAGGACCCTGCGGCCGCCCTTGGTCGCCATGCGAGCACGGAAGCCGTGGCGGCGCTTGCGCACCAATTTGCTCGGCTGATACGTCCGTTTCACGCCAGTCTCCAGTTGCAATATTGGCGCGGCTTATACGGGACCCCTTCCGGCCCGTCAAACGCGGTTTGACCCGAAAACCGCAACATTTTCGCCCCTTGCCGGTGCATCATGGTTCCTTGAGATTTAGCCAATAAATATGACATGCGCGTTGACTACACTGCGGCTTTCGCGCGCTTAAAGGCCGAAATATCGCCATGGCCGCGGTGTTAATATTGCCGAGGTGGCAATCGAGCAGCCGAAACCTATTTTTCTTGAGTTTGACCCACCCGCCGATGGGTCGCATCATGGGGTGGCTGCGTCGCTTTGGCTGAATTTCGGCAGGTTGCAGCAAGGCCAGATATGACTGACGAGATTGCCACGCGGCCGGACCCGGTTCGGCCGCCGCGTTTCGGCCTTTCGGGAAAGCTCCTCGTCCTCACGATCCTGTTCGTGATGATCGCGGAAGTGCTGATCTATGTGCCCTCGGTCGCCAATTTCCGGGTCAACTGGCTCAATGACCGGCTGGCGTCCGGCTATACCGCCGCGCTCGTGCTCGACGCCGCGCCGAACGGCGTCGTTTCCGATTCGCTCGCCAAAAAGATTCTCGATTCGATCGGCGCCCGCGCGGTGGCGATGAAAATGGGCAACAGCCGGCGCATGCTGGCGATCGACGACATGCCGCCGCCGGTCGCCGCCACGTTCGACATGCGCAATGTCATGGTGTTCGATTCCATTGTCGATGCGTTCTCGCTGATGCTCAATGACAAGAAAGACGTAATGCGCGTGGTCGGCCCGGCGCCGATGGGCGGCGAATATATCGAGCTCATCATGGACGAGCCGCCGCTGCGCAAGGCGCTGCTGCGCTATTCCGGCGACATTCTTTTGATCTCGCTCTTGATCTCGGGCATCACCGCGGCGCTGGTCTATCTCGCGCTGCATTACATGTTCGTTCGCCCGATGCGCCGCATCACCGCCAATATGATGGCGTTCCGCGCCGATCCGGAAAATGCCGACCGCATCATTGCGCCATCCACCCGCAGCGACGAAATCGGCACCGCCGAACGCGAGCTCGCGGCGATGCAGACCGAGCTTGCCTCGATGCTGCACCAGAAGAGCCGGCTCGCCGCGCTCGGCCTTGCGGTGTCCAAGATCGGTCACGACCTGCGCAACCTGCTGGCTTCGGCGCAATTGTTTTCCGACCGCCTCGCCAAGCTTCCGGATCCCGGCGTGCAGCGTTTTGCGCCCAAGCTGATGCATGCGCTGGAACGCGCCATCGCCTTCTGCCAGTCGACGCTGTCCTACGGCCGCGTGCAGGAGCCGCCGCCAGACCGCCGACAGATTTTGCTCGAGCCGCTGGTCGAAGAGGTGCACGAGACGCTGGGGCTCGGTCCGGATTCGCCGGTTCGCTGGATCGACGCCGTCGAGCGCGGGCTCGTCGTCGAAGCCGATTACGATCAGCTGTTCCGCACTCTGCTCAATCTTTCGCGCAACGCAGTGCAGGCGATGGAAAGCCGCACCGACCGCGATCCCGGACGCGACCAGATCCGCATTACCGGCCGGCGCGAGGGCGCGGTGGTGGTGATCGAAGTCTCCGATACCGGGCCGGGCTTTTCCGACAAGGCGCGTGAGCATCTGTTCGAGGCGTTCCAGGGCTCGACCCGCAGCGGCGGCACTGGTCTCGGTCTCGCCATCGCCGCCGAACTGGTGCGCGCGCACGGCGGCGAAATCCGGCTAGTCGAGGGCACCATCGGTGCTACGCTGCGGCTCACCATTCCCGACCGTGCGCTCGAGCTCGCCGCCCATCGCGGCGCCCGCGCGCAGGGTTAAGATACGGCGACCATGGACACGACCAGAATCATCGGGCTCGTCAGCACCGTCTTTATTGTCGGATTTCTTGTTTTCGCATTCCGCCAGGGATTACGCGTCAAGCCCGAACACCGGGAAGATCGCGGACCGTCGGTCGGCGTCGGCCCTGACTATGGCAGCGGCGGCGGACACGGCGGGCATGGCTGAGATGCGTCATTTTGATTGCTGCCGGCCGGCGATCAGGCCGCCTTGCCATTGCCGGTCGAAGGCGATAGCTACGACGCGCCGCGCCCGTAGCTCAGCTGGATAGAGCACCAGACTACGAATCTGGGGGTCAGGAGTTCGAATCTCTTCGGGCGCGCCATTTCATTTTCGCACGCCGCCCACGCCAATTCATGTTCGCTAAAACATCGAAGCCGCCCCAATGGAGCGGCTTCGACTCAACTTGTTTCGACGTTACGCTGCCTGGATATTGGCAACGGCGGTCTTGCCGGTGCGGCGATCTTCCGCGGTGTCGAAGGAGACCTTCTGGCCCTGGACCAGCCCGCGCATTCCGGCGCGTTCAAGAGCGCTGGCGTGGACGAAAACGTCCTTGCCGCCGTCGTCCGGCTGGATGAAACC
>Ga0181522_10001795_pt1 | contig 12681 bp, 10 predicted proteins | sample PEATcosm2014_Bin_27_FD_121103 | JGI IMG/M metagenome (GOLD analysis project Ga0181522, IMG submission 121103) | Peatland microbial communities from MTU Mesocosm Facility, Houghton, MI, USA - PEATcosm2014_Bin05_10_metaG | ecosystem: Environmental > Terrestrial > Soil > Wetlands > Peat | place...
CGATGCCCGGGCTAGTGCGCGGCATCACCAAAGCAGTTTGCGGGGGTCAGGTTTCAGGGGTCAGATCTGGTCGCACCGGGATGAGGCTTGCACCTGACGCCTGCTTCACTCGTATCTCAGCGCTTCAATCGGGTCCAGATTTGCTGCTTTCCACGCCGGATAAATGCCAAACAGGAGCCCGATCGCGCAGGAAGCGCCGAAGCCGACCAGCACCCACGTTGTTGAAACCGTGGCCGGCAATCCGATGGGAAGAAAATACACAATCCAGGTGATGATGGCGCCAAGCAGAATCCCCATGACGCCGCCAACCGAGCACAAGGTTACTGCTTCCACAGTGAACTGCGTAAGGATCGTGCGTTTGGTCGCGCCGATGGCCTTGCGCACTCCGATCTCACGTGTTCTTTCGGTCACGCTCACCAGCATGATGTTCATCACGCCCACCCCGCCCACCATCAACCCTACGCTGGAGACGGCAATCATAAAGACAACCAGCCCGTCGGTGAGTTGACCCCACAGCCGGGTGAGAGAGTCAGGCCCGAAGATCTCAAAATCATCCGGCTTATCGACGCGCACTTTTCGCCGGATGCGCAGCAATTCGCGGATCTCCTCTTCAACGAGGTCCTTGTTCTTCGGGCTGTCGTACTTCACGATGATCGTCAGATCCGTGATCTCCGGATGCAGGTTATGGAATGTTCCGAAGGGGAACAGAATGATGTTGTCGCGCGGATTCTTGCCGCTGCCGAAGGGCTGCTTGCGTTTATCCAGAACACCAATCACGGTGTAGAGCCCCGACTCGATGGCTATCTCTTTGCCCACCGCCGGCTGGTCGCCGAAGAGCTCCTGCCAGGTGTCGTGGCCGAGCACCACGACATGCGCGGCGCGTGCATCTTCGGCGTCGGTAAACATGCGGCCTTCAAGCAAAATCAGCTCGGTCACATCCATCACTTCGGGAAAATCGCCTGCCAGAATCGAGCCGGAGACCTTTTTGCCTCCGTATCGAGCGCTGACGTCGCCTACCTGGAAGCTCTTGATGGAGGCGCCCTCGGCGTCTGTTGTAATCACGTGCGGCAACTCGCGCAATGCTCTTGCGTCATCGACGGTCAGCATCCTGCGCGCAAGCATCTCGGCCGTTGGGCGCACATTAATGATCGGCAAGCGCCCAATCCAAAAGACGTTCGATCCCAGCGAGTTGATAAAACCCGAGACACGGTTATCGATGCCATTCACGACTGACGAAATCGCGATGACGGTGGAGACGCCGATCACGATGCCCAAAATCGTCAGACCAGAGCGCAGCTTGTTGGTCCGCAACGTGTCCAGCGCCATCTTTACGGATTCGCCGGTTTGGCCGGTTCTAGCCATCGCCGAGTCTCACAGTTCTGCGCGCAGCGCCACTACAGGGTCGAGCTTGGCCGCCTTGCTGGCGGGATAAACGCCGAAGAAGATGCCCACCGAGCCGGCGAGAAACAGGCCCAGAAAGATTGCCCACAATGGCGCATTGGTTGGGAATCCAATGACAATGGTGATCAGCTTGCCCACCAGAATTCCGCAAAGGACGCCGATGGCTCCGCCGGTCACTGCCATGGTCGCGCTCTCAATGAGGAATTGCATCAGCACATCGCGCTGTTTGGCGCCCAGAGCCTTGCGGACGCCAATCTCGCGCGTCCGTTCCGTGACGCTCACAAGCATGATGTTCATAATCACGACGCCTCCCACCACCAGCGAGATCGATGCCAGCCCCAGCACCACGCTGGCGAAGAGTGAGCTGATCTGCCTCCAGATATCGAGGAAGGTATCGTTGGTCTCAATCTCGAAGTCGTCGGGTGACCCCGGCGCATCATGCCGCCGCGTCCGCATCAGCACGCGCACCTGATCCTCGGCTCGTTCCATCATTGGTGCGCCGCCGCTTACGCGCGCAAAAATGTCCACCGAATCGTTGTAGCCGTAGGTCTGCTGATAGGTGGTGATGGGGACGGCAACCCAGTTGTCCTGCGATTGGCCCAGCGTGTTTCCCTGGCGCTCCCCCACGCCCACAATCGTGTAGGGAATGCCATCGACGCGAATCTCTTTGCCGAGCGGATCGCCCGGGCCCAGAATGTTGTCCACAATGTCGTAGCCCACGATCGCATCGTGCGTGGCGTGCTCTTCGTCGGACGGCGTAAACCCGCGACCGATCGCGATGTTGATGTTGTTGAGCGCCAGCATCGTCCAGGTGTATCCGCGCACATCGGTATTGTCGCTGGAGTGGCCGTTGTAAAAGACGTTCGTAGATTTATCCAGCGCCGCGCCCATTTCGCTGCAATCCGTGCAATCGTCAAGGATCGCCCGGTAGTCCTCAATGCGAACGATCCTGCGCCTCTGATAGCGAAAGTAATCCTGGGCGCTGAAGATCACGCTCGGCATCCGCGACACCTGAAACACGTCGGCGCCGTAGCCTGACAGCTTGGTGGCGACGTAGCGGTTGGCACCGTTCACCAGCGTTATCACCATGATGACCGACGCCACGCCCATCACCACGCCAATCAGCGTCAGGATGGTGCGCATCTTGTTGCCCCACAGCGATTGCAACGCGAGTTTAAAGCCCTCTCGAAGTGGCATGATCTGCTGTCATGATACGCAGGGGATCGATTCGGGGTTCCGACGGCGGCAAGCCTGCAACTGAGCTTTGCGCCGATTCTTCGTTTATCCGCCGTGTTTTGGGGCCGGTCGAGGGAAGACACTCGTCAAACGGCGCTTCGGTAACCGGACGCAGTGGCTTGAATCCCTTCGGCATAGGGCGTACCCACGAATCCAAAGGCTCGCGCGTACTTCGACGAATCAAACAGATACGGAGAATCATTCTGGTAGAGCATTTCATAAATCTCGCCGACCACTGGATCGAACCATCCAAAGATGCGAACCATGAATGGGCGCAGCACGCGGTATTTCGGCGCCACCCTCATTGCCTGCGCGGCCTGAGTAATGAACTCTTTGCCCGTCGGGGGATTCGGCGCCGTTGGCAGATGCCAGGTCTGATTCCAGGCCGATTCCGCTTCAGCCAGAGTCATCAGCGCCTCGGCCGCATCCGGCGTATAGGTGTAGGAGTGCGCAAGGGAATCGTTCACAAGACACATGGCCTTCTGCTTCCTGCTCATCGGCTCAAACACCATTGCATTCGGGATGCCGGTTTTGGCGGCCGGCCCGTAGAAGTCCGCTGCGCGGGCGATCATGGCGGTCAAGCTGCCGGACTGCCATTCCTTGATGAGGGTGGACGCAATTTTCGCCCGGATCTCTCCCTTTTTGCTGCCAGGATTGAACGGGGTCTCTTCCGTCATCGCGCCGGCGACCTTGCCGTACATATACACATTGTCAAAGAAGATCAGCCGCGCGTTCGCTCGCTTGCAAGCCTCAATCGTGTTGGCCATGATGCGAGGCCACAGTTGCGCCCAGACTTTGTGGTCGTATTTCAAGCCCGCGAGGAGAATGACGACGCTCGAGCCTGCAACGGCCCGCTCGGTCTGATCCCTGTCAGAGAGGTCGGCTGAAACCAACTCCGCTGCGCCGGGCTTCGAGACGGGATTTCGGCCCACGAGCCGAAATGGAAGTTTGCGCGCTGCCAACAAACTGGCCAATTCGTTGCCGATCGCACCGCCTGCGCCAAGAATCGTTATCATTTGGCATCCTCGCTCATTCCGGATGAATCATGCCTTCCCAGCATCGCTTTGTCCCAGCTACTTTCACCGCCCGGAGCTGCCGAATCCCTTTTCCGCACGCAATGAGTCTTCCAGGCTTTCAACCTCCTGGACGAGACCTGTGAGGACAGGGACTGGAACCATTTGCGCGATCTTTTCGCCCGCTTGTAATTCGACGGCCGCATCGCCGAGGTTGGTTATGACCACCAAAATCTCACCGCGGTAGCCGGCATCGATCACGCCGCCGGTTGTAGCGACTCCTCGCGCCGCCATCGACGAGCGGTCGCGCACCAGCAGGCCCAGGGGCGCGCCGGTCCGCGGATCGCGCGCTTCCACTGCAATTCCTGTGCGCACCTTCGCCGTCGCCCCAGGCGCCAGGGTGATGCCCTCCAGCGCAAACAGGTCATATCCCAGGTCCTCGCCGGGATGCGCCACAACAGGCGCCCGCGCACCCGCCTCCAATAGCTTCACACGCAACATAAGACTGATGCTAGCAGCGGAGCTGGAGAGGCCCCTTCATCAAGCTGAATCCAGGCCAGTTTGTGAGCCTTTCGGAGCGATCGGATAACCCTTTTGTCGCATTGATGCATCACAATGGGTGCTCTAGACTCGGTACGAACAAGGGTTTTCTCCCGAGCGTTTGTTTCCTGGTACTGAAACCTTGCAAGGCATGCTGGCGTTCATAGGCGAGCCGATAGGTGGACGGGCCCCCCAAAGAAAATCAATGGATTTTTGGTGAGCCGCTGCGGCGCTGCCTTGTCTTTCGATTTGTGGAGTGGATGCCGATGAGAGTTATCGTATTTGCAGAAGAATTCAGGAAAGGTGCCTGGGACGTCTGGGAACACACGTGCAGCGCGAAAGAGGCTAAGGCAGTTCTCAATTCTGCCCTTCAGAGCGCTAAGGGCCACAGGCCGGACGGACGCCCGGTTCACCAAGACCTGCTTGAGAGCGCTCGCAAAATGTTCAACGTTGCGCCCGTCTCGCCCGCGAGCCCGAAAGATGGGGATCTTCGGGTCTACTGCATCTGTGTTGACCAAACGGTGATCGGGGTTTACGAAAAGATTCGCCAATACTCCGAAAGAATCACCGAAGCCCATCAGTTCGCTGAGGCCGCGCTCGGGAAATCCGCCTGACAGCTGAGAAGACGCCGCTTAAAATGGTCAGCCCCGGCCGGGCGTATACCCAACCGGGGCTGTCGTATTCGGCAAAAGGACCTATAAGCCGAATTCTGTTCCGGACCAGCCCACGAATCGTGAACAGGCCCTCATGCGGTCATTCCTCTAGGCGCCGCGTTACCGCGGACGCTCATCAGCGACCTACCCGGAGGTTTCGGCGAACCATAGAGCCGCCTTGCCGCATCGGGCCGATGCGCAACCGGCGCCTGGCTCCTGGCCCCGGTTTCCCTCCCTATTTGGTCTTGCTCCGTGTGGGGTTTACCCTGCCTCCGGCATTACTGCCGGAGCGGTGCGCTCTTACCGCACCTTTTCACCCTTACCAGGACTGGCCGTCCAGGCAAACGCCCTTCGGGCCAATCGTCCGTGCCGAAGCACGAACAACCGGCGGTATGTTTTCTGTGGCACTAGCCGTCCACGGGCTTTGAAGCCCGCGTCCCGGACGTTATCCGGCACACTGCCCTGCGGAGTTCGGACTTTCCTCTCCCGGCAACCCCTGCTTGCGCAAGGACTTCCGGCAGCGACCGCCCGGTCCTCCTGCCAGCCTTTAGTGTACCCCGAAACGGGTTTCCGTTCACGGTTACCTCGGTCCACCGGAACGGCGTCCACTCCATCTGCTATAAAGATTGCCGGACGATTCAGCCAGCAGACTCATCGCCCCAATGGATTCCCATGAGAATGGCCGCATCACTCCCCATCGCATCCGCTCTTATCGCATTTTCATTCACCGCCGGATCCTTTGCCGGGCGTACCCAGCAACCCACTCCGCCTGCCATCGACATGACCCCTGTCAAGCCCGAGTCCGTGGGCTTTTCTTCCGAGCGGTTGGAGCGGCTCCACGCAGCTATCCAGGAAGAAGTCGACCAGAAGCATCTCGCCGGCGCCATCACTCTGCTCGCGCGCCACGGCAAGATCGTGGACTACCGCACCTACGGCATGCGCGATATGGCTGCGGCGACCCCGATGACCAAGGACACCATCTTCCGCGACTACTCCATGACCAAGCCCGTGACCGGCGTGGCGATGATGATCCTTTACGAAGAGGGCAAGTGGCTGCCCTCCGATCCAATCTCGAAGTACATCCCCGAGTTTGCGCACCTCAAGGTCTTCATCGGGTTCGACGCCAACGGCAAGATGCTCCTCGCCGACCCCGACCACGCGCCGACGATGCATGAGCTGATGACGCACACCGCCGGTTTCACCTACGGCAACGCCGACACGCCTGTCGACAAGATGGTCCACGACCTGAACCTGGATCATGCGAAGAACCTTCAGGAGCGGATCGACCTGCTGGCAAAGGTTCCGCTGCTGTATCAGCCCGGCACGCGCTGGGTATACAGCCCGTCGATGGACATCCAGGGCTACATTGTGGAGAAGCTCTCCGGCCAGTCGCTCCCCGACTTTATGCGCGACCATATCTTCGCGCCGCTGGGCATGAGCGACGCGGGCTTCTTTGTGCCTGCCGAAAAGCGAGCTCGATTTGCCGCCGGCTACCACGAGACCGATGGCCAGCTCGTGGCCGAAGCCACCACGAATGGCATCCCCGACGACTATCCCGCCGAGCCCACGAATCCCTCGGGCGGCGGCGGCCTTGTCTCGACTGCCGAGGATTACTACCGCTTCGCGCAGATGCTCCTGAATGGGGGCGAGCTGGGCGACGCGCGCGGCGAAACACGAATTCTGGCGCCGGGTACCGTCAAGCTGATGACCTCAAACCACCTGCCCGCCGCGCTTCTCACAGGCCAATTCGGAATCGGCCAGCACATCATGCGTCCCGGCTTCGGCTACGGCTACAACTGCGCAGTGGTATTCGATCCGCCGCTGGCCGATCTCTCCGACGGCAAAGGCACATTCTTCTGGGATGGCGCCGCGGGAACCTGGTTCTGGGCTGACCCCGCCAACGACATCGTCTTCGTGGGCATGATCCAGCGCCGCACCAGCCCGGACAATCACCATCTGCTCTATCGCGTCCATGCGCTGGTCGATCAGGCCCTGGTCGATCCGTCGAAGTAGGGCGCTGCGGCGAATTTGGAAATACCCTGCCTCGCCGCGCGCCTCAAGTGCCGCGCGCCGGATAAATCTAATGCATCGCCCCGCGGCCCACTGCCATCTATTCTTGGCGGGGCAGTGACCCTTTCCCGCCTTCGGGAATCCGCCTTTGCGGCGCGATTTCGTCTCAACTCAGACTCTGGAGAAGCTCATGAAAATCGTCTCTCTCATAGCCCGCTATCTGCTCGCGCTCATCTTCCTTGTATTCGGCATGAATCACTATCTGAACTTCATCCATACAGGCCCAATCCCGCCTGGCTACATCGGCCAGTTCTTCGGGGTGCTCATCGCCTCACGCTACCTCTATGTCGTCGCATTCCTTGAGGTTGTGCCGGCCATCCTGTTGCTGATTCATCGCTATGTGCCGCTGGCCCTGGTTGTCCTGGGCCCCATCATCGTCAACATCTTACTCACACAAATTCTCATGGCACCCAGCATGATCGCTATTGGGGCCGTCGTTGCTGTCCTGTGGTTCCTCACGGCGTGGCCGGTGCGCTCAGTATTTCTACCCCTGTTGCAGCAGCGCGTTGGTAATTGAGATCGTCTGTCCGCCCCGCGCCGCAGGTGCAGCGTAAGCTGGCTCACGATCGCGTGCCTCGCTACAATCGCAGGTAGCGATGATCCAGTACCTCTATCTCGGCCGCGTGGACTACGGCGAGGCGCTTCGCCTGCAGCAAGAGCTGGTTGCGCTGCGCATGGCAGGCCGCATCGGCAACGTGCTCCTGCTGCTTGAGCATCCGCCAGTGCTCACCCTCGGCCGCAACGCGAAACGATCGAACATTCTTGCGACCGACGAGCTTTTGGCGCGGCGCGGCGTCACTCTCCACGAGATCAATCGCGGCGGCGACGTCACTTACCACGGTCCGGGCCAGCTGATCGGCTACCCCATCTTCGATCTACGCAGCCTGCGCAATCCCAGCGGACACAATCGCCTCGGGCCCGTCGATTTTGTCCGCTTGATGGAAGAAGCTCTCATCCGACTTTGCGGCGAGTTTGGCGTCGCTACCGGACGCATCTGCGGCCTCACCGGCGTCTGGTGTGCCGCGCACGGCGGAGCTTTGGACGAGAGCTGTGGAACGATGGCCAAAGATCAGCCCAAAGGGGAAAGGAAGATTGCCGCCATCGGCATTCACGTCGCCCGCGGCGTCACTTCGCACGGATTCGCCTTCAATATCACCACCGATCTGCGCGGCTTCGCTCTCATCAACCCCTGCGGCATCACGGACCGGCCGGTCACGAGCCTGGAAAGAGAAGTCGCGGACCCGAAAAGCCTGCCCAGCCTTGAATCCATCGCGCAAATGGCGGCAAGGCAATTTGGTTTGGTCTTCAATGAGCCGGTCGAGTTGGTTGACAGCCTCGCGGCCCTTCGCGTGCTCGTCGACGCCAGGCCCGAATCGTCAACTCGTGAGAGTGCGGCTTCTGATTTTCCGGCTCAAGACACGCCGCTCGAGATTCCGCCGGAGATCGAGCGCTTGCGCCGCAGCAAAGACCGGCCGATCCTGGCCTGAGCCCGCTGGTCAACTTTTTTAGAGCATCCGCAATTTATAATCCGGCAGGAGCCGCTGCGCGCGACGAACAGAGGGATGCATGACCACTGAAATCATCATGCCCCAGATGGGCGAGTCGATCTTCGAGGGCACGATCACCAAATGGATCAAGGCGATTGGCGACACCGTCGCAATCGACGAGCCGCTCTTCGAGATCTCTACCGACAAGGTCGACGCCGAGATTCCCTCGCCTGTTGCCGGCGTGCTCACTGAAATCCGCTTCCCCGAAGGCGCTACAGTCGAGGTCAATACTGTCGTCGCGGTGATTGGCGAAGCCGGCTCAAAGGTCGCCGCTCCCGCGGCTGCCACGAAGGTTGTTGCGCCAAAGGCGCCTGCTGCCGTTAGCGGCGCACCGGCGGTCCCCGCTCTTTCAGTGGCGGCAGGTCGCCGCATCCGCTCGTCGCCGCTGGCCCGGCGCATTGCCAAGGAGCACGGCGTCGAGCTCAGCCGCATTGCGGGCACGGGATCCGAGGGCCGCATCTCCAAAGACGATGTTCTGCGAGCTGCCAGCTCTCCGGCCGCCGCGCAGACATCCGTCCAAAAGGCTGCCGCACCGCAGGTGCCGCAGGTGGCGCCCGATCTCGCAACGCTTCCGGCCGATCCAGTGCCACTGACCCGCATGAGGGCCATTATTGCCGAGCGCATGCTCGAGAGCGTGCGCGTCAGCCCTCACGTATACACCGTCTACAAAGTCGACATGACGCGCGTCGCGCGCCTGCGCGAGCAGCGCAAGGCGACCTTCGACCATCGCCACCACGTCAAGCTCACCTTCATGCCCTTTATCGCCGCCGCAGCCGTTGCCGCGCTGCGCCGCTTGCCCATTGTCAATGCGTCGCTTGAGGGCACGGGCAAGGGTCTCGCTATCCGCTACCACAGATCGATTGATTTAGGAATCGCCGTGGCTCTCGACTGGGGGCTTATCGTGCCCGTCATCCGGCACGCAGAGCAGCGCAGCTTCGCCGATCTCGCCAAGTCCATTGCCGATCTCGCTCTCCGAGCGCGGTCCAAGAAACTTTCGCCCGACGAGGTTGGCGGATCGACATTCACGCTGACGAACTCCGGCGCGTTCGGCGGCGAGTACGGCATGCCGATTATCAACCAGCCCGAGTCGGCGATCTTAGCTGTTGGGGGCCTGCGCAAGGAGCCGGCCGTCGTGACCGACGCGGAAGGCAACGATTCGATTGCGATCCGGTCGATGCAGTACTTCTGCCTCGGCTTTGATCACCGCCTGATCGACGGCGCCGACGGCGGCAAATTCATGCTCGAGTTCAAGAAGACGCTAGAGAGCTGGGATCAGGAGATCGGGTGAGGGCCGCGCGCCGCACATGCGGCGCCTCAATCGCGCGTTTGTGCTATCGGCGGCTTCGTTGACGCTTCAAACGCGGCAATTGCTTCGTGCAGCCGGTTGAAGAATAGGCCCGGCCCGATTGCTTCCGTTACGTGATGCCGATCGAGGTCGGATTTCAGATCCCATGGCACGCGCGCAAATCCAAGCTCCACTCCAGCCTCAGTGAGACTCTTCTTCAGCCCTTGGACGATCCGGGCAGCCGTGTAGTCTAGGTGCGTCATGGCCTCCGCGTCGACGACTACCCACTTCACGGCTGAGGGCATGGGCTGCACCACTTGCGTAATCTCTTCAAGGAATCGCCCGGCATTGGCATAAAAGAGCTCCGCGCCAAACCGGTAGAGGACCAGGCCGGGCTCGGTGACCACATACGGCGCGGCCGGCACGAGATTCCAGCTTCCGTCTGGGTTTAGTTGCAGGACGCCGCTATGCGGGTGATAATCGTGCCGGACGACGCGCGCCAGCGAGACCAGCATGGCGAGCACGATCCCCTCTTCCACTCCCACCAGAACCACAACCACCGCGGTCATCACGGCCAGCCCGAATTCCTGCGGGCTCTCGCCCAGGATGTTCCGGAGCTCTTTGATATCGATGAGCCGCAACGCGACCAGGAACACCAGCACGCCCAGCACGCAAGTGGGCAGATGCTGGAGAGGCCCGGTTAGAAACAACAGCACCAAGCACACCACCACTGCCGTCGACACCTGCGCCATCTGACTCTTGCCGCCGGCGTCTTCCATCATCGCGGTCTGAGTGGGGCTGCCATTCACCACAAAACCGCCGCTGAGCGCCGCCGCGGCATTCGCAGCGGAAAGCCCATACAGATCGATATTCTCGTCCACCTTCTCGTAATGCTTCGCCGCATAAATCCGCGCGGTTGCAGCGCTCTGCGTAAGAATCATCACGGCGCACGAGGCTGACACCGTGATCAGGAGCTCCACTTCCTTACGGTCCATTTCACGCAGGCTGAGCAGCGCCATCAATCCCAGGTGGGGCAAACCGGCGGCCACCGGGCCAATCGTCGCAATCCCGTGACCCGCGAAATTCCACGCCGCGCTTGCCGCAATCGCGGCCACAACAGCCACCAGCGCTCCCGGCACTTTTGGAGCGAAGCGCCGCAACAGCAAAACAAACGCGAGCACTGAAACCGACAATGCAACCGTGGGCAGACTTGCCTGCGGCAATCCGCGAATGACTTCGTAAAGTTGCACCACCGGCCGGTGAGAATCCACCAGGACGCCAAACATCTCGCTCAGCACGGAGATTCCCACTTGAATCCCCACGCCGGTAAGAAAGCCCACAAGGACCGTGCGCGAAAGAAAATCGGCGATAAACCCCAGCCGAAGCAGCCGAGCCAGCAGCAGAATCACCGCGGTCAGCAGAGCGACAATGCACGCGAGGGCGATATATTTCGCCCCGGCCGGAGTCGCCGTGCCCGACACACCATCGGCAAAGATTGCAGCGGTCGCCGAGTCTGCCGCGACCACGAGGTAGCGCGATGAACCAAACGCCGCAAACGCCACCAGCGGTAGCAGCAGCGAATATAGCCCCGTCACCACAGGCATTCCCGCGATCTTGCTGTAGCCCAGTACCTGCGGGATGTCCATGGCCGCCATCGCGACGCCGGCGAGCGCATCGCGTAAAGCGCCCGCGCGCTGGAACGGACGTAAGCCTCGAAACAGATTCACCGCGCTGAAGCTCCTATTCGATTCTCAAAACAAACCTGGATCGGAACAAATTGGCATCAACACAGATTCGCAGCCGGTTTCATTGAGAGTACACCGCGGTCGAGACTCCTACGCAGTCCAGGCCTTGGCGCGCTCGACGGCTCGCTGCCAACGGGCGCGCCGGTCGCCCCGCTCAGTTGCGTTCATTTTGGGCTCAAAACGCACATCGCCCTTGCGCTCGGCTCGGAGCGCATCGGGGTTCGGCCAGAAGCCGGTTGCCAATCCCGCAAGGTACGCCGCACCCAGCGCGGTTGTCTCCGTTACGCGCGGCCGGACGACAGGAACGCCGAGAATGTCGGCCTGGAACTGCATGAGAAGATCGTTCACCGCGGCGCCGCCGTCGACTCTCAGGGCCTGGAGCGGCGCACCGGTCTCGCTGTGGACCGCCTCAAGCACGTCAGCGACCTGGAAGGCGATGGCTTCGAGAGCCGCGCGCGCAATGTGCCCCGGCCCGGTGTCGCGGCGGAGGCCGATCAGCATTCCAGCCGCATGCGCGTCCCAGTGCGGAGCGCCGAGACCCACGAAGGCCGGCACAAATACCACTCCGCCTGTGTCAGGGACGCTGGCGGCGAGCGCTTCCACATCGGAAGACGCGGCGATCAGTTTCAGGTTGTCGCGCAGCCACTGCACCACCGCGCCGCCAATAAAAATGCTGCCTTCGAACGCGTACTCAAGCCGCTTCTGCGCGCTCGCAGCCACTGTCGTGATGAGCTTGTGCCGCGACCGCATGAAGTCAGTGCCGATGTTTTGCAGCAAAAAGCAGCCGGTTCCATAGGTGTTCTTGGCCTCACCCGCGCTCCAGCACAGCTGGCCAAAGAGCGCCGCCTGCTGGTCGCCGGCGATGCCCGCAATCGCCACGCCCCCGAGACCGAGCGTCGTTGTCACCTCGCCCACGCGCTCGCATGACCACACAACTTCCGGCAGCATGCTCGCGGGAATCTCAAAGAGCTTCAGCAAATCGGCGTCCCACTCGCCCTTCACAACGTTAAAGAGCAGCGTGCGCGAGGCATTGGTCACGTCGGTCACGTGCTTGTGCCCGCTGGTCAAATGCCACACGAGCCAACTGTCCACGGTGCCGAAGGCCAATTCGCCACGCTCGGCACGCGCCCGCGCGCCGTCCACATGATCGAGAATCCACTTTACTTTGGTTGCCGAGAAATACGGATCGAG
>Ga0181522_10001796_pt1 | contig 12673 bp, 9 predicted proteins | sample PEATcosm2014_Bin_27_FD_121103 | JGI IMG/M metagenome (GOLD analysis project Ga0181522, IMG submission 121103) | Peatland microbial communities from MTU Mesocosm Facility, Houghton, MI, USA - PEATcosm2014_Bin05_10_metaG | ecosystem: Environmental > Terrestrial > Soil > Wetlands > Peat | place...
ACGCACGGTGGAGATCCATCGCGGCAATCTCATGCGCAAGCTTGGCGCGCGCAGTATGCTGCACCTCGGACAGATAGCGACGGAGCTTGGCATCGAGCCGGCGACGAAGCGCCCACGCTGAAAGCCTTGGAAGGGCACCGGCGACCTGGCGCAAAATCCCGCCTCGTCAGGCGCGCCGAAACCGGCGGCACTTGGGCCTAAGTAGTTATCCTTAGAGCGCGTACGTATTTTTCCTAACTAAAAGTTGCGCTACGCATCACACTCCCCGTTGTTAGCGACTGACACCGACGGATGCATGATGCTGTGGATAGGAAGGAGCGGAGCCAGTTCGACTGGCACATGCTTCTTCGTCTATGCAACGGCAGCATTGCGCAGATAAGGGCGGGCCAAGTCATCTTTAGACAGGGTGACGACACCGACGAGGTGTTTTTTCTTGCGTCGGGGCGAGTCAAGGACTCCGTCATTTCCAAAATCGGCAAAGAGGGCGTGATCGGCATTGTACAGGCCGGTGAGTTTTTTGGTGAGTGCGGGTTACGCGGGCATCGGATTCATTTTGCCACCGCCATCGCCTTGAGCGACTGCCGGATCGTTCGAATGCCGTCTTCTGCGGTGGCCCGGGCAATGCGCACCGACACGTCTTTTGCCGGCTGGTTTGCCGATTTTCTCTTAGTCCGCGTCGATCGGCTGGAAGCCGACGTCATCAATCATTTATTCAATTCCAGCGAAAGACGCCTCGCGCGCCTGCTATTGATATTGGCTCAGTTCGACCAGAACGGCGTCGATTCAATTACTCCACGCGTCGACCAACAGACCTTGGCTAACATGATCGGGACGACACGGCCGCGTGTCTGCGAGTTTATGAACAAATTTCGCAGGGCAGGGCACATCAGTACTGCGGATGGCCAGACCGTCGTCCACAGCACGCTCCTGAGCGTGCTGCTGAACGATGCGGCCGACCGCGGTTAACGATCTGTTGTTGTTGTTCCTACGAACAAAACAATAGCGACGTTTGCGAGGTACCGCCGTAGTGATCGTTCTATTTTGAACAGCGGCATACGCTCGCCGCAGTATTATTTGATTCGTGGAAAGTTATGCGCCGATGCACCGCGCTGTTTCGGTGGCGCGGCCGAATTCCGCAGGAGAAGAACTTGAAATCCTTTATCAGAAAAAGATCCGTGGTCATCGGCGGCTTCAAGACCAGCGTGAGTCTTGAGCCAGATTTTTGGAATGGTCTCCATGCGGTCGCGAAGGATCGGGGAAAGTCTTTGTCGGACCTGCTCGGCGAAATCGACCGTGATCGACGGCAAACGAATTTGTCTTCGGCCATCCGACTATTCGTACTCCACAACATCGACCGCATCAGGAATGAGATCGGCAAATCTTCCGCCGGTTCGAACGGGCGAGCTAACAGTCAGGCCGTCATTGACGGCCGTCCGATCGGATTAGGCGGTCCGTCGTTCATAGGGCTTGGTCAACTGCATGAATGAGCGGCTTCACAAGGGCCGATCACTCGACAGAAGCCATGTCGTTTGAAGCAAGCGTGACAGCGTATCGAGTAACGAGCAATGACTAATCAAGCGTATCCTGAAATCTATCTTGTGGAAGACGACCGCGACATCCGCGAAGTGCTCGCGGCGCTCTTCGAGAGTGTCGGTTATACAGTGACCTGCTTCGCCGAAACCAACTCGTTTCTCGCCGAGGCGCGCAAACGCACGCCGCAGTGCGTGCTTCTCGACATTCAATTGCCCGGTACTTCCGGGCTCGACGCGCTAAGCCGGATTGATACTCACCGTTTTAGGGCGCCGATTATTGTTCTCTCGGCCCACTGCCGAACTCAAGTAGTCGTCGAGGCCGTAAAGCGCGGTGCGTTCGATTTCATAGAGAAGCCGTTTGCGCCCGATACGATCGTCGAGCGGGTGCAGAATAGCGTGGAAACCTGGCGGCACGATAAGGCGCAGTTTCATGCCACCCGCCGTCGGTCGGGCGGATTTCCTGGCGAGGAATTGCTGACGCCGCGCGAGCACGACGTGTTGGCGAGAATTATCGAGGGGGACTCGAGTAAGGAAGTGGCTCTCCAGCTGGGCATAAGCTTCCGGACTGTTCAGGTGCACCGGGCGCGAATCATGGACAAGCTCAAAGCAAGAAACACCGCGGACCTGGTGAACATCGTTTTCAACGCGAAGTCGCGGAGTCGCTACAAAACCGACGGCGGTGAATTGGCGGACGGCGGCCAGCACTATTTCGCCGACGGCGGCCCCCGCTGGTAACCTCGGCTCCAACCATACTTGGGGATAGGCCGCTCACAAAGACGGCTATGTCAACGCCCGTCGCCGCAGCGGGGATCTGTCCCAGCGTGAGAGCCCGGGCTATTTTACGCAAAAGAACGTAGGTTGCTCATTGAGAACGAATTAATTCCACGATGTTTAATACGTCCGCGGATATCCGGCTTTCGAGCTGCGCGGAATAAATTGGCCAACATAATCCCGCTTTGATCCGTGCAGACATCGAAACCCATCGGTCCGAGCGACAAGCCCGCGGCGTTCGTGCTCGATGACAATCCAAAAGTCTGCGAAATTATTTGTCGGCTGCTCGCCACCGGCGGTTTCGCGCCGGAATATTTTTGCGACGCCGGCACCTGCTTGCGACGGCTCGACACTCCGTCAGCACGTCGCCCCGAGGTGTTAATTCTGGATCTTGCGCTCGGCGACTCGGACGCCGTCGAAATGATCCACCAATTGCAGCGTCTGAGATTTGGCGGCAAGGTAATCTTGATCAGCATGAGCGACCTGCAGACGCTGCAGGATGTGCATGATGTCGGCGTCGCGCACGGCCTGACCATGCTGCCGTCGATCAGAAAGCCGTTTCCGTTTGAAGAGTTGGAGGCGAGCCTTCGCGCTGCGCCACAAACGGCCAAGTATCTGCCGCAGGACTCGGTGCGTTTGCCGCCGAAAGCCAGCGTCGAAAAGGCGCTGCTGAACGGCTGGCTGGAGCTGTGGTATCAGCCGAAATTCGATCTCAAATCTCTGTCCGTACACAGCATTGAGGCGCTGCTGCGGATGCGGCATCCTCAGTTCGGCGTACTGTCTCCGGGCAGCTTCCTGCCGCCGGCCGGCGAGCCAGTCTATGCGCCATTGTCGAAATTCGTGGTCCAGCAGGCAATGGCTGATTGGATCGAGCATTTTCGTGAGTTGGACTCGCCGCCGCTGATCGCTGTCAACATACCGCTCTCAGTCCTGATATCGCCCGGCTTCGTCGATTTGATACGCCGCGCACGGCCGAACCACACGAAGTTTCCGGGCCTGATCATCGAAGCGACCGAAGGCGAACTCATCCAGAATCCAGAGCTTGCGCGCGAAATCGCCATTCAACTGAAATTGTACAATATTCGCATATCGATCGACGATTTCGGCTCAGCGTATTCCGCCTTCGCCCGGCTTCGCGACTTGCCGGTCGTGGAGGTCAAAATCGACGCCAGCTTTGTCAGAGGCTGTTCGTCGGATGGCGCGAAGCGCACGCTGTGCCAAAGTGTCGTCGACCTAGCGCATCGATTTCAGGCCTCGGCCTGCGCTGAGGGCGTCGAAGACCATGATGATTTGCGGACGTTGGCTGAACTCGGCTGTGACACCGTGCAGGGGTTTTTGTTTGCAAAGCCGCAACCTGCGGAGCTGTCGAAGACGATGCTGCTCAGAGAGAGTACGGAAGCCAAGGCAGCAGCAGGCGTATAAGCGGATGGCGGTGCTCGCCGTTTGAACCGTGCCAGAACGCCTGCTACAACCCGATAGGGAAGGTTTATCGGCGTCTTGGCAGGCGTGCGGCGGTGACTCGCAAAATCCTGATCATGGCCTGCCGGGCGCGGGCAAGACCACGTTCGCCAATGTGCTGGCGCCGCTTCTGAACGCCGTGGTCTTCAACGCCGACGCGGTGCGCGCCAATCTGTCCCAGGACCTCGGCTTTACTCATGACGACCGTGTTGAGCATTCGCGGCGCATGGGTTAGATGTGCGACCGCGTGGTTGAAGCCGGCGGCACGGTGATCGCGGATTTCATTTGTCCGATACCGCAAACGCGATCCGCCTTCGGCGACGCTTTCACCATCTGGGCCGATCGGATCGAACGCGGCCGTTTCGAAGACACCAACCGCGTGTTTGTTGCGCCCGAACGGTACGATTTGCGCATCGAGGCCGAAGACGCGCCGCAATACTGGGCCGAGCAGACGCTGGCGCTATTGCGACCGCCGTTCGATCCGCAGAAGCCGACGGCCTTATTCATCGGACGTTATCAACCGTTTCACGACGGTCATTTGCGTCTCATCGAGGAGGGCCTGCGCCGGGTCGGGCAGGTCTGCATCGCCGTGCGCGATACCCAAGGGCTCGACGACAAAAACCCGCTGCCGTTTTTTGCGGTCAAGCAGCGCATCGAGGCGGCGCTGTCTGTCTATGCCGGTCGCTTCACCATGGTGCCGCGCCGAACATCACTAACGTTTTTTGCGGGCGCGATGTCGGCTACACCGTCGACCGCATCGTGTTGGATGAAGAGACGGAAAAAATTTCGGCGACCAGCCTGCGGCGGCTTGCGGGCGCGCCCTAGACCGCCGCTTCTCGCCTGCCGTGCCCGGCCACGCCGAAAACGACCGTGGCGATACACAGAATGCAGCAGGCGGCCGAGAAAACGAACACGGCCCGCGGCTCGCCATGATCAAGCAGCATACCGTAAATCGGCGGCGCGATCATGGAGCCGATGTTGTAGCCGGACGAAACAAAGCCGAACACTCGCCCGAACGCACCTCTCGGCGTTACAGCACGCACCAGCATATCGCGCGACGGGCCGGCGATGCCGCCGAATAGGCCCGACAGCGACGCCATCAACAACAACGCAACGGGGGCAAAGCCGATGAAACCCACCAGCAAGGTGACTATTCCGGCCAAGCCGAGGCTGATCGCGGCGACCGTGGCGTGTCTCGTCGTGCGTGAAGCCAAAAAGCCGCCGACGAGGACGCCGAGCGCACTGAACAGAAGCATTCCGGTCAAAGCGCCGTTGGCGAGCGTGTTAGGCGTGTCGTAGAGCGCGGCCAGCGTGACGACAAAGAAATTACCCAATCCGCCCATCAGCGAAATGAGAATGAAGAAGAAGAGGTTCATAATGATCGGCGGCGACAGTAGAAATCGCCAGCCACTCGCCGGCTCAACCGAACGGTCGCCGCTTTTTTGCGGCTGCGCGCCGGCGTGGTGTTGCCTCGTGGGCGCCGGCCGCTGCGCCAACAAAAGCACGAGCACGAGGAAGCCGAGAATGCCGGCGCCGACAAACGCGCCGCGCCAACCGAACCGGCTCTGCATGGCCAACAACGTAACCGGCGCGACGGCGCCGCCGAGGATTCCGGAAAAGGTGTGGAACGAAAAAATCTGCCCGATCCGCGACGGCGGACTCAAGTCTGACAACAGCGAATAATCGGCCGGGTGATAGGCAGTGTTGCCGAGGCCGGCGAGCGCGAACATCGCAATGAAAACGGTGAAAGAGTGGACGAGGCCGGCGACCGTAAAGGCGATCGCGCCGAGCGCGACGCCGGCGATCAGCACCACGCGCGCGCCGACGCGGTCGACCAAAAAGCCGGCAGGCGTTTGCAACACCGCCGAGACGACGTTGAACGCCGTGAGCGCCAGCGCCAGTTCGGTGTAGCTGATGCCGTAATCCGCGCGCACGAAGACGAACAGCGGCGCTAGGATGATCATGTAATAATGACTGAGAAAGTGTGCGACGCAGATCGGCGCGACCGATCGAAGCTCGCCGACGCGGCTGACGGGAACCGAAATGGCCTGTGTCATCGGACCGGATATCCCGCACCATCGGCGGCGTGCAAGGCCTGCCAGATGCGGAACGGCGTCAGCGGCATGTCGAGATGGCGGATGCCGCGGGCGGCGAGCGCGTCAACGACGGCGTTCATGATCGAGGTGAGCGAACCGGCGCAACCGGCTTCGCCGCAGCCTTTGACGCCAAGCGGATTGGTCTTCGCCGGCACCGGGCGGTCGGCGAGGATGAAGGCCGGAACGTCGCCTGCGCGCGGCATCGCATAGTCCATGAACGACCCGGTTAGCAATTGTCCGTCGCCGTCATAGACGGTCATCTCCATCAGCGCCTGGCCGATGCCCTGCACCACGCCGCCGTGCAGCTGGCCGGCCACCACCAGCGGATTGACCACGACGCCGAAGTCGTTGACGCAGGAATAGTTCGCAACCTCGACCACCCCAGTTTCGGGATCGACTTCAACCTCGGCCACGTGGCAGCCATTGGGGAAGGTGGCCGCGCTCGGACCGTCGCTGATATGGGTGACGTCAAGCGATTGCGGCGCGTCTGGCGGCAATTTAGTGCTGCCGTCGCGGACAGCCTGCGCAAGCTCCATGATCGAGATCGAGCGGTCGGTTCCGGCGATCACGAAATTGCCGCGCTCGAATTCAATGTCAGACGCGGCGGCTTCGAGAACGTGGCTTGCGATTTGTTTGCCCTTCTCGACGATCTTGGCCGAGGCTTCGACGATCGCCGTTCCGCTGTGCATGATCGATTTTGAGCCGCCACTGCCGCCGCCCATGGCCAGGCGGTCGCTGTCGCCTTGCACGAGCACGATTTTGTCGAACGGAACGCCGAGCTTTTCGTTTAAGACTTGCGCAAACGGTGTGGCGTGACCCATGCCGAAATCGAGCGTGCCGGTCGCGAGCGTCACCGTGCCGTCGGCGTTGAAGCTGATGTCGGCAAGCTCCTTTGACGGCGGTGCGGTGACTTCAAGGAAATTGCCGATGCCGAGGCCGCGCAGCTTGCCGCGGCGAGCGCTTTCGCGTTTGCGGCGGGCAAAGCCTTTGACGTCGGCGAGTTCGAGCGCCTGCTTGGTCAGCGCCGGGAAGTCGCCGCTGTCATAGGTCATCTCGGAGGCGGTTTTGTAGGGCAGTTCGCCAGGGCGAATCTGATTACGCTTGCGGATGGCTACACGATCGAGGCCCATTTCGGCGGCCGCAGCGTCGATCAGCCGTTCCACAAAATAATTGCCCTCGGGACGGCCGGCGCCGCGATACGGGCCGATCTGCGAGGTGTTGGTGAACACACATTTCGACGAGACCTCGATCAGCGGCGTGCGGTACATGCTCTGCACGTTTTTCACGATATTGAGCGTTCCCGGAAACGGCCCCATCGGCGACAGGAAAGCGCCCATATCGGCGTAGCCGGTGAAACGCAGGGCGACGAACGTGCCATCCTTGTCCAGTGCGAGCTCGCCCAGGAATTCATGGTCGCGCCCGTGACTGTCGGAGAAGAAGCTTCCGGAGCGCTCGTCGGTCCATTTCACCGGCCGGCCAAGTGCACGCGCCGCATGAAGGATGCAAACATATTCGGGAAAGAGCACGCCTTTCATGCCGAACGAGCCGCCGACCTGTCCGGTCAGCACGTGGACCGCCTTCGGCTCCAACCCGAACACATCCGCGACCTGACCGCGCATGCCGGTCACACCTTGTGACCCGACGTAAAAAGTAAAGCGACTGCCGTCGTAGGACGCTACCGCCGCGCGCGGCTCCATGGCGTTCACCACCACCCGGCTGTTGATGAGGTTCAGTCGGGTAACGTGCGCCGCTTTGGCGAAGGCGGCCTCGACGGCGGCGGCGTCGCCAAAGTGATAGTCGAGCGGAACGTTGCCGGGCACATCGTCGTAAAGGCGTGGGGCGCCGTCGCGCGCCGCCGCTTCGGCGGACGTGACCGCAGGCAGCGTTTCGATTTCGATCGCGATCGTCTCAGCCGCGTCCTTGGCCGCAAAGACGCTGTCCGCAATCACGCAGGCGATAGGATCGCCGACATAGCGCACTTTGTCCTTGGCGAGCGCACCGCGCCACGGTTTCTTCATCGGCGAGCCGTCGCGGTTTTTCAGCGGCACGATGCATTTGAGCGGACCGTAGCCCTCGAGATCGGCTGCGGTATAGACGGCGAGCACGCCCGGCATTGTCCGCGCCGCTTGCGTGTTGACGGCGCGGATGTGGCCATGGCCGTGGCTGCTGCGGACCATCACCGCATAGGCCTGCCCCGGAAGACCGACGTCGTCGGTGTAGCGGCCTTGTCCACGCAGCAGCATCGGGTCTTCGCTGCGCGGTACCGCTTGGCCAATGGCGAATTTTTCAACCGTCAGACGCTCGGCAGCCAGCTCATCGGCGGTCATCTTGTCGGCCGTTCGGCCGGCAGGCTGGTGCAAATTCATCGCTGTCTAATTCCGCAAATCCTCGTGCCGTGACATAGTGGACTTGGTGCAGGCCCACAAGCTTCCACAAAACATGGCTCATGGGCGGGAAAAGCGCAGTATTGGCCGCTGCGGCTGTGGCTGCTACATTCCCCCGCGACTTTGAGCTTCAACATGACCGCAGCGAGCGAGCTGCGGGGGCTTTCGGGGCGGCAGGAAGGTCGTGGATGAACGAGGGAGCGCCGCCATCCGGCGGCCTCGATGGCCGTGGAGCATCGAGGCGGCGCTGGCCCCGCCGCACGCCTTACGGCGTTCGCCGTGACGGCTTTCGCCGCGATCGCGATCAGGCCGGCGCCGACGAACAAGCCGACGGAACCTACGCGGCGCTTGACCTCGGTACCAACAATTGCCGGCTCTTGATCGCACGCCCGACTGCCGACGGCTTTCGGGTCGTGGATGCATTCTCGCGCATCATCCGGCTGGGGGAGGGCATCGTCGCATCCCGCCGCATCAGCGAAGCGGCCGTGCAGCGCGCCGTCGAGGCGCTCCTGGTATGCCGCGACAAGATGCATGCGCGTGGCGTCCGGCGCGCCCGCCTGATCGCGACCGAAGCCTGCCGGGCTGCCCAAAATGGCGAAGAATTCCGTGCGCGAGTCGCCGACAAGGTCGGGCTCGAACTGGAGATCGTCGATTCGGCAACCGAGGCACGATTGGCGGCGGCCGGTTGCACCGAGCTGTTCGATCCGGCCGCTTCAGGCGTCATTCTGTTCGACATCGGCGGCGGGTCGTCGGAAGTCGTGCGGCTTGGACCGCCGAACGGAACGCGCCGCGGTCCACCGCAGCCTGACATCGTCGGCTGGGCCTCGCTGCCGGTCGGGGTGGTGACGCTTGCGGAGCGCTACGGCGGCACTGTCGTGTCGCGCGAAATCTACGATGCGATGGTGGAAGAGGTCGCCGGCTTCGTCGGAAACTTCGCCGCCGAGCACCGTGGCGATCTCGGCGGCTTTCATATGCTCGGCACCTCCGGCACGGTGACGACCATCGCCGGCGTATTTTTGCGGCTGCGGCGCTACGATCGCCGGCGCGTCGACGGTTGCTGGCTGTCCGATGAACAGGTCTCGCGGGTGGTCGACGAGCTGATGGCCATGAGTTTTGATGAACGCGCCGCCAATCCGTGCATCGGCGCCGAGCGTGCCGACTTGGTGCTTGCCGGCTGTGCCATTCTCGATGCCATCCGCCGATTCTTTCCGTGCGAACGCTTGCGTGTTGCCGATCGCGGCCTGCGCGAGGGCATGCTGGTCGAAATGATGCGAGCTGACGGCGTATGGGGCGAAGCCTGACGAAGGCCCCGGTGAAGGCTGATGGCGCGGCTTAAGGGCGGCAAGCGCCGCACGCCGTCGTCGCGCGCCTGGCTCGAACGTCAGATCAGCGACCCCTATGTCGCGCGCGCGCGGCGCGAAGGTTACCGTTCACGCGCCGCCTATAAGGTTGCCGAAATCGACGACCGCTTTCATCTGCTCAAGCCCGGCGCGCGGGTAGTCGATCTCGGCGCCGCGCCTGGCGGCTGGAGCGAGGTCGCGGCAAAGCGCGTCGGCACGGGCGGCCGCGTCATCGCACTCGACATTCTCGACTTGAAGCCGATCGCGGGCGTCGACTTCATCAAGCTCGATTTTCTCGAGGCGAGCGCGCCCGAGCGCTTAAAGTCTATGCTCGGCGGCAAAGCCGATGTCGTTCTGTCCGACATGGCCGCCAACACCACCGGCCATCGGCAAACCGACCATTTGCGCATCATAGCACTGGCCGAAGCCGCGGCGTACTTCGCCCGCGAAGTGTTGGCGCCGGGCGGTAGCTTTCTGTGCAAGGTCCTGCAAGGCGGCACCGAGGCGGTACTGCTTGCCGAGCTCAAACGGGACTTTTCGGCCGTGAAACACATCAAGCCGCCGGCAAGCCGCGCCGACTCTGCCGAGCTTTATTTGCTTGCGCGCGGTTTTCGCGGCGGAAGCCTCGATGCTCGATAAGCCGCGCTAGGCGGGCTTCTCTTCTTCGGCCAGCCCCGAGCCGTGGCGTCCGGCAAGCTCGGCGCCGGCGTCGGCCGGCAACTGCGTGAAGACGAGGCTCGCCGAGGCCGTGAGCAAGCCGACAACGAGAAAGGCCGGCGGAAAATCCGCAGCCCCCATGGTCGTTTCATGCCGATACCACAGCGTGATCTCGACAATCAGCGCACCGACCGCGACGCCGGTTGAAAGCGCCAATTGTTGCGCAACCGACGTCAGCGTGGTCGCGCGGCTCATCAGCGCCGGTCCAATCTCCGCGTAGGCGATGGTGTTGACCGCGGTGAATTGGAGCGAGCGGAAAAAGCCGCCGGCGAGCAGAATGGCGATCATTGCCGCAAACGGCATGCCCGGGAGGAAGCTCGCGCAGGCGGCCAGAAAAAACGCGCTGATTAAACTGTTGTAGAGGAGCACCGGGCGGTAGCCGAAGCGTCTGAGGACGCCGGCGACGGCGGCCTTCATGGAAATCGAGCCGAGCGCCGCGGTAAACGTAATCAGGCCGGAATGGAACGGTGTCAGCTTAAAGCCGATCTGCAGCAATAGCGGCAAGAGAAACGGCAGTGCGCCGATGCCAAGCCTGAACAAAAAGCCGCCGACAATGCTGGCGCGAAATGTCGCGAACTTGAACAGTTCGAGATCGAGGATCGGCGCCGCCGTATGCCGGGCGTGCAGCACGTAAGCGACCGTCGAAACCGTGCCGACGCCGATGAAGATGGCGACGACGCCCGCGGACAGAAATGCAAGCCCCATCACCGAGAGGCCGAAAGCCAATCCGCCGATGCCCAATCCCGACAAGACGAAGCCTACGAAGTCGAACGGACCGGGATGTTCGGTAGGAATGTCGGCGATGTAGCGGGTGGCCAGCGCGACGCCGATCAAACCGATCGGGACATTGATAAGGAAAATCCAGTGCCACGAAGCGTAGGTGGTAATAAAGCCGCCCAGCGGCGGTCCGGCAATCGGGCCGATCAGCGCCGGGATGGTCACTGAGGCCATAGCGTGGACCAGGTGCCGCTTGTCGATGCTGCGCAGAAGGATCAAGCGCCCGACTGGGGTCATCATCGCGCCGCCGGCGCCCTGAACGACGCGCGCCAACACGAACTCGGCCAGCGAACCAGACAGCGCGCAGCCGATCGAACCGAGCATAAAGACCACGACGGCGATGCGAAACACATTGCGCGCGCCAAAGCGATCCGCGATCCAGCCGCTCGCCGGAATGAAGATCGCGAGCGCGAGGAGGTATGAAGTCACGGCAAGCTTCAGCGCTAGCGGATTGGTGCCGAGCGCATTCGCGATCGCCGGTAGCGATGTGGCGATGACCGTGGAATCCATGTTTTCCATGAACAGGGCCACCGCCACGATCAGCGGCACGATGCGATTGTAGGGTGACGGCGGCACGCTAGCGGCTTGCCGGGCCGGCTTTGAGGCGCTGCAAGCCTTCGGCGGGCTGCTGGAACGACGGATCGATCTCGACCGCTTTGCGGAAGTCAATGATGGCGGCGGCGGCATCGCCGAGCCGCTCGTGGATCAGTCCGCGCGCGGATAGCGCGCTCGCCCAACGGCCGTTGAGCGCGATGGCGCGATCGATGTCGGCGAGAGCCTGAACGTTTTCGCCGGCAAGGTAATGCGTCCACGCCCGATTGTAGAAGCCCAGTGCCGCGTTCGGCGACAGCTCGATCGCGCGCGTGTAGTCGGTGATGGCGTCGGCGAAATCGAGATGGTCGCGATGGGCATTGCCGCGATTGATATAAGCGTCGGCCATACGCGGATCGAGCTTGATGGCCTGATCGAGATCGGCAATGGCGCGTTCCGGCTCGCCTTTGGCGATCCAGGCGCTGCCGCGATTGTTGAAGGCCGCCGCCGTCGGGTTGAGCTTGATGGCCTGATCGTAGTCGGCGATGGCGTGGTCGATGTCGCCTTTGCGTCGCCAGGCGATGCCGCGATTGTAAAACGCCGACGCGTAGACCGGGTCGACGCGCAGCGCTTCGTTGTAATCGGCGATGGCGCGGTCGGGATCGCCCTTGTCGTCGAAGGCGTTGCCGCGATTGTTGTAGGCGACGGCGAATTTCGGATTGAGCGTAATCGCCTGGTCGTAATCGGGGATGGCGCGCTCGAAATCGCGCTTCTGATAGAAGGCGAAACCGCGCTCGTTGTAAGCGGCTGCATGCTGCGGATTGAGGCGGATGGCCTCGCTCAGATCGGCAATGGCACGGTCGAAATCGCCGTCACGGCGCAATGCGACGCCGCGGTCGTAGAAGTAGCGGGCGCCCTTGGGATCGAGGCGGATGGCCTCGTTATAGTCGGCGATGGCTGCGTTGCGGTCGCCTTTGTCATCGCGGGCGTTGCCGCGATTGCCGTAGGCCTCGGCGTTATTGGGATTGAAGCGGATCGCAGCGTCGAAATCGGCGATGGCGCGGTCA
>Ga0181522_10001798_pt1 | contig 12657 bp, 13 predicted proteins | sample PEATcosm2014_Bin_27_FD_121103 | JGI IMG/M metagenome (GOLD analysis project Ga0181522, IMG submission 121103) | Peatland microbial communities from MTU Mesocosm Facility, Houghton, MI, USA - PEATcosm2014_Bin05_10_metaG | ecosystem: Environmental > Terrestrial > Soil > Wetlands > Peat | place...
CGTGGAGCTGGGTTGGGCAGCCAAGCAGCGCGCGCTCGAGCTGATCGAAGGGTTCGCGCTCGATCAGGGAGGCGCCGTACTGATGGCCGTCTCAGACCAGACAACAGGCACCCGCGGACGCCATGTCTACCGGCTGGCAGAAGGCAGGCTTCGTCTCATGCACTCCGAAGCGGATGTAGTTCGCATCCACCATCATGACGCGGCGGGCTAGCTCCCCTGTCGGTGGCCGCCTGGACAAGGCACCCGCTCGCTGCTGGTGCTTTGCGTTCCGTCTGCGAAGTCGAACGTGGCCTTGAACGGGAAGCCTTGATACGGGCAGCGTGGGGGCAGGCTGATGCCCGAGGGGCTGTAGGGGATGAACCGTCCGTGAATATGTTCGTAGTAGGTGATTCCGAGCGGCCCGATTGTGGAGCGTACTTTCACGAGCGCTACGTCTGGGCCTTCGGGGAAGGATTCCAGGAGCGGCACCTTGATCGATAGGTCCCCGCCGTACGGCGGGTAAGCAGGAAGGAGGAGCCCGGGGAAGACCAGCTCGGCCAGCAGCGGCGAGTAGCCGTTAACGAGGAACAGGATGTTAATGCTTCCTTCTGCGATCGGCGCCATGAAGATCGATGTCGTCGCTCGCTCCCTGACGACCTCCCCGCCGACCTCTACCTCGGCGATCGCGGTGCCGTACCCCATCAGCGATCGAGATGGGCAGCCGTCCCCGCCGAGGATTTCGAGGACAGCCTCGGTGCAGGTGGCGAGCCCAAGGCCGCTGGTGACGATCCCGACCTGCTTGGGGTAGAGCAACTGTATCCTTGTGACGGGAGAGGGGACCCCACCGCCGACCTTCGCGATTTGGATGGAGAACTCGATCGTTGTGCCCTGCCCCAGCCGCTCGGGCACGAGTGCGATTTTGAGCCGGCTGGTCTGGGCCGCTGCCGCAGGCGTAGCCATCACACAGGAGGTCGCAGCGAAGATCGCGGCCTTAGCGGCCAGCCGAGCAACTGCCGGACGCGAGGCGAGCACAGGCGCTAGTAAGAGAGGTGCCCGTTGGTCTGGACAGCCATGGAGTAGCTCCTGGGGCTGCGCGGGTTGAGGTTGATCGTGCCGTAGAAGCCGCCGTGCCCGTGGGCGTGCTTGTAGCGGCCGGTGCCATGCGAGACGGTCATTGTGCCACCGAAGCTCGGTTCTTCAGAGCGGCCTTTCGGCTTGCCAGTGCCGGTGCCGCTGATTGACCCGCCGGATGCTTCGATCGTGAAGTGCGCGACGACAAGGGGTCCGATTTCAAGGGAGAGCTTCACACGCCCGGGAAGCGTTCCGGTCGCGGGGCCTTCCTCGTTGATGTATTCGCCGTGCTTGTGCACGAGCTTCAGGTGGGCTGTGTCTGTCACGGTGAGCATCAGCGCCGGCCTTGCCCGGGGGGCTGCGGGCGCCGAGGTGATCGCGGCTCCGATGCCAAGCGCGAGGATGGCGATCACGGTGGCAGCGGCGGTCCTTAGGGGCACTGAGTTCCCGTCGCTTGTTTCCGATTAGCTTGGTCGCCAGAGGGCTTGGACGCCCTGCGGCTGATGGGAACTCTAATGGCCACTGTCCACAAGGGGTCCTGTCGATAAGAATGGTTCCGTAGGTACGTACAGACTACATCGGTTTCGGTTAGCGTTCCCTGGCACCTATGTCCAAGCCGAACGCTGCTGACTTGCCGGGGAGCATGGCCGTCCTCGGGCTCGTGATCGAGGAGCCTGACATGACGGTAGCCGAGATTGCGGAACGGTTGAAGCAGCGTTTCCCGAGCTGCCGGTTCGACCGCAAAACCGCTGGCACTGCCTTGCAGCAAATGGCAAACGGCGGACGCCGCTCCAGGCCACGCGTAAGGTGCATTCACCGCGAGCCGGGCCGAAGCAGGATGAGAGATCGCTACCGGGCGACGCAGGCCGGGATCGAGGAGTTCCGCGGCTGGATGTACGTGATGCCCGTCGGGACGCCCGCGCTGAGGGAGGCGGTATATGGACGGATCGAGCTTTGCAAGCTGGAGGATCTCCCCGAACTGATCCGCATTGCTCGTGAAGAACGCTCCGTCGCCGCCGATCTTTTCTCGAACTCGAAATCCAGGCTGCAGCAACACCTCGATCGCAACCGTCGGCGAGACAAGCCGCAGGTGCCGCCGGGCCCCGCGGACTCCCTGCGAGAGACCCGCAATGTGCTGCTGCACGTGACCCCGGAATACTGGAGTTCGCGCAGCGGCCACTTCGACGACATCGCCCGTCGGCTCGAAGACATAGCGAGCCGGGCCGGTATCGAGTTCCCACCAGAGCCATGACTGCAGTGTTGCGGCTGGAAGCGGTTTTCTGTTCGTTCGCGCGCGGGCGGGACCGTGTGAGTGTGCTGGAGGAAGTGTCGCTGGTGGTGCCGGCGGGTGGGATCGTGACTGTGCTCGGCGGACCGGGTCAGGGCAAGACAACGCTGATCCGGGTTGCCTCTGGCACTCTCAAGGTCGATGGCGGCGGGGTGCTCGTGGATGGGCAGCAGCTCGTGGGCATCTCTGAGGGTGCTCTGACGAAGCTGCTGGCTCGTAAGCTGGCAGTTGCCCGCAGGCACGGGCCGGACGCTCGCTTGACGGTCGAGGACTATCTGTTGAGCTCTCTGTCGGCGACCAAGGAAGGTTCGTGGCGCAGCCGTCGGGCGGCGGTTGCGCGGACCCTTGACGAGTTCGACTTGGGCGGCGTCAGGAGCCTGCGGTGGCGGGAGTTGTCGGATTGGCAGCGCGCGTCGCTGGAACTTGCGGCGGCGATGATCCGCCGGCCAAAGCTGCTGCTTGTCGATGATGTGCTCGTGGAGCTGGGTTGGGCAGCCAAGCAGCGCGCGCTCGAGCTGATCGAAGGGTTCGCGCTCGATCAGGGAGGCGCCGTACTGATGGCCGTCTCAGACCAGACAACAGGCACCCGCGGCGCAGAGGTCCACAGTCTCGCGGGCGGGAAGCTGCGCTTGATGCACAAGGACCCTGATGTCGTCGACATTTACGAACGCCGTGAGGCCCGGCAAGCGGCAGACTAGGACGCTGGGAATGTTGCAGGTAGTAGACCTTGTCAAGCATTACACGGTGGGCGACCAGCCTGTCCGCGCTGTGGACGGGGTCACGCTGCGGATCGACCCGGGCGAAATGGTCGCCCTGTACGGACCCAGCGGATCAGGCAAGTCGACGCTGATCGACATGATCGCCGGTTTCCGTCGGCCCGACTCAGGAATGGTGATCGTTGATGGCCGGGACGTTCATACGCTCTCAAACCGGGAGCATGCCATCTATCTGCGCGCGACCGTGGGCATTGTCGGCGAGCCGAAGCAGCTGCTGGAACACATGAGCGCGCGCGAGAATGCCTCGATGAAGCTGTGGCGCACTCACCGCCGCAACGCGACACGCGTAGTTGCACCGTTGCTGGTGGAGCTCGGCCTCGGCGAGCGGATGGATCAGCCGGTGCGCAAGCTCTCGATGGGCGAGCGACAGCGGACGATGATTGCGCTGGCCCTCTCGACCGAACCGAAGCTCGTTCTCGCTGACGAGCCAACAGGTAGCCTCGACACCGTGCTCAGCCGCGAAGTGTTGGAGCTGATCCACAGCCTCTGCCACGACCGTGGGACGGCTGTTCTGCTGGCTACTCACGACCCGCTGGCGGTCAAGGTCGCCGACCGCGCTTTCGAGCTTCGCGACGGTCATCTGCGCGACTACCAGCCAGAAACGCTGGCGACTGCCGAACGCGACGAGTCGATCGCGGGATGAACGTCCCGGCTGGAGCGATGCACGGACGGGTGATGCCCCTCGGCGAGGTGCTGTTCAAGTTCAAGACGTGGATCAAGTCGCCGGTTGTCGCTGTGCAAGAGTCCCTTGCCGTGCTCGGGATCGCGGTCGGCGTGGCGTTGCTGTTCGCGTCTCAGGTCGCGTCGCAGAGCCTCGATGGGTCGGTACGCCAACTCACCCATGAGCTTGTCGGAGGCACGCAGTACCAGCTGGACGCGCGCGGCCCGACCGGATTTCCCGAAGCGCTCGAGCAGCAGGTGCAGGCGTTGCCTGGGGTAAAGGCCGCACTCCCCCTGATCGACCAGCAGGCGACGATCATCGGTCGGCACGCCCGCGCGTCGGTTGATCTGATCGGCGTTGACCCCCGATTCGCTCAGCTCGGAGGGCCACTTGCCAGGAAATTTTCGGGCCGGGAACTTTCCAGGCAAAAGGTGATCGCACTTCCCAAGCCGCTCGCCATGACGCTGGGCGTGGAAGCGTTCCAGGACGTGATGCTGCAGACTGACAGCGGCACCCAGGAAACGCTGCTTGCTGCGACGCTCGGGACCAGCGAAGTGGGCGGGCTCGTAAACAGCCAGCTCGCGCTTGCCCCGATCCGCTACGCGCAGATCCTGGTTGGCTCTCGGGGGCGGATCAGCCGCCTGTACATCAAGGTCGATCCCGCGCAACGCCAGCAAGCCGCTGCTGGGCTGCGCCGTCTCGCCTCAGCCGATGACCTGAACTTCCTGCCGTCTGACTTCGACGCGCAGCTCTTCGCAGTCGCCTCTGCCCCAGCGCAGCAGGGAGAGACCCTGTTCTCGCTGATCAGCGCCGTCGTGGGCTTCCTGTTCGCGTTCAACGCGATGCTGCTGACGGTCGGCGAACGCCGCAAGTGGATCAATACCATGCGCAGCCAAGGCACCGACCGGTGGATGATCGTGCAGGCCCTCGCCTTCGACGCTCTGGTCATCGGGATCGCGGCGAGCATCCTTGGCGTGGGTCTCGGCGAGCTGCTCTCGATCGAGTTGTTCCACTCAGAACCCGGCTACCTCGCCTTCGCTTTCCCCGTAGGCCAACAGCGGATCGTGACATTCCAGACCCTCGCGATCGCAGTAGCTGCAGGGTTTGTGGCCGCGCTGGTGGGGGTGCTCGCCCCAGTGAGGGACATCCTTGGCAGGCCCCTACGCGAAGCGGTCGAGATCGAGCGAACTCCCGTGGGATGGACACCGGCTCGCATTGCGACCGGGCTGGTGTGCCTTGCTGTCACGACCGCGATCGTGCTCTTCCGACCGCAGTCGGCCGTGCTCGGCGTTGTCACCCTGGTCATCGCGGCGCTGGCGCTGCTGCCTTTCCTGTTCAACGCGATCGTGTGGGCCTTCGTGCGCGTGCAGCAGCCGCTCGGCTGGACGCCCCTGCGGCTCGCCGCAGGAGAGCTAACCGACCCGTTGACTCGTGTCCGCTCGCTTGCGATCGCAGCGACGGGCGCGATCGCCGTTTTCGGAAGCGTCGCGATCGCCGGAGCACAGCACAACCTGCAGGACGGCCTCGATGGCACCGCGACCGAATGGAACCGGACCGCGGATGTTTGGGTATCCCCTGCGGGCGAAAACAACACGCTGGCGACCTCCCCGTTCCCGGCGGCGACCGCTGGGAGGCTACGTGGCCTCCCAGCGCTCAGCAGCGTCGACATCTACAGGGGCGGGTTTCTGGATGTGGGGGAACGCCGTGTGTGGGTGATCGCGCCACCGGAGCGGTCAGCTGACCCAATACCCGCCGGGCAGCTCACGGAAGGCGATCTGCAGCAAGCAAACCGCAGGCTCCGGGCGGGCGGTTGGGCCGTCCTTTCTGAAGCGATCGCCCACGAAAGACACCTACACATCGGGGACTCGTTCATGCTGCCCTCACCCCACCCGACCCGGTTCCGCGTTGCAGGGTTGAGCACCAACGGCGGATGGCCTCCCGGCGCGATCGTCATCAACTCAAGCGACTACGCCAAAGCGTGGAACTCAACCGCCGCGAGCGCCCTGAACATCCAGGTCGCTGCCGGCTACTCGCACGCCGCAGCACGTGCAGAGATTCTCGCTGCGCTCGGCCCGAGATCAGGGCTGGCGGTCCAAACAGCCGGCGAACGCGAAGGGCAGTGGAAGCGGATCAGCCGCCGAGGACTCGCCCGTCTCACACAGATCTCGGTCCTTGTCTCTATTGCCGCGATCCTGGCCATGGCCGGTGTAATGAGTTCTTTGCTGTGGCAGCGTCGCGAGCGCATCGCCTATCTGAAGATGAACGGGAACGGGAAGGCGGCCATGTGGCTAGCGCTGTTCTTCGAGAGCGCCGTACTGCTCGGGTCGGGCTGCTTGATCGGCGCAACCTTCGGGCTCTACGGCCAGCTCGTGATCAGCCATGCGCTGGCGACCGTCACTGGCTTTCCTATCACGATAAGTGTGGGGACAGCCATCGCGATACTCAGCTTTCTCGTCGTCAGCACGAGCGCCTTGGCGATCGTCGCGGCGCCCGGATTCCTCGCCGTTCGCGTCAGACCATCACTCGTCAAGCCCACCTGAGAACGCTCGCCATCCGGCGGCGCTCTCTGCCCGTACCGTCACGGCGCTCGGACGTGCCGCGTACCGCGAGTTGACGTGGGGACTGCGACACGTCGCCCACGAGGTAGACACATGGAAGCGGGCAGCGTCGGCGATCCCCGACCCAGAACTTCGAGCCGATGCCCTCCAAGCGCTCGAATACAAGCGGGCCAACATTGACGGCGCCGCACTGTTCTCGACCCTTGCAACCCGCCGCTCCCCAGCGCTGCTCAGGCTGCTCGTCGCCTTTGAGATCCTGGCTGACTACCTCGACTGTGCTAGCGAGCGAGCCGCCGACGCGGGAATCAGAAACGGCCTTCAGCTTCACAGAGCGCTGTACGAGGCGCTCGACCCCCGCGCGACGATGTCCGATTACTACCGCTACCACCCTCACAAGCAGGACGGCGGATACGCCCGCACGCTCGTTAGTCGCTGCCGCGAAAGCGTTCTGCTGCTGCCATCCTACCCGCAGGTCCGTCCGCTCGCACTCCAGGCGGCACGCCTCGCCCAGGTGCTCGCCATCAACCACCAGCCCGACCCCGCCCTGCGGAACGCGGCGCTCGCGGAGTGGGCGAGCGAACACTTCCCGAATCCGGGAGGACTTACGTGGTTCGAGTGGACCGGCGCGGCGAGCGCCTGGCTGACGATTCTGGCATTGCTCGCGCTCGCCGCCGACCCGGGCCGCTCAGCACGCGATGCGCAAGCCATCTATGACGCCTACCTTCCATGGGTGTCGCTCGCCGGCACCATGCTGGATAGCTACAGCGATGTGGCTGAGGACGCACAGGCCGGCGCACACAGCTACATCGCCCACTACCGCCACCGGCAGGCCGCCATCGCGCGAGTCGCCAAGCTCATCGCTCGTGCTCAGATGGAGGCTGCTCGACTCCCCGACGCTGAGCGACACATCGTCCTCTCCAGCTGCATGATCGCGATGTACCTGTCGAAGGACTCCGCACGCGCTGACGAGCACCGTGCGGGCACCCGCACGCTCGCCCACGCTGGAGGGCCGCTGCCGCTAGCGCTGCTGCCGATCCTCCGCGGCTGGAGGATCGCCTACGGCCAACAAGCAGACGGCCGGGATCAGCCCGCCCGGGCCACCCGCCGGTCGCGTCTGCCCCGCAGCGCGCCAGCACCGGCGACACTCCAGACGCTCGCGTTCTGGCGCGACCCGCACGCCTACCTAGCGTGGTGTCGCCGCAGATACGGCAGCAGCTTCACCATCAGCGCGATCGGGATGGCACCGCTCGTATTCCTATCCACCGCCGAGGACATAAAGGCGATCGTGCGTGCCCCCGCCGACGTACTCCATCCCGGCGCCGGTGCTGCGGTGATCGCCCCGCTCGTCGGCGAGGGGTCATTCATGCTCGCAGAGGAAGACGACCACCTGAGCGGGCGCCGCGCGATTCTCCCCGCCTTTCAGCACTCTCGTATCGCCGACCACGCTCAAATGATCACGGAGACGGTACGGGCCGAGGCCGCGCGCTGGCCACGCAACCAGCCGTTTGCGATCCATCCGCACCTGCGGGCACTCTCGCTGAAGATCATTCTTCAGACCATCTTCGGGGTCTCCAACCCCCGAATCGCCGACCTTCACCCACGGCTTCTCTCGATGCTGTCGGTGACGGCAAGCCTCGCACTACAAGAGCGCCAGCTTCGATACCTGCCTCCCTGGCACGGGATATGGCGACGGTTCCTCCACAACCGCAACATGGTCTACCGCATGCTGGACAGCATGATCGCTGAGCAGGACGACGGGCTGGCCGGAATGCTCCACGCGGTCGAGAGCGGCGAGCCAAATCAAACGCGACAGGATCTCATGTCGCTGATCCTCGCCGGGCACGAGACGACCGCCTCGGAGCTCGCGTGGGCGTTCCAGTTGCTCGCGCACAACCCGCGTGTCGCCCTTCGGCTCGCATCAAGCGTCGAGGCTGGGGAAGACCGCTACGTCGCGGCGACCGTGCGGGAGGTGTTGCGCCACCGCCCGGTGTTCCTCTTCACGATCCCCAGAGTCGTGAATCAGCCACTTGAGCTCGGCGGACGCTTCTACCAGCCACCGGAGCAACTCGTCGGCTGCATCCACCTCATGCACCACGATCCCGACGTGTACGAGCAGCCCAACACCTTCAGACCCGAGCGGTTCCTCGCCGACGACCCAGCAGGCGAGACCTGGATGCCGTGGGGAGGAGGCCGCAAGCGCTGCCCTGGCCACCACCTTGCGACGCTCGAGATGCAAATAGTTCTCCAGACGGTCCTCGCTGACCTCGAAGTCCTACCGGCCGCGAAGCGGATTGAGACCGCCCGGTGGCGTAGCGTTATTGTCACCCCAGGCAATGGGTGTCGGATCGTGCTTCGCCGCCGCCTCACAAGCGCTCCCAGACAGCGGGGCGCAAACCTTTTTTTGCGCCGGTAGGGATAAATCCCGCAGTTCAGGGATTTATCCCGTCCCGCAACGCGTTTGCCATGAAGGATCACGGCAATATTCAGAATCTATGGCGCAACGAAACTTGGAGCAGTCAGGCACGCAAAACGCAGCACACCTGGGCGGTACTGTGACCCGGCCTGGTATCACCTTCCACGACGCGATCGGAGACGGAGCATGAGCCCACGACTAGGACGCAAGGGGCCCGAAACTCCACCGTGGGCAAGCGTAGAGCTGCAGAAGCCGCGGTACTCGCAGTCGCTTGAGCGTGGCCTTGCTGTGCTCCGCTGTTTTACTGCCGACCGGTCTGTGCTCGGCATAGCGGACCTAGCTGCTGAGCTCGGACTGACGCGCTCAACTACACACCGATATGCAATAACGCTCGTCGCTCTCGGCTATCTCGAGCAGGGCGCCTCCCGAAAGTACCAACTCGGGCTGCGCGTCGCCGACCTCGGAATGTCGGCACTAAACTCGATGGGCCTACGCGACCACGCCCGCCCCTACTTGGAGGAACTGCGCCTACGCACCTCCTACACAGTCAGCATGTCGGTAATCGACGGCCCCGAGGTTCTTTACGTCGACCGTTTGAGAGGCTACGACCGCGGAGCACGGCAGGTGACGGCTGCCGTGGCAGTCGGATCACGACTCCCAGCGCATTTGACCGCGATGGGAAAGCTGCTGCTCGCACACCTCCCAGCGCCCGAGCAAGCCGAAGCACTGCAAAGCCTCAAGCTAGGACGCTACGGGCCGAACACGCTCCGCTCAACAAGGCAGCTCCGCGAGGAATTGGCAGTAGTCCGCGAGGAGCCGATAACCACTAGTAACGAGGAGCTTGCTGCCGGGCTGGTCGCCATCGCGGCGCCCGTCCACAACGAGGCGCGAGATGTCGTCGCTGCAATCAGCCTTTCGACACACATCACGACAGCCACGATCGCCGATCTCGTGGTCCTCGCACCCCACCTGATCGCCACGGCAGACCGTGTCTCTGCAGGGCTAGAGCGACTCAACGACACGGCGACAGCCGCCTGAACCGTATCCAAGATGAGCGGACCGCCCATGCAACTTCCGTCCGATGTTCTGCTGCAGTTGCACATTGCTGCGCTCGCGTACACTGCATCCGCCGCTGAGGAACTAGTCGGGCTGATCCGCGAAGTCGAAACCATCGCGGATGGCGACTGGAGTCAGCTGGAAGCCCGCCTGCCGACACTCGTCAGCACCATCGCCTCTCGCGGCAGCCTTTCCGTCCTTGCCTGCTCAACACGCCTCCCGAGCGGCGAGATAACCCTCAGTGAGGACAACCGAGGCCTAGTGCTCGAGGCGCTTGCGTACCAGCGAAAGCGGTTGGTTAATGAGCTGCTCGACCCCGGCCGCGCGGGATCGAACTCAGAGCTGATTGAGGACATCCGGCTACTCACCTCCTTCCTCCTAGCCGCTGGGGTGGACCTTGCCGCCACCAACGGAGACGAGATCCACGCGCGTCGCATTTATCAAGGAGGACCCGATTCCAAGCGATAAGCAACCGGCCGACCCGCCGCACGCGGAAATGGCGGAAATCGCGGCGATCCTGACCGACCGCGTTGAGCAGATGCGGCTTGCTCGCGGGCTCACGGTGGAACAGGTTGCGATGATCGGCGCCATCGCCAGGACTACCATCTCCGAGTTTCGCAGCGGAGAGACGGTCGACCCGCGCCTCAGCACAGTCCTCAAGGTATGCACTGGGCTCGGGGTAGCGCCAGAGGCGCTACTCACCGGGCTGCCGACCCCGGCACCTCGGTCCCGGCCTAACGGGCACGCCAGCACCGGACCTGACCGATGACCAATACCGCGCCGGAGCTCGTGATCCCCGCACCGCTCGTTCGGTATCTACGTGCAGGCGTGATTCGGGAGATGGGGACCGCGATTGCGATGATGCAAGTTCAGGTTGACGCCACAATCGACCCCGATACTTGGCCGCAGGTGCTCAACCGATTTGATTGCGCGCGCTCACTGCTGGAGACCATAGGCGTGGTGGACAGTCCCGAACAGTGCGACATCGTCATCGACCTTCGCCGCTGGCCGGCGCTGCTGCGCAAGGTATTGGAGACCCAACACCAAACCGAAATCCGGCGCCTTCGGGACTCCGAAGCCGATGGCTTCCGCATTCCGCCACGGGACGTACCCGAGCTTGGGCGCCTAGTCGAGGAGGTGCGCAAACGCACCAGCCCCCTTCCCACGCGCCGGCAGCAGCCCTTCCTCGAGCGACAGGCCCAAAGACGCCGAGCGCGAGAGGGCCGCCACCGCGGCCACATGACCTAAAGGGGAAGAACGGGCAGCGGTGGCGGCCCGCAATCAACCAAGATCCGATAACTAACCCTCGCATGTCCACGAAATCGGGAACCAAACAACGTGAAGCGCAGCCCCGGAAGCAACTCGGCCCTATCCTCCACCGCTGTCGTCATCATCGAATGCGCGGCACCGACGCTTGCGATCGGGCTCGAACGAGTGTTGTCGCGTGATGGGCGTATCACTGTTACCAATGATCAAGCCGACACCGACATCTTCACAGCGGCCCCACTGCTCATCCTGTTCGACGACGGCACGAGCCTCGACACGCTGCCCAGTCTCCGTCACACAGAAAAGCCACCGGCCCTTCTCGCTGTTCTGAATGAGGCGTCGTTGCTGACGAGGTCTTTGCTTCGCCATATAGGTGCGGACTTCGTGTCATCAAAGATTACGCCTCACGACCTTTGCGATACAGTCGTCTTGGCTGCGCTCGCCAATGATCGTCTAACCGCACGAGAGCAGGCTGTGTACCATCAGCTTCGTGCCGGCAGCTCGCTAACGGATGTCGCGTCGCGACTCGGAATCACGCTCACAACGGCTCGAACCCACGCGCAGAACCTCTACGGCAAGCTCGGCGTCAGTGGCAAAACTGGCCTCACCCGGCCTTCACCCTAACCGGCCACTATTAGTCCCGACGGCTCGAAGGCACTTCCAGGACAGAGGGGCTGCCGCTTGACCCCCCGGGTGACCGCTGGTGCTGGTCCCTCATTCGTCCGATTATTCGCCAAAGTCAGTATAGACAAACTTGGTGGCCCTCTATACGTTGCACGCGGTGGCGTTCGCCATCGATGGGTCAGGCAACGAGTTAAGGAGGAAACGTATGACAACAAGGATAAGACGAGCAATGCGCCAACTCGTCACGGCAATGGTCGCCTGCGCGGCACTCGGAGCAGTGATCGCTTCGGCTCCTTCGAGCGCGGTAGCCGCATTCCAGGGACGCTTGCCTGGCCACACCACGACCGCAAGCGGCGCCGAATACTACATGTCCTCGATGCTCGCCAGTGTCGAAGGCGGCGAGACGTGCATCGGCCCGGCGAGTTGGAATGGAAGTAGCTACGTCTGGCCCTACGGCTACAAATGTGGGTCCGTCACAGTTGCGTTCAACTTCCCGTGGATCACGGACCACCTCGGTGTGTACAACCCCGGCGCCAACACCATTCATTTCTCGGTCGAACCCGGCTAGGAAACCGCAACTCGGACAGCATGAACCCCAGCCCGGAGCTCGGAGTCGGGCTGGGGTTCATGCCCCGATTGGCCGATAGCAAGCAACTTCGTTCAAGGATTGAGCGCAGCCCTCGATGAAGGCTCTACTTATCCTCGTCTTCGTCGCGAGCCAGCTTGCTGGCTGCGGATCCGCGATTCAACCCGTACAGCCGGGTTCTTCGCTCGCAGCCTTCGCCGTTGCAGCGACGAGGCGAACACCAGACGATGTGCTACCGCGAGAAGCTATTGATACGTTGCTGCGGAGCACGCAACCAGAATTCGTTGCGTCGGATCTAGAGGCTGCGCGGCGCGTACTCGCCGATGGCGGCTGGCTTCTTCCCGCAGCCAACGGCGAAGTCTGCCTAACTCTATCGGTA
>Ga0181522_10001800_pt1 | contig 12652 bp, 7 predicted proteins | sample PEATcosm2014_Bin_27_FD_121103 | JGI IMG/M metagenome (GOLD analysis project Ga0181522, IMG submission 121103) | Peatland microbial communities from MTU Mesocosm Facility, Houghton, MI, USA - PEATcosm2014_Bin05_10_metaG | ecosystem: Environmental > Terrestrial > Soil > Wetlands > Peat | place...
GAGCTCGTCCGGCGCGCCGGTACGGGCGAATTTGCGCAGGCGGCGCAGCGCGATCTTGATATTGCGCGTGCCGAGCTCGACGTCGCCGTCGAGATCCTTGAACTCGCGCTTGTCCCACACTTTCACGGCGCGGAAGTTGCGGTTCTTGTCCTGGCCGATGCGCACGCCTTCGGGATTGTAGCCGTAAGCACCAAAAGGCGAGGTGCCGGCGGTGCCGATCCATTTCTTGCCGCCCTGATGCCGGCCTCGTTGCTCGGCCAATCGCTGGCGCAGCGTCTCGAGGAGCTTTTCGAGCCCGCCCATCGCCTCGATCTGCTGCTTCTCCTCTGCGGTGAGATATTTCTCCGTCAGTTTTTTCAGCCACTCGACCGGAATTTCTCCGGCAAGCGCATCGCTGACGAGATCGAGCCCCTTGAAGACGTGGCCGAAGACGCGATCGAACTTGTCCAGATTGCGCTCGTCCTTCACCAGCGCCGAGCGCGACAGATAATAGAAATCCTCGACGCGCCGCCCGGCGATGTCCTTCTCCATCGCCTCCATGAGCGTGAGATATTCGCGCAGCGTGACCGGCAGGCCGGCTTGCTTGAGCTCATGGAAGAAGGTCGCGAACATTGCGGCATTGTAGTCCCCCGTTTTAACACCGCGCTATATCGCCCTCTCGGTAGTGGGCTGACCCACTACCGCCCTCTCAGCCCCAATCAACCTTCCAAACGGTCATAAGTCATTGATTTATGAGGTGTCGTTTCCTCTAAAAGATATATCTTGCGTAATAACGCCTGATGATCTATCTAAAGATATATCTTTATCAGGAGAACCAAGAAAATGCACGGACATCATCACGGACATGGACGTTGCGGCCGAGACGGCGAATCCCGCGACGACGACCGTCGCGGCAAATGGTGGGGCGCCGGTCGGCACCGCCGCCACGGCCGCTTCGGCGGTTTCGGATTTGGCGGACGCCACGGCGGTTTTGGCGAAGGCGGCGAAGACATGATGCGGGCGCGGCGCATGCTGGCGCAGGGCGACCTCCGCCTCATCGCGCTCGCTTTGATCGCCGAAGCGCCGCGTCACGGCTACGAGATCATCAAGCTGCTCGAAGAAAAGACCGCGGACTGGTATTCGCCGAGCCCCGGCATCGTCTATCCGACGCTGACCTATCTCGAAGAAGCCGGCTACGTCACCGCTTCGACTGAAGGCAGCAAGAAGCTCTACACCATCACCGACGAAGGCCGCGCCTACCTGCAAGCCAATCGCGAGCTCGTCGACGTCGTGCTTGATCGTCTCGCCGCGTTCGGCGAACGGGTCAACCGCTGGCGCCGCGCTTCGCGTAGCGAGCGCGATGACCGCCGTTCGCTGCCGCCGCTGGTCGAAGCGACGCTCGATCACCTGCGCGAAGCGGTGAGCAAACGGCTCGAAGGCGATGCCGAGGTGGAAGCGCGGCTCGTCGAAATCCTCGCCCGCACGGTGACGGAATTACAGAGCCGCAATTAGACGTCATTGCGAGGAGCGGAGCGACGAAGCAATCCAGCTTTGAATCATTCTCTGGATTGCTTCGCTTCGCTCGCAATGACGAAGATCACGCCGCGCCGACATCCGGCGTCTGCACCTGCTCGGGCCGAATACCGAGACCGAGCAGCCGCGCCGGAACGCGCCGGAGTGCTGGAAAGATTGCAAACAATTTGAAAAACAGCGGCGGCTTCGGCCGCTGCTGGCTTGCCAGCACGCGGGTAATCACCCTTTTCTGAATTGTGAGCTGCAGCCACTGCGTAAAGCGCACCGGCAGCGTCCGGCGATCCTGGATCGCCTGCAGATCCGCGTCCGTCACTTTGCCGGCCTTGAGCGGCGCGGCGAGCTGATTGGCCGCCGCGACCGCATCCTGCACCGCCATGTTAATGCCGACGCCGCCAATCGGCGACATCGCGTGCGCGGCGTCGCCGATGCAGAGCAGTCCCGGCCGCCACCATTTTCGTAGCCGGTCGACGGTGACACTGAGAAGCTTGACGTCGTCCCAGCTTTTCAGTTCGCCGATACGGTCGGCGAGGAACGGCGACATATCGACGACGCCGGCGCGAAAGGCGTCGAGGCCTTTCGCCTGCACGCGTTCGATGCCGCCCTTGGCAATAACGTAGGCGCATTGCCAGTAATCGCCGCGGTCGAGCATCACCATCATTCGGCCGGCTTCGACATGGCCGAAAGTGTCGGCGCTGTCGCTTTGCTTGCGCGTCACGCGGAACCACAACACATCCATCGGCGCGCCGTAATCGTCGCTTTTCAGGCCGGCGCTTTCGCTGACCGTCGAATGCCGGCCGTCGCAGCCGATCACGACAGCGGCGCGGATCGCCAATTCGCCATCGGGAAATTTTGCGCGCAGCCCGACAACCCGACCGCCTTCCTCAATCAGACCGGTCGCCTCTGTATTCATGTGCAGGTCGAAAGTTGTGTAGCGCTTGCCCTGCCTGGCCAGGAAATTGAGAAAGTCCCACTGCGGCATCAGTGCGACGAATTTGCAGTGGGTCGGCAAATGGCGAAAATCGACCATCTTCAGGTGTTCGGCGCCAATCTGAGCGGTCAGCGTTTCGAGCTTCTGGTGCGGCAGCTTGAGAAATTCGTCGAGCAGGCCGAGTTCGTACATCAGCTCGAGCGTCGAAGGGTGCACGGTGTCGCCGCGGAAATCGCGAAAGAAATCGGCGTGCTTTTCCAGCACGGCGACATCGACGCCGGCACGCGCCAGGAGAAAACCGAGCATCATCCCGGCCGGGCCGCCGCCGGCGATGGCGCATGTGGTGGTGATCGAAGAACCCGGCATTCTAATTGCCTCGCTCGTCCCAAACGGCCTGAGACATGATATAGAGAGGCGGGCGACGTGCCGTTCCTAAGCTTCTCACATTTCCGCCGCAACCGGGGTGCTAGAAGGATCACCGTCCGGCCCCTGCCAACGCCCATGCGCCGCTTTTCGTTCATCCTGGTCCTTTTCCTCGCCGTCGCGCCCTTTGACGCGGCTTTCGCCCAGCTTGCCGGGACGGGCGATTTCCATATCGCGTGGGAAGTCAAAAACCGGTTCCGCCTGTTCCGCAACGAAGCCGATTTCCTCCGCCTGGTCACGGCGGACCATGGTGACGGCGTTCTCGCCGCAGAGCGGCGGCTGGAGACCGACAGCGACGGCCAAGGCTGGGCCAGAGACGTTGTCGACAATCTGTGTCTCGACAATTACGGCGCGCTGGTTCCGACCTGCCAGCGCGACGGCGTCAACGAAAACTACCTAGCGCCGGTCGATCACCCGATCGGTGTGCGCGTCTCCGGACCGATTCAGCAGGATGCGACCTGCGTCTGGAGTTTCGACGACGGCCAGAACCCGGTAAAGCAAGCCTCCGTGCCGTGCGGTCAGGAAGTCAAATTGCGGGTGCCGACAAACCGCACCACGGTCGCCACGGTCGACATTCCGCTCGGCGACGGCACGGCGCAGCGGGTGGTTCAGGAAATCGCAGTCCGCGACGTGCTCATTGCCGGGCTCGGCGATTCCATCGCCGCCGGCGAAGGCAATCCGGACCGGGCTGTCGAGCTCGACGGCGGTTTCTGCTTCAAACGCTTCCTGCGGCAGGGCGGCAGCCAATATTACCGGCCGAGCCGAGCCGGTTATGACGATGACCGCTCGTGCGAAAGCGGACCTTCGACGCCGGCTGCGGCGAGGGACTGGGCGCGAGACGGCGCGCGCTGGATGAGTCCGGCCTGTCACCGTTCGCTCTACAGCTATCAGGTCCGCACCACGCTCGCCCTCGCGATCGAACAACCGCACATCGCCGTGACGCTGATCCCGCTTGCCTGCACCGGTGCCACCATCGGCGCGGGCATGTTCGACGGCCAGCTCTCGGATGATTGTCCCTGGGTCGTGGGTATCGACAGTTGCTCGGGGACCTCGCCCGCGCAGCTCGGCGAATTGAAAGACGTCATGGCGGCCCTGCACCGTCAGGCACCTAACCGCAATCTCGATATGATGCTGCTCACGGTCGGAGCGAACGACGTGAATTTCGCCGGGCTTGTCGCCAACGTTATCGTCGACGCCACCACCGAACGCATCTTGCTCAAGGAAGGGGGCGCCATTGCCAGCGTGGCGGATTCGCAAAAGGCGCTGGACAACGACCTGCCGGACGCATTTTCCCAATTGCGGATCGCGCTCAAGCCTTACGTCGGCGGCAATCTGGAGCGGGTGGTTTTCGTATCCTACGCCAATCCGGCGATGCAGGCGGAAGGTAAGCCTTGCACCGGCAGCCGCGACGGTCTCGACGTTCATCCGGCTTTTGGCGCAGACACCGAGCGGCTGCGCACGACGACACAATTCGTCGAGAGCAAGTTCCTGCCGAAGATCAAGGCGCTCGCCACCTGCGACGGCAACAAGGTCTGCCGTGACCCGACGACCGAGCGCATGACTTTTGTCGATGGCCATCAGGCGGCGTTCGAACGGCACGGCATGTGCGTACGCGCGACAAGCGATCCCGAATTCGACCGCAATTGCTTCTCGACGACCGGCGAAAGTTTCCAGACCGATCCCAATGTCGCTCCGGACAATCCGATGGCGTGTGGCGAACCGCCCAGCAATTATCGGCCTTATGCGCCGCGCGGCCGCTGGATCAGGACTGCCAACGACAGCTACTTCACCGCCATGACCTATCCGGAAGGCATGCCCGCAGTGCTAAAACCAAGCGACATCCACGATGCGCTCTGGGGCATCGGCAGCGCCGTCTATGGTGGCGCTGTCCATCCCACTGCCGAAGGTTACGCGGCGATCGCGGATGCGGCGCTGCCCGCCGTGCGCGGCCTGCTTGGATTGATGGCGCCACCCGCGGTCCAATCTGCACCGCTGCCGCCGCCAACCGATCCGGGCACGCCGGCAGCCGCGTCCGCGCCAACGACCGTGGCGCCATTGCCAGCACCGGCGCCCACCCCGGGTGCGGCACCGCCAAAGGCTCCGTAGGCCAGTTCGCCGTAATCAGGCCGCGGGCGCGCGTTCCGGCGCGACGCCGAGCTTCTTCTGCAAGCTCGTCGACGACGTGGTGTATTGGAACACCAGCCGCTTCTCCGGATGAATGTAACGGTGCGCCTTCTGCGCCATCAGCGCGCCTTCATGGAAGCCGGACAGGATGAGCTTGAGCTTGCCCGGATACCAGTTGATGTCGCCGATGGCGAAAATGCCGGGCACGCTGGTTTCAAAGGCTTCCGTATCAACCGGGATGAGTTCGTTGTTCTTCAGTTCGAACCCCCAATTGGCGACCGGACCGAGCTTCATGGTCAGGCCGAAGAACGGCAGGAGTGCATCGCAGGCGATTTCGAAGATCGATCCTTCGTTGGTCTTGACGATGGCCTTTTGCACCTGACCGTCGCTACCTTCGAGCGCGGTCACCTGCCCGAACACCAGATCGATTTTGCCCTCGCCCTCAAGCGCCATCATCTTGTTGACGCTGTCGGGCGCGGCGCGGAACTCGCTGCGCCGGTGCAGCAGCGTCATATGACGTGCGATCGGCGCGAGGTTGAGCGTCCAGTCGAGCGCACTGTCGCCGCCGCCGACGATAAGAACGCGCTTGTCGCGGAACGCATCCATCTTGCGCACCGCATAGAACACCGATTTTCCCTCGTACGGCTCGATGCCCGGGATCGGCGGGCGCTTGGGCTGGAATGAACCGCCGCCCGCGGCGATGACGACGACCTTGCTCTCGAAGACCTTGCCGTCGTCGGTCTTCACGCGAAACAGCGGATCGCCGATTTTCTCGACCGACTCCACCATCTCGCCGAGATGAAATTGCGCGTTGAAGGGCTTGATCTGCTTTAACAGCGCCTCGACGAGACCTTGCGCGCTGGTGTGTGGAATGCCGGGAATGTCGTAGATCGGCTTTTCCGGATAAAGCTCGGCGCACTGTCCGCCGATCTTGTCGAGAATGTCGATCAGGTGGCATTTCATGTCGAGCAGGCCAAGCTCGAACACCGCAAAAAGGCCGATGGGTCCGGCGCCGATAATCACAACGTCGGTCTTGATAGGCTCAGTCATGTCGTATCCGTATTCGTAGCAATTGCTGGGGTTTGATGAGGTGGCGAGTGTCTAGCGTGGTCAGCGCGGCAGGGGAAGAGGATTGCTGAAAATCACTTTCCGCGATTTGTGCCGCCGACGTTAGATTTGTTCTATCTACGCCTGCCTATCGGGTGTGCGTACGATGAGCCCGTTAAGGTCGTCGCGAAGCTTGATCTGACACGACAGGCGCGAATTGGGCTGCACGTTGTAGGCAAAGTCGAGCATATCTTCTTCCATCGGCGAAGGTTCGCCGACTTTTTCGCGCCAGGCCTCGTCGATATAGACGTGGCAGGTGGAACAGGCGCAGGCGCCGCCGCATTCCGCCTCGATCTCCGGCACGCTGTTTTTAATCGCGGTTTCCATGACCGTGGAACCGGCCTCGCCCTCGACCGTGCGCGTCGTGCCTCCGGAATCGATGAATGTTATTTGAACCATGATGGAGGCGGCGAAGCGAGGATCTTTGATCTTTGCGGGGAACGCGGCGAGGTTCGCCGCGGGGCCGGGCGTCCGGCCGGCCTTTTCTATCGGCTCACGCCGCAGGGCGCCAGTATGTGCAATCGCGCCGGTCTATCGCCCGCGGGCGAGCTCAGCAAGGAGCTGGGTCAAGCGCGTGCCGATGGCCGCGCCGGCCTCGAGGCTCGCCGCCTTAAGCTCCTCGACCGCGTGATCGAGACCGGGGCCGGCATTGCCGCTGCCTTCCGATCCCGCCGCCTGTTCCAAGAGTTCGGCGGCCCGCGCCACCCGCCACGCGCCGATACCCCGCGCCGAGCCTTTCAGCGTGTGGGCCGCGGCAGCGGCGAGCGGTCGATCCGCGCCGGCGATGCGGTGGAGCATGATGGTCGACTGCCGCAGAAAGAGTTCAAGGACCTCCCGCTCCAGCCGGCGGTCGCCAAGAGTCATGCGGCCGAGATGAACCTCGTCGATAACCGCCGGCCTTTCAGTGCTTTCTGCGGCGGCTGACAGCCTCGCTGCGGTCATAACATCCTCTTTGTCGCTGAAAGCAGCGCAACCATGCCAAAAGCCGAGAGAATTAGCCCCGTTCTGTCACGCCAGCCGTAACCGGACTGTTACGGCCGGCGATGCCGTCCGACCGCCGGCGGCCCGGGCGGCTCCGCTCCCCGCAAAGCTGCCGATGGCCCAAACGTGGCCGCATTGTTGGCACCAGAATGGTGTGACCAGGGTGAAGAAGCCGTTAACGATACTTAAGGGCTCGTTACCAAGCGGGTTTTCTTCGATCTGCCAGACCGATAGGATGGGTGGTCGTGATGCGACCTGTGGCTTTGGTTGGGGGAGCCCTGCAACCGGCGAGGATGAAACGACCACGCGCTCGTGGCGCGGCCAGCGGCGTTCTGTGGAGCGCCAGTGGGCCGTCCTAGTTCAGCGTAACACGCGAGGCGACGATCGAAATGGCCAATTTCCCGAAGAAGCTGAAGGATCCGACTGAGGCGGCGCTTTCGGCGATCCAGGAAGCGCTCCATCTTCAAGACGACGAGCAGGCGGCGGCCTCCGAGAGCGCGACTGCGCCTGCTTCCGGCAGCATGACAGCGCCCGCCGAAACCGACCTCTTCGACGAACCCATCGGCGCTCCCACCGCAGCCGCGGCGGCCAACGACGATCAGCAATCGATCGGCCAGATTCTTCGGGCCTTGCAGCGCCGCCCGGCGCGCTCTTCCTATTTCGTCGCCACGGTTTTTTCCTGCGCCTGGATCGTCGGCTGCGTGGCGCTGTCGTGGGCCTATCTTTCCAACATTCATACCGAAGGTTCACCGGCCGCGTTGATGATCGGCCTCGGCGCGGCGGCATTATTGCCCGTCATCTTCTTTTTCGGCGTCGCGCATATGGCCTGGCGCGCGCAGGAACTGCGCCTCATCGCGCAGTCGATGGCGCGGGTGGCGATGCGGCTTTCCGAACCCGAGAGCGTGGCGCGCGATTCCATCGTCACCGTGGGTCAGGCGATCCGCCGCGAGGTTGCGGCCATGGGCGACGGCGTCGAACGGGCGCTGGCGCGCGCGAGCGAGCTGGAAACGCTGGTGCAGAACGAAGTTGCGGAGCTCGAACGTACCTACAGCGACAACGAAGTCCGCATTCGCGGGCTGCTCCAGGACCTCGCCAACCAGCGTGACACGCTAGTCGGACAAGCCGAGCAGGTGCGTTCGGCGATCAACAACGTCCACGTCGATCTGACCCAGGATTTGTCGACGATCAGCGATCTCGTCGGCCAGCAGGTCAACGAGGCGGCGCAACGCATCACGCATTCGCTGGCTGAGCGCGGCGAGCATATCACGCTCACACTCGGCCAGATCGGCGACAATATGATCCAGCAATTGACCGATCGCGGCGGCGAGATGCTCGATCGGCTGGAAACCACAGGCGATGAAACTTCGCGCGCCATTGCTCTGGCCAGCGAGCGGCTGAGCTCGAGCCTCGATTTTAAGACCAATCACATCGGCGAGGAGTTCGCCGAGATCGCCACCGGTCTCGAAGACATGATGACGTCACGGCTCGACCGGGTTACCGAGAATTTCTCCGACAAATCGCTTGCCGTGGTCGATCTCATGATCGGGCGGTCGCAGGAGCTAACCGACGCCATCGTCGAAACGTCGAACCAGCTGGCGGAGACGATCGCGACCCGCGCCGACGAAGTCAATTCAACGCTCAAGTCCACGGGCGAATCGCTCCTTCTCGACCTCGACCTTCGCGGCGGCGAAGTCGCGAACAAGCTGCAGCAGACCGGCAATCGCGTGGCCGAGACGCTGATTTCGCGCAGCAATGCTCTTAGCGAATCCGTGCGCGAGAGCGCGGAGCATGTCGTCGGCGTCATCGGCACGCGCACCGACGCCGTAAAGGAAATGCTGGGGACACGGCTCGCCGACTTCGAGCAGATGTTCAATCACACCGGCGCCGAGCTCGGCGAAAAGATTTCGCGCGATTCCTCGACGCTCGGAAACCTTATCACCCGGCACCTCGCCGAATTCGACCGCACGGTGAAGACCTACGGCTCCGAACTGGTCGAGCGGCTCGGCACCCGCACCCAGGACGTCGCCGACGCGATGCGAACCTATGTCGACAATTTCGACGACCGGGTCACGGCGAAGGCCAATGAAGTGACCACCGGGCTCGATCAGCGCCTCGGGCGCTTCCAGGAAGCGATGGACAGCCGTTCGCACGCGCTTACCGGTACTATGTCGGCCCGCGTGGCCGATATCGCCAAAATGCTCGGCGAGGGCGGCAAAGAGGTGACTGCCTCTCTGGACAAGCGCATTGCCGAGGTTACCGGCGTTATCGACATGCGCGCGGCGCGGCTTGCTGAAACGCTCGGCGAGCGGATCGCAAAGGTCGACGCAGCGCTTGGCAAGGGCGCAGTCGAAGTCGCCAATACGCTCGACGGCCGCGTCGCCCATCTGGAGCAGCTCCTGGTGGGTCGCGCCGAAGCCGTCATCCATCAGATGGACACGCACAGCCGCGCCGCCGCCGATCTCCTCAATTCGCGCATGGAGCAGCTGTCCGAATCGATCAAGACCAACTCCGCGAACGCCGAGCGCGCCATCACCCAGCTTGCGACCAATACGACCGAGTCGCTCGGCAAGACCGCGGTGGCGTCCACCACAGCGGCCGAAGCGCTTAACCGCAGCGCGACTGAAGCCGAGCGCAAGCTCGTCGGCATGAGCACGGAGGTTTCCCGCAACATCGTCGGCAAGGCCAACGAGATCAACACCGCAATGACGCAACGCGTCGAAGAGATGACGCGTGTGCTCGACCAGAAATCGAATTCGCTGCTCGTGGCATTGACCGATAAGGGCCAGGAATTCGCCGGCGAAGTCAGCCGCGTCACCGATCAGGCGGTACAGGCAATCGATGCCAAGGGCTTCGTCTTCACCCAGACCATGATGGACAAGAGCGACCAGCTCGCCCGCCTGATCAACGACGCCAGCCTGACCGCGACCCTCGCGATGACCCGCACGCTCGGCCAGATGCAGGAAGGCGCCCAGGGCGTGACTGAAGCCGCCAAGACGACGATCGCTCGCTCACTCGAAGAGCTGCATCAGGCGACCAGGACCGCGATCGAGGAATCCAAACAGACCGCGGCGGCGACTGTCGCCGAAATGCTGGAGACGCACACCATGCTGCGCTCCGACTCCACCGCTCTGTTCGAGCGCTTGCGCGAGGCCAATATCCTCCTGCAGGAAGTGCTCAGCGGTGCGCAGGAGAACATGAGCTCGATCGAGCACACGATGGCGACGCGCGTCTCCGAGTTCGTCGCCGCCATGAACGATCTCTCCAGCAAGAGCGGCGCGACCACGGCCAAGGTCGAACAGCATCTCGGGACCTTCAACAACGTCACCGCCAAGGTGTTGAATGACCTCGGCGGCCTGGCCGACCAGTTCAGCTCGCACGGCCGGACGCTCGTCGAAGCGGTCGACCTCCTTGAGACCAGCAACCGCCGCACCGAGGACACGATCGCCAGCCGGCACGCCAATCTCGAAACGCTGGTATCGACGCTCGATGCGCGGACCGAAGACTTCGGCCAGCGCTTGCAACGCTTCTCGGCCCTGCTGGAGGAATCGCTCGACACCGCGACCGCGCGGGCGCGCGAGATCGCCGGCATCATCGCCGACACCAGCAACGACAGCGTGCAGACGATCGAGCAGCAGTACGACCTGGTCCGCAAGACCTCGGAAGAGGAACGTCAGCGCACCAGCGAGGCGCTCAACGTGGTCTACGACGAGGCCTTCACCGAAGTGCAATCCCTTTTCAACCAGTCCGCCGGCCGCTTCACCGAGATCATGGAAGGCATGAAGCAGATGGCGGGCGAAATGCAGCGCGAACTCGAAACGACGCGTGCGGAGATGCGCCGCGGCATTCTTGAATTGCCGCAGGAGACCGCAGAGAGCGCAGCACAGATGCGGCGCGTCATCGTCGACCAGATCGAGGCGCTCGCCGAGCTCAATCGCATTGTCGCCCGTCACGGCCGCTCGCTTGACGCCGCCGAACCCCTGCGGCGCGAGGTCGAGCCGCTCTACGCCACCAATACCGGCCGCGGCCAGGTGCGTCCGTTGCGCCCCGAAGCGGCCGGAGCGCCGCCGCCACAAGCGTCGCCGCGCGACATCACCGGCGCACCGGCACGGCGCGGCGGTCCGCCCAATCTCAGCCCGGTGCCGGGCGGCAAGGACGACGGCAACAATGGCCGCGCCGGCGGTTGGCTGTCAGACCTCCTGACGCGCGCCTCGCGCGAGCAAGCCGCGGCGCCTCCGCCGCCTGCCCCGCCGCTGCCCCCTCCTCAGGAAGCGCCGCGCGCCGAAGAGCGCCCCGCGCGTGACAGCGTCGACTCAATCGATTCGCTTTCGGTCGACATTGCGCGGATGATCGACAACGAAGCCGCAGCGGAAGTGTGGGAGCGTTATAAGCGCGGCGAGCGCGGCGCCTTCACCCGGCGGCTCTACACCGCTCCGGGCCAGAAGGCGTTCGACGAAATCCGCAACAAATACCGCGCCGATCCGGAATTCCGGCAGACCGTCGAGCACTATATCCACGAGTTCGAACGGCTCCTGGATGACGTGTCGCGCGGCGACCGCGGTCCGGCAGTGGCACGAAATTATCTGACCTCGGACACCGGCAAGGTTTACACCATGCTGGCACACGCCGCCGGCCGCTTCGACTGACGACAGATACCAGCCGGACGCCCTTGCTTGTGACGCAATCGCGGCGCTACGGTCATTCATGGTCAGCGCTCTGGACCTGCCGGTTGATCTGCCCACGGCAGCGGATGTCGATGAGGCCGCGCGCCGGCTCGCAGGCGTCGCCCTCCACACACCGCTTCTAAGCTCGTTCACGCTTGACGCCATGACCGGCGGGCGGATTTTTCTCAAAGCCGAGACGTTGCAGCGCACCGGCTCATTCAAATTCCGTGGCGCCTATAACAAACTCGCGGCGATCCCTCCGGGGCGGCGGTCCGGCGGCGTGGTGGCGTTTTCGTCCGGCAATCATGCGCAGGGCGTCGCCGCGGCGGCGCGGCTCCTCGGCATGCCCTGCGTGATCGTCATGCCCGCCGACGCGCCACGCGCCAAACGCGAGCGCACCGCGGCACTCGGCGCCGAAGTCGTGCTCTACGATCGCGCGCGCGACGATCGCGAAGCGATCGCTTCCGATATCGCCGCAAAACGCGGCGCCGTTCTGGTGCCGCCCTATGACGATGCCCTGATCATTGCCGGACAAGGCACTGCGGGTCGCGAAATCGTCGACGATCTCGACGCGCTCGGACTGCGCCCCGACGTGGTGGTGGTCACCGCATCCGGCGGCGGCCTAACTGCCGGCATCGCGCTCGCGATCAAAGCGCGGGTACCGGCGGCCGCGCTCTACACCGCGGAGCCGCAGGGCTTTGACGATCATGCACGTTCGTTTCGCAGCGGCCACCGCGAGCAAAACGCCGCGCTGACCGGCACCATTTGCGACGCACTGATGGCGCGCACGCCAGGCAAGCTTACCTTCGCGATCAACCAGTCGCTGGTCGGAGCCGGCGTCGTGGTAAGCGACGACGAAGTCGGCGCGGCGGTCGCTTTCGCCTTCGCCGAATTAAAGCTCGTGGTCGAGCCGGGC
>Ga0181522_10001801_pt1 | contig 12642 bp, 15 predicted proteins | sample PEATcosm2014_Bin_27_FD_121103 | JGI IMG/M metagenome (GOLD analysis project Ga0181522, IMG submission 121103) | Peatland microbial communities from MTU Mesocosm Facility, Houghton, MI, USA - PEATcosm2014_Bin05_10_metaG | ecosystem: Environmental > Terrestrial > Soil > Wetlands > Peat | place...
AACGACAAGATTACGCCGCGCGCTTTCACGCGGCTCTTGTCGTACGCGTCGAAGCAGCCGTGGGGCGAGGAATGGCGCGAAACGTTGCCCGTCGCCGGCGTCGACGGCACGCTGGATCACCGCTTCGCTAATTCGCCGCTGAAAGGGCGAATGTGGGCCAAGACGGGAACGCTCGACGAGGCGAACACACTTTCCGGCTACGTGAATGCCACAAGCGGCCGCATGCTGGCGTTTTCCATTCTCGTCAACGGCCGTTATCCCGGCAGGAACGCCGAAGATCAGGCGGATCAGGCCATCGACCGCATCGCTGAAGCCATCGCCGCCGCGGAGTGAGGGTAGCCATAATGGAGCCTTTCTGTTCACAACCGCTATTCCCTTTCAGGAATGCAGTTGCAAAACGGGTAACACTCGTTCATTGCGCATGCTAAACGCGGCTTAAGCGGCTGTATCATAGAAGGCAATGCGGACGTGGAATCTTCTAATGGCTTCTGCTTTGACCACCTTCGCCTTCGGTTTAGCCGGCTGCCGAAAGTTGCCCCCGTCGATGCCTTCGTCAGAGTGGACGCCCCAGGAGGCTCGCGGCGCGGCAGTCTTCCAGGCAAAGTGTGCGCGTTGCCACAATCCCACTTCGACGAAGCCGCTGCACGGTCCGGGATTGCAGGCGATCACCAAGGTGAAGGCCATGCCCTCCGGAGCGCCGCCCACTGACGAAAGACTGACGGCGGTAATTCTCGACGGGCGTGGAATGATGCCCGCCACATCGCTGAATGATGGAGATCTTGCTGACTTGCTCGTCTACTTGCACACGCTATGAGCACCGACGCCAACACGAGTACTCCCAGACCTGGCACGGCGCCGGCGCCGACAGGGCGGAAAACGCAGAAGTCGGAGAAGGCGGCGCTGCTAAAGCTCCCGGGCCTGATCGCAATCAGCCTATACATGCTCCTGCTGTCCGGCGTCACAGTTGTGTCTGTCATGAACCATCGCGCCGGGGCGCTCTATCTTGTCCTGTCAGTCTGCTTCATTGCCGGCGCGCTCGGCCTACTCATGCTGTTTCGGTGGGCGTGGGCGCTGACGCTCGCCGGCGTGGCGCTACTGTCGGGATCGTTCCTATACACCTACGCTACCCAGCACGTTTCGTCCTCCCTCGTGCAGGGCCTGCTGAATCTTCTCTTCTTTCTCTATCTCGTTCGGACCGATGTGCGAACAAAACTGAAATAAGCGCGAGAAAAGTGGCAAAGGGCCTGCCGCCACAGGCCGGCTTCAGTCCGCTCCGATCTTCCGGTCAATCTCTAGAACCAGTAACTCGGAGCAATCACGCGCAATAGTGCGCGCATCCCGCGCGAAACGGCGGTGCGCGGCGAGTCGTAACGCCGGTCCTTAAAGCCGAAGTGACCCACGGGGTCGATATTGCATGGGAAACGCAGGTAGTAGCCCGGCTGGCCTTTATACGGAATGACTTTGCGGAAAATCAGGTGCTCGAGCAATCGAGCGTCGGTGGAGTTCATCTCTCGATTCGAGTTGCGCAGCACGCGATCGTAAAAGGCCTGGGAGCAAACGAAGAGCTGAACCCGCGCGTCGTAGCCGGGGCGGAAAAGGCCGAGCCTCCGGCAATCGATCATGAGTTGGAAGGGTGCGGAGCTTGGGCCGGTAACGCGATCGAGCGCCTTGCCCAGCGCGGGGAAAGTCAGCCGGCCTGTGACTTTGATCATGTGCGTTGTCTTTGGGCGTAGATTGCTTTGAGCCAGGCCTTCGTCGAGGGCTTGCATTTCTGTATAGCCATAGTTTGTGCCCGGCGGAATCTCGTGAACCGGCAGAGACAAGAATTCAACTTGACGGCGCAGCGAATTCTCGGTCTCTGCAATCATGCGCAATTCGCTCAGGTCCGCGCCCGAGTTTTCAAGAAACAGAATTCGCTCGGCAGCCGGATGGGGATAGCGGAGCCAGAATTGCAGCGCACGCTTGTAATCGTCAAAGCGGACTTGAGGCGAGGAGCGCTTGACCTGCGCATTTGCCGGCGGCGCGACAGTGGCGGTCATGACCAGCAGAAAGCGGGGCGCTGCGGATGCGGCCGGCGAATCCATTGGAGTGGTCATTGTTCTGGAGATCGTTTCTCGGAGAGCGATGGCACGCCGGAGTCGTCACCTCGGCCGGCAGGTGCGATGGGTTGAGCGGAGCCTTTGTTGGGGGCTTGACGCGCTTCCCATGCCTTTACGAACTTCCAATTGACGTAGGCGGAATGATTCAAGTGAAAGATCAGGCCCTCCCTGCCGTCAAGAAAGCCAAGGCGAAAGATGTAGTTCTTGACAAAGGTGAACGCAGGGTTGAGGATCGTGTTCACTGCGAAGGCGAAGAACGAGTCACTCGTTCTGCCCTTGCGCAAAAACAGTGGAATGGTCGCGGTGCTGTAGCGCTGCATGTGTTCCAGGTAAGACTCAAACGTCGGATACTGCCGATGAAGCATGTGGCTTTTGAGCTTGCCGGTTGGCTCCTGCGTCTTCGGCGTGGCGTGCGGTTCGGTATCCTCGCGCAGCCGGGCGCTGTCGCGGCGAAAGAGCCGCAACTTGTGGTCGGGGTAGAGGCCGCCGTGGCGCATCCACCGCCCAAAGATCAGATTGAGCCGGGGAATCATGTAGGCGGCATAGCGGGGCTGGCCGCTGAGCAGCGTTTTGATCTCCAGCGCCAGCTCCGGCGTCAGCCACTCGTCCGCATCGAGATTCAGAATCCAATCGCAGGTGCACTTATCGATAGCGGAGTTGACCTGCGGTCCGTAGCCCTTCCAAGTCTCGTAGAAGATCCGCGCGCCGAAGCTCTTTGCGATTTCGACGGTCTTGTCGCTCGAACCCGAATCGACGAGGTTGATTTCGTTTGCCCAGGCGACGCTGGCCAGTGTGCGGCCAATGTTTTCCGCTTCATTGCGTGCGACGATCGCCACTGAGATGCTTTGCATGGTTCGATGTGTGGGTGCTCTGACAATTGTGCTCAGAGTAGCACGCCGCGAGGGCGCGCAACTGGCTACAATAAGCAAGATGGAGCTGGTGCAGATAGAATCCGCGCGCCGCGCGCCCGTGCCAAAGCCGGTGTGGCTGAAGGCTCGCGCGCCGATGGGTGAGAACTATCATAGCCTCAAACGCTTGGCCCGCTCACTTGGCCTGCATACGGTTTGCGAGAGCGCGCAATGCCCCAATATTGGCGAGTGCTGGCAGCACAAAACCGCGACCTTCATGATGCTCGGAAATCTATGCACACGACGATGCGGATTCTGTGCAGTGCCCAAGGGCCATCCCGAGCCGATTGACTTCGACGAGCCGCGCCGTGTGGCTGAGGCGATTGCCACGCTGGGCCTGGAGCACGCCGTTATCACGAGCGTGAATCGCGACGACGATAATCCTGGTGGCGCGCGCGCTTTCGCTTTGGTGATCGCGGAGATTCGCCGGCAGGCGCCTGGCTGCCGCGTTGAGGTTTTGATTCCCGACTTTCAGGGCGATCGGGAATCGATTCGCACGGTCGTCGAAGCGCGGCCGGAAGTGCTTAATCACAACACCGAATCCGTGCCTCGCCTCTATCGCGTCGTCCGCTCCGGCGCGCGCTATGAGCGTTCTCTTGAGCTTTTGCGCTACTCCAAAGAGTTAAACCGCGGAGGCATTACGAAATCCGGCGTAATGGTTGGCCTTGGCGAAGAGACGCACGAACTGCTTGAAGTCTTCCGCGACCTTGCCAGCGTGGGCTGCGACATTCTCACCGTCGGCCAGTACCTGCGCCCTTCTCGCGACCATCTGCCCATGGCGCGCCTCTACACGCCGCGCGAGTTCGCTGAGTTGAAGGCCGAGGCTCTCAGGATGGGTTTCCGGTACGTCGAATCCGGGCCGCTGGTGCGGTCGAGTTATCACGCGCACGAGCAGGCTGCGGCAATGAGCGTAGTGGTCGTTGCGTAAGGCGCTGCAAACGCTCTCGAATCACCGCGGGAGTTGTAGAATAGCCGTTGACAAATCGCGCAGTGAGGACGATCTCTTATGACAGCCTTCATGGCCGGCAGCCCGGCGCTCAAAGATCTCTACAACGATCTCAAACGACGCATGGATCAGTCGGTGTCGGATTTCCAGGCCAATCTTGCGGCCACGCGCACTGGCCGCGCCAGCGTGCATATGCTCGATCAAATAAAGGTCGACTACTACGGCACGCCTACGCCCATCAATCAGCTTGCTCAACTCTCAGCCCCCGAGCCGCAACTCATCGTCATTTCGCCCTGGGACCCGACCATCCTGAAGGAAGTGGAAAAGGCGATCCAGACCGCGGGCCTCGGCTTCAATCCTCTCTCCGACGGGAAGATCATCCGCGTTCCTGTACCGGCCATGACCGAGGAGCGGCGGCGCGATGTATGCAAGCATTTGAACAAAGTGCTCGAGGATCATCGCACCGCTGTCCGCAACGTCCGCCGCGACGGCAACGATGCCCTGAAAAAGCTCGCCAAGGAAAAGAAGATCAGCGAGGACGACGAGAAGCGCGCACTTGAAGAAGTGCAGAAAATGACCGACGGCGAAATTCGCCGCATGGAAGAGCTGTCGCAGAAGAAAGAAGCCGAAGTGATGCAGGTGTGAAGCGCGGGCGGCTACTGTGCCGCCACACGCTTGCGGTACGCATTGAGCCCCATCTTGACGCCCATCCACGCGAGTTGAAGGATTACGAGCGCAACCACGATCGACAGAACCTGAAAAGCTCCTTTGTTCACCGCTTCCAATGACCCGCCGAGCGTTGCCGCGTCTGCCGGGTTTTTCAGCAGGAACAGCTTTTGCTCTGGAGCGGCGAGCAGAATGCCAACCGGAATGAGCGAAAGAACGTGCATCGCCAGGTGCCGGGCGGGATTCTTCCGCTTTCGCCATGAGCCTCGCGCAAGGTCAACCAGCTTCCACGCCACTTCGAGGACATTGATCGCGACCAGGCACCAGTAGAACGGCCACCACACAGGCGCAAGCTGGTAAGGCAAAGAATGGAGATACCAGGCGCCGGGCCCAAGCAGCAGGAACGGATAGTGAGGAACGAGCAAAATGTAGGCCAGAAACAGGCAGCCAAAGAACACTTCGAGCAAGGATTTCGTGAAGCTTCGCGGCTTGCGCCAATCGAGGTCTCCTGCTCCTGCGGGCGGCAAGTCCAGGGGCGACCAAGGCGGAGTCATCGGCGCCAACGGGTAGATTTTTCCCGGAAATCGCGCGCCCGCCAGCTCCACCGCGGCGAAGATCAGGGTTACGATCGCGGCGTTGATGAGCCATATCCACGGCAGGCGCAGCGCAGCGTGCACCAGCGAAATGCCCGCCAATGCCTCCACGCCCAGCCCCCGTGCCGCAATTGTTACCACACTGGCGATGACATAAATCACCGTCGCCCACGTCAGCACCAGCTTCAGGATGTAGGAATACGTCGGAAACAGCGCCGGTCCAATCAAGTACTGTTGGCGCTGATAGCGCGCGGCAACCTGGATCGGCGAGCCGATTTGCTTGAGCCACTCTTCCGCCTCTTCTTTGGTCAGCGCCCGGCCGAGCGCAGCCTCTTTGTCTTCGAGCTGCGCTTCTAGGTTGGCACGCAGCTCGGCAATAATGTCGTCCTGCCGTTCCCAGGGCAGGTGCTTTCTAACGGCTTGAAGGTATCGATCGAGAAGTTCCATGGCAATTCCTCAGTTCCTTACAAAAGGTTGGTGCTACAAGAGGTTCGCGATTGACGTGTTGATCTGGTTCCACTCCTCGAGCAGGCGGGCAAAGATCTCCTCGCCATCGCTCGAGAGCCGGTAGAACCGCTTGTTGCGTTTCTCTTCCTCGCGCCACTCGCTGGTGAGGAGACCCTGAGATTCAAGACGGCGGAGCAACGGATAGAGGGTGCTCTCGTCGATCTCCATGCCGCGGCTGGCCAGCGCCTTGCGCAGCGTGTACCCGTAATGCTCCTGCTTCAGTTGCGCCAGAACCGCGAGCGTCAGGCAGCCCCGCCGCAGCTCGAGTCGAAGATTTTCGAAGAGGTTTTCGGTCAAGGTCATGCTGTACCCCATACACTGTACAGAACACACTGTATGACACACAGTGTACGGTGTCAAGTAATTTTTTACTGGGTTTTTCTAAATAGGCTGTGACAGCCATTCGTAGACCCGCCCAGCGGCGGTATAAAGAACTATCCGGTTCCCCGTTCCAAACCCCTATCTCCAGAAAGGCAAATAAGATGAGCCTCACGCGACGCGAGTTTCTGATGCGGGCCGGCCACGTGGGTGGATATAGCGCTGCATTCGTCCTGATGCAATCTCTCGGGCTGCTAGCGATACCCGAGGCGGTTGGCGAAACGGGTCCACTGCGCCTCGTCGACGGCAGAGGCACCCGTGTTGTGATACTCGGCGGGGGCATCGCAGGCCTGGTGGCGGCGTACGAGTTGGGCAAGGCCGGGTGGTCGTGCACGATTCTCGAGGCGCGCCAGCGCCCCGGTGGCCGGAACTGGAGCGTCCGTAATGGCACCGAGGTGGATTTCACCGACGGAACGCGCCAGACCTGCGCGTTCGAGGAGGGCCACTACTTTAATGCCGGCCCCGCGCGCCTGCCTTCGACGCACCACACCATGCTGGGCTATTGCCAGGAGCTGGGCGTTGCGCTTGAAGTTGAAGTGAACTCTTCGCGCAGCGCGCTGATGCAGAGCGACAAGCTGAACGGCGGCGGGGCTGTGCCGGAGCGTCGCGTGGTGAACGACACGCGTGGCCACGTCTCGGAGCTTCTGGCCAAGTGCATTCGCAAGGGCGCTCTCGACCAGGAGTTTGGCGCCGACGACCGCGAGCGCATGATCGAATTCCTGCGCCAGTACGGCGATTTGAATCCCGATCTGCTCTTCCGCGGCAGCGACCGCTCCGGTTACAAGGTCCCGCCCGGCGCTACGCAGCAAAAGCCGGTCCTCAACGATCCGTTGGCCATGCGTGAGCTGCTTGACGCCAATCTGTGGCAAGGCATGCTTGTCGAGGAAGTGATCGAGTGGCAGCCTACAATGTTCCAGCCCATCGGCGGCATGGACCGCATCCCCTTCGCCTTCGCATCGCGGCTCGATTCCGTGATCCGCTACGGCGCGGTGGTCAGCCGCATTCGCCAGTCGGACTCTGGCGTCGCCGTGGCCTACAGCGGCGGCTCGGGCGCGGACCAGACCCTGAACGCCGACTACTGCATCTGCGCCATGCCGCTCACCATCGCGCGCACTCTCGATGCCGACTTCAGCGCGTCCATTCGTGCAATCCTCGATTCGGTCCAGTACGACTCGGCTTACAAGATCGCGTGGGAGGCGCCGCGCTTTTGGGAGAAGGAAGCAAACATTTTCGGGGGGATTTCCTATTTGCAGCAGACCGTTGACCTCGTCTGGTACCCCAGCGCGCGGTTCTTCTCGCCGTCGGGCATCGTCATCGGCGGGTACTCCATTGAGGAACCAGCCACCCTCGGTGCGCTGCCTGATCTCCTCGCGAAGTCGGATTTAACCTATCGAACCCAGCTCGCAAATGGATACGCCTTCGCCTCGTTGCCCACGATGCAGGCCAAGCTCGACGCCTCACGGCGATCGATTGAGTTGCTCCATCCTGGGCACGGCAACGATCTCGCCAACCCGGTCTATGTGAGTTGGGGACACATCCCGCACAACCTTGGCTCCTGGATCAGCCTCGCGTGGAACGATGAGAAGGCGCTGGCCACGCTGCAATCACCCGATCGCCGCGTCTACTTCGCCGGCGACCACACCAGCCGCCTCGTTGGCTGGCAGGAAGGAGCGGCACTCTCGGCTTATCGCGTGATCAACCAGCTTGGGGAGCGGATTCAGGCGACTGCGAGCTGAAAATAATCGCGGCTACTTCTTCGGCCGTTTGTAGAACGGTAGCGGGACCTGCTTTGCGCGCACCTGGTTGGCGCGGCATTGAACAATCAGATCCACACCGCTGGCGGCGACGACTGTGGGAACAAGCGCCAAGGCAATGTTGGTTTTCAAGAACGGCGCGGGTGAGCCCGAAGTCACCGTACCGATATGGCTGCCGGAAAGATCGTGCACTTCGTAGCCGTCGCGCGCGATTCCGCGCTCGACCATCTCGAGGCCGACGACCCTGAGTTTGGGCCCGCCTGCGGCTTGAATCGCCAGAAGTGCATCGCGTCCGATGAAGTCGCCCTTGTCGAGCTTGAGCCAGCGATCAAGCCCGGCTTCGAGCACATCGATCTCTTCAGAAATTTCGTGCCCGTAAAGGCTCATGCCGGCCTCAAGGCGCAGCGTGTTGCGCGCGCCCAACCCGCATGGCCGAATGCCGAACTCTGCGCCGGCATCGAGCAGCGCATTCCACATCTTCACAGTGGTTGCTTCATCCGACGGAATGTAGACCTCAAAGCCGTCCTCGCCGGAATAGCCGGTGCGCGCGATGAGCGTGTTCGGAATGCCGGCCACCGTTCCCCAGGTAAACCAGTAGTTCTTGATCGCAACGAGATCGACCTTCGTCAGTTTGGCCATTGTCTCCAGCGCGCGCGGCCCTTGCAGCGCCAGTTGCGAGTAGTAGGCCGAGTAGTTGCTCAGGTGAATGCCAGGCCAACTGCCCACTTGCTTCCGGATCCAATCGAAGTCCTTCTCCGTGGTTCCCGCGTTCACCACCAGTAGGTAATCGTTCGCGCTCAGGCGATGTACAAGAATGTCGTCGACGAATGTGCCCTGCGGAGTGAGCAGTGCAGAGTAGTGCGCCTGCCCGTCCTTGAGGCGCGACGCGTCGTTCATAGTGATGTGCTGGACGGCAGCGAGCGCGCCGGGACCACGAAACTGGATTTCGCCCATATGGCTCACGTCGAAGAGACCGACGGCCGTACGCACCGCGATATGTTCGGCAATCAGGCCTCCGCCGGGCCCGGGATATTCAACAGGCATGTCCCATCCGCCGAAGTCGACCATCTTCGCCTTGAGCGCGCGATGAGTGGCGTTCAGCGCGGTCTTGTTGAGAGGTGTGGCAGGTGCGGCTGTATCGGACATGCGGGCTCCGTTCGATGACCTGACTTCAACTCTCATGATAGGGCTGCAGGGCCGGGGGCGATCCGGGGCAGTGGCGTTTAACATGGTTGCGGCCGTTTCTCGGTTGGCCCGCGGCGGCGAAAGGATGCGTGCGTGAATCCCATTCGAGGCATTGTGATGCTTCTCGCAGCCGCCGTTGCTTTCTGGAAGGGTTGGCAGATTCATCGCGGCGAGACGGCCATGCTGGCTTACGGCCTTGGCGCGCTGGCTCTGGCAATGGGTGTGTGGCACCTGACGCGCGAGCGGCGGCGAATGTCGATGCGACGGCTGTAGAAACTTCGTATGTCCACCTCTCGCGGAGTTCATCGCTTACCTGCTGGCGCTGGGCATCTACTGGCTGGACGTCTTGGTGCTCGGCGCGATGCTCTTCTGGAGCTGGTCGTACGCGATGCACGCCAAGCTGATCAAGCCGGATACGCCGCAGGAGGTGCGCGGCAGCATTTGCCGGTGAATCGTGATCGCCCAGTTGCTGTATGCGGGCAGGGCGGCGTTGTGCTTCATTCACACCTGGTTGAGCATCGCAGCGATCGTATTGGCGCAGTTGAATAATGCGATCGCGCCACGGCTGCGGTGGCGGCAGCGCAGCTGAACGGCGCGTTGGCGGGGAATCCACGACAACTTGATGAGCTATTTCGGGTTTGCTCCAATGCGGTAAAGATTGATTCAAGCCAGTGGAGGAAACATATGATGACTGCAGAATTGAACTCGTTGGCGCTATTGCGCTTTGGCGGATTCCGATTGGGACACGGTGGCGGGCCCGGCGGTTTCGCGTGGCTTCTAATCGGGCTGGCAGCGGTCGCGATCGGAATCTGGGCGTTTTCGCGGACTAGTGAGAGAGCCCCAGCCAAGAACTAATAGCGTTAACTGCGACGCGCGCGCCAGAATGAGCTGACTCCCAGGTAGAGAAATACCACGGCCGCGCCGATGGCGAAATCTCTCGAAATCCCACTCATCCCAGACCAGTTCTGCCAAAGCCGCAGGGCAAACAGAATCGCGAACAAAAGGAAGAATGTGCCCGTAACTTCGAGCCAGACGATGCCGCCAACGCGGCGGAAGGGGCGAAGAAGGCCGCCGATTCCTTTGCTAACGCCGCGACTGGCTTGAGCTGCGATGCCTCCGGCGGTTTGAATTTGAGGGCGAGCCTGGGTAATGAGCCGGACGGCAACTGACTGCGGTTTGGAATGGGGCGAACTCGCGTCAGACGGCGTGGGAACCACAACCCGCCGGCCCGCAATGCGCCCGGCGACGCGAACGCCGATGCCCAGAGCGCGGCCGATGATTCGCGGTTCCATACCGTTTATGATGGTAGCAGTGGCATACGGTGCTATTCGCGGATTGTCGCGGGTCCAGGGTTGCTCTCAACTCTGAATGGAAGTAATGTAGATAGATTCCGCGCCGCGGCCCGCGTTTCGATCCCGCGGGAGCGCCGCTCATGGAGGTAGCTGTGACATCCCGTCTGCGTGAACTCATTCAGCAACTGGGCGAGGCCATCCATGAGTCGGTCATCGAGAGCGAGCAAATCGCCGGCGTAGTGCAGGACATCCGCAAGCACGGGTTCGATGTACTGCTGATGCTCGAAGCGACAATCGGTCTGAACGAAGTCACTGAAAAGAGCGCTGTTGCTGGGGCACCGGAACTCGGCGAAGGCGAATTGGGGAAATTCACCCCCAATGATCTGCACTTTCTGCGCTCGCTGCGGATTGCGGTGGAAGGTGAGCCCGACGAGTCTGCAACAGACGTAAAGTAGAGTTCGTGATTTGGTGGTCGCGAAGGAATGGCGGACCGCACGGCACCTCACGCAGACAGATACCTGAAGATTCCCAGACAAATCGATTTCCAATGAGCTTCGGATCGCGCTGATCGTGTGTCCACGAGCGATTGACCCGCATTGATCAGCTTGATAAGATGAAGGTGCGGGGTGGAGCAGCCCGGTAGCTCGTTGGGCTCATAACCCAAAGGTCGCTGGTTCAAATCCAGCCCCCGCAACCAATTAAGTCGCAGGAGCTACTAGGCTTGGGAGACGCGGTCTTCCAAGCCTTTCGTGCGAATAAGAGTTAAGCAGTCATTGAGACCGGCGCTGGCTTCGTCTGTAGCTGTTTTTCAGCTTCGATAACGACTCGCTCAAGCTCCGCGCAGATTGCTCGCGCGGCCTCGGGGTGCCTTCCTATTCGGGCTGTTCGCAATACACATCCAGAGAGAACGACCGGGCGATTATTTCACCTTCGACTTCTCTGAGGCGGCGGCAGCCGGTACGCAGGAACCTGTCCGGTGCCCAAGCAACTCACCAAGCATGTACCGCAACAATCGAAGGCGCGCCTGTCTTGGCGTTGATCACGCCGACCTTCAGCACCACCTCGATATTTCGGTTACCAAACTTGCCGCCCAGCTGTTGCTCAAGCAACTCCAGGTAATGCGGGCTGGTGGCAAACTGCGCAGCAGCTTCGGTTCCGTTGCGGCCAAGCCCGGCCAATGCCATCACCCATCCGTCGACATTCGGGTCGCGAAAACGCGCCACAACCGCGTAATCGTCGGCGCTTGAATACGGAACCGATTCATCACGCTGCCAGCCGATCTTTGAATTCATCCCGTCTACGATTCTCGCCTGCGGATCCGGCAAAAAATGGAACCGCAGCGGTTCCAACAGGCGGATCGTCCATTGGTTGTTGTATGCGCCAATTAGCGTGATGGAATGTTCGCGCAAATCCGTCAGCGTCGTCCAGGGAGAAGCAATTAACTGCGTACTTGCTCCCGAGCGCTCGATCGCCTCGTCGATCTGAGCAATCGCCGACGCGGTTTGGATGGAAACAAACGGATAATCGACGTTTCCATTTGTTCCTGCCGTGATGACACCTGAGTACTTGTCCTGCGCAAAGACGACGCTACCGGTGCAGAGTATGACAGACCGCTGGTCGCGCGTTAGCGGCGCCCAAAAGTCGTCCACAACCGTTTCAGAATGAATGGAGCGATGCGTCCAGAAGAGTTCCACACCGATCGCAACCATCACAATCAAGGTCAAGCCCAGCAGCCGCTCAAGATTTACGTGGCGCCGTGCGAGGGGTCGACTCGCAATGGATTCCCGTGGCCGTGCCGGCGGTAGAGGCCGAACTGTTTGTGCAGGTCTTAAGGCCGCTCTAAATTCCGGCGTTCGGCCGGCCAGGTCCAAGGGCCCGTCAGATTTCAGGATTGTTCCAGCTTCTTGGCCTCCGCTGACTACCGGGTCTTCGAGCCTATCGTGTTCTCGTAGAAACACAGGAACATACGAGCCTGCCGGAAGAGAGATGCGAATGCTGGAATTCCTTCCCTCCTCGGAATAGAAGAGCAGGAGACGCTTGCGGACCTCGCCGGCTGTATAGCGCACAACGGTGTCTGCGTTTGTGTCGTAGGTGGCGGGCCGATCGAAAACCTCAACGCCAAGCGTCCGCTCCTTGAGCAGATCTGATTCGCCGGCCAATGTGTGCTCGACGATGTATTTGAGCAGCGCTGGATAGCGCTTGCTGTTGGAGAAGTGCGGACTGGCCAAAACGGTCTGCAACTCGCGGAGGACGGCGTCGCATTCCTGCTGGGTCTGCGGATGCCATCCGTCCGGCGCTGTATCGGTTCTACTCA
>Ga0181522_10001802_pt1 | contig 12639 bp, 11 predicted proteins | sample PEATcosm2014_Bin_27_FD_121103 | JGI IMG/M metagenome (GOLD analysis project Ga0181522, IMG submission 121103) | Peatland microbial communities from MTU Mesocosm Facility, Houghton, MI, USA - PEATcosm2014_Bin05_10_metaG | ecosystem: Environmental > Terrestrial > Soil > Wetlands > Peat | place...
AGGAGCGCCCATCAATCAAGAGGGACAGGACATCGCGGCGCGGGATGATCGCGTCAACAGGGATTGATCGCCCATCGAAGCGGCACTCCCATCGATCGTCGGCCTTTTCAACTTCGAGCCGATGCACTTTGGGGCCGGCTCCGCCATCCACGATCACTTCGTAAACCATAAGTTCAGCGCAGCGCTTCCGAGCGCCCCTTCTGTTTCCAGCGGGATGGAATCGACGCCGGACCGGCGCTCTCAGCGTTCTTGCCCACCGGCGATGCCGGTTCGAGCGCGGCAAACATTCCGGCCGCAACGGCAGCAATCATTTCGGAGTCCTGAGCTTCGCTCGAAGGCGGCGCGCTCTCGGTCCCGGATTGATTGCCGTTCCGAAGCAGGCGCTCCAGGTATCCGGTATCGAGTTTTCCTGCCTGAAAATCGGCATCGCGCAGAATGCGCTGGAATAGCGAAATATTGGTCTTGATGCCGGCTACGAAATATTCATCCAGAGCGCGCTCAAGGCGCATGATGGCCTGCTGGCGGTCGCTGCCGTACCCAACCAGTTTCGCTAGCAGCGGATCGTACTCCATGGGAACAATCCAGCCTTCGTATACGCCGCTGTCCTCGCGAATCCCCGGCCCTGAAGGCTGAAGCAGCACCGAGATTCGGCCGGGACTGGGGAAATAATTGTTGTCCGGGTCTTCGGCGTAGATGCGGCATTCGATGGCGTGCCCGCGAATCGCCACGTCCGACTGCCTGAAAGGCAGTTTTTCGCCAGCCGCGATGCGAATCTGCAGCTGCACCAGATCGAGTCCGGTGGTTAGCTCTGTGACCGGATGTTCCACCTGCAGGCGCGTATTCATCTCCAGGAAGTAGAAGGTTTTTTGTTGATCGACGAGGAATTCGATGGTGCCGGCGTTCGTGTAGCTGGCGGCTTCGGCAACCTTGACGGCAACTTCGCCCATGCGCTGGCGCATGTCAGGATCGACGATCGGCGACGGTGCCTCCTCCATAACTTTCTGGTGACGGCGCTGGATGGAGCACTCGCGCTCGCCGAGCCACACCGTGTTGCCGTGTTCGTCGGCCAGCACCTGCATCTCGATGTGGCGGGGATTGGTGATCGCCTTCTCGATATAAACTTCGCTGTCGCCAAAAGAGCGCTCGGCCTCGCTCCGAGCGGATTCGAGTGCCGAGCGCAACTCCTTTCGCGTATGCACCAGCCGCATACCTTTGCCGCCGCCCCCGGCCGCCGCCTTCAACATCACGGGATAGCCAACGCTCTGAGCGACTTCTTCGCCTTCTTCCGCAGACGACAGTCCGCGTGAGGTCCCGGGAACAAACGGGACGCCCGCCTTCGCCATCTGCTCCCGGGCGCTGGTTTTCGAGCCCATCAGATTCATGGAGTGCGGAGTTGGCCCGATAAACTTTACCCCGGCGTCGGCGCAGGCCACAGCGAACTTTGCATTTTCTGAAAGAAAGCCGTATCCCGGATGAATGGCCTCTGCGCCCGAACGTTGGGCGATTTCGAGTATTTTGTCGATCCGGAGATAAGACTCCGCCGCCGGCGCGGGACCGATGGAATAGGCCTCGTCGGATTTGCGGACGTGGAGCGCGGCACGATCGACATCGGAATAGACGGCGACGGTAGCGATGCCCATTTCGCGGCAGGCGCGCAGGACGCGCACCGCGATCTCACCCCGGTTGGCGATCAGAATCTTCCTGAACATTTCGGATTGGACGACGCCGTGTGCCCTGATTCTACTAGGCCAGGTAACGATGTTGCATTCGAGAAATCTCCCGGGTTTGTGATTTCGGGCGGGAGGGCAGCCGGAAATCGCGAGGAGCTTGCGCGCAAAAAGGCGAAAGGCCCCGCGGTAGAAGCGCGAGGCCGGTCGTGAAGAATGTTCCCGGCGGGAGTCTACTTGTTCTGGTCCATAACGATGCCGCCCGGACCAGCCTGCTTCTCCGCCTTGGCCTTTTTGGTGGCCATGGTTTTGTCGACCCATTCATCGGCCGTCTTCAGGTCGGCGGCGCGAGCGGCCGGGTCGTCGCATTGAATATCGGCGCGTTCCCGATACATCAGGTTCATGTAGGCCATGGCGTCGTCATAGTCAGGACGCAGCTGCAGAGCCTTGTTCAGGTTGTCGATGCCCTCCTGAACATTGGCCGAGTTTTTTTCCTTTATCTCGGCGCACACTTTTTTGTCTTTGACCGGCAACGCGTCATCGGGCTTCATTCCGAGCTTCGCGCGCTCTTCCTGGCGCGGCACATAGGTCTGCGTCCAATCGATAACGGCCACCGAATAATAGGGCTCGGGGTCATTCGGATCGACCTCGGAAGCCTTCTTGTAGTACTCCTTCGCCAAAGGGAACTTCTTCATCTGCAGATACAGATAGGCGATTCCTTTGATGCTGTTGATGTTCCTCGGATCGACCTCGAGCACTTTCTTGTACTCGTCAATCGCCTGCTCGCCGTAGCGGTTGTTGTCGGGAGTGTCGGCGCCGGGAATATATTGCTGGGCGTAAGCCGTGGCCAGATACAGGCGGGCATTGATCAGCGATGGATCAAGAGCGACGGCTTGTTGAAAATGGTCGATCGCCTGCTCGAACTTGGAGTTCTTGTAAGCCTGTACGCCCTTGTTGAGATGATCACGCGCCTTCAGCTTGTTGCAGCCCGTACTGGACAAAATTACCAGGACGGCGGCAAGCACCACCATAGACCTTTGAGTCATTTTCATTGCTTGCGAATCTCCTTGCAGCGGAGTCATAAAAATTGAGCCCGACGGTGCGACTGAGTATTCTAGCGCCAGTCCTGAAATCGCGCTTGTTGAAAACGGCGTCTGAAGACGCCGCCCACCCACTTCGGCAAGCCTGCTCCGCCACAGTCTTCTAGCCGCCCGCTTCTATTTTGGCTGTAATCAATCCGACTTTGTCGACTCCGGCCGAATGCGCGATATCAATGACGCTGGCTACGTCGGCAAAGGGAACGTTGTCATCGCCCTTTACGAACATAACTTTTTCGGCCCGGGTTTTGAAAATATCTTCCAGGCGTCCCTGCAACGTCTCCCAGGTGGCTTCGTCCTGATTGATTTTCAGGCCCGGAGGGTTGCCGGCGCCGTGATCAATTAACTGCACCACAATGGTGCGATCGGGCGTGGGCGGCGTCTTCTGGTCCTTTGGCGGAGGCTGGGGAACGAGGGCGTCCAGGCCCTTGGGCGTCAATGGCGTGATCACCATGAAAATAATCAGCAGCACCAGCAGCACATCAATCAGCGGCGTCACGTTCATGTTCGCGTTTTGGCCCCCTTTGGGGCCGACTGCCATAGCCATATCGATCTCCTCTGCTTACTGATCCGGCTTATTGTCCGCCCGTTGGAGTTGGTGTCATTGCACCAGGCGGAGGGGCAAGCGATCCGGGTTTTTTCTGATCCGTCAGGAGTCCGAGCTGGTCGACACCGGCTGCCCGAACATCGTCCACAACTTCGACCACCCAGCCAAATTTCGCGCGCGCGTCGGCTTTCAGAAAGACTCGCTTGTCGGTCCGATTCGTCAAACGATCCTTGATCTTTTGCGTCAGATCGTCCGGCTTCACGAGATCGGTGCCGAAAAAAACCTTGTCATCGCGAGTGACAGCCACCTGCAGCGCGTCTTCCTTGTCGGCATCATGCATATCGATGGGATTATTCACTTTGGCCATGTCGACCGGCATGCCGTGTTGCAGCATCGGTGTGACCACCATGAAGATGATCAGCAGCACCAGCATTACGTCAACCATCGGCGTGACGTTGATGTCGGAGGTGACGTTCGCTGCTTCGTTTCGTTTCGCTAATGCCATAGAATCCTGTCTCCTGGAGCTTGCCGGTGGAGCGCCGGGCGTCGCCGCCCGGCCCCCGCGAACTCAGCAACTCATGTGTCGAAAATCAGCCGCTCGCGCGAACCTGCGATCTAGGAGCGGCGCATGCTCCGGCGCTTCAGGAAGTAATCGATCAATTCGCTCGAGGAGTTATCCATCTCCACGTCGAACGCTTCCACGCGACCGGTCAAATAGTTGAACATCATGACGGCCGGGATGGCCACGAACAGGCCGACCGCGGTGGTCACGAGCGCTTCGGAAATACCGCCTGCGACTGCTGCCAGTCCGGTTGCCTTTTCCTTGGCGATGCCGTTAAAAGCGTTCAGGATGCCGACCACCGTTCCGAACAGTCCGACGAAGGGAGCCGTCGAGCCAATGGTCGCAAGACCGCCCAGGCCGCGCTTCAGTTCGGCGTGAACGATGGCTTCCGTGCGCTCGAGAGCGCGCTTCGAAGCTTCGATGGTCTCACCGGGAATTTCGCCCGGGCTGTCCTGGTGGGCCTTGAATTCCATCAGGCCCGCCGTGACCACCTTGGCCAAATGACTTTTCTTGTTGCGCTCGGCAACCTTGATCGCTTCGTCGATCTTGCCTTCACGCAGCGCTCCGGCGACAGCGGGAGCGAAAGAACGGGATTGATTGCGGGCGGCGTTGAAAGCCATCCAGCGGTCAATCATGACGCCGATCGACCACCCGGACATGATGAACAGAATGATAACCACGACTTTCGCCAGAAGCCCCATCTGCTTCCAGAGCGAAATCGGGTCCCAACCGACCGAGCTGTTATCTTGAAAGAGCCAGGCGGCAAAAAGATGGAAATTACAGAGTGCGACTGCGGCTAGGTTCACTACCATGAGTTGCTTTTCCTCCTCAGAACTGTTTCAAAAGAAATGTTCCAAACCCTCTGCTAATACCTACTTCTCGAAAGGCTCTCGAGTACCAGGCTCGTCTCCCCGGACGACGCTCCAGACTCGCATTAACACTCGGCCGGCCAGAAGGTGCCAGCCGGCCTCAACGGTTTGATGCAAGAAAACAAAAAGCAGGCAGAATTGCCTCCGGAGGTCAAAGAAACCGCTCCTTTCCATCTCAAGAAAGGTCCCGAAGGGGCTTCAACCGCCAAAGTCAGCAAAATACGGGCCGGCCGAGAAATCTAGCCTCCGGACAAGCTGAAGTTCACAACCACCTGGGTCTCGACGGCCACGGGCTCGCCGTTCAGCAGGTAGGGCTTGTAGCGCCACTGTTTTACCGCCTCGATTGCCGCCGGCGCCAGCATCGGATGCCCGCTGATCAATTGCAGGTTCTGAATCGTGCCATCCTTGCTGATTTCCGCCTGCAGCACGACCGATCCCTGAATGCGAGCCTGCTTGGCCAGTTGCGGATAATTCGGCTGAACTTTCCGGATCAGAAGACCCGTCGACACGCCGGACGAAACCCGAACCCGCTGCGGCGTCGCGACCTTGGGAACGGCGACCGGCGTCGAACTGAGAATGCCGCCGATCACGCCGCCCGTCGAGCCGCCGGGAATGCCGCCCGGGACACCACCCGGGACGCCGGCGCCGAGATCCGGTGGCGCTTCCTCTTCCTTAATCATCTGAACTTTATCGGGAATCTTGGTCGGAGTGCGCAGCTGCCCGTTGATCACTTCGCTCTGGATCTTCACCACCTTCACGGGCGCGGCTGCCGGCGGAGGCGGTGGTGGCGGAGGTGGGGGCGGCGCAACCAGGAAGGTCATCAGCTGCGTTTTGGGCAGCGCATCGGTATAGATCAACGGGATCAGAATCAATATGCCGATGAGCCCGACTTGCAGCAGGAAAGAAAGAACCGTCGTACTCAACCGCTTGGTCTTCAGTTTGTTGCCTGACTCAATGAGGCTATCTTCAAACATGGGGCTTCTCCTGCATCAGAGCCTACGAATGGTTAGACACCGACTGCATCCTTTTTGCTCCCGCTCCTTCGAGATACTTTCGGCCTGAAATGTTGCCTTTGCCCGGCAGGTGAAGATTCTACGCCAAATGCCCGATTCAGACCTTCACTTTTTCCTTGGGCGGCGTCGGGCTGTTGCCGGACCTCAGCGGCATGGCAATCGGCTTTTTGCCTCGCTCGCCACGCCATTCCTGGTAGGCCACCAGAATCGGGGCCGCAATTGCGATCGAGGAATAGGTCCCGATCAGGATTCCGATGACCAGCGCCAGGCTGAAACCACGCAACACCTCGCCCCCGAAAAGAAACAGAGCAAGCACGGTAAGGAAAGTCAGGCCCGCTGTCAAGATGGTTCGACTCAAAGTCTGATTAATGCTTTTATTGACGATGTCGGCCAGCCTGTCCCGCCGGAGCAGCTTGATATTCTCCCGTATGCGGTCGAAGACAACAATGGTGTCGTTATTGGAGTATCCGATCAGGGTCAGAATGGCGGCGATAACGGTCAGGGAGATTTCCCAGTTCAGGAGCGAGAACGCGCCTACCGTGATCAGCGTATCGTGGAAGACCGTCAATACGGCGGCGACACCGTAGATCCATTCGAAGCGGAGCGCGAGGTAGACGAGCATCCCGCCGAGCGAATACAGCGTGGCCAGGATCGCCTGCTTGCGTAATTGCTGTCCGACTTGCGGCCCAACGATCTCGACGTTGCGAATGCCAAAGTCGGAGACAAAGAAGTTGTCCCCGAGCGAAGCCACGACGGCCGGGTCGACCACGCTCTTCAGCTCGTCGAGTGAGCCCAAAACGCCACCCTTCGCCTTGTCGCGATCATCGACGACCGACTGGGCGATCGCGGTGTAACGCGGACCGGCATCCGTCCCGAGGTGCAGAGGATCCCGTTCCAAAAGATAATTCGCGATGGTCAGCGAACTGGCGTTATTCAGGTCCTGCTTACCCGGCACGGCATGGCTTTCGAGCGCCTGAATAATCTGGGTCTTGCCCCGGTCGAGAGCCTGCTCGCTCGTTTCCTGGATGTCGAGTGCGATCAGCACTTCGTTGCTGTTGTGAGCCTGGTCGTAGGCCTGAACGCGGGCGTTCCTCAATCCGGCACGATCGAGATCGCCATGGATGGCGGATACATCGGGCGTATGCGAATACTTGACGTAAACCAGCGTGCCGCCGCGAAAATCAACGCCCAGCGGGACGCCGTGCCAGAACGCCATGGAAAGCACGCCGGCCACGCTGAAAATCAGCGAGAAAGTGAGGAAGTACCACTTCTTGCCGAGGAAATCGATGTTTGTACTCTTGAAAAATTCCACGCTCGCTACGATCCCTTCAAAATTCGTTTACGGGTGAGGCCCGATCCCGCCAAAATTCTTCCTGGGGCGGGGCACGGCTCCAGCCCCCGAAGGTCATGCCCTAGATGCTTAACGCCTCTCCCCGCTCTTTCCGGCTGAGCACCCAATCAAAAATCACGCGCGACACAAACACCGCGGTAAACAAATTCGCCGCCAGACCAAACACCAGGGTCGTGGCAAACCCTTTTACCGGCCCGGTGCCGAAGATAAAAAGTATCATCGCCGAGACAATCGTCGTGACGTGAGTATCGACGATCGTGATCCAGGCATGGCTGAAGCCCTGCTCGACCGCCGAGGGCGGCGTTTTGCCGTTTCTCAGCTCCTCGCGAATGCGCTCAAAAATCAGGACGTTCGAATCGACACCCATGCCGACCGTCAGAATGACGCCAGCAATGCCCGGCAGTGTCAGCACGGCTCCGAAGTAACCCATGAACCCGAGCAAAATGACGAGATTCAGGATCAGCGCGATGTCCGCATTCACGCCCGCCCAGTGGTAGTAAATCAACATGAAGATCAGGACGGCGAGCATGCCGAAGACAGCCGCCCGCACGCCGGAACGAATCGAATCGGCGCCGAGCGACGGCCCCACCGTCCGCTCTTCCAGATACTTGATGCCGGCCGGCAGAGCGCCCGAACGCAAGGTCATCGCCAGGTCCTGGACCTCCTGCTGGGTGAAGCGGCCATTGATGATTCCGGTGTCACGGATGGCATCTTTGATCACCGCCACTTCCTGCACCTTGTTGTCGAGGATCACTGCCAGACTGTCAGCCACGTGAGCGGAAGTAAATGAATAGAACTTTCGGCCACCCTCGCCGGTGAGGATGAATCGCACAGCCGGCTGGCCATTTTCGTCGTTGGTCGGTTCGGCGGTGCGAAGATCGCGGCCGGTCACAGCGGAAGCGCGCGAGATCAGGTACCACTGCTCGCCACCCTCCTGGTCGCGCCGCGAACCGATGCTCTTGCCCTGCATCAGCACCGCGTCCGGCGGCAGCACGCCGCCTTTATCCTGCAAGGCCGCCTGCTCGCTCGAATAAGGCCCGCCCAGCGACTGCTTGATCTCGAGCATCGCCGTCGACTGCATAATTTCCTTCACCCGCGCCGGATCGTCCACGCCCGGAAGCTGAACGAGAATCTGATACTGCCCCAGCCCGTGCTCCTGAATGACAGGTTCGCTGACGCCGAGCTGGTCGATGCGATTGCGGATGGTCTCGATGGCCTGTTCCACCGCGCGATTCTTCAAATCGGCCAGGTTCTGCGCCTTCATCGAAACCGTCCAGGAATTCTCCACGCCCGAACTCGCGTCATAGTCAGGCAACCGGTCGGCGACAATGCTCTTGAAATCGCTCGACTGCTCCGGAGGCACGCCTTTCACCACGATCATGTCGGGATGACTCACCGTATCGGGCTTGGTGATATCCGCGTAGCTGATCTTGTGCGTGCGCATGTCTTCCTTGAGGCGCGCAATCGCATTATCGGAATCAACGCTGACCGCGTCGTTTACCTGCACCTGCAGGATGAGGTGCGTTCCGCCGCGAAGATCAAGGCCGAGGTGAATGCGGTCGGTGATGGCCGCTAAAATGCCGCTGCCCGACCAGACCTTCGGAATGCCGAAGATGCCGAACAGGAAGATCAGCAGAATTCCGACGATGACCACTAACTTCCAGGTAAGATTCTTATTCATGACTTAAACGCGTAGGGACAGCCGCCCTCGGCCGTCCATCCGAGCGCAGCTCGGCAAGTTAAAACTACTTTCCCTCTTCCGCCGTCGTCACCGACACCACCGACGCGCGGCTGATTTCGAGCTTCAGATTGTCAGGCGGCACGCGCAAGATCACCGCATCTTCCCTGAGGCTGATGATCGTCCCGCGCAGGCCGCCGCTGGTTACGATCTTGTCCCCGTTTTTCAACTCGCCCAGCATGGCTTGCCACTTCTTCTGCTTCCGCTGCTGCGGCAGAATCAGCAGGAAGTAGAAAATGGCAAAGATGAACAGCAGCGGCGCCAAGCCAAGCAGACCGGAGCCCCCGGGTAGTTGCAACCAAAACGCCAATCCGCCAACCACGCCTGACAAAGTGATCTCTGCTCCCAAGTCGATCTTCTGTAACGAAATACGCGACTAAAGCCGCGGCCGTGCGAAGCGCCCGCCGGCAGCTCGCCGAGCGGAACTCGGCATAAGTTTGCTTCTCGCGCTGCTCACCCGCGGGAATTGTTTTCTTCTATGGCCGGAAATCCTCGGAGCAGCAGACTGGAACCGGCGATGCCGCACCCCGGTTTCGATCGGAACGGCACAGAAAGAAACTAGGTTAATCCCTAAGTTGAATAGAATGCAGGACACCCTGCACAAGTGTCAAGGCGGAACGTCGATTTTACAAGTCGTGCCGGAGCGGCGGCGGTCTCAATGCCCGGCGCGAATCCATGCCCGGACCGTTCGCATCGTGACCAGATAATAGTGCAGGTTGTGGACCGTATTCAGAACCTGCGCCAGCAGCTCGTTCGAGGCATAAAGATGACGGAGATAGGCGCGAGAATAGCGCCGGCAGACGCGGCAATCGCAAGCCGGATCGAGCGCGCTCTCATCCTGTGCGTGGCGGGCCTGCTTGATCGAGAGCTTGCCTTCCGAAGTAAACAGCAGCCCGTGGCGAGCCGCGCGCGTCGGAAGGACGCAATCCATCATGTCGACACCCGACCGAGCGTAGAAAGCAATTTCTTCCGGAGTGCCAACACCCATCAGATAGCGCGGCTGACTGGACGGGAGATGTTCAAGCGTGGACAAGACAATCTCGCGAGTGAGCTCACGGGGTTCGCCCACACTGAGCCCGCCAATCGCGTATCCCGGAAAACCAATGTCGGTGGTGCGGCCAGCCGATTCACGCCGAAGCACAGGATCCATTCCACCCTGCACAATGCCAAACAGGGATTGCGTCTCGTCCGCCGCTCGGATCACCTCCACTCGCCCGGGAACGGCCGCCCGCCTCGCCTGGGCGGAGTCGAAGAACCGGGCGGAGCGATGCTCCGCAGCCGCACGGTGCCGCCAGGGCACCTCGTGCTTGTGCTCTTCAAAATATTTCTTGCCGCGCCGGGCCCAGCGCGAAGTCAATTCCATGGAAGCCCGGGCGCGCTCGCCATCCGCCGGATACTCCGTGCACTCATCAAAAGCCATGATGATGTCAGCCCCGAGCCCAATCTGAATCTCCATCGATTTTTCGGGACTGAGAAAATGAGCCGAACCATCCAGGTGCGAGCGGAACGCCACGCCCTCTTCACTGACCTTGCGCAGATCGTTCAGGCTGAAAACCTGAAACCCGCCAGAGTCGGTGAGGATGGCCCGATCCCACGACATAAACCGGTGCAGCCCGCCCATCTGCCGAACCGTTTCAACTCCTGGCCGCAAGAAAAGATGATAGGTATTCCCCAGCAGAATCTCGACGCCCAGCTCTTCGAGCACATCCTGCGAAACCCCCTTGACCGAACCGAGGGTTCCGACCGGCATGAAGACGGGCGTCTCGACCACTCCGTGCGGAGTGTCGAGCTTGCCCGAGCGCCCGGCGCCCCGGGTAGCTTCGATCTGAAATTGGATAGGCACTGCGGAGGATTTTATAGGCAATCGCAAAGGTCAGAGGTCAGACTGACGAGCGCAACCATGCCAGCATCGCAAACCGAATTGCTGACCTCCGCCGCCGGACCTCTACCTCTAACCCCTACTTCTGCTTCTACCCCTTACTTCGCGTACAGATTCTTAACCACCTCGCCGCCCTTCATCACAAACTTAACCCGCTCAAGAGTCGTTACATCACCGAGCGGATCGCCGTCGACCGCGACGATGTCGGCCCACTTCCCCGGCGCAATCGTTCCGACTTTATCGGACCATCCCAACAGATCGGCATTGTTAATGGTCGCCGCCTGAATCGCCTGCAGCGGAGTCAGCCCAAGCTTGACCATGACGGCAAATTCATGCGCGTTCAGCCCGTGCGGATACACCGCCGCATCGGTGCCAAAGCCAACCTTCACGCCGGCGGCAAAAGCGCGCGCCACGTTCCGGCGCGCCGCCGGCATCACCTCGCGTCCCTTGGCGATCAGTTCCGGGGGCGTGCCAATCTTCTCCGCGTTTTCGAAGAACCAGTCCATGAGATAGAGCGTCGGCACGAGATAGGTCCCGTTTCTCTTCATCCCGGCAATGGCGGCATCATCGATATAAGACCCATGCTCAATCGAATCCACCCCCGCCTCCGAGGCCCAGAGTATGGCCTGCGCTCCATGAGCGTGCGCCGCAACCTTCCGCCCCAACCGATGTGCCTCGGCGACGATCGCCTTCATCTCCTCCAGCGTGTACTGCGACGCCTGCGGATTGTCGCCATGCGAGAGCACGCCACCCGAGGCCATGAACTTGATCAAGTCCGCGCCATACTTGATATTCTGCCGAACCATATGCTGCACGCCATCCACGCCATCGGCCACGCCTTCGGTAGTAGCGTGATATTCAAAGGGCAGCAGGTTATTGTCCGCGTGTCCGCCGGTGATCGTCAGAGGCGGCCCGCTGACGAGCATTCGCGGCCCCGGGACGTCGCCCACATTGATGGCGTCGCGCAAAGCAACATCGGTGAACCCGCTCGCTCCCACATTGCGGACCGTCGTAAAGCCGGCCTCGAGCGTAACCCGCGCGTTGCGCGCCCCGGTCAGCGCCTCGCGCGGTATCGAAATCCCCAGCCGGGAATATCCGAAGTTGGTGGTGAACGTGAGGTGAGTGTGGGCGTCGATCAGTCCGGGAAGCACGGTGGCATTCGGGAGATCGATGACCTGCGCGCCCACCGGAACCTGCGTATCAGAGCCAACGCTTGCGATCTTGTCTTCCTGAATCAGGATGGTCTGGTTCGAGAGCGTCTTGCCGGTTTTCACATCGAGCAGATGCCCGGCGCGGATCACAACCGTTTTTGGAGTTGAAGCCGGAGCAGGCGCGACTTGCGCCCATAAAAGAGCGAGGCGGGACAGCAAAAAAATAAGTGCAAACAAGATACGGCCGAGCTTCATTTCATCCCCCAGGCAAAACGAATGAGAATTGGGTCCAGGCCGAAAACCTTACAACCTCGGAGACGAGGACAGCAAGTGTCAACAAAATATCTTCCCGCCGCCATGCGCTCATCCGTGGTGTAGAGTCAGGATGTAGAGCTCGGTGGTTGGAATTGAAAGCAGCGCCATCGTCCGTCGTATGTCGAAGTCCCGCCGCAGATCGAATCGCCTCTTGCCCGACGACACTGTTTTCGCCGGCAAGCCGCGGAAGCGCGTGCCGCATGAATTCGTGCTTGACGCCATCGCCCCATTATCGCCCCGAACTCGCAACATGTTCGGATGCCTGGCCATCTACGTTAAGGACAAGATTGTTCTCATCACTCGCGACAAACCGGTTCCGAGTCCGGACAACGGCGTGTGGCTCGCGACCACCGGCGAGCACCATCAAAGTCTGCGGCGCGACTTCCCCAATATGCGATCCATCGAGGTGTTGGGGAAGAAGGTGACGGGCTGGCAAATTCTACCAGCCGA
>Ga0181522_10001804_pt1 | contig 12636 bp, 6 predicted proteins | sample PEATcosm2014_Bin_27_FD_121103 | JGI IMG/M metagenome (GOLD analysis project Ga0181522, IMG submission 121103) | Peatland microbial communities from MTU Mesocosm Facility, Houghton, MI, USA - PEATcosm2014_Bin05_10_metaG | ecosystem: Environmental > Terrestrial > Soil > Wetlands > Peat | place...
CAACACCGCCGCTGGCAAGGGCCTGCACCGTGTATCCTTGGTTGCATTCATTGAGGTTGTTCACCCGCGGCAGAAATTCCGTGCCAGCGCGGACCGCTGTTGGTGTACCCCTCAAGCTGAGCACTTCACGCGAGGCCTGGTCGAAAGTCAGGTAATCAATCTGGTGATCCCCATATTGAATGAAACGCACCACGGAAGTTGAGCCCAATAAGTGCGACTCTTTCGGCGGAGCCCATTCCGGGACCGAGGCCATGCCACGCTGAAAATGGCGCAGATAATCTCCGTAGCCGTCGGAAAACCAATAGCCGGTGGACTCATCCAGGCTCGCCTTGACCAATCCGTCTTCGCGCGACGCGTACGTTGCCCAGTTGAAAGAGCGAAAGGCGCGTTCTTTGGCGTCAAGGTCGCCGGTCACTTCGTACCAAAGGGCGAGCACGGAAGCGTAGCGCGCCGTGTGACTGGCCATTTTGTCCTTATCATTCAACTGCTCGGAAAGCACTTCCGCACCCCATTGTAACCCCTGCTCATGGAGCCCCGCCATGGTGATCGAGTCGGATGCGAAGTAGTGCGTCACCCAATCCAGAATCCGCTTCGCGTGAATACGCCCATCCGGATCCATCTCCGGGTGCTGGAGCAGGTAACGGGCGGTCTCCAGCGCTGAATATTGGTTCCGGTTGGTGCGATAATCGGCGTAAATCAGTACATCTTCAAAATACTGCGTCCAGACCTGGTTCTGGACGGGGTAAGTCATGAGCCAACGCCACGCAAGGTCTCGCGCCCGCGCGTAGGATTTTTGGTCACCCTGCTTGAGGCGGAGAAGTTCGTCAAACAGGCGTATGGGGCCGATGGTGTTGGCCGTGTATTCCTCGCGAATCCGGGTCCCGGTCCTGGCATCGACACGAAAAGGCCAGGGAGAATGGCTTTGGTCTCCGGGGCGCACATGCGTCGCCAGCGCGTCAGCACAGTGCAGAGCGGCCTGAAGATACTTCTTCTCCCCGGTAAACTCGTAGAACTGGAGATAGGCGTATCCAAGTTCACCGACCTTGTCCGGTTCCAGGTATCCGACGCCGTCTCCGCGACCACAGGGCGTGTCGTTTTCCTGGTTGCAGTAAATGGTATCCGTGCCGCCCCTGTAGACCGGATTGCCGGCATCCGAGCTGGAATACGGAACCAATGCCCAGGAATCGCTCGCATCCGTGGTTCCAAACGCAATCACGTGGTCCAACATCTCGCGCACCCGGTCCATGACGGTCTGGTCTCCGGTATAGGCATGGTAAAGGAGCGCCGAGTCCGTAAGCATGGCGAACAACCCTGCCGGATTGTGAGCCCAAGGGCGTCCCGCGAACAGCGGTTGAGCCGGATCATTTAGTCCGTTGAATTCCGGGTAGGTAAAATAGGTTCGGTAACCATCGGCCTGCACTGGAATGCTTTTGAACATCTGCCAGTCATTTCGGATGATCCTGTCGAATGGAGCCTCAGAATTGACCCAACTAAGCAGCTTCCCTTCCTGATCCAGCCGCACCTTGTGCCAGAAAAGTTCCCCGGCAAGCAGAACATTCGGGTTCAAGAACCATGCGACGCCCAAAAAAACAGCGAATCGGCGTGCGAAAGTTGGCCAGTTTACCGGGCGGCGGAAAGGCCATGTCCAGGGAACAAACCACACTTTCATAAGGTCAGGTGCTTACGCTGCCATATCATGAAGGAACTGGTTTCGGATCATTGGTGCCTTTGCAGCGTTCGCAGATCAACATTTGCCGGCCGGCTGTAAACCGGAACGCGCACCACCAGCGCATCGAAACCCAGATAATACCCCGCCGATTTGGGTGACTTGCCGGCGCATTCAAAGCGCAGCGTATGGGTTCCTTGCGTCAGGGTTTGCGCCCCCAATTTCTCCGCAGTCGGGACGATTTCCGGATCGTAAAGGTCAAGCCGGGCGATTTGCCTGCCGTCGAGCAGCACGCGATAAATGCCGTAGTCGTAGGAATGCACCATCCTGGCCGTGAGTTCGGTAACCTGGTTGGTCGGGCTCTCGAACGACACTTCCACCCACCCTTTGTCGTTGGTCGGATGAAACCACAATTGTTTGCCATCAATCACCCCGTCCAGGGACTGCACTTCAATCGGGTCGTCGGAATGTTTCGCCGCCGCCTCGGCAGTGTGGCCTTTGAGGATGATTTCTTCATGGAAAGGCAACCGGTCCGGGCCGGGCGGCAAGGCCGGCCAGGGTTTGTGCGGTTCGATCTGGTACCAAAACGCCACGCTGGAAAACAGGTCGTCGCGCTCAATGAAACCGGTGGACGTTCCATCGGGAAAATCCTGGCCGCCCTTGTGCTGGATTTCCACACGCAACGATTTGTTGAACGTGACCGGGTCGGGAATATGCCAGCGGTAGGCGCTGCCCCGATCGCCGGGGTCGTAGCCTTCCCACAGCGGGGTGCCATAAAACGGGCCGGATTGTTCGCGGAAACCCCAGCCGTCGCAAAAATAATCTTCCGTTCCGGTTCCGCGCAGGCTGGGCTCCTTCTCGCCGTCGATGTAGAAGAAATCATTGCCTTCGCCAAACCAGCCCGGCGATGTCAGATAAACGCTCAACACGGTGCCCACGTAGTGCCCGCGACCCGCAATGTCCGCCAGCAGATAATTTTGCCCCATTACGCACGGAAACTCCTGCCGGTACATCGCATGGAAATAAGCCGTGTCCTTGGGCAGGGACGGCAGTTGCTGCCAGTCGACGTAATAGTAGAATGCATCGCAAGGCCGTTTGCCTTCGTTGGTCACGACGATGCGGGCCGATTTCCGGAACGGCATCGGCCAATAACAATTGCGGCCGCGGCCATCGGAGCTGACGCGGACCGGCAATGAGGTAAAAGGCTTGTCCACGCCCATGCCCATGCCGAAGAAATCGCCAATCGGACATTCCACGCTGGCATTGGTTTCGCCGTCCCAATAAATGCGCAGCGTGAGCAGCCGGGAATAGTTCGGCTCCTGATCCGCGATCGTACACCAGAAGTGGACAATTTCACCGGGACCGGTGAGTTTGGCCAGCGTCAGGCTGCCGCCGGGTTTGATCCACCGGCAGTCTCCGTTGCCATGGCGCCAGTCAGGATCCGTCGACGAGGCGCGCCGGGTTTCAAAGTTTTTAAGCTTCTCCAGACCCGACAGCGGATTGCCCGGATCCAGTTGCGCGAGGACCGCACGGCAACTCAAGGTGAGGATGAGGATGGACGAATGAATTCGGTTCATATGATTATAATCGTTTGTTCAAAAAGAAGGTCAGCGATCGGATCTCTGCAACGGATCCCAATATCGGCAGTTGGTGAGCGCTTTGACCGTGGCTGAGGCGGGATCCACCGGGGGGTTTATATCGGCATCCTTGCGCGCTTCCGCATGTCCATCAGTGAACACAGCCATGCCAACGCCTGAGTGCCGCAATGATGCCTCGACACCTTGGTGGCTCCCGTTGGAGGCATAAGGCCACCAACAATCCGAACTCCAACAAGCCGTGGAAGTTATGTCACTGGATGCCGGCATGCTATCACCGATCATGAAGGTATCGGTCGGATGGCGAATGGAACTTCGTTTGAAATCAGGCGCGGTGTCAAAATGCACCCCTCCCACCAGAAGGGTGGTGGCCAGAAATGGATGCAGTCCCAGAAAATAATTATTGTAGCCATACCCGACAAAATGAGGATCAAAATTCCAGGACCAGGCGACTCCGGCATCATTCCGCAGGTCTTTGAGCGCCGGACAATGAAAGAGATTGCTCTGAGCCGGATTGTTCGCCATGGCGAGCAGCGCGATGCCCCACCAGTTGGTCATCGACATGTTCACATCGTTATTATCAACGTTTTGGTTCCGGTGCGCGGGAAAGATGTCGTGGTTGTCGTCGGTATAAAGCTGCATGAATACTGATATTTGTCTGAGATTGTTGAGGCAGGAAATTCGTTCGCCTTGTTTCTTGGCCTGGGTGAGCACGGGCAGCAGCAACGCCGCCAGGATGGCAATGATGGCTATAACCACCAGCAGTTCAACGAGCGTGAAAGCTGATTGGCACGGCGAAAGACCAGGCCGCCGCTTGTTTTCTGGAGCATTGAACTCTTTCATGTCGTCAAAGTCTTCGCTCTTCCGCATCACCTTCGGGAATGATCTCCACCGCCTGAATCATTGCCTCATGGCCCGGCACGGATTTGAAGCGGAGCTCAATGATGCCGTTTTGGGGCCGGATGTTTTCAAATTCACGGGTGTAGGCGTGAAAGGTTCCCGCTTCCTTTCGCACATTCAGATTTTCAATCACGCTTTGGCCGTTGATGAGCACCGTGGTGGGGCGGGAAACCGGTTCCCATTTGTCTCCCTCGCGCTCGACCCACGGAGTTTCAGGTGTGTCCGCCCAATGCAAACGCAGCTTGTAGTTGCCAGGCGCCACGGTGAGATTCACCCAAAACTCCGGCGCGTGAACTCCATACCGGTAAATTTCTTCATCCGAAGTGCCGCCAATATACATGCTGCGACGATTGTGCCACCAGCACCGCGCAACGGCGTCCACGTCCGATCCGACCCGGGCGACGAATTCTGTTCCGGGCCGCCAAGGGTTGCCCTGCGAGTCAATATAGTCCACCCGCCCGGTGTAACCAAAGATCAGCCGTTGTGCACCTTTGGGTCCGCCGCCGGAACCGAAGCCCGCGTCTCCGGTGGCTGAGGAATACTGGATGGACTCGATTCCGATCTGAGTGCCGCGCGCCAGAGGATTTTTCTCACCGCGCGCAACTATTTTCAATTCGTGCAGTCCGTTGGTCAGACCATTCTTGAGGAAAATCGGTTGTCCATGCCGTATCGAGGGATTCCAGCACTCGACCAACGTTGGTTGCTTCACCCCGTCCACAAAGGCGTCAGCCCAACCTCCGTCAGGGCCAACAACGCCCAGCAATCGCACTTGATTGCCGGAAAATTGGAAAGTCATTGCCGCATCCGGTTGATCCGCAGATCGGAATGAACCACCCGGCACCGCGTTGTCCTTTATTGCAGCCCACGTTCCCGTGTACGAGAACGAGGCAGGGTCGGCAATTTGTTGTGGATCGTCACCAACCACTTGAACGTTCCGGTAACCATCGTGGCGCACGGCGACAATCCAGTCCCCGTTTGACAATGGCGCGAGTGTGTAACCGTTGGCGCCCAGCACGGAGCGTTCCTTGAGCCGATGACCATCAGCCTGAACGGCTGTGGGACGAAACGCCAATCGCATGACTTCCTGGACGCCCGGCGGCGAATCGAAAGTGGTGTAAGTGATTCTGCCTTTTTCATAGCGAACTTCCTTTACGACGGAGGAGGAACGGACGATGTGGTTTTCGCGATTGGGAGCGAATTTTTCAGGAAGCCAGGCAATGGCCTCCAGAACCTGACACATCGGCCACGGATGGGCCAGGTTCGACCACTCGGCGGTCGCGACCTGGTCACCAAACAAGCCGTCCTTGACGACCCCGTTGGGCAGGCTGTCGTAAGTCGCCATAATCATCATGCGCCGGCCAATTTCAGCCGCCCACTCACTGTGGGCCAGCACTCCGTAGCGAATCAGCGTCGGGCCGGCAGTGTACTGATTGTAAGACAAGGAAGTGCCGCAGCAAACGGAAGATTCGGGAAACGCCCAAGCACCGCCATAGACATCGCCGTAGGAATCAGGGGCGACGCAGTTGCGATTCCAAACCAGTGAGAGCATATTCCGCAAATCATTTTGCCAGTTGGTATAAGCTTTGGGATGGTTCATGAAATGATCGGCGCACATTGAAACCATGCCGCACATCATGGGATTATCCCAATCCCAATACGTCCGCCCCCAGGTGTCATCAACCCACCAAGCGGGCAACATTTGCCCGTTCAGATAGTGTCTCCCAGCATCCCTGGCCTTGAGAATCGCTTGGTCTTTTCCCAAATAATCGATTTGAATCAAGTCGTCGAGAAAATCGACAATGATGGACGTGGTGCCGGTGAGCACGTCGGACCACCCCACAACGGAAGGATTCACGTAACGGTTCCATGGGGAAATCTCCGGATCTGTGAACTGGCACTTGGCGGCGAACACGTCGCCCCAATGTTTCGCCATTTGAAGGTAGCGCGGATTTCCGGTGAGCTTGTAGGCGCGCAGCACCTCGATGCCCACGATGGCACAGAGGTCGAGTTGATTGCGTCCTCCGGGATTGCATTTGCCGTAGGCTTTGCCTCGTGTCGGCGTGCTGATGGGAAATACAGGCCAGTCCGCCTTTTCATCGGTCAAACCGTAGTCCAGAATATAATCCACGGCTCGAGGAATGTAGACGAACGCGACCGGATCGCCGCTATACTGGTAGTAAGCGGTGAGTCCTTTTATGGTGCTCCAGGTCCGTTGAGCAAGATCTCCACACATCCAATCAGTCGTCGGAGGAATCAGGATGGTGCCGTCGGGCTTGATGCTCCAGTGAGAATTGTAGATGAAGTCCGGCGCAGCCATGACCGCCTTCGGCTGGTCCACCCACGGATAGCGTTTATACACATTCACGGCCGTGTGCAGACGCTCGTCCAACTGCCCGTTTAATCCGTGATACCATGGCGCGATTACGCCGTAAGCATCCAATTCCGCGGGCTGGGCGTAATAAGATGGCAGATTGGTGGCCGCCTGGGCGTCGAGGCAAACCGCCACTGCCACGAGCAACAATCCATCGATTCTATGCGGAAGAAATCGAATCGCCGCCTTTCTTCGCTGATACCAGTTCCGTGCGGACTGGCAGCCACTTCCGCCGGCAAATTTCTTCATACATACAATCACGGTTCAAACGGGGGGACGGGTTTAATCACCCCCGCCGTTAAAAGAATCTATTGTCCAATCAAACGGAAAAACTGGGGCCCGGCGCCGATGGGCAGGGTCACCATCACCGAACTGCCATTTTGCACCTGATTGCTGGAAACGTTATTCCAAACTGCCGGAGTCAGGTTGTCAGCGGATTGAAGTTGGTACGCAGCCTGCGCCGCCGGCCAACTGAGAATAATATTTCCGGAACTGCTGCTGATTGACAATCGGGGCTGTAAAATGAAAGCGCTGAAGTCGCCAGCCATGACGGTCTGAATCTGGGCTTGGGATAACGCCACATTGAAGACGGCCACATCATCCAACATCCCGTTCCAATTGCGACTGGCCGGTTGGGCGAGCTCGGTGCCGATGAGAATGGCCCCCTGATCGGGCGAGCCGTAATCGAGATATGAGGTCACCGGCTGGGATGCAACCCCGCCGGAAACGCCCTGGTTGCCATCGCGGTAAAGCGTGAGGTTGGATCCATCATAAACGACGGCCCAATGCACCCACTGATCCAGCAGCGGCGACACGGAATTGCCGGCGCCCCACCCAATTTCCCACAAGCCGCTTTGCCGGTCCCACGTATAAAACTGTCCGTCACCGGACGCGCCGGACTCCAGTTGCAGTTCCGTGCCGTTGTCGATCACCAAAATCCGGCCGTAAGTGGCGATATAATTGCCAGTGCCATCGGAACTCTCATAAGCCCAAGCCGTGATCGTCCAAGGATTGGTGGCGGTCTGACCGATCACCAGCGAAGCGCTTCCCGGAACGCTGACGTAAGCGTGATTGTTGCCATCGTTGGTAAAAGATAAGGCGTTTCCATACCCTGACATCCCGGTCACCCAACCAGGTACGTTGCCGTTTTCGCCCATCAGTGTCGCATTATTCCCCAGGCCGGAAGAATCATGGACGGTGGTTCCACTTCCCTCGTTGAACCGCCACAGCGCCGCCAGATTTCCCACCGAAAGCACGACCGGTTCGCTGGTCATGGTGCCCAAGGAATTGCTGACCACGACCCGGTAAGTCCCCGCCTTGCTGGACGCGACGTTGTTTAGTGTCAGCGTGGCATTCGTGCCACCTGCCCCCAGGCTGGTTCCGTTGACAAACCACTGGTAGGTCAACGGGGTTGCCCCGTAGGCGCCGACGCTTAACGTGACGGCGGAACCCGGCGCCACAAGCGCACCCTGCGGCTGGCTGACAATGCCCGGAGGTCCGCCCATAAATCCCGAAAAATCGCCCGACATGACAGTCTGAATTTGCGACTGAGTGAGCGCGCCGGCAAACATCGCCACGTCATCCAACTTGCCGTTCCAATTGGCCGCAGCCGGTTGATCGAGCTCCGAGCCGATCAGAATTGAGCCTTGATAACCAACGAACCCCAGCGCAGATGTGACCACTTGTGATGCGACTCCGCCATTGGGAGCTTGATTGCCGTTAAGGTAAACGGAAATATTTGTTCCATCATATACCACCGCCCAATGTTCCCATTGGTCCAGCAGCGGCGTTACTGGAGAGGCGACGCCCCAGCCTATCTGCCAGGCCGAATTGGCCGGGTTCTCATTGAAAGTGTAGAATTCGCCGTCGCCTGATGCCCCGGACTCCATCTGGAAAGCGAATCCGCCGTCCATGACCATGATCCGCCCATAAGCGGCGACGAAATTGCCGGTGCCATCGGAACTCTCGTAAGCCCAGGCCGTGATCGTCCACGGGTTGGTGGAAGTGTTGCCAATCATCAGTGAAGGACTGGCCGGAATGGAAACATAGGTGTGATTGATTCCATCATTGTTGAACTGCAAAGCATTGCCAAAGCCGGCTTGCCCGGCAGTCCACGTCGGCAGATTCCCATTGTCCCCTTGCAACGTTCCGTTGTTGCCGAGGCCCGACGAATCAGAGACATTCGTTCCGCTCCCTTCATCAAACCGCCACAAACCCACAAGGCTTGGGTTGATCGATAGCGTTGCTGGCTGGCTGGTGACAGCGCCAAGCGAATTGCTGACCACCACCCAATAAGTCCCCGCCTGACTCAACCCGACATTATTCAATGTCAGCGTCGCACTGGATGCGTTCGCGCCGAGACTGGCTCCATTAAAATACCACTGGTAATGCAACGTCTGGGCGCCGTACGCGCCGACGCTGAACGTGGCGGTTGCCCCGGGTGCCAGGACCAGGCTTTGCGGTTGGCTGACAATGCCCGCTGGCCCTCCAATAAACGCCGAAAAGTCGCCCGACATGACAGTCTGGATCTGCGCCTGGGTCAGCGCCCCGGCAAAAACCGCCACATCGTCCAGCACGCCGTTCCAATTGCGATCAGCAGGCTGATCGAGTTCGGAGCCGATAAGGATCGAACCCTGATAACCGACATACTGCAGCGCAGCCATGACCGCCTGAGAAGCCACTCCTCCATTGGCTTCACCGCCATTCAGGTAAAAGGTAAGATTGGTTCCATCATAGACGACCGCCACATGCTCCCATTGGTCCAGCAGCGGCGATACAGACGAGTTCATGCCCCAGGGTATTTGCCAGGCCCCGGTGATCCGCGCCCAACTGTAGAATTCATCATCGCCTGAGGCCCCGGACTCCAATTGCTGGGCCGTGCCGTCGTCAATCACCATGATTCGTCCATAGGCGGCGATAAAATCGCCCGTCCCGCCGGAACTTTCGTACGCCCAGGCTGTGATCGTCCATGCGTTGGTGGGAGTCTGGCCGATCATCAAGGAAGGACTGCCCGGAATGGCGACGTAAGTGTGATTGACCCCGTCGTTGGTGAAGGACAGGGCACTGCCGTGGCCTGGCTGGCCATTGCTCCAAGTCGGAAGGTGCCCGGAGTCACCTGCCAGCACACCGTTATTCCCCAGACCTGACGAATCAGAGATATTTGTTCCGCTGCCTTCGTTGAACCTCCATAAACCAACAACTGGAGGTGCTGCCAAGGCGATCTGTTCCTGCAGGTGCGCGGCGCAACAGGTCAAGATGGCTAATAGGAGTTTTGTGGTTAGTCCGGGAGAATCGGCTATTTTCATAGGCTTTTCGTAGACTTGTTTGGGTTGATAAGACTTAATCTAAACAAAAGTTCACCTGATGTCATTGAGGGTTCACGTTTTTTTATTGAGGTTTTGCGACCAACGCCCAAGCCAGCGTTCACTTTTGCGGAAACCCCTTCATTTCCATGTAAGACCGTAATTTGCGAATGCAATATATCATGGCCTTCACTGGGCCTTGCAGTGATACCATTAAGTTTTCTGTCCCAACATGGTTCGAGAACGATTCCACCACACGAGGGTATCCACAGCAGACGGTTCAGTTCTCGGATGTCAATTAAACACAAACCAGAGCAACTCAAGACTGCTCTGGTTTTAACTTTGTCTCAAAAAAATCACAGGCCGCCGCCGCTACCTGAGCTGCTTTCGCCCTATTGCGTGTTACGACCAGCTGTGGCCGAAATGGGGCACGAGGTGGTGTCGCTCGTGAAGTTGACAACTTCATAATACATCGTGCGCAACGCCTTGAAGATTTGGTCCAGGTTGGCGATGAGCCCGGGCGATAAAGGACTGATTTGGCCGCTTTGGGGATCAAACTCGCTTCCTTCGCCTATCACCACGGTTTTCGGTTTGCCATCCCTGCCAATGAGGGAAAGCACCATGGAACTTCTGAACACGGAACACCTGCCAGTGGCGTCAAGATGGAGCAGTGTTCCGCGAACCCCGGCGATGCCGTTCGGAATTTTGATCAGATATTGGGACGCTCCGGAGAGTTTCCTGACGCTGCTGTAGATGCCTCCCTGGCGCAGATCCAGCTCCGTGTCGCTGACCGAGTCCAACCCCGTATCTGAAACGGTCAGCTTGTCGACGGCCAGAACGGTTTCACCGGTCATCCGAATGGCGTTTTGCTCCGCTAAAGGTTTATAGGTGACCAGCCCGCGCACGTTTGGATCCGCCGCCACAGAGATTCGATCGGGCGCCGGGTCGGCTTGGGGCATCATTTGCTTCTTGCCCAAGACGATATCCACCATTGCACCGGAACCCGTCTGAATTATGGAGCCTGCGGCAAGAATTTTGCCGACCACGAGCGGATGCCAGTTCCCATCGCCTAAGGAGTATTTGGCCTCGCCCGATATGCGAACTATCGTGGCCATTCCAGGGGTGGAGGCGGACATTGAATAATCCTGAGCAGAACCTTGGAGTCCGGAAGTCTGAGAGTTTAAAGGTTGCGTGCCGGTCCCGTTCGCGTCGGCGTAATCGGAGACTTTTTCGGTGCTGGCACTGTTGGCGTTGGCGTTTTTGCTGCTGGCGTTTTTGCTGCTGGCGTTCTTGATACTGGCGTTGTTGACGCTGGGGCTATTGGCGCTGGGACTGGCCGTAGGAGGATGTTCATCACCCGCGCCTGGCTCATTGGTCAGTGGCCATGTTTGCGAGGGATCTTGGGTTGCACGGGTCGGTTCAGCACCTTGTGGGGTATACTCCCGTGCCGCCAGCGTTATGGAACCAGCTTTTGCCAGGCGCTTGACCTGCGCGTGTCCATACAGTAATCCGACGCTCACCATTAGCGATCCGACCGTCACCATCGCCATTATGGCAAGTGCCAGCAGAACTTGCTTTAACGTGGATGCGTCGACCGCATTCCGTTTGTTAGTTTGTTTGAATCGAATCATCATTCCGAGTGTAACTTTCAAAATTCCGACCTTGGTGGCGTGTTTTAGCAGACGACGTACCACAACGAGTGTTTGATATGATATTTGCTTATACTTTTGCCGCATCCGCCATTCCCTCCGTCTAAGTCGAACAGATCTGTCCTGAGGATTGACACAAGTGAATCATCGCCGTCTCAACTCCCTACTCCGGGATGCCAGCCAAGGACAACCCCAAGCGGAGTAAGACGAACTCCCTGTAGGCGGCCACTGCGCCGGCGATAACGGCGCACACCGCATTTGAATCGCAGCAGGCTTAAGACCAGCCCATACGGGCCGTAAACGCTGCGACCAGGGGCACTAGCATCGTCCAGGCTGCGGCAATTCTGCCAGTTGTCACACTCAGACAGTTCCCTGCCTGCCCCCGCCGCGGAGCGGCGGGGCAGGCGGGATTGCTTGAAGACAAACCATGTCTATGAGTCAACACTCGTTTACAAACAAGTTCGTGAATGACTGCTGGTTTGCGGTGAAGAAAACGGATCGGTGGCCACTGACGGAAGCGGAGCAGCGGCTTTACACGGCCATTCACATGGCGTTGCTGGCATACATGGATGAGATCCGATAGGGCCACCCTGCCCCGGAACGTCGATGCATGATTTGTGGCGCGCCTGTCAGTCAATGCTGCTGCTAACGGAATATTTGACCAAATTTCTGTTCATTCGTGAATTAAAATAAAAAGGTACAAACAGAGAGAATTTCAAAATCCAGCTTCGCCAAATTGCAGCAAAAATCCCCAAATTGAATTAATATTCAAATCAATTTTAAAACCCATTTTTTAATTAATTTCAAATCATTACCTTTCAAGTGTTTGAAAGGATTTTATTATTTACATGTAGGGTAATGAAACTTTTTGATTTCGGGCAATTCCTGATGCCAGGCCGAGTGCGGGGCGATCGGTGGATTCATTTTTCGCCTGGATTATTTTTTTCGCCTCGTGCCGATCCGTGGTGCCGAGACTTTTTCGCTCCCGGGTCTGAGAGTCGAGACTGTAGAACATGGAGCCGCGTTTGCTGAGCCAGTATCTTTCTTTCATGGTCGCCTTTCAGGCTAAGGCAACCCGAGCAATTTTTGTTAAACCCAACTGGCCGCAAGTGGCGCATAGTCAAAAAAGGTGGGAAAACACAGGACCTTTTTC
>Ga0181522_10001805_pt1 | contig 12633 bp, 9 predicted proteins | sample PEATcosm2014_Bin_27_FD_121103 | JGI IMG/M metagenome (GOLD analysis project Ga0181522, IMG submission 121103) | Peatland microbial communities from MTU Mesocosm Facility, Houghton, MI, USA - PEATcosm2014_Bin05_10_metaG | ecosystem: Environmental > Terrestrial > Soil > Wetlands > Peat | place...
ATGGAGGAAGCGGGCGTTCCTCTGCGTCAAGTGGTGAATAATGAAAATCATCGTCCCTGGAAGCGGCCAACAGACCCCGATGGCCTTTGGGAACGTGCTCTGGCCGACCCATCCCGCTACGTGAATTTTGTGATCGCTTTTGAAGGCGATGTGGTGGACCGCAACGTGAATAAGTCGAACCTCACTGCGCTGGCAGAGCTTCACGCGACCGGACAACCGCACGCGATCATCTACGCTGCACGAAGCGCCCCGAATCAATCGCGTTAACTCGCCGCGGTGAAGCCGGGAAAATCGCCGGCTGCCAGTGATAGAATCCGCTCGAAGCTGCGATGCCCATGAATCCTGTCCACCCCATCGTCGTCCTGTTGCGCCATGAACTGGGCGTGGTGCTGACCTCGACGCTGGCGCGTCTGATTCTGGCCGCTCTGCTCGGCGGGATCATCGGTCTGGAGCGGCAACTCCGGCATAGGCCAGCCGGCTTGCGTACAAATATGTTTATATGTTTCGGAGCGGCGATGTTCACCGTGCTCTCGCGTCAGTTAGCAGGCGTGGAGTCAGACAGCGCCCGCATTGCGGCACAGATCATTCCCGGCATCGGCTTCATCGGGGCAGGATCAATCCTGCACGCGCGGGCCTCGGTGACGGGATTGACCACGGCCGCTACCCTTTTTGTTGTGGCGGGAGTGGGGATGGCGGCGGGCGGCGGTTTATATCTGACCGCAATCTTTGCCACGGTCATCATTCTGGCGGCACTCGTGTTCCTCGGAAGAACGGAAGCCGTGTTCTCGCTGAAAATGTTTGTCTCCAGCTACCAGGTAACCGGCCGCAACGTGGAGGGAATGTTGCGAGAAGTCAACCGCATCCTGGACACCGAACAACTCAGCATGCAAAGCATCCACATCGCCAATGCCGACCCTGACTTTCGCATGGTTTTCGCGGTCAACTGCGAGCACGAACAACAGACAGTTCTATCCATCCGCTTGCATGAATCGAACGCCTTTGCCAGCGTGACCTCTCTCGGCTCGATCGAACACGAATGACCGGGCCACTCCAGCAAGTGACCAGAAAGCCAGAGCGGCAGAACTCCGGAATTCGCTTTACGAAAGCTTCCGCTTGCGGCAACGATTTTCTCATCATCGAAGGCGGGGACGTTTCCGGCGACCTGAATGCGCTTACTCGCCGCTTGTGCGATCGCCACAACGGAGTAGGCGCCGATGGCGTCGAGTGGTTGTATCCGGATATGGAAGCCGAGGTGATGGCGCGCCTGATCAACGCGGATGGCTCCGACGCCGAAATCTCCGGCAACGGCACGCGCTGCGTGGCAGCGGAACTCTGCTCCCGGGAGGAGAAATCCGAAATCGTGGTGCGCACCGGCGCCGGACTGAAAAAGTGCCGGCTCACAAGTCAGCAGGGATTCAAGTTCGAATTCGAGGCCGAGATGGGCCAGCCGGAAGTCGGCGAGCAGCTCTCGATTGAGACGGTCCGCGGACGAACGCTCGGCACGAAGATTTCTGTGGGAAATCCGCACTTCGTAATTTTCGTCGGAAACTTTCCAGATACATGGCAGCTCCAGGCGGCATTGATCGGTGCGCAGCCGCAATTTCCACAAGGCACGAATGTCGAATATGTGTTGATCCGGGCTGCGCATGAGATCGAGATTCGGCTGTTCGAGCGTGGAGCGGGAGAAACGCTGTCATCTGGAACCGGTTCATGCGCATCGGCAGTCGCAGCGATTGCGAGCGGAAGAGTCAGTTCGCCTGTGAAGGTAATAGCCCCCGGAGGTTCGCAAACAGTTCGCTGGGAAAACACGATTTATTTGCGGGGTCCGGCAACCATCATCAGCCGTGGCGAATTCTTCGTTTAATATCAATCCCGTGAGCCCATCGTGGATCTGAGATTGAAGTTCCGTGTGGGTTCGAGATTCGTATCAGGGTGTCCTTTCACGCCTGCCACGAGCGCATGAGTGTAAATGCGCCTTTAGGCGGTGGATTGAAAAATTCGAGCGACACCGCAATTCTCCAGGCAAGTCGAGTCCAGATGGCTTCCGTGCCCAAGAATCCGCGAACCAAACCGCCAGCTCTTCGGCCCGGCGACAAGATAGGAATCGTCGCGCCAGCATCAAACGTGAGGCGTGAAATGCTGGAGGCGGGAGGCGACGGCATTCGCCGTGCTGGATATGAGCCTTTTTATTTTGAGTCGATTCTGGAGCGCGACCTGTACTTCGCCGGGTCCGCGGAACGCAGGGCGCGGGAACTGGAAGAGATGTTTGTGCGAGATGATATCCGCGCGATTATTTGCGCGCGAGGAGGCTACGGATCAAACTACCTGCCACCTCTGCTCGATCTGAAGAAAATTACCGCGCATCCAAAGATTTTTGTCGGCTACAGCGATCTGACGACCTTATTAACTACGTTTGCCCACTCTGCCAACTTGGTAACGTTTCACGGTCCAATGGTAGCCAAGGATTTCGCGGTGGCAGGCGGAGTCGACGCTCCTTCATGGGAAAATGCTGTAAGCGGCGCGGCAGAATGGGAGATCGGTGAGAGTTCCGGCGCGAGACCGCTGGTAAAGGGTGAAGCCGAAGGAATTCTCTACGGGGGGTGTCTTTCGATCCTGGTCGCGGCGCTCGCGACGCCCTACGACATCCACACCGAAGGAACTGTTCTTTTCCTCGAAGATGTGACTGCCAAGCCTTTCCAGATCGATCGTATGCTGATGCAGTTGAAGCTGACGGGTAAACTAAAAGATGTGCGCGGCATCATCTTCGGAGAAATGCTGGATTGCCGTCAGAGTCAAACACAGGATTACACGCTGGAAGAGGTGGTGCTGCGGATAGTAGGCGATCTTGGAATTCCTGTGGCTTATGGCCTGCGCTCGGGCCACGTTTCGCGCGCGAATATTGTCTTGCCCTTTGGAGTAAGAGCGCGTCTGGAAGTCGGAGGCGATGTGAAGCTAAAGATCCTGGAGTCGGCAACAAGCCAATAACGAGAATCGTTAATGAGTAGGCCCAAACACATTCACCTGATCGGAATTTGCGGTACGGCAATGGCGTCGCTGGCCGGCATGTTGCAGGAGCGAGGGTATCGCGTTACCGGCTCGGATGCGGCTTCCTATCCGCCAATGTCGACGTTTCTTGCGTCGCTAGGCATCGCGGTAGCCGAGCCCTTTGCTGAAGCGAACCTGAATCCGCGTCCGGACCTGGTGGTCGTTGGAAATGCCCTTTCTCGCGGAAATGCGGAACTGGAGCGTGTTCTCGACGAGCGCATCCCGTTCTGTTCCCTGCCACAGATTCTGCATGATGAGTTTCTGCTGGGGAAAGAAGTTCTGGTGGTTGCAGGAACTCACGGCAAAACGACGACAACGTCGATGCTGGCCTGGATCTTCGAAACCGCCGGCCTTCAACCATCGTTTCTGATTGGAGGCATCGCCGAGAATTTCGGCCGCAGCTTCGGGTTGGGCAAAGGAAAACACTTTATTCTGGAAGGCGACGAGTACGACACGGCGTTCTTTGATAAAGGTCCAAAGTTTTTGCACTATTTTCCCGATTCCCTGATTCTTACCTCGGTCGAATTCGATCACGCTGATATCTACAAAGATCTGGATGCAGTCGAGACGGCTTTCAAACGCCTCGTGAATCTCGTCCCGCGTCGCGGTCGCATGGTGGCGTTTGATTCCGGCGAGAGCGTCGACCGCTCTCTATTCAGGGCATTTTGTCCGGTCGAATACTACGGAGCTTCTGCGCGCGCGGACTGGAGAATCAGAAACCTGAGTTTGAACGAAGAACGCACTTTCTGGTCTGTCGAGCACGACAAAAAAGCGTGGGCGGATTTTGAATTCGCATTGGGCGGAGAATACAACGTCTGGAACGCCACGGCTGCCGCGGCGCTGGCGTCGCATTATCAAATTTCAAAAGAAGTGATTGCCAAGGCTCTCGAGACATTCCGCAGCGTAAAACGGAGGCTGGAGGTCAAAGCGCAAGTCAACGGAATTACCATCATCGATGATTTTGCACATCATCCAACGGCCATCGAGCAGACAATCAGGGCTTTGCGCGCGAGATATCCGCAATCGCGCTTATGGGTCGTTCTTGAGCCACGCTCCAACACCATGCGCCGCAACGTGCTGCAGGATGCGCTGGCTCGAAGTCTGGCGCTCGCCGATCAGGTGGTGATTGCGGCCATCTTCAAGTCGGAGGCGATTCCTGAAGCCGAACGCCTTGATCTGAATCGCGTGATTGCTGAAATCCGGAGGCAAGGAAAGGTTGGTCGCATTTTCGCCAACGCCGATGCCATTGTGAACGCGATTGTTCCGGAACTGCGCGAGCGCGATGTGGTCGCGATTCTCTCCAATGGCGGATTCGGCGACATTTATGAAAAACTTCCTCAACAACTGCTCGCGTTCGGAGTAACGAAGTAAGTGTTTCGCACCCTTCTCATGCTGGGGTTCTGGGCGGTTTCGCTGCCTGTCGCTGCCCTTCTTGGGTTTCCCTGGACTTATCTGACCAAGGACATCAATTTTTTGTACAACACCTGCATGCATGCGATGTGGACTGGCGTTCGCCTTGCTGGCGTCAAAGTGCGAACCGTCGGTCTCGATAAACTTGATCCAGCTCGAACTTATATTTTCATGTCGAATCACATATCGAATCTCGACCCGCCAATCACGTTGCCGTTGATTCCGCGGCGCAGTTCCGTGATGGTGAAGAAAGAGTTATTCAAGATTCCAATTCTGCGACAGATCATGCTGATCGGCTCGCTTGTGCCGGTCGATCGCAGCAATCGTGACGCAGGCATCTCCGCGGTACGCGATGCCGTCAGGGCACTTGACCAGGGATTGAACATGACCATTTACGTCGAAGGAAAGCGCTCGTTCGATGGCAAGCTGTTGCCCTTCAAAAAAGGTCCGTTCTATCTGGCTGAGGAGTGCAAAGTGCCTGTCGTTCCGATCACGATTTCCGGGACCGAAGCGGTGATGCCGAAAGCTCATTTCGCGATTCGTCCAGGGACGGTGACGGTGCAATTTCACGATCCTATTGAGCCCTCGGATTTTGGAGAGCGCGATTGTCTGATGGCCAGAGTGCGAGCAGCGATCAATAGCGGGCTGCCAACGGCAATGCAGGAATAGAACTGGGCTCGGTAGCGAACCGGAGTGTCCGCTTTACACCTGCTCCGTTCAGGATCACAACTTGTTGTCATCGGGCTGCGATAGCTTTCTTACCGCTTTCGCTATCTCTGGGAGCTTGGTATAGGCGGCACAGCATTTTAACCACAATTTGTGGTCGATGGCTGGGGCGCCGCTTACCATAGCTCCTTCCGGGACGTCGTGGGGGATACCGCTTTGGGCTATGGCTATGGCTCTGTCTCCGATTTTTACGTGGCCGCTTACGCCTACTTGCCCGGCGAGGATTACGTTGTTGCCTACTTCGGTTGTGCCGGCCAAGCCTACCTGGGCGCAGAGCAATGCGTCATGGCCCAGGGTGCAGCTGTGACCTACGTGGACGAGGTTGTCGATTTTTGTGCCCTGTCCTACGCGGGTTTCGCCTATGCTGGCCCGGTCTATGCAGGCATTCGCCTGAATCTCGGTTTCGGATCCCAGGACTACGTTTCCAGACTGCACTATTTTGTGCCAGCGGGCGCGGTCGTCTTTCGCAAAGCCGAAGCCGTCGGAGCCGATGATGGCTCCATTTTGCAGGAGGACGTTGTCGCCGAGGTGGCAGAACTCTCTGACCACGGCGTGGGCATGCGCGAAGAAATTGTGGCCTATCTTTGCTCCCCGGTAGACCACTACATGGGCGAGGAGGACGGCGTTGTCTCCTATAACGGCGTCCTGGTCGATCACTACGTAGGGAGCTACGTGCGCGTTTTTGCCCAGGGTCGCTTTCGGATGGATTACGGCGGTGGGATGGATTCCAGGGGCGTAAGTGGGCGGCTGATAGAAAAGCTCTATGGCCTTGGCCCAGGCGAGGTAGGGGTTGTTGCTGCGCAGCATTCCGGTGGACAGGGCGGGGAAATTCTCGGGTACGATCACGGCCGCGGCTTTCGTCGTCTTTGCGGCGACGTTGTACTTCGGATTGGAGATGAAGGTCAGCTGGCCTGGGGCGGCTTGTTCTACGCCGGCTACTCCGGTGATTTCGGTGTCGGGGGATGCGTTTTCCAGGCGGGCATTCACGGCTTTGGATATGTCGAATAGTTTCATGGGGTATCTCGGGGAATTGTAGCGGAAGGCGGGCGGCGATCGCTTGTTCCGGGCGGCGCTCGGTGGTTCAAAGTTTGGATTTACGAACCGTGGGGAATGAGAACTGCGACGTGCTCATCCTAGGACTCGAATAGCGTCACTTGCCTGGCGTCGGGCTGGCCGCCTTTGCGACGGCGGTTGGCTGCTCCTATTACGGCTAACACGGTTACTGAGGTTAATGCGTCTCTGGGCACGAAAACCCTTTGCGTGTTTGAGCGCAAATCGGGAGGATTCATCAGGAATCCTTCGGCGGGATTCTGCGTCAGGTCGTTCGGAAGGATGCCTTCGATCACCTCGCTGTCTTTGAATTTCAGGCGAACCCACAGACCTTCGGTTCGTGGCCTTGTCGTAAAGGTCTTGCGGGGGATCAGGTCGGTATCGGAAAACTCGCGGACGAAATAGACCGTCTTGATCTCTCGCAGGTCGATAGCGACAACGTTGCCGGAAGTATTGAGCAACTCGAGTTTGCCGTCGACCACGAAGTTGGCGGGGGCTACGAAGCCGCTGACGGAGTCGCGATCGTGTTTCCTTACGATTACTTTCTTGTGGGTCGAGGGCATGGGCTCGAAATGCGTTTACTTTGTTCGTACGAACTCATTCATGTCGCGGCGCGTTTGCCGAGGGCTAAATCTGGCGGAAAAGAGTGTCCGCGCCCCAGTTGAATTCTCGCACTTTCGAGGGGAATTCGGGCAGTTCATGCCTTCACAGTAGCCAAACGGTAAACCTTGTGTTACTTTCTCTAGTTTGCTGGAATTGTTCGTTTGCTATGTAAGTCTAATGTCTAGAGAGAGTTAGATTCTGCCAGCAAGGCGCTCGCTGAGGTTCGAGCCGGGTCCCCTGTGGAAAACCTGTGAAAAACGCCGCGCGCGAGCCCATTTTTGGGACCGCCAGGCGACTAGGAAGGCATGGCCGATTACATATACACCTTGGAGACCCGGCTCTCGCCGGACCAACAGAAGGCAGTCGCTCTCGTCCTAGATGCCGCCAAAGCGGCGGGGATGAATCTTTATCTTACCGGCGGGGCGGTTCGAGACATCATTACCGGCTTCCCGATTCGTGATCTGGATTTTACGGTTCAGGGCAACGCTCTCAAACTGCAGAAAGATCTGGAGCGAGCGGGAGTGATCATCGGCGATGCCGACAGTGAGACGCGAACGTTGCTGCTCACTCTGCCGGGCGGCGTTCGCGCCGAGATCGCTATGGCGCGATCCGAGCATTATGACAAGCAGGGCAAGCCTCCGCAGATAGCCCCCGCCACCATTATTGAAGACCTTCGACGGCGCGATTTCACGGTCAATGCCATGGCCCTTTCGATGAATGAGGGGTCGCGCGGGCTGCTCATGGATCCATTCAACGGCGCTGCTGATATCGAAGCGAAAGTCATTCGGGTGCTCCATAACTACGCATTTCTCGAGGATCCGTCGCGCTTGATTCGCGCCACCCGCTTTACTACACGGTTCCACTGGCCGCTTGAAGAGCGCACCCAGGCGCGGTATGAATCGGCGAAGGAAAACGGATATATCGACTACATACGAAACTCAAGCATCGGATATGAGATCGAGCAGATTGCGTATGAGGACGATGCGCTGGGTGTTCTGAAGGCTTACGAAAAAGAAGACTGGCTGAAGGTTCTGAATCCGCATTGGAGCACGACTAAAGTCGACACGAACGGCTTGGGCGCGTTGATGAAGACGCGGCAGCAGATGAACGAGCTTGGCTACACGCCGGAGGTTGCACCGGCGGTGCTCCATTTTCTTACGGCGCGGCTGGGGGATAAAGATGTTTCGGATTTGCGCCGGGCGATTCCGCGCAAAGATCTGGTCGAGGCGTGGAAGGATCTGGATGCGAATGCCCACGGCCTGGCCAAGCGTTTGATGGGCAAGGAAGCGTCGACGCCATCGCGGACCTGGCAGCTGTTGTCGGCGGCGCGCCCGGAGATGATTCTGTTTCTTGCCATCACCGCGCGGCAGCAGGCGGTGGCGCAGAAGATCAAGAATTTCTTCACCAAGTGGCGGCAGGTGCAACAGAAGATTCCTCTTCCGGAGATGACGGAACTTCGCATCACGCCCGAGATGGCGGAATACCCGAAGATTGCGAATGATGTGTTCCTGCTCTTGCTGGACGGAAAGTTGCGTTCGCGCACGGAGACGCTGAAATTTCTGAAGCCGCTGGCGCCACCACCTCCGCCGCCACCACCTCCGCCGCCAGCGAAGCGGGGGAGAGGAGCGAAGGCGGCTGCCGCTGCGGCGGCTGTGGCTTCTGCCGCCGCGGAGGGCAAAACGGGCGGGAAGAAGAAGGGAAAAGATGCAGCTGCTGCGGGTCCGGCGGCGATCCCGGTTCCGGTTCCAGTTCCGGCTAAACCGGCGAAGGCTACGAAATCGAAGCCAGTAGAGAAACCTGCCGCTGCGGCAAAATCCGGTGCGCCTGCCAAAGGCAGCAAGCCGGTCAAGCCCACGGCCGAGAAAAAGCCAGGCAAGCCAGCCGAATCGACCAAGCCCTCGGGGAAAGCGAAGACGAACGCGAGGACAAAGGGCAAAAAGAAAGACAGATAACCGGTGCGTCCGGTCTGAACCCGGCCTCGGCGCCTGAATTTCGCTCGGCGGTGACAATTTTACTCATCTGCAAACAGGGTCAAAACGAGCTATAATGACGCCATGCGGCGCTCATTGTGTATAGCGGCGTTTAGCCTGATCCTGATTTCAATGCCCCTGTTGGCGCAGCGCGGTGGGGGTGGCGGGCATGCCGCTGCGGGACACGGTTTTTCTGGACATTCCTCCGGATCAATTCACGGCGGCTCGGTTCGTAGCGGCAGTTTCGCTCGCAGCTCCGGGGTTCGTATTCGAACTGGAAGCTCCTACTACGGTTATCGTGGCTTCTACGGTCGAGGGATCCATTATCCCTACCTCGGATATTATCCGTACGGCTACTACGACTGGTACGACGATTCCTCGGCGGGTACCGAGGATCAGGATGCCTATGCCAGTGCCCCGTATCCAGCTCCGTATCCCGAGGACAACGGGTTCGAGCGCGATGTCGAGACTCTGAACGGGAAAATCGACCGGCTGCAGGCAGACGTCGAAGCGCGCAATCGGCCAAAGCCAGAGGAGCAACAGACGACGGCTCTGGTCTTCCGCGACAACCATGTTGAAGAAGTGCGGAATTACGCCATCTCCGGTGGCACGCTCTGGGTGCTGAACGAGAAAGCTGCCAAGAAAATCCCACTCGCGCAACTCGATATTCCGGCCACCGTCAGGATGAACGACGATCGCGGCGTAGATTTTCAGGTGCCGGAGCCATCGCTGCAGATCATGATCACGCGCTAGGGTTGAACCGATCGATGGAGCCGCGATTTTTTAGTGGATCTCAGCGTAGAACTGGACTTCACCACTTTCTGCGTTGCGCGCTTTCCTCCAGCCATTAAGTTGAAGTCGGCCTCGGTTCGAGTGCCGAAGGGTGTGCAGGGGTGGGAGTGTGTATCGCTGTCTACAATCCCATCAGGGGATAAAGCCCTTTTACTGGCTCTGGGCGGCGGGGCTGAAGCCGTGCCCCACCCGATCCAACCGCCATGGCGGTAACAACCTTGAAACATGTGCGAAAACGTCAAGTGCTAGGGGCTGACTGCCAGGGGCGTTCATGAACCAAAAGCAATTTGTCCATCTTCACCTGCACAGCGACTACTCTCTGCTGGACGGCGCTTGCGACGTCGAGAAACTGGTGGAGCGCGTCCACGAACTTGGCATGCCTGCGGTTGCCATGACCGACCACGGCAATATTTTTGGCGCGGTGCATTTCGTGAATGCCGCGCATAAGCTCGGCGTCAAACCGATCGTTGGATGCGAACTTTATATCTGCAAGAAAGATGACCACGTGATCGCGCGTACTCCCCCAGACGGTGACACGTACAACCATCTGCTGGTGCTTGCGGAGAATGAGGAAGGTTATCGCAACCTGGTGAAGATCACGTCCGAGGCTTCGCTGCACGGCTTTTATTACAAGCCGCGTGTGAGCAAGAAGTTTCTGGCCGAACATTCAAAGGGACTGATCGGGCTTTCCGGATGCCTTAAAGGCGAAGTCGCGGAGCGCTTGATGGAAGGGAACTACGACGCGGCGCGCTCGGCAGCGGGATTTTACCGCGATCTATTCGGCAAAGAAAATTTCTTCCTTGAGATTCAGGATCAGGGGCTCGAGATGGAGCACCGCATCCGCCCCGGCTTGTTCCAGCTGGAAAAAGATCTCGCGCTGCCGATGGTGGCGACGAATGACAGCCATTATCTGTGCGAAGACGACGCGCATGCCCAGGATGTGATGTTGTGCATTCAGACAGGGAAGTCGATTCAGGACACCAACCGAATGAAGTTCGAGGGCTCGCAGTTCTTCGTCAAGGACGGCGAACAGATGCTGCGAGTCTTCGCGGACACTCCGCGGGTGCTTTCGCGCACGCTCGAGATTGCGGAGCGCTGCAACCTGCGGCTGGAGAAGGTTCCGAGCCCGTTTCCGCATTTCGATGTTCCGGAGGGTTTCACTCTTGACAGCTATTTCGAACACGTTACGCGGCAGGGATTCGCGCGGCGCATGGAAAGTTTGCGCAGTGCGGCTTCAAGCGGCCGACTGAAACATTCGCTGGCCGAGTACGAACAACGACTGGCGCGCGAGATTGCCATCATCCAGCAGATGAAGTTCTCCGGTTATTTTCTGATTGTTTGGGATTTCATCCGCTACGCCCGCGAATGCAGGATCCCGGTGGGGCCGGGGCGTGGATCGGCAGCGGGCGCAGTGGTCGCGTATTCGCTCGGGATTACCGACATTGATCCGCTGCAGCATGAACTGCTGTTTGAGCGCTTTTTGAACCCGGAACGCATCTCGATGCCGGATATCGATATCGATTTCTGCATGAACCGGCGCGGGGAAGTCATCGACTATGTGACGCGTAAGTACGGACGCGAAAATGTGGCGCAAATTATCACCTTCGGAACGATGGCGGCTAAGGCGGCGATCAAGGACGTCGGGCGCGCGATGGATATGCCTTACAGCGACGTGGACCGCATCGCGAAGATGGTGCCGACGACGCTGAATATCAAGCTGGACGACGCACTCAATGAATCTGCGGCTTTGCAGGAGGCATATCAGAAAGATCCGCAGGTACGGCAGTTGCTGGATACGGCGCGGAGGCTCGAGGGCCTGGTGCGGAATTCCGGCGTGCATGCCGCGGGGGTAGTGATTTCGCCGCGTCCGTTGATTGAGCTGGTGCCGTTGCACAAGACCAAGAATGATGAGATCGTGACCGCCTTTGACATGGTGGCCATCGAAAAAATGGGCCTGCTGAAGATGGATTTTCTCGGGCTGACGACGCTTACCATTCTTGACGATACGCTGAAGTTGATTGCGCAGAAGGGAACGAATCTCAGTCTGGACGATATCCCGCTCGAAGATCATGAGACTTACGAAAAGGTCTTTCACAAGGGGTTGACGTCGGGAGTGTTTCAGTTTGAATCCTCGGGGATGAGGGATGTGCTGCGGCGCTATCAGCCGAATTCGATTGAAGATCTGACGGCGTTGAATGCTCTGTATCGCCCGGGACCGATCCAGGGCGGGATGATCGACGATTTTATTGAGCGCAAACATGGGCGGCGAAAGATCGAATACGAACTGCCGGAGCTGAAGGAAATTCTGCAGGAGACGCTCGGCGTCTTTGTCTACCAGGAACAGGTCATGCAGGCGGCAAACAAACTCGCGGGCTACTCGTTGGGACAAGCGGACTTGTTGCGGCGGGCGATGGGCAAGAAAAATGCCGAGGAGATGGCGAAGCAGCGCGAGGGCTTTGTGCAGGGGGCGACAAAGAACGGTTTCCCGCCGAAGAAGATTGAAAAGATTTTCGATCTGATGGCGCAGTTTGCGGGATACGGCTTCAATAAGTCGCACTCGGCGGCTTATGCGCTGCTGGCTTATCACACGGCTTACTTGAAGACGCATCATCCGCACGATTTTATGGCGGCGCTGCTTACCTCGGTGACCGGCAGCACGGATGATGTCGTCAAGTACATCAACGAATGTCGCGAGATGGGGATTGCAGTTGAGCCGCCCGATATTAACGTCAGCGACGCGAATTTTACTCCGCATGGCCAGGCGATTCGCTTCGGACTTGCGGCGGTAAAGAATGTTGGGGGCAATGCGATCGAGTCGATTGTCGGGGCACGCAAGCAGCTTGGGCGAAACTTCAAGTCGTTCTATGAATTCTGCGAAGAAGTGGATTTGCGGCTTTTGAACAAACGCGTCCTGGAGTCGCTGATCAAGAGCGGGGCGATGGATTGTTTCGGGCGGCGCGCGCAGCTCATGCAGGCTTTGGATACGGCGATCGAGCAGGCGCAGAAGGCGCAGCGGGACGCGGAGTCGGGGCAGCAC
>Ga0181522_10001807_pt1 | contig 12631 bp, 16 predicted proteins | sample PEATcosm2014_Bin_27_FD_121103 | JGI IMG/M metagenome (GOLD analysis project Ga0181522, IMG submission 121103) | Peatland microbial communities from MTU Mesocosm Facility, Houghton, MI, USA - PEATcosm2014_Bin05_10_metaG | ecosystem: Environmental > Terrestrial > Soil > Wetlands > Peat | place...
ATGGCACCTACTATTGTATGGATCCTGTCATCGTGTAGTGATGGCAAAGCATAAGGGGAATCCAGACTTAGCATGGTGTGGTTTAGTAACCGACAACGACAAACATTAGGGTGTCTACGGTACGCCACGCCCCTGGATGTACCCGTGACCCGGGAGGCCATTGGGAACATGGGCAAGTTTAACCCCGAAGATGAACTATGCTTTGTGGATGCCCTTGAACTTTCCGCCCAGGAAAAGAATCGAATCCTGGCAGATTATCTGACGCATGAGCGCGATCTCGTGGCCAATGGGGGTTGGCTCCATCCCATGAGCCAGCCGGCCTCGCGACCGCGCGTCAATCTCAAGAAGAAGACGAAGAAGAAAAAGACCAAGAAATAAGAGAGACCCTGTCCCGCTGTAAGTTTCGTGATAGACTGCATTCGTCTCTTAAGAGCGCCCTTGTTCCTCCATCAGTGTCCAGGAGAAATCGCGAGCTCCTCTAGGTGAAAACGCTGACGCTGAGAGTGACATGCTGATGGTGCGCACGATCGCATGGCCACCTCGGCAGGTAGGGGTATAGCCTAGCCCGATCTAGAGTAAGGGGGACTAACCTCATTTTTTCCATGGACGACGCGGCGATCCTGGCGACTAAGCGCGAACTCCAATCAGAAAGGGACCAATTGCGGGCTTCGATTCAGGCCAAACAGGATGCATTGAGTCGCTTACCGCTCACGACGGCCGAAAAAGAGGCTGCGGTAGCCAAGGAACGACAGGAACGACGAGAGGAGCGACAATGTCGCCGAGCAAGCGTGCTTTTCCTCGGGACGATGAGCATGGGTTTCATATCGACTGGCATGATCCTCATCACCCTGTTCGTTGTTTCCGGCGTCTCATGTGCCACACCCGATTTTTGGGTCACTTGGCCGCATCAACCAGGCGAACACTGCTCCTACATGATCATTGGCTACATTATCATTTGGCTTGGACTAATCATAGGCCTTTTCGCCTTTGGTGAACTAGCGCTGCTGGCCTATTGCCGCAACTGTCGAACGCCATGTGAATAGATAAAGGATCCCGCGTCTTTCCTCCATCATTTCCTTTCCATGGATGATGATCACGCGGATTTCATCATTGGTGTGAACCATTACGCGGCGCCGCGGCCCCCTTCTCACCGCGATGCTATTGACGTAACGGTTCCAATGGGCCTTTTACTCATAGTCTTGATGGTTTTATTCGCCGTCTGGATTGATGGTAAGATGTGCCCGTATTGATGCCGCTATCATTCTCTTTTCCCAAATGAATGACGATCCCTTGCTGACGTTGGTGCGAAAACGACTCTTGGGGACGATCGATCCATTGTTTACCGAAACCCGAGTGATACGAGACGAATGGCCTTCTTACTCACCCTGGACCCGATTCGTTCGCTTGCTTCTCCTCTGTGTCTGGGGGGTTTTCTGCATCTGGGTGCTCCTTTACCTGTAATTTTGCACTTCGCCGCTGTGAGCAAAGACGCGTTTTCATTATTCGTTGTATGGAAAAACATGGCTTGGGTTCCATGCTAGTTCCGGGCCTCCCTCCCTCCTATGACGACGATTCGGCGGGAGATCCATACTGATCTCAGCGACGATGAACTCACTAGCCGATGGAAACACGAGGGCGGGCAAGATGGCTTCTATCTCTACACGCCGCGCTTGTACCACTTGATTCTCACCGTCACGCTCTTTGTCGCGACGGGCTTTATTATCATTCCGGGCACGTTTCTCTTTAAACAAGCCGTGATTGGCCTGGCGACGCTCACGTTTGGCCAATTCGGCCTGGCGTGCTTGCTCATGGCCCAAGCGATGGCCCGCTCGAGTATTGAAGAGGAGATTGACTATATTCATTATTACCTGACGCATCACGGGCTACATGGCGTGACGCGCCTCTTTACGGCTATTGCCTTTGGCTTTGCCATTCCGGCGCTCGTGCTGAGTATTACGGGCCTGGTGAACTGCCGGTCCATTACCATTGATTCGCTCGCGCAACTCGTCGTGAATAACAACAATATCTCGCTCATCACCCTGTATCATACGCCCGAATTCAACGCGCAACTGGCTCAAATGCAAATGTGTATCGACGATTACGCCATTACGATTGCGTTCATGGTGATTATCTGCGTCATGCTCGTGCTGGACGTGCTCATTTTCTTTCACGAATCGTCGCTCGAAGGAAGGACGGCCGACATTCACCGGGCATTGAGCGCGGCGAATCGCGTGGTCACGCTCACGGATAAGAGGGACAATACGGGCGTGAAACGGCGCCAGCCCTTGTTCGGCGGCGAAGGACCGAGGTTATAATGAAAAACTGTACTACATGATGTCTGCTTGCCATAGTCCCCAGCCCATGAGGCCTAGTCCGACGAAGAAGACGAGCCAGGGAAGCACCAGGCCCATGATGGCGTTGGGCGATTGCGGGCTTAGGGTCATGAGCATGGGGAAGGCGACCGTCCCGCCAAGGATACATAAAAGCCCGAATCCCATGAGCAGGATCCATCGCAGGCGCGACATGACCCAGTATTGATGCAGCGTTGTCAGCATGGAGAATGGAAGTAATGATCATTTCCGCCAAAAAGATGCACATGCTCTTTTCTCCGGCACGGTGGCCCATGGTGATCATGGCTGCCGTCTTGCTCGGGGCCTTTCTCCTCTTTGCTTCCATCCCAGTGGAAACACCACCCTCGGCCGCACCCCAGTCGCCACCTCACGCTCCCTCTCCCTCTCCTCCCCCGCCGCCCCCATGCCCGCCTCTGCCCTCGGTCGCGCGCGTCGCCTATGATAAACCGTATGATTCACGCGAATTGTGCCCGCTCCTCGCTGCGAATCAACGGGATCGCGCGGGGCCCGAAAAATGCACCCCTCATCACCCCGCGTTTGAGCCCTGGTTGACATTGGGATGGAGCGGCGCGTTTAATCGTTCCATGGTACGCGATTTTCTGGGCACTCGCACCGTCTATACCTATGATTGCGAAAACGCGCGCTACCGCCCGAACCACCTGGAGCGACAAATTCCGTGCAATGAGCATGACGCCTTGGCGGCCTGTGCCACTCCGAGTTACGCGGGCCCTTTCCCCGTGGCGAGCGAAGAATACCTGGAATGGATTGATCTTCTGCGAGCCGTCCAGGACGCGGCCATGCTCAACCAGCCCTTGGTCATGATGGAACTGGGCGCCCGCTATGGCACATGGATGGTTCGCGGGGCGGCCGCCTATGTGACGCTCACGGGCCGGCGCGATTATACGGTAGTGGGCGTGGAGGGCGATAAGATTGGCTACGAGTGGATGCAACAGCATGTCCATGAGAATGGGATTGAAAAGCCCGTTCTCTGGCATCGAGCCATGGGCGAGCGCGATGGGCAAACGGTGGATATGTCCTGGGAAGGCGCGTCTCATCGCGTGGAAACCATCTCCTTACCGACCCTATTGGCCCCCCACTACCGCGTTCATTTGGTGGACATGGATATTCAGGGCGCCGAACTCGCCGTTTGCCAGGCCGCCGGCAGTATCGCCGCGCTCAATCAAAAGGTACGGCGAGTGCATATCGGGACGCATTCCGTGGCCGTGCACAAGGCCTTGGCGGCGCTCTTTATAACGAATGGATGGGCCGTGGATCAATCGTATGAAGGGCGGCATAACTCAGACCTATGGAATCCGAGTCAGTTCACCCAAGTACCCATCGTCGGACGCGTCCATTTCAACGATGGTGTCTTATCGGTGAGAAATAAGAGATTCGATTAAGTGTGATCTCCCTCCTCTCATAATGTATCGATTTCCGTCACAAAGGTCCGCGAGTCATTGGCAAAGCCCCAGTCGCCCGTTTGTCGTCGCGAACAGGGCCAATCGAGAAAGATCTGCGTCCAGTCTGGGTCGCCGGGTCGGTTAGGCCGCGTGTGCTCCTGGTGCAAGATGGAGTACTCAAGCACGACTTGATAGCGCGCCGGATAACCACCACATAGGAAGCGATCGAGCCCCAGTGAATCCATGTGCTTGTTATAGGGAATTTCGGGGTAGCCGCCCATGGTCATGAACATGTCGCGATGAACCATGGTAAAGTCGCCGCTCGCGAAAAAGTACCGACCCGTGGGCGCCTCGTCCGTGTTGGAAATACTTAGTAATCGCGGGCGGTGCTGCCATTGCGCGGCCACTTGATCCGCCGTCCATGTGGAAAAGTCTTGGTTTATGGGCAGATCATAGCGAGTCGCGCGGTAAACAGCCCGTGGATTAAGGACTTGGCGCGCGAGTAAGGCCATCCATCCCGGGGAAAGGAAATTGTCCGGGTTCATAAATAAGAGGTACTGGCCCCGAGCGACGCGCGCACCCGCGTTTTTCCCCACGTATTCCCAGACGCGATCCGGATTGTCCGGGGCCATGACCGCGGGAAGACTCTGGTGGACGGCATGCGGGATGGTTAAGATACGGGTAAAGGTATGATTGGGCCAGGCCGCGCGCCGCTCATAGAGAAACGTATCATTGGCGCGCTTGTTATACTCCACGACAATGAGCTCATACGATAAAAGATAGAGATGGGCATAATGCGCAAAGAAACGCATGCCATTGGAGAAGCGCTGCCAACTATCGCCGCCATAATGATCATCGCGCAGGGTCATCACCACGGAAAGGTAGGGAAACGCGCGGCGGGCCCTCTCGTGGCCCTGAATCAGGCCCATGTAATAGCGAATCAGCCGCATGAGACCGGCTTGCATGCTAATCGTGGCATTCCAGTAGCGCGCTAGCCAAGGGGAGGGAGTGGGCCGCGCGCTGGTCGCGAACTGGGCCACGTGCGAGGCATTTGTGTCCAAGAAGACGCCCTTGCAGGTGGGAAGGACGACCTCAAGGATGTGACCGGCCTCACGCAAGCTCACTTCCTCGGTCGTCTGAGTCAGGTCGAGGACGGGCGGCATGTCACGATAATGGATCATGAGAAGCACAAGAGCGCGCGCAATGTCATCGGCATGCGTGAAAAAGCGCCGTTCTTGCCCATCCGTCCTCGAAGAGAAGCGCCCCGTTTGAAGGCAGCTAAAGACCCAGTCGGCCAAGACGTGACTCTTAAGGCCAATCGCCTCGGATCCATACACGTTCCAGAAGCGAACCGTCTTGCCGCCCGCCTTGGCCGTTCGTTCTTCCCCTTTGAGTTTGAGGTGGCCATAGGCCGTGGGCATGCTCACGAGCTGCGAACTGGTAAAGATAAAGGGCAAACGCGTTCGATTGAGCCATGGAAACACGTGGCTGTAGATCATGTCATTGTGCACGACCATGGCCTCTTGCTGGCCCGCGTCGCTGAGAAACTTGGCGCCGCCAATCTCGCACGCCAAGAAGAAGACAAAGTGGTAGGCATGGGGCGCAATCATGTCCCGAATGGTCTGGGGTCGGCGCAAGTCCATGTCCGCGCGACTTTTCACTTGCGAGACATTGTAGCCCAGTTCCATGAGATGGCGCACCAGGGCCATGCCCACGAGCCCGCCGCTCCCAAGGACGAGCACGGGGAGCGTCGGCAATGGAGGCGCGGGCGGTACGGGGATTGGAAGTGGAATCAAAGGACGGCGACGGGCCGGAGGGGGAGACGACGGCGAGGAATGATAATGCAAGAGGGACACGATCAGCGTCAGACCCACCAAACCAAGTAAGATGGCATGGATACGTTTCATCAGCAAGAATGAAGAAGGAGAAGCCCATTTCTTTTCCACATCATGGTCTCCTCCTCCCCTGTTACCTTATCCGTGATCCGCGTCCTCGTCCTCTTTTTCCTCTTGGGCGCGGACTACATTCTCTACGTCATCAAGTCTGAGTATCCCTGGCACTTCTGGATGGAAGAAGAAGACTCCTTCACATGGATCGCGCGCCAAAATCAAACGTTGGCCGCTTCATGAACGCGCAAAGACCGGCACCCCAAACGTCAGAATACGCCGCGATATTCCTGCTCTTTTGTTTCATCCATGTCGAATAAAGCCACAAAACCCCTATTCCTGTGAAATCGCGCGCTCTGCCTTTGTTCATGAACGCGGTCAAAAGACACCCCCTTGGAAAAAAGAGGGGGTAGTTTGGCCCGTCATTTTTCTCCCAAGGTGTGAACATGTCGGCCGACGAAGAGACCCTGCATTCTGAGCCTGACATTCAAATTATCACGCCTCCTTCATCCCCATGCCGTGTGCGCGCGGTCAAGCGGAAAGCACGCGAACCCTTGGATGGGACTAGTTTATCCCAATGGCGCGGATGCTTTAGGACTGTTCATGATCCACATAAGAAACGACGCATCATCTTTCGCCTGGGTCCCGATCCAACGGAGCTCCTTTGGCATGCCATACCCATGGAACTCTGGTACTACCACATCCTCCATCACCGCCCTTGGCTCGAATGGTCTCTGATTGCCACCTTGTCCCTCGTATCCCAGGGCATGCGCAGCCTCTGTATTTCCATGGTGCAGACCGTTTATGAGAGCGATAAACGCCCCGCGCCGCGCTCCTGGCCGCGGCCCTTGCTTTCCTTTTACGAATTGACGCGGTATCCGGCCGAAGAATGGGATCCGCTTCGCTTGGTCGCGCGCTACCGCATTCCCAATTGGCGTTTTGACATGCAATGCGCGCGCGAAGCCATGCAGGAGACCCATCTCATTGCCATGCGCGAAGAGGAAGCGGCCGACGAACGCCAGGCGCGAACCGCGTTACGGCCCGCGTTTGCGCGTCCTCCTCGGCAAATCTTCGCGAGTGTGCTCCGGGCGGAAACATTGGCTGGCACCTGGACCGCGCCCGACTTGAGTGAGTGCTCCATTCGCTTCCAATTACTCTATGCGCTACGCTACGACCCCGGGCGATCCCTTCCGTTTTATCTCTTCTGGGCCTTGGCCGAGGAAGGCATGCAGGGCGTCAAGTGGAACGAGTCCCCCACCTTGCGCTATCTCTTGGATCTCATGGAGCGCATTCCCATCCGAACCACGGCTCTCTTGGACAAGGCTGCGCTCGAGGAGAAGCCGGCGCGCCTTCGTTTGGGCCAATTGATCACGGTCGGACGCGTCTTCCTGCATACCTATCCCCTGGGCGTGGACTATACGACATGGTCCACCTGGGCCTGTCGCTTTCAACGCCCGGCGAGCCACATCGTGGGATTACCCGTCCCCTTTCGGGAAGATCTGGCCGCGCATTTCGCGGGCGAAGAAGAGGGGGCCATGAATGCGGGTAGGATACCGCAGACACTACAGTGTTTGTAATGATAGAACACGAATGAGTCACTGTCATGCGGGCGTTGCGACCCCCGATTCTTGCAGTCCCGCTGGCGTGGCCGTCAGGGGAGAATCCAATGATGATAGAGACGCGATCGAGGCCGCGCCACCGCCATCGGGCACCAAGATAATGACAGGACCTGGGGCTTGTGCCCCGCCAATCGAGGAGGCTGCCAAGGCTGTGGTATTCACGGGGTGAACGCCCTTGAAGCCGTTTCCTTGATTGTCAATCACACCAAAGACGAGCATGGTAAAGTAGACCACGAGCAGCAAGTACACCCCGCCCGCGGCCATACGCCCCGGGGCTTCCATGTTGGGACGAGAAACTAACAGACACACACATGATTCTCTCTTTTTTTTACGAACAAGAAGTCCCACAACTATTTTCCCCCTTTCCTACGGCGTCACGCCGGTTCCAAAAGTTTGCGCCACGGCCAGGGATTGGATCGACACGGGCGGCGAGTAGAGGCCATAGAGGTACGGCAAGTCGTACGTGTTGGTGTTTTGCAGATACGTGCCGACGCTATACGTGGCGCGGCCGTAGAAGAAGCCCGGCAGGACGCACGCCGCGGCCACAATGAGCGTCACCCAGTACGCGACGGGCCCCAACCAGCGCATAGGGGGCGATGACTAAGTAGCACTGTAGATGGGCCTTTTTCCACTGATTTGCCTGCTCGAGCGCGATATTCTTTTATCGTATTCATACGCATGGGACGTGTCAAAAAAGTTCTCATTGGGGATGAAAAGCGTCTCTCCTCACTCACTCTTCCATGCTAGACTGGATTGAGTTTGAAGGCATGGTGCCCTTACGGTGGTTGCATCACGCGCCGAACTCACCCATGTGGGACCTTCCTTCACAACCGACGCTTCAGCCGGTTCCTTACCCGGCCATTCTGATACTATCTTCGATCCATCCCATGACCTATTCGCGTCTCCTCTGCAAGCGCATTTGGGAAGACGGGGATCCCAACCCGTGTCGTCCCTGCGCAATGGCCTTCCTTGTTCCCATTTACTTTTTATGCCTCGCCTTTCACTACTGGATCCTGGGGCCGTTATTCGGAACAAAGCTCCTCGTCCTGTCGCCGCACTGGGACTGGACCAAGTTCCATAAGCCAGCAACTTACATGTCTCAACAAGCCTTGCGCCAACGAGCCCGCGCCGATCTCCAATCAAGACGAGACAAGACTGAATACATCCTGTTTGCAGCAGACGATTGAAAAAGTCATCAGTCATGTCCTACTCTCCTTCCCCAATCAAGACGACGCCTAGCCGGGACCGATCGTAGCGATCCACCTGAAGCGTGCCCGCGGCTGGCGTGGAAATGGGCGCGTCCGGGAGCAAGAGATCCATGGAAACGCGGCTAAACGCCACCAAAAACCGCGCCGCCGTCTCCCCTAGGGGCACAATCGACGCATGGCCGCCATCAAAGATGCCCTCCACGTAGGCTTGTCGTCGCGCATTGTAGGCATGGATGACCAAGGGAGTGGATCGCGGACTCGCGCCCGAAAGATCAATCAAGGCGACGCGGAGAGTGGCATGCGCCGCGCTATTCCCTTCCCATCGTTCGTAAAGCATCGCCGCCCAGGATCCTTGAATCGCCACGGCCAAGGCGACGGTCTGATCGCCCGTTTGCGCCGCGTCGGGATCCACAATCAAGGGCGTTGACCACGTTTGCCCGTCATTGGTGCTCGTCATGAGAATAGCTTGATCGAGCGGGGCCGAGACCCAGCGGCAGGCCGACGGGAGAACCGTCATATCCGGCACGCAGACCCCGCTCGACGTGGAAATGGGACGGCATTCGGGCTGAATGTCCGCCGAGTGACAGGTCCAGTAACTCACGGCGACTTTACGTTGAGACGCGCGGGCATCGGCGCCGACCGCGACCAATAGTCCCGTTTGAGCGGCGAAACGGGGTCGTCCTAGGCCAGGATAGAGTCGCGCCGTATGGTTGACGAGCGTAAACGACTTGATATCCTTGCTTTGGGCACCCACGTCCGAGGGTTGGTACCGGTTGCCCAGGTCGAGGGCCGACGTATCGCGCGTCCAATACGTGCCTCTTCCATTGGCTTGAATATAGGGATTCGGCTGGAAATCGGCCTTGCGCGGGTTCTCCAAGAGCGTCCATGCACGGCCGACCGTGGTGGAGACAGCCGCGATCAATCCATCGCCCGAGCCATCCAGGGCCTGAACCGTCAAGAACCAAGTAGCATCGCCCGTGGCCGACGAAACGAAACGCGCTCTCGCCCCATCCACTGATAGGGAAACGGGCTGATTCTCGGGCAAAAGAGTGTCCGCATCGATTCGCCATAGGAAACGCTGCGTCGCCGCGTCGTTTCGACTGACCATCAACAGCGTGCGATCCGAGATGGCCACCAGATCTTCCAAGACTTGCCCCGCGGCCAGGTGCACGGGATGATCGTGTTTGCGCAGGCTAAGCAGGCCAATATCGTGCGTTTCTTGCGTTTTTCCGCTGAGCAGCGACGGGAGATAGATCAAATTCGCCGCGGCCACGACTTGTTTGCCCGCCAAGGCCGCGCGAAGGCCCTGGACGCGATCGGCCGCATGGGCCGTGCCATCCCCGCCGCATTTGGTAAAGGGTAGGACCAAGGGCGTGGAGGTCGCGGGAATAAGAAGCGATGTGGCCGAATCCACGGATAAAAGGGTCGCGGCAATGGCCGAGGCAGCCGTCCCGAGACTCGCATCCCATTGGCCGACTTGAGTGGCGACCAATAGATCCGAGCCCACGAGAAGCGCCGTCGGTTCTAGCGCCACGCCCGTGAAGACGCGGCGACCTTGGCTGGAATCATCGTCCAAACAGGCGCCACTGCGATTGGCATTGAGTGCCGCGAGCCAGGACGCCACATTGGGGCTCACCCATCCCGAGAGGAGCGTCGGCGTCAAGGAGGAGGAGGGGACCGAAGCACTGGATTCATCCGTCGTCGTCGGAGAAGGAGGAGGCGAGGGGGGCGTCAATCGCGGGCCTTGTTTGACGGGCCCCACGGACGTGACATTGAGCAATTGCTGGATGCGTGTCGCATTCCCAGGAACATACGTAGGGCCGATCGTAATGCCAAAGATGACCGCCTCAATCATCAAGAGGCCCAGGTACATCCATGCGACCGTCCCCAGGGCCTCGTTCCCCTTCTTCCTTTGCATGGTTTTGGACGCACGCGCCCGCAACTATCCGTCTTGGTTTTCCTCCATGACTTCCCAATGGAGAGAGAAAAAGCCCTTTGAGGAAGGACTATAGTCTCACGAGCAAAAAATATCAATAGGATCCAAGGAAGGCGTACTCCCTTCCATGGCGGCTCGGCCCTCCACCCCGCGCGTGCATGATGAGATTCTCTTTGCAAAGTTCATGAAGCACGTCCGGCTCGGCGAGGCTACCCATCCCGGCGAACAATTCATCTTTATCGAGGCGATTCACGATATCGACATGGACGATTGGACCTTTCTCAGCAAGCCCAGTGAAGAGCGCCGCGCGGCCTTTCGAAAGAAGTTTGCCAAGACAGCCCTCGATGGCGAACCCAAGGTCATTACGCGCGACGAATTGGCCAATGTGCTTCGTTTGGCACAGGATACGCCCTCGGGTCGTGACTTTTACCGGTACATCTTCACGGCGATGCGATTTTTAGCGCGCGCCCGGCGAAGCTTCTACTTATCCGAGGAACGGCGCGTGCTCACCCTCAAGACGTCTCCCAGCTTCTTTGGCATGATTTGGCAACTGATCAACGGGCCGCCGATTCGCCATACGCATCATTATCTGCTCGTGGTCTCGCCTCAGGAACGCTCCTTGCTCAAGGAAATGGAAGAAGTGGAGCGCGAATGCACAGTGCCGCCACCCCTTCCCACGCCCATGCCCTCGGACGAAGTGGACGATGCGCATGTCGAGGCCGTGGATGATCTGTCCGCCTCGACTGAGTCCACGGAGATTGAAGAAGGCGACGACGCAGCCTCCTCTTCCACCGACAAGACCATGATCATGTAGGGAGAAACAATACAGTAGACACACTAGTCCTCTTTCTTATCATAGCCCACGACGACAAACTTGTACCGCGCCATGCGACAGGTGGACGTTTGCGCCTCGACCAGGCTCAGTCGAACGCCCGTCAGTAACGCAAAGTAATCCCTCTCCATGGCATGGTGGACAAGGAGGACCGAGGTGGTTTCCAAGGCCAGCTCAGAGAAGGTCAGAAGGATCAAGAGGAGCGCAGCGAGCATTGGGTCATCATGGTCGCATATCCACATGGCGAGCATGCATTTGACCCATGCTAGCGTCCACGCCACTGCAATCCATGCTACATGAAAGGCCTTGTCCACGCTGACGATCGTCCCAATGGGAAGAGACTGCGCCGTTGGGCTGTGAAGAAAGACATTGGCTTGTTTCCACCGTAGTCTCCTCACCGCCTTGCTCGCGAACATGAGGACCATGTACAGCATGACCCATGGATCCACGCTAAGCCACATGATGAAAAAGAGGACCGGTTCCAATTGGAGGACATGCGTCAAGCACCAATGAGCCACCACTAGTCGACCACTCGCCATGCTATCAAAGTGAGCATAGAACACGCACCGCAGACGCCCTATTGTTTGTCGTTGTCGGTTACTGGACGTTACTCGGTTAAGCCGGGATTCAGACTATATACACAATCGCCATGCCGTGGTGACAACCCACCGGCATTAGGATCGGCAAGGTCCCCTCATTCATTTTTTCTCTCCTCTATCGGGATCGTCGTTGTCGTCCAATGAGTGGGAAAAAAGGCTCGAAAAGGGATGCGGTTCCGGCGACCCCCTTGACGGGCGGCGTGGAGAAGGAAAGCAAGCGCAAAAAGACGTACAAGGAACAACAGCGGAAGCGCCGCTTTGAGCATCGCCGCCTGACGGACTTTCGCGGGATTCGCCACAAGTACATGCATCGGACGCGCGCCTATGCCCTGATCCGTGGACGTGGCGTCAAGCTCGACAAGAAACAAGAGGGCGACATTGTGGTTCGTCCCGCGGCGCGCCTCTTGCTGCATGACCTGGCTATGCATGACATGCTGCGGGTCGGGCGCGGCATGGTCAAGGCCATCCCCAAGGACGGCCAGCAATTGGGCAAGCAGACGGCCCTAACCACGCTGGAGGTGTACAAGACGGCTGGTTTGCTGCCCGCGTCCATGACATGCCCGCCGCCGTTTGATCGCCCAGAGAAGAAGAACCCCAAGAAGAAGAAGGCGAGTGGCAAGAAGACCAAGAAGACCGCCGAGTAGAAGGAGGGAGGAGGCTGGATGTGTCCATGAATAAATACCGTAGACACCCTAATGTTTGTCGTTGTCGGTTACTAAACCACACCATGCTAAGTCTGGATTCCCCTTATGCTTTGCCATCACTACACGATGACAGGATCCATACAATAGTAGGTGCCA
>Ga0181522_10001809_pt1 | contig 12616 bp, 6 predicted proteins | sample PEATcosm2014_Bin_27_FD_121103 | JGI IMG/M metagenome (GOLD analysis project Ga0181522, IMG submission 121103) | Peatland microbial communities from MTU Mesocosm Facility, Houghton, MI, USA - PEATcosm2014_Bin05_10_metaG | ecosystem: Environmental > Terrestrial > Soil > Wetlands > Peat | place...
CGCGTAAGCCGTCTTGACATAAGGCGCCGCAATGGCGGCAACGGAACCGAGTGCCGCGGATCTAAGAACGCTGCGGCGAGACGGATTTCGGCGAGTGAAGACTGCGTCGGTCATCGTTTCCTCCTTAGGGGGCCGCCGTTTTTTCTTCAGATTATTCGGCGTGCGGCGACGATATCCCTATCGCGGGTAGTGGGCTAGTGCCGCGTGAGGCGAAGACCATGTGCTCGCTGCCGGAAAAAGCAGCAGCGCAGTGGGCGCGCGCCTGCGAGACCGTTGGTACTCCGATGATCGCGCGTGACTTGCGTCGACTAAGCTAAGCCGTTGAAATCACTGGGCAGGGGAGCGCACCGGACGCGTCGCCTTTGGCCATGGTGAGCCGGCCCGAATCGCCCGATCAAGCCGTCCGGTCGAGCTATCGGTCGTGTGTTGATCTGTATCGATTTGAGGTCAGCCGGGTGTAATGGCAACCGCAGACGATGAAGCCGATCATGCCGGCCAAGAGAAACCACAGCGCCGCATCGGTAACCATGTTGTCCTCCATGGTCACCCCCGCGCTAAGGCAAGCGCGTGGCCCGGCAGAAAGCTCCGTGATTTGGTGTCGCACTACAGCGGTGCATTGACGCGGGAGTCGCGATGGAGGGCGGGCGTTGTCCCGGCATTAGTGTGCGACCATGCAGCAATCATCGTGCGTGACCATGCGCGGGCTGTTCATGGCGTGTCCGCCAAGCGTTAAGGCCATCGCGAGCACGAAGCCGCTCACCAGAGCGACGGCGAGGGTCCACTTCATGTCGCTCGTCCCGCGATAGTGGATTAAACGGCGCGGCCTGCTGGAGCAAGGAATGGGGGGTTGTCCTAACAAGCCGCGCCGCTATCGGCCGAACCTCTTCCGTATCGGCAAACTTTCAGGTTTATGTGCGGCAACGCTGCGAAATGGCTCGCGATGGTTAATCCGCCAGCGTCCCGTCCACGCGCTAGCGCCCGTAGTAGGCGGCGATCGAAATTACGAAGCTGAGGCCGCCCGCCGAGGCGGCCTCAGTAACAGCAAATCATCGGAGCTATTGCGGTAACCCGTCGACCGCGTATCGGCGGAACGTTGCGTACTTGTCGCCGATGGCCTGCGCGGCTTTGTAATCTGGCGAATTGTAAAGGGCTTGCGCCGCTTCGAAACTGTCCCAGCGATTGATCGCGACCCGTTTTGGCGCGGTGCCGAGCATCGCAGTGACCTTAAGCGACGCCGCCAGGAGAGTGCCGCCGCCCTTTTTGATGAGAGGTTGGACGACCGGGACGTATTCCTTCATGTAGCCATCGACATTGTTCACGTCGATTTCAGTCACGGTGTAGACGGGCGGTTTGGCTTGGGCGTGCAAACCTTCGACCGCGGCAGCGCCAAGTGTGGCGCCGATCACGACGGCGAGCGCCGTTTTGTACCTGCTGTTCATGAGATTCTTCCCTCTGGGTGTGTGTGGCGAACGACGGCGCCGGCGCGCCGCCGGCCGCTTGTGAAAATAAGTGTGGCCAGAAAAAAGCTCGGCCTGGAGTGCCAGCACTAGCCGATGGATACTGGTTGCCGCTTATATTGACGGAGACTCGGCATTCTCGTTTCAGCGAGCAACCGGACGGAGCCTAACGGACATCGCGCTGCGGTGAGAAGGAGACGCGCACGTAACGAAATGTCGCACCGAGGTAAATCCGCAATCGCTCAATCTCGGAGAGAGTGGCGACCCCCAGAGGACTTGAACCTCTAACCTGCGGATTAGAAATCCGCTGCTCTATCCGGTTGAGCTAGGGGGCCGCACGGCGTCAAGTATACATTAGAATCACAGGGTAAAATGCCCTGGTCATGCGGGCTAAAACGCCCTGATCATTCAGCGGTAGCGGATCGAACTCATCGGTCGGGGCGGTGTCGGCCGGGCATTATGTTTGTCACCCTCGATCGGCCAAGCTGAGAGCCTAAAAGAACTGCGGCCGAAAGGCTGTCTTCACTTTCGTTCAGCCGGCTTCAGATACTGCCGGCGCTCGCAAACAAACGGTCGTTCGAATTGCTCTTTGCAATTGCGCTGCCATCATAGCCGAACCGCGATTTTCCGGTCATTGCCAATGCCCGACGGATTGGCGCGGACAAACTTGAGGATTTTCACGAGCGTCTTCATCTGTTACCTGCTAACGAAAAGTTTAGCTTAGCAACGTTCGTGTTGGTCACGACCTCGACACGATTCAAATCTCAACTGATAGAACGGGGCCGGGATTACGACCCTCGGGAGGACTTGCATCCATGATTGCGCCATTCCGCGCCGCCCTCGTGGCAGCGGTTGCGGCTGTGTGTACGACCCTCGCGTTAATCTCCGCCCAGGCTGCGGACAAACCCTTCCAGAACAGCGATCTCGCTCAGAGCGCCATCACCCTCGAGGCCCAAATCAAGACGGCCGCGGGGACACCCACCAAGCCGGTGGCGCAACTGCGCCGCGATGCCGATGCGGCCTTCGCCAAGAACGATTTCCGCAGCGGCATGGAAGTGCTGAGCCAGATCGTCGCTGCAACCCCGAACGATGCCACTACGTGGCTGCGGCTGGCGCGCACGATCATGCAGGTCCGCCCGGCGAACGATAACGAACGCGCGCTGCTTCTCGGGCGCGCCTCCGCCGCCGCTTATGTCGCCTACCAGCGCACCAATAACCGCAACGAAGAAGCTGACAGCCTTGTACTGCTCGGCAACGTTTTGACCCAGCGACAGATGTGGCGGCCGGCGCTCGACGCGCTGCGGCTCTCGCTCGAACTGCGAGAGGTGGCCGACGTACGCGCCCAGTACGAGCGACTGCGCGAGCAACACGGCTTCCGGGTGCTCGATTACACGATCGATGCCGACACGGCCTCACCGCGCGCCTGCTTCCAGTTCTCCGAAGAGCTTCCCGCGCGTGCTGATTTCTCGCCCTTCGTGGCGCTCGCCGGTACAGACAAGCCGGCGCTTTCCGTAGAAGATAAGCAGCTTTGCGTCGAGGGCCTGCAGCACGGGCAGACCTACACCGTGACGCTGCGCGCCGGGCTGCCGTCGGTGGTGCATGAGACGTTGTCGAAATCGTCCGATTTTGCCGTCTATGTTCGCGACCGATCGCCGTCGGTGCGCTTTTCAACCACGGCCTATGTGCTGCCGCGAACCGGGCAGAACGGCATTCCTGTCATCAGCGTCAACACGCGTGCGGTTGCGGTCGAGATCTATCAGGTCAGCGATCGTAACCTGATCGACGAGATCACCGGTGTCGGGTATGGGCGTGGCGATTTCCAGACCAGCCTCAGCCGCTACGATACCGAGCAACTCAAAAAGTCGCGCGGCGTCCAGGTTTGGTCGGGCGAACTGACCGTCAACACCGCGCTGATTAATCAGGAGGCCACCACCGCGTTCCCGGTCGATCAGGCGATCGCCACGTTGAAGCCCGGCATATACGTGATGGTGGCTCAGCCGAATGAGCTGAAAAACCTCGACAACAATTACGATTCGCTTGCGACGCAGTGGTTCATCGTTTCCGATCTCGGCCTGACCGCGTTCTCCGGCAATGATGGCGTCCACGTCTTCGTCAATTCTCTGGCAACCACGCAACCGAAGAGCGGCATTGAGCTGCGGCTCGTCTCGCGCGGCAACGAAATACTGGCCACGCGCAAGACCGACTCCAGCGGCCAAGCGCTCTTCGAAACCGGTTTGGCGAGCGGGGAGGGTGGCGCTGCGCCGGCACTCCTGGCCGCCGCCGACTCGGCAGGCGACTTTGCGTTCCTCAACCTGAAGACACCGGCCTTCGATCTTACCGATCGCGGCGTTGGCGGTCGGCCCGCGCCCAACGGGCTCGATGCCTTCGTGTATGCCGAGCGCGGCGTCTACCGCTCCGGCGAGACCGCTTGCATCACTGCGTTGCTGCGCGACGCACAAGGTGCCGCAGCGCTCGGCGTGCCGCTGACCTTAGTGGTGCAGCGCCCCGATGGTGTCGAATTCCGCCGCACTGTGATTGCGGATCAGGGCGTGGGTGGCCACGCGCTGACATTGCCGCTGCCGGGTTCGGCTCCGAGCGGCACGTGGCACGTCCAGGCCTTCGCGGATCCGAAGCGTCCGGCTGTCGGCGAAACGACATTCCTGGTCGAGGACTACGTACCCGATCGAATCGAGTTCGATCTCACTTCGCCTTCCGCTCGCATCTCGCAGAAGAGCCCGGCCCAGGTCGCGGTCTCCGGGCGCTTCCTCTATGGCGCGCCCGCCACGGACCTCGATCTCGAAGGCAACATGACGATCGCGGTGGCCAAGGAACGAACGGGCTTTGCCGGTTATCAGTTCGGCCTCGACGATGAGCAGGTCTTCGAGCCCATCCAGCAGACGCTCGAAGACCTGCCGTCGACCGATGCCAACGGCAAGGCGACGTTCCCGGTCGCTATCGACAAACTGCCGTCCTCCACACATCCGCTGCAGGCGCAGATCGCCGTGCGCATGGCAGAGCCGGGCGGTCGCGCCGTCGAGCGCACAGTGACTTTGCCCGTTACGCCGAACGGCAACATGATCGGCATCAAGCCGCTATTTTCTGGCCGCTCACTGTCCGACGGCGCGAACGCGACCTTCGACGTCGTGGTGTTGACGCCCGACGGTGCGGCGCTTGCCCAGAAGGGGCTGCGCTATCAGCTCTCGCTGATCGAAACGCACTATCAATTCTACAAGCGCGACGGCCAGTGGAATTTTGAGCCGGTAAAGACGACGACGCGCGTCTCCGATGGCAAACTCGACACGGCGATCGACAAGCCGGGGCATCTTGCCCTGCCGGTGCACTTCGGCCGCTATCGGCTGGAAGTCGCGTCGGCGGACGGGAACAGTCCGGTCACGACCGTCGACTTCGATGCCGGCTGGTACGTGGATGCAAGTGCCGATACGCCTGACATGCTCGAAGTCGCCCTCGACAAGCCCGAATACAAGGCGGGCGACACGATGACAGTGGCGGTCACGGCGCGCAGCGCCGGACGGCTCACCCTCAACGTGGTCGGCGACAAGCTGCTGGCTTCGCAGAGCACCGACATCAAGCCGGGCGCAGCTCAGGTCAAAGTGCAGGTCGGCCGTGATTGGGGTACTGGTGCATATCTGGTGGCGACGCTGCGCCGGCCACTCGATGCGCCCGCGCAGCGCATGCCCGGCCGGTCGATCGGCGTGCAATGGTTCTCCATCGATCGAGCGGCGCGGACGCTCACGGTCGATCTGCAGGCGCCGCCATTGTTGCGTCCAAACTCGAGTTTGCATCTGCCCATCAAGGTCAATGGTCTTGCGGCGGGGGAGCAGGCGCGAGTCGTCGTTGCAGCCGTTGACGTCGGTATTCTCAACCTGACTAACTACAAGCCGCCGGCACCCAATGACTATTATCTGGGCCAGCGCGCGCTTTCGGCCGACATCCGCGACATCTACGGCCAGTTGATCGATGGCATGCAAGGGGCGCGCGGGCAGATCCATAGCGGCGGCGACGAGGGCGCCCACCTGCAGGGCAGCCCGCCCACGGGCCCGCCGGTGTCGCTCTATTCCGGGATCGTGACTGTCGGCCCTGACGGTGCCGCGCAAGTCTCGTTCGATGTGCCGGACTTCGAAGGCACGCTGCGCGTCATGGCGGTGGCCTGGAGCAAAGATAAGGTCGGTCAAGCGACCGCCGATGTCACCGTGCGCGACCCGGTGGTTCTGACCGCCACGCTGCCGCGCTTTCTGCTCCCTGGTGATCGATCGACCATTCATCTCGATCTCGACAACGTCGAAGGTCAGCCAGGCGACTACGTCATCACCACATCGGCGGCTGATGCTGTACTGGTGGGTGCCGGCGCCACGCAGACGCTGACCTTGCGCGCCAAGGCGCGCGGTTCCGCGACCGTACCGGTAAGCGCGACCGCGGCCGGAAGCGGTGCCGTTAAGATAAGCGTGAGCGGCCCAGGGGGCTTTGCGGTCGAGCGCAACTACACCATAACGGTGAGATCGCCGGCGCAAATTCTGGCACGGCGTACAGTCAAGCCGCTCGCCAAGGGTGAGAGCGTTACGTTGTCGAGCGATATGTTCGCTGATCTCGTTCCCGGCACTGGCAGCGTTTCGGTCTCCGTCGGCTCCTCGACCGCGCTCGACGCGGCAAGCCTGCTGGCGGCGCTCGATCGCTATCCGTACCGCTGTTCGGAGCAGATCACGAGCCGCGCCATGCCGCTGCTCTATGTCAGCGAGCTCGCGACCGCGGCGCGTGTTGCCCTTGATACCAAGACCGAGGAGCGCATACGCACCGCGATCGAGTCGCTGCTCACGCGGCAGGATTCTGCCGGTTCGTTCGGCCTGTGGAGCGTCGGCGGCGATGACCTCTGGCTCAATGCCTATGTCACCGACTTTCTGACGCGCGCGCGCGAGCAGAAATTCGCGGTACCCGATACGGCGTTCAAGTTGTCGCTGGACCGGTTGCGCAATAGCGTCACCGATCTTTCCGATCCAGGCAAGAATGGCGGCTCTGATCTCGCCTATGCACTCTATGTGCTGGCGCGGAACGGCTTGGCCCCAGTCGGCGATCTGCGTTACCTCGCCGACACCAAACTCGACGCGCTGACGACGCCGATCGCCAAGGCGCAGATCGCTGCCGCGCTGGCGTTGATGGGTGACCGGGCGCGCGCCGAGAAGGCTTACGCGGCGGCGCTGGCGTCCTTCGCGCCGGCGGCGCATTCCGATCCGTTCGGTCGGGACGACTATGGTTCGACGTTGCGCGATGCCGCAGCGGTGCTCACGCTCGCGGCCGAGGGTGGCGCCAGCCCGGCGACCGTGCAAGCCGCCGTACAACGCGTCGACGATGCCCGCGCAACGTTGCGGCCGACGTCCACCCAGGAGGATGCTTGGCTGCTGCTCGCGGCGAGCGCCATGGCCAAGGACGCCGGCAAGATCTCGCTCGATGTCAATGGCGAGACCATCCAGCGCCCGCTCTACCGGACGATCAGCGCCGCCGACTTGAAGGCCCCGCTGCGCGTCAGCAACGCGGGCGAGGATCAGGTGAAAGCGGTCTTCACCGTCACCGGTGCGCCGGTCATGCCCGAGCCTGCGGCCGAGCACGGCTTCAAGATCGAGCGGCAGACCTACAGCATGGAGGGCAATCCGGTCGACGTGACACAGGTCAAGCAGAACACTCGTCTTGTGGTGGTGCTGAAAGTCACCGAGGCACAGCCGCAATTCGGCCGCGTGATCGTCGCCGATTATCTGCCTGCCGGTTTCGAGATCGACAATCCGCATCTCGTCTCTTCCGGCGATACCGGTACACTGTCGTGGATGACCGACGCCGTGGAGCCGGTCAATACCGAGTTCCGCGACGACCGGTTCACCGCCGCGTTCGACCGTAAGAGCGGCGACGCATCGGTGTTCACGGTTGCCTACGTGGTGCGCGCGGTATCGCTCGGAAAATACGTGCGGCCGCAGGCGAACGTCGAGGACATGTATCGTCCCGACCGCTATGGCCGCAGCGCCACCGGCAGCGTCGAGGTGACGGCGGCGAAATGAGCGGCGGAGGTACAGACTCGACCTTACCCCTTGTGGGGGAGGTCGGCGCCGAAGGCGCTGGGGGACCGCGGCGGTACGGAGTATTGCGCGCCGCCGCCCTGGCCGTCTCCGGCCTTTGCGTCTTGATGCTTGCGGCCGCGACGTGGTGGATCGTCTCGCTCGGTCCGCCGCCGCTCGGCAAAGATCCGACGTTCTCGGCCCGTGTGCTTGATCGCGACGGAAGACTATTGCGCGCCTACGCGACGAGCGAAGGCCGCTGGCGGCTGCCTGCCAAAGTCGCCGACGTCGATCCGAAGTTCTTCGAGTTATTGTTTGCTTATGAAGATAAGCGGTTCCACGTTCATCACGGCGTTGATCCGCTAGCACTTTTGCGAGGGGCGGGTCAGCTTGCCACAAGCGGCCACGTCCGCTCCGGCGGTTCGACGCTGACCATGCAGGTGGCGCGTCTATTGGAGCCGCGTAACAACCGTAATCTTTCTGCCAAGCTCCGTCAGATCGTACGCGCCATCGAGATCGAGCGGGTACTGTCCAAAAACCAGGTGCTCGCGCTTTATCTCGAGCTTGCCCCGTATGGCGGCAATATCGAGGGCATTCGTGCCGCGTCGCTTGCCTATTTCGGCAGAGAACCACGGCGGCTCACGCTGGGTGAGGCGGCGCTTCTCGTCGCGCTGCCGCAATCGCCGGAGCTACGCCGCCCTGACCACTTCGCTGCGGCGGCGCGCATCGCCCGTGACCGCGTGCTCGATCGTTACGCTGCGACCGGTCGCATGCCGGCGGATGAGATTGCACTCGCCAAGGCCGAATCGGTGCCAACGGCGCGCCGGGCGATGCCGATGCTAGCCCCGCACGCCGCCGATCGCGCCACCGCCGAGGCGCCGGCCGCAAACGAGATCCGGCTGACGATCGACGCCGACCTGCAAAAGAACCTGGAGGAGTTGGCGCGCGAACGTTTGCGCACTCTGGTGCAAACCTTGGGTCCCGATGTGTCGATTGCGATCCTCGTCGCCGACAACGCGACCGGTGAGGTTTTGGCCCATGTCGGCTCGCCGGCCTATTTCGATGAACGGCGGGCAGGCCAAGTGGACATGGCGCAGGGGCTGCGCTCGCCCGGTTCGACGCTGAAGCCTTTCATCTATGGTCTCGGCTTCGAGGATGGCTTCATCCACCCCGAGACCTTGATCGACGATCGGCCGGAGCGCTACGGCGGCTATGCGCCGCGCAATTTCAATTACTCATTCGCGGGCACGGTCACGGTGCGGCAGGCACTGCAGCAGTCGCTCAACATGCCGGCCATCGCAGTGCTCAATCGCGTCGGCGCGAGTCGGCTGACCGCAAGGCTTGCGCAGGCTGGTGCGACGATGGTGCTGCCCGATGGTCAGGCGCCTGGCCTTGCCATTGGGCTTGGTGGCGTCGGCACGAAACTATCCGATCTGGTGATGCTCTACTCGGGCATTGCCCAGCTTGGCACCGTATTGCCGCTGCGCGAACGCTTGGATGCGCCGGTTCCGCAAGCACGCCGGCTGATGAGTCCCATTGCGGCCTGGTACGTGAGCAACGTGTTGCTTGGCTCGCCGCCGCCCGAGAATGGCACGCCGGGACGCATCGCATTTAAGACCGGGACGAGCTACGGCTATCGAGATGCTTGGTCCGTCGGCTTTGACGGCAAGCATACGGTCGGGGTCTGGGTCGGCCGGCCCGATGGCGCGCCGGTGCCAGGTCTTGTCGGCCGCGAGGCGGCTGCACCCATTCTGTTTGATGCCTTCGCCCGCATGGGCGCCTCGCCGGCCGCGCTGGCGCGGGCCCCGGTTGGCGCGCTCGTGACTTCAAGCGCCAAGCTGCCACCGCCGCTCCGGCGGTTCCAGACGGCTCCAGGCGCCAGCGCGAACGCGCAGGCGTCGCTGCATATTCTTTTCCCACCCGATGGCGCCAAGCTCGATCTATCGACAACAGACGGCGAGCCCGATCCGGTCGCGCTCAAGATCACCGGCGCGGCTGGGCCAATTACGCTTCTGGTCAACGGCGTCCCGGTACAGTACCAGCAGCGGGGGACGCTGTTTTTTGTGCCGGACGGACCGGGCTTTGTGCGCGTGACCGTGATCGACTCGACTGGTTCTATGGATAGCGTGTTTGTCCGATTGGATGACGGCACCTCGACAAGGCTCTCGCTGCGGACCGCCCAATAATTCTACAGCGCAATAATTGCCTAGCTGTATTTTCTAGCTGAATGAGCGCTCGTCGCGGTGCTTCCCCGGCGGCAGGCTTTTCACTATTGTCCGCCCGCGGTTTGACAGCGGCATCAAATGACCACGACCAGCGGCGCGGCACCGCGACCCTACTGGCCGTCCGACGGCCCCGGCGTGCTGCTTGATTTTGCCGCGAAATCGCACCTGCGGGCGGCCGTGTTTCTGGTCGCGGTGTCGCTCGTCGCCTTCCTCCCTGGCTTTTTTCGGATTCCACCGGTCGATCGCGATGAGGCTTATTTTGCCCAAGCCACCAAGCAGATGATCGAGACCGGTGATTATGTCGATATCCGCTACCAGGACGACGTGCGCTACCGGAAACCGGTTGGCATCTATTGGCTGCAGGCCGCCGTGTTGAAGACCGCTGAGGCGCTCAAGATGCGCGCCGCGCGCACAACGATCTGGCTTTATCGGGTGCCGTCACTGCTCGGCGCAATTGGCGCCGTGTTGGCGACCTATTGGTGTGCGCTGGCATTTGTTGCGCGGCGCGGCGCCGTGCTCGCTGCCCTGATGATGGCGGGTTCCGTATTGCTCAACGTCGAGGCCCGCCTTGCTAAGACCGACGCCATGCTGCTGTTTACGGTCGTCGCCGCCATGGGCGTGCTGGCGCGCGCCTACCTGCTGCCGCGCAAGGACGACAAGGACACGGCACCCCGCGCCGCCCAGCTGAGCTGGTATTTGCCGGCAATTTTTTGGACCGCGCTTGCCGCCGGAATTCTCGACAAAGGACCGTTGATACTGATGTTTGTCGGTGTTGCGGCGCTGATACTCTCGATCATCGAACGTTCAGCCCGCTGGCTCAAGGCGCTCCGTCCGTTTCCCGGAACGATCTGGCTCCTCGTGCTCGTGTTACCGTGGTTTGTTGCCATCTGCCTGCGTTACGGGGGCACCTTCCTGGTCGATTCCGTTGGGCATGATATGCTCGCGAAGATGAGCGGAGGGCAGGAAACTCATGGCGCGCCTCCGGGTTACTACGTCCTTCTGTTCTTCGTGACGTTCTTTCCGGGGTCCGCGTTGGCCCTGCCGGCCGTCCCCGCAATCTGGATTACGCGCCGGGAATCTGCCGCCTGTTTCCTTCTGGCATGGCTTGTTCCATCGTGGATGGTATTCGAGGTGGTCCCAACCAAATTGCCTCACTACGTGCTGCCACTCTATCCCGCCATCGCCATACTGATCGCCGGCGTGGTCGAAGGAAAAGTATTGTCGCAGCGGCCGTCGCTCACGCGCGCGACGGTCTGGTGGTTTATCGTGCCGGTCGTTTTGAGCGCCGTCGGGATCGCCGGAGCGATCGTGATTGATCGCAATCTTCGACTTGCCGCGTGGCCCTTCTTTGCTGCTGCGATCGTGTGCGGCCTGCTCGCTTGGCGTTTGTACGAGGACGACGGTGCCGAGCGCTCGTTCGTGCGTGCCATGGGCGTGGCGATCTTCACGTCCATCGGCATGTTCGCCATCGTTCTGCCGTCACTTACCCCGGCATTCCCGAGTGTGGCGCTCGCCAAGGTGCTGCACGACGCTTCTTGTCCGTTTCCGGTCGCTGCCAGTTCGGGTTATGAGGAGCCGAGCCTCGTTTTTCTGGCAGGCACCGCTACCCGCTTGACCGACCCGGCCGGGGCAGCCAACTTTCTGGTCGGCGGCGGCTGCCGCTTTGCGTTCATCGAGGGGCGGCTCGAACGGACGTTCGCGCTACGTGCCGAGGCAATCGGGTTGCGCTTTAAAGCCGGACCGCGCATCGAAGGATATAACATTTCGAACGGCCGAAAGATTTCTGTCGCGATCTTTCGGCCCGCCGACGCACCATGACTGAGATGAAAGCGCCTTTTGACGGTGCGTCGGCAAAGCCATCAGGGCCGCTCGCCGGCACCCTGAAATTCGTGTCTGGTTTGGTCCCGAATCTGGGGCGCAATCTTGCGCTGTGGTGCCGCATGCTCGTGCGCGCCCCTCGAGGGCAGGCGCCACGCATACTGGCCGGCGCGCTGATCGCCATTGTTCTCACTCTGGGCACCGTCGTTGCTCTCATGTTTCTCGTTGACGCAAGGTCGACTGACTGGGTGCGCCACCTGCCACCTTGGTTCACAGACGCATTCGAGCAAATAACCAACTTCGGCCTTTCGGGCTGGTTCCTGATTCCGTCCGGGGTGATCGTCCTGTGCCTTGCGGCGCTGGCATCGCCGTCCTTGCCGCGCATGACGCGCGGCGTGCTGGGAACGCTGGCCGCGCGATTCGGATTTTTGTTCTTTGCAGTCGCGCTCTCGAGCCTGTTTGACACCATCGTCAAACGTCTGATCGGGCGCGCGCGCCCCTATGCCGACATCCCCGGCGATCCGTTTACCTACCATCCGTTCACCTGGCGCTCGGAATTCGCGAGCCTGCCATCTGGCCACTCCACCACTGCGGCAGCTGCGGCCCTCGCGATCGGCGCCATGTGGCCGCGGACGCGCTGGGTGATGTGGCTTTACGCCCTTATCATCATGTTCAGCCGCGTCGTCGTCCTGGCGCATCATCCGAGCGACGTCGTCGCCGGCGCGCTCGTTGGTACCGTCGGTGCGGCTCTGGTGCGGCGCTGGTTTGCCGCGCGGCACCTGGTGTTTCGCGCGACGCTCTCAGTCTATCCCGGACCTTCGTTACGGCGGATTAGCTCCGCTATTGTCCGGGCGGTTTGCGGCCCGTGGGGGAGGGCTCGAAGCCACTGAAATTGTTGCCGATTGAACCCTGTCCGGACGCGTCTTAGAAGCTGCCGCCATGTCGCCGAGCAACGAGCGCGATCCCGAACCCGCCGTGTCCGTGGTCGTGCCGGTTCGGAACGAAGCCGGCAACATTGCGCCGTTGGTCGCCGAGATCGCCGCCGCTTTGCGCGACCGCC
>Ga0181522_10001811_pt1 | contig 12608 bp, 7 predicted proteins | sample PEATcosm2014_Bin_27_FD_121103 | JGI IMG/M metagenome (GOLD analysis project Ga0181522, IMG submission 121103) | Peatland microbial communities from MTU Mesocosm Facility, Houghton, MI, USA - PEATcosm2014_Bin05_10_metaG | ecosystem: Environmental > Terrestrial > Soil > Wetlands > Peat | place...
ATACCTGCGGCGCCAGTTCAGGACGCTCGCCGTCTTCGTCGTACCGATCTTCTTCGTGCTGCTGCTGCTGCCCGCGGAAGACGCATCCGTCCGCTGGGGACGCAGCGTGTTCTTCCTGGTGGGCGCATCCTTCTCGGCACTCACCGGATTCACCGGCATGTGGCTGGCCGTCCGCGGGAACGTGCGGGTGGCCGCCGCCGCGCGCGCTGGCTTCGATGGCGAGCGGCCCGCCATGCGGATCGCGTTCCGCACCGGCGGGGTGGCCGGCATGTTCACGGTCGGCCTTGGCCTGTTCGGCGCCGCGCTTGTGGTGATCCTCTACAAGGCGAACGCGCCCAGCGTGCTTGAGGGCTTCGGCTTCGGCGCCGCGCTGCTCGCGATGTTCATGCGCGTCGGCGGCGGCATCTTCACCAAGGCCGCGGATGTCGGCGCCGACCTGGTCGGCAAGGTCGAGAAGGGCATCCCGGAAGACGACCCGAGGAACGCCGCGACCATCGCCGACAACGTCGGCGACAACGTGGGCGACTGCGCCGGGATGGCCGCTGACCTGTTCGAGTCCTACTCGGTCATGCTGGTCGCCTCGCTCATCCTGGGCGTCAAGGCCTTCGGCTCCGAGGGCCTGGTGTTCCCGCTGATCGTCCCGATGTGCGGCGTGATCACCGCGGTGGCCGGCATTTTCGTGGTCGCCCCGCGCAAGGGCGACCGCAGCGGCATGACCGCCATCAACCGGGGTTTCTTCGTCTCCGCGATCATCTCGCTGGTGCTGGTGATCGGAGCCGCCTTCATCTACCTGCCGGCCAAGTTCAGCGACCTGAAGGGCGTCACCGGCCCGGGCAGCGCCGGGATTCTCGCGCATGGCGGCAGCCCGCGGCTGCTGGCCATCGGCGCGGTCCTCATCGGGCTCGTGCTGGCCAGCGCCATTCAGCTGCTGACCGGGTACTTCACCGAGACCAACCGCCGCCCGGTCCGCGAGATCGGCGAGAGCTCGCTCACCGGCCCCGCCACCGTGATCCTGTCCGGCATCTCGGTCGGCCTTGAGTCGGCCGTGTACTCGGCGCTGCTGATCGCGGCCGCGGTCTACGGCGCGTTCCTGCTCGGCACCGGCAACGCGACCATCGCGCTGTTCGCGGTGGCACTGGCCGGCACCGGCCTGCTCACCACGGTCGGCGTCATCGTGTCGATGGACACCTTCGGCCCGGTCTCCGACAACGCGCAGGGCATCGCCGAGATGTCCGGAGACGTGGACGGCGACGGTGCGCAGGTGCTGACCCGGCTCGACGCGATCGGCAACACCACCAAGGCGATCACCAAGGGCATCGCGATCGCCACCGCGGTGCTCGCCGCGACCGCGCTTTTCGGCGCGTTCCGCAGCACGGTCGAGACCGCGCTCGGCAGCGCGGCTGGCACCTTCAGCCTCTCGGTTGACCGGCCCAATGTCCTGGTCGGCGTCATGATCGGCGCCGCGGTGGTGTTCTACTTCTCCGGCCTGCTGATCATGGCCGTGGGCCGGGCGGCCGGCCGCGTGGTGTACGAGGTGCGCGAGCAGTTCCGGAACCACCCGGGGATCATGGACTTCACCGAGAAACCCGAGTACGGCCGCGTGGTGGACATCTGCACCAGGGACTCGCTGCGCGAGCTGGCCACCCCCGGGCTGCTGGCGGTGCTGACGCCGATCGCACTCGGATTCGCCTTCGGCTACGCTCCGCTCGGCGCGTTCCTGGCCGGCGCCATCGCCGCCGGCGCGCTGATGGCGGTCTTCCTGGCCAACTCCGGCGGCGCCTGGGACAACGCCAAGAAGCTGGTCGAGGACGGCAACTTCGGCGGCAAGGGCTCCGACGCCCACGAGGCCACGATCATCGGCGACACGGTGGGCGATCCCTTCAAGGACACCGCCGGCCCGGCGATCAACCCGCTGATCAAGGTAATGAACCTGGTATCGCTGCTCGTCGCGACAAGCGTGGTCAAATACAGCCATAACGCAGGCCTGCGGGCCGGCGTATCCATCGTCGCGATCGCCATCGTGGTCGGTGCGATCGTCGTCGCCAAGCGCCGGTCCACGAGCATCCCGGCAGCCGGGCCGGGCGGAACGGGCAACGCGGCCGGCCCGGACACAGCGCCGACTGCGGCCGGCCCGGACGCTAACCCGGCCGTGTCCGGCCCGGACGCTAACCCGGCCGTGTCCGGCCCGGACGCTACGCCGGCCGCGGCCGGCCCGGATGCGACGGCGGCCGCGGACGAGGACGGCAAGGCGTCAGCCGGGACCGCCACGGCCTGAGCAGCGAGATGCACGGCAGCCGGCGCCTGATCGTAATGCGGCACGCGAAAGCACGGGACCTGCCCGGCGGCCCGGACGCACAGCGGGAGCTGAGCCCGCGCGGGCTGCGTGACGCGGCCTCGGCCGGGATCTGGCTGCGCGGCCAGGGGTTCGTTCCCGACGTGGTGATCTGCTCCACCGCTCGCCGCGCCCGGCAGACCTGGCAGCAGGTCTCGGCCGGACTTTCCGCGGCGGTCGACCTGCGCGAGGATCCGCGCCTCTACGACGCGGGCGCGGGCGAGCTGCTGGAGATCATCAGGGAGACCCGGCCGGACGCGGCGACGCTCATGTACGTCGGCCACAACCCGGCCGCCGGCGATCTCGCGGCCGGCCTGCTGGGGCAGCCGCAAGGATTCCCGACCGCGGCTGTCGCCGTGCTCGGCCTGGCGGCGCCATGGGCCAGCGCGGCCGCGGGCAACGGCGAGCTGCTCGCTTACTGGACGCCTCCTCCGGCCGCCTGAGGCCTGCTGGCCGGCCCGGTCGCGGGGGCGGGCTGCCCAGCCGCCGGAATCTCGTCGGCCGCGTCGGCCGCCTCCACGTCGTCCCTGGAGATGCCGAGCAGATAGAGGATGACGTCCAGGTTCGGAACGCTGACCGAGGCGTCGGCCGCGTCCCGGACGGCAGGCCTGGCGTTGAAGGCAATCCCCAGGCCGGCCGCCGCGATCATGTCAAGGTCGTTGGCGCCGTCGCCCACCGCCACGGTCTGGCTCAGCGGGGTGCCGGCTGCCGCCGCGAAGCGGCGCAGCGCCAGCGCCTTGCCGGCCCGGTCGATCACCGGGCCGGTGACCCGCCCGGTGAGCCTGCCGTCGGCGACCTCAAGGGTGTTGGCGGCCGCGTAGTCGATGCCGAGATCAGCGACCAGCCCGTCGGTGAACTGGGTGAATCCGCCGCTCACGATGCCGCACCGGTAGCCGAGCCGCTTGAGCGTCCTGATCAGCGTGCGCGCGCCCGGTGCCAGCCGCAGCTCCGATCGGGCGGAATCGACCGCGGTGATCTCCAGCCCGGCGAGCAGCGCGACGCGCTCGCGCAGCGATTCAGCGAAATCCAGCTCCCCGCGCATCGCCGCGTCGGTCAGCGCGGCGACCTTCTCGCCGCATCCGGCCCTGGCCGCGAGCAGGTCGATGGCCTCGCCCCTGATCAGGGTGGAATCGACGTCCATCACGATGAGGCGCATGGCGCGGCGGTGCAGGCCGCCGCGCTGGACGGCCACGTCCGTCTGCTGATCGAGCGATTCGCGGGCCAGCGCGGCGCGCAAGCCATCCGGGTCGGCCCCGGACACGTCGAACTCGATGCAGGTCACGGGCCGGTCCGCGAGCCGGCCGATCCGGTCGATGTTCGCGCCGCTCGCGGCGATCCGGCCCGCGATGGCCGCGACCGCGGCCGGTGCCAGCGGGCTGCCGAGTACCGTGACATGCAGGCTGCCGCGCCGCCGGGGCGGCTCGCCGGAGCCAGTGGTGATCTCCGCTTCCAGGTCGAGGTCCGTCGCCATGGCCGTCACCTCGCGGTGAATCGCGGTCAGATCCGGGTTCTCGCCGCAGCACAGCAGCACGCCGAGCACCAGGTGGCCGCGGATGACCACCTGCTCGATGTCGAGCACGCTCAGCTGGTGCGCGGCGAGGACGGAGAACAGCCGTGACGTGACACCCGGCCGGTCCCGGCCGGTCAGGGTGATCAGGATGGTGATCCGCGGCGCGGGCATCGCGTCAACGCTACCCGCCGCGTGCCGCCGCCCCGACCCCGATGCCGTAGGTTCGATCTGGTGATGCCGCAGGGCTAGAAGGGGGCCGCATGTCGGATGAGGTGCTGCGGCTGCGCGCGGTCAGCGTCCGGCGGGAGAAGTCGATGCTGCTGCGCGACGTCGAGTGGACCGTCCGCAGCGACGAGAGCTGGGTCGTCGTCGGCCCGAACGGGGCCGGCAAGACCACGCTGCTCCAGGTGGCGGCCGCGCTGATACCGCCGACCACGGGCACGGCCGAGATCCTCGGCGAGGACGTGACGCAGGCCGATGTCTTCGACCTGCGGACCCGGATCGGCCTGGCCAGCGCGGCGCTGGCCGACCGGGTGCCGCCAGCGGAGAAGGTCATCGATCTCGTGCTCACCGGCTCCTACGGAATCCTCGGCCGCTGCGCCGAGGACTACGACTCCGGCGATGTCACCCGCGCGGTCGAGCTGCTGGACGCGCTCGGCTGCGCGCACCTGATCAGGCGGCGGTTCGCGACCCTGTCGGAGGGAGAGCGCAAGCGCGTGCAGATCGCCCGGTCGCTGATGCCGGACCCGGAGCTGCTATTGCTCGATGAGCCCGCGGCCGGCCTGGATCTCGGCGGCCGCGAGGACCTGCTGAGGCGGATCGCGGCGCTCGCCCGCGATCCCAGATCGCCGCTCATGGTGATGGTCACCCACCACGTGGAGGAAGTGCCGCCTGGCTTCACCCACGCGCTGCTGCTGCGCAGGGGCGCCGTGCTCGCGGCAGGCCCGGTCGGGGACGTGTTCACCGTGCGGCAGCTGTCCAAGTGCTTCGGGCTGCCGCTGGTCGTCGAGCACAACGGCACCCGCTGGACCGCCCGCGCCGCCCAGGTCCCCTGACGCGCGGGCGGGCCGGCGATCATGATCATGCGAGGTTCCCGTGGGCGCCGCTGAGGCGCTCGCGATCTTCGCGGCGGCGGTCGCGGCCGGCGGCGTCAATGCCGTCGTCGGCTCAGGCTCGCTGATCACCTTCCCGACGCTGCTTGCTTTCGGCTTTCCCGCTGTCATCGCCAACGTGTCGAACAACGTCGGGCTGGTCTCCGGCAACGTGAGCGGTGCCATCGGCTACCGCCGTGAGCTCGCCGGGCAGCGCGGCCGGCTGATCGGGCTCGGCGTGGTCGCCGCCGCCGGGTCACTGACCGGCGCGATCCTGCTGCTCTCGCTGCCGGCCCGCGCCTTTACGCTGATCGTCCCCGTGCTCATCCTGATCGCCTGCGTGCTCGTGATCATCCAGCCGCGGCTGAACAGCTGGATGGCCGCCCGGCGGGAGGGCCGCGAGGCCGGCCGCAGCCCCGTCCTCGGCGCCGGGATGCTCATCTCCGGCGCCTACGGCGGCTACTTCGGCGCCGCCCAGGGCGTGCTGGTGATCGGCCTGCTCGGCAGCTTCCTGGACGAGAGCCTGCAGCGCGTCAACGGCGCAAAGAACGTGCTCGTCGCGATCGTGAATGCCACCGCGGCGGTGGTGTTCATCTTCTTCGCGCATGTCAACTGGGCTGCCGTGCTGCTGATCGCCGCCGGGTCCACGGCGGGCGGCCTGCTCGGCGCACGGCTGGGCCGGCGGCTCCCGCCGCTGGCGCTGAGGATCTTCGTGGTAGTGATCGGGGTGATCGCGGCAGCGAAGCTGATCTTCTTCTGAGCTGCCGGCGCTGGCTGCGCCCCTGGTCATCGCGGTGACCCGGTCCCGGTTCCTTCCTGCCCGGCTGGCCGGGCGATCAGGCCGGCCTCGGCGGCTCGCGCCAGCAGGTCCCTGGCATAGTCGCCCAGCGCGGCCGAGCCGTCCTCGATGAGTGCCAGCTTGGGCAGTACCTGGTCGGTCGTGATCCCGTGGCTGGCCCAGGTCCCGCCGCCCGCCTGGAAGTTGGCCAGCATCGGCTGCAGCCGGTCCAGCGCGCGAGCGAACCTGGCCTCGGGGGTCCGGCGTTCCTCGAACTCATCCCAGAGCGCGCGGATCTGGCTGGCCTGGGGGGCAGGAAGCAGCGCAAAGATCCGGTCCGCGGCAGCCCGTTCCGCTTCCTCCTGACGGGCGTGCTTGGCCTCATCCGCATACAGGAACAGGTCCCCCGCGTCGATCTCGACCAGATCGTGCACGAGCAGCATGGCGATCACCCGGCCCAGGTCGGTGCCGGGCGGCGCATGCTCGGCCAGCACCAGCGCCATCACCGCGAGGTGCCAGGAGTGCTCGGCTGAGTTCTCCCGGCGATCCGGGTCGGTCAGCATGGTCTGCCGGAGGACGCGCTTCAGCAGGCCTGCCTCGGCGGCGAAGCCCATCTGCTGCCTGAGTCGCTGAGTGATGCCCATGTCATCAGTCTTACCTCGCAGCGGCTCCGCTGACGCGAGCCGGCGGACGTGGCCCAGGGACGCCACGCCAAAGCCAATAATCTCTTAACGTAGTCAAATAACTACTCATTGTGAGATGCTGTGCCCGGGGGACCCGAAAGATGATACGGGGGACCGGCTCATCAGGCTCGTCCTGGCGGGGCACGTGCCCGCCAGGACGAGTTTTCTCGTCGTCGGCTGTCCCCGCCTCGCCGGCTGACCCCGCCGCAAGGAGGACGTCGCATGAGTAACTACCGGCCAGTTACCACCACCGACACCGGCATGACCGCGCCGAGCGACGAATTCTCGCAGTCGGCCGGCGCGGACGGCCCGCTGCTGCTGCAGGATCACTACCTGATCCAGAAGATGGCGCAGTTCAACAGGGAGCGCGTGCCCGAGCGAGTGGTGCACGCCAAGGGCGGCGGCGCCTACGGCGTCTTCGAGGCGACCGAGGACGTCAGCCAGTACACCAGGGCGGCCATGTTCGCCAAGGGCAAGCGGACCGACATGCTGGTGCGCTTCTCCACGGTGGCGGGCGAGCTCGGCTTCCCCGACACCGTGCGGGACCCGCGCGGCTTCGCGCTCAAGTTCTACACCGACGAGGGAAACTACGACCTGGTCGGCAACAACACCCCGGTCTTCTTCATCCGTGACCCGCAGAAGTTCTCCGACTTCATCCACTCGCAGAAGCGGCGGGCCGACACGCACCTGCACGACAACAACATGCAGTGGGACTTCTGGACACTCTCGCCGGAGTCGGCGCACCAGGTCTCGTTCCTGATGTCCGACCGCGGCACGCCGTACACCTGGCGCAACATGAACGGCTACGGCAGCCACACCTTCCTGTGGTACAACGCCGCGGGGGAGAAATTCTGGGTCAAGTACCACTTCAAGACCGAGCAGGGCATCAGGAACTTCCGCCTCGACGAGGCGGCCGCGATGAGCGCGCAGGACCGCGACTTCCACCTGCGCGACCTGCATGCCGCGATCAAGGGCGGCGATCATCCCTCGTGGCGCCTGGAGATGCAGGTAATGCCGTTCGCCGACGCCGCGGACTACCGCTTCAACCCGTTCGACCTGACCAAGGTCTGGCCGCACGCCGACTATCCGCCGATCACGGTCGGCCGGTTCACCCTGAACCGGAACCCGGAGAACTACTTCGCCGAGATCGAGCAGGCCTCGTTCGAGCCGGCCAACTTCGTGCCGGGCATCGCCGCGTCGCCGGACAAGATGCTGCAGGGACGGCTGTTCAGCTACCCGGACACGCACCGGTACCGGATCGGCCCGAACTACCTCCAGCTGCCGGTCAACCGGCCGAAGTCGCCCGTGCACTCCTACAACAAGGACGGCGCGATGCGGTACGCCAACCCCGGTGACCCGGTCTACGCGCCGAACACGGCCGGCGGCCCTGCTGCCGACCCGGAGGTCTGGAAGGGCTCGGAGTACGGCGTCGCCGGCGAGATCGTGCGCAGCGCGTACACGCTGCACGCCGACGACGACGATTTCGGGCAGCCCAGGGCGCTGTGGCAGACGGTTCTGGACGACACTGGCCGCGATCACCTGGTGAGCAACATCGCCGGGCACGCCTCCGCGCCCGAGGTGACGGCCGAGACGAAGTCGCGGGTGGCCGAGTACTGGCGCAAGGTGCACCCTGAGCTCGGCGCCCGCGTGGCCAAGGAGCTGAACGGGGCCTGAAGCCTGACTCCCGCCCGCCTTGGCGAGTCCGGTGGGCGGGATCGGCGTTACTCGGTCCTGAGGGTGATGCCGGGCGGGATCCTGGCCGCGGCCGCGGCCGGGATAAGGGCGAGCAGGTTCCCGGCCGCGAGCAGGGCGGCGAGGCCGAGGAGCAGGTCGGCGACGGGGATGACGGTGACAGGCGCGACGCCGAGGGAGCCGGCGAAGGCGCTCCAAGCCCAGCGGCCGGCGGCGGCGCCGAGCGGGACGCCGATGAGGACGGCGGCGGCCAGGACGACGGTGGTCTGCCAGGCGACGATGGCCCTGAGCTGGCGGCGGGTCATGCCGAGCGTCTTGAGCAGGGCCAGTTCGCGGCGGCGCCTGCGGACCGAGGCCAGGACGGTCAGCGCGAGCGATGCGGTGGCGGCGGCAGCCAGGCCCAGCGCCAGGGCGAGCGGCTGGCCGCCCATCTGGGAGGCGTTGACGATGGCGGCGGCGCGGTAGTGGGTCAGCTGGTAGGTGCCGCCGGGCGTGCCGTCGGGGTTGGCTGAGGTGATCGACCGGACGAGGCGCGCCCGCTGCGCCGCAGTGGTCCCGGGGACCAGGTCGATCGCCACGGCCGACGGCGCGGCTTGCGATGTATCGGCGTTCGAATGCGGCTGGCCCGTGCTCAGCCCCTCGGCCTTCAGCAGCGCCCGCTCGGGCAGCATCGCGCCGCGGCCCAGCGACACGTGATCGGTCAGGGACACCCCGAACGAGGGCAGCGTCACGGTGCCGACGATCTTCAGTGGCTGCCGGTAGGGCTTGCTGCCGGCCAGCACGGTGTCCCCGATGTGCTTGCCGAGCTGGCGCAGGGTCACCGCGCCGAGCTCGATCTGGTCGGTGCCGTCGATCGGCTGGCCGCTGGTGGTGGGCGGCTGCACGGAGCCGCGGATGCGCTGCAGGCCGAGCACGGGGACTACGGTGCCGTCGACCATCAGCTGGCTGAACGCGAAGTTGGACCAGCCAGCCACGGCGGGCTGGCCGTCGATCAGCTTGCTCATCGTGCCCGGCAGCCAGTTCCCGTAGCCGCCCTCGGCCTGGATCAGCACGTTCCAGTTCCAGCCGTACCGCGCCGGGTGGCTGACCAGGCCGGCCAGGCTGCTGCCGAACACGACCGCGATGGTGACCGCGGTGACCGCGGCGATGGAGCCGAGCAGGGTTGCCCGCACCGGGACGGCCCGCTGGCCGGATCCCGGCTCGAGCGCGTTGCGGCTGCCGACGACCGCGGCGGCCGGCAGGCCCGCCGAGGCAGCCGCGCGCGCCATAGCCGACGCCCGGCGGTCGTCCGGGCCGGCCGGCTGCCTGATGACCGCCCGCGTCGCCATCACCGCCAGCAGCGCGAGCAGGACTGCCGCCAGCAGGACCGATCCGGCGCCGAGGACGAGGCCGTCGGCCTGCGTGCCGCGGACAGGGTCGAACTGGCGTACCGGGCCGACCGGGGCCAGCGGGGAGAGCGCTATCGCGCCGGCGACGGCCAGCACCGCGGCGCAGATGACGGCGACGGCACCCGGCAGGCTGACGGCGAGGGCTGCCTGGCCGCGGGTGGCGCCGAGCGCGCGCAGGGCGGCGATGTCCGGCCGGGATCTGCTGAGCAGCTGCGCCAGGCCCTGCCCGGCGAGCACGAGCATGGCCAGCCCGGCGATCGCGCCGAACACCGTCAGCGCGATCACCTGCGGCCTGATCGCCTGCTGCACCTGGTCGCGGACGACCGTCGAGCTGCTGATGTTAAAGGTCAGGCCGGGCAGCTTCTGGTGGGTCGTCAGGAGAACCTGGCGCTGCACCGTGGCGGCCAGCGTGGCCAGCTCGCGCTGGAGCGCCGGTATCCCCGCAGCCCCCCGGTCCAGCCGCACCCCGACCCAGGCGAACTCGTCCGACGCGAGCAGCCGGCGGGTGGCGGCCGGCGGGAGGACTCCGCCGTTCTTGGCATCGGACTCGTCGGTCAGCACCGGCGGGATATCCACGATCCCGGTCACCAGGAACGTGGCACGCCGGGCCGGGTAAACCTGCCCGGTCGTGGGATTCTGCCGGTAGAGCTGGTAGGTCACCCTGCCGCCGGCACCCACGCCGAACATGTCCGCAATGCGCGGAGTGAGCGCGATCTCGTCGGTCGAGCTGGTGCTCGGCAGCCGGCCGGCCAGCACGGTTAGCCGGTCCTGGCCGAACCCGTCGGCGGTGAAGCCCTTGCCCGCGAAGCTGCCGGTGAGGCTGTCGGTCAGGAACGAGTCGTCAATGCGGCCATGGACCACCGGACGGGCCGCCAGCCCCAGGTATCCCGCGCTCGCTTCGATGCCGGGCAGCCGGGATATCAGCGTGAGCGGCCGGGCTGCCGGCATCCCTGGCAGCACGCCGGGCACGTTGACGAACGCGTCGCTCGCCTTGATCGACGTCAGGTAGCGGCCATACGCGGACGAGGTGCGGCGCGCGCCCGCCACGGCGCCCAGTGCCACGGCGCCGAGCAGGCCGCCGATGAGCGCTACCGTCAGCGCTGTCCGCCACGAGCTCGCGCGGGTCGCGCGCCACCAGTAGAACGCCGCGCTCAGCACGGGAACCGGTTTCCCCGCCGGGGCGTCGTGCTCGCTGCCATGCCGCTCATTCTGCCCCGGGCGGCTGCGGCCGGCAGGAATGTCTGCACCACAGTGGCGAGGGGGGCCACCACCACCACCACCACCACCGCCGCAGCTCAGCGGGTAGCTCGATACCGTCGCTGACAGGGGGTGCCGTTCGCCGTTACGATCATTTCTCGGATACCGGGGTACTGCCCTGGTGGCACCCGGTCGCAATTGTCGGGCAAACGGAGGCTGGCCGGTGCGCGCGCTCCCATCGGGCCTTGTCAGCTTCTGCTTCGTGGACGTCGAGGGCTCCACCCGGGCCTTCACCTCCGATCCCGAGGGTTATCCGGGAGCACTCGCCGCCCACCACGATCTCGTCCGGAGCGCTTTCGCCGCCGCTGGCGGGGTCATCGTTGAGACTGAGGGCGACGGGCTGTTCGCCGCGTTCGGCGACGCTGCGGCGGCGGTGACGGGGTGCCTGAACGCGCAGCTCGCCATCGGCGCCCACCGCTGGCCATCGGGCCTCAGCCTGCGCAGCCGGATGGGACTGCACGCCGACGACGCGGTTCCCGCGGGTGACGGCTATGTCGCGCTCGGGGTCCATCAGGCTGCCCGGGTCGCCGCGGCCGCTCACGGCGGCCAGATCCTCTGCTCGGCCAGCATCAGCGCGCATTCAGCCGGCCGGCTCCCGCCCGCCGCGGCGCTGGCGCCTCTTGGCAGCTACCGGCTGAAAGACTTCGATCTCCCCGCCCCGCTGTTCGAGCTCCGTCATCCTCAGCTGGCCGGCCCGTTTCCGCCGCCGCGCGCGCCGCGGGTTGTCGCTACCAACCTGCGCCTGTCACGCACAAGCTTCGTCGGCCGGGACTCGGAGCTGAGCGAACTGCGAGGGCTGATCGAGCAGAGCCGCATGGTCACCATCCTCGGGCCAGGCGGCGTGGGCAAGACCCGGCTCGCCTATCGCCTGGCCGGGGAGCTCACCGACTCCTTCGCCGAGGGCGCCTGGGTGGTCGAGCTCGACGCCGTGGCGGAGCCTGCGCTGGTCACCGACGCCGTGGCCCGCGTGCTGCCGTTGCCGGCCTTCGCCGGCGGCAGGCCGGCCGAGGCCGTGCTCGCCTTCCTCGCCACCAGGAGCCTGCTGCTGGTCCTTGACAACTGCGAGCATGTCCTGGCGGGAGCCGCCGCCCTCGTCGACCAGCTGCTCGACGTAGCTCCGGGGGTCACGGTCGTCGCCACCAGCCGGGTACCGCTGGATGTTCTCGGCGAGATGCGCTTCATGCTCGGACCGCTGCCGCTGCCCCCCGAGGACGCCGCTTTAGAGGAGCTTCTCGGCGCTGACGCTGTCCGGCTGTTCGTCGCCAGGGCGCGGGCGGCTAACTCCCGGTTCGGCCTCGATGCCGGGAATGCCGCCGCGGTCAGCGCGATCTGCCGGCGGCTTGACGGGCTGCCGCTTGCGCTTGAGCTCGCCGGGGCGCGGATCGCCGCGCTCGAGCCCGGTGACCTGCTCGGCCTGCTCGAGGACCGCTTCTCGGTGCTGGCGGCCAGCACGCGCGGGATGCCCGAGCGCCACCGGACCTTGCAGGCGACTCTGGCCTGGAGCTATGACCTGCTCAGCGAGGCGGAGCAGATACTGCTTACCAGGCTCGCGGTGTTCGCCGGCCGGTTCCCGCTTGACTGGATCGAGCAGGTCTGCGGGATGCCGCCGCTAACGCCAGCGGGGATTCTCGACCTGCTGGACGGCCTGGTAGCCAAGTCCCTGGTGGTTGCCGGCGGGATGGCGGGCCGCACCGAGTACGAGCTGCTGCTGACCATCCGCGAGTACGCCGCCAGGCGGCTGGCCGAGCGTGGCGAGACCGCCGATCTGGAGCGCGGCCGCGCCGACTTCCTCGCCCGGCACCTGGCCATCCGCGACCCCATCTTTGCCTTTACGGCCGGCACCGGCAGGTACCTTGCTGCGGTGGCCGCCGCCGCGG
>Ga0181522_10001813_pt1 | contig 12606 bp, 9 predicted proteins | sample PEATcosm2014_Bin_27_FD_121103 | JGI IMG/M metagenome (GOLD analysis project Ga0181522, IMG submission 121103) | Peatland microbial communities from MTU Mesocosm Facility, Houghton, MI, USA - PEATcosm2014_Bin05_10_metaG | ecosystem: Environmental > Terrestrial > Soil > Wetlands > Peat | place...
CTATTAAAGCGGTACGTGAGCTGGGTTCAGAACGTCGCGAGACAGTTCGGTCCCTATCTGTTGTGGGCGCAGGAGATTTGAGAGGACCTGTCCTTAGTACGAGAGGACCGGGATGGACGAACCCCTTGTGTTCCAGCTGTCATGCCAATGGCATAGCTGGGTAGCGAAGTTCGGTTGTGATAACCGCTGAATGCATATAAGCGGGAAGCACTCCTCAAGATGAGATCTCCCAACCCATAAGGGTAATGAAGGGCCCAGGAAGACGACCTGGTTGATAGGCAGGATGTGGAAGAGCAGTAATGCTTGAAGCTTACCTGTACTAATCGCCCGTTCGGCTTGACCATAAAATTTACTCGGTGCAGTAACAGTTGACAGAAACCAGTTTTCAACCTTCCCCTCCGAAGCTGGAGACAGGCTGACAATGTTGTAGGTTCGACGTCAGAAACTGGACGTAAAGAAGCAACACTCTGCCAACTGTGCGCCGACGAAATGCTTATGTAATTAAGTCGATTTAGCGCAACACAAAAAAGACAACCCAATCTATTCAGTTGTGAGGTATCGAACCTCACGTTCTTTGAAAAAATCGTCGCTGATAAAGCGACACCGAGATGGCGTCTAGAGATCCTTCGCGCGTAAAGACAAAAGCCGCGCTCAGGATTTCGGCAGCAGGCTCCCATTCGCCGCATTGCGCGGCTCATTCACGCCTGCTAAGCGCCTCAAGTTGTCGGTGATCTTACCGCGGGGGATCCACCCGTTCCCATCCCGAACACGGAAGTTAAGCCCCGCTGGGCCGATGGTACTGCACGCGATAAGTGTGTGGGAGCGTAGGTAGTTGCCGGCATGAATAAAGGCTACATTCAGAAATGAATGTAGCCTTTTCCTTTGTACATCACGCGGGATCCTTCGACTGCGCTGCGCTTCGCTCAGGATTTCGGCAGAAGGCTCCTGCTCGCAAAGAACGCTCGCTCACGCCTTCTAAGCGCCTCAAGTTGCCGGCATAAATAAAGGCCATATTCCGAAATGAATGTGGCCTTTTCCTTTACTGGAAGGACTCGCCTTACGGTTCCATTTGTTCAAGCCTGCCCACAGACTTTCGTAGGATCACTTAGGGAAATCTAAGTTTTCTCTGCCCAAACCGCTGGCACAATTCCGGTATGGAGTCCGGATGCAGAGTTTTTTCGCTCGTTTACTTCAGTTCGGCCACGAAAACTTTCGATGAAGATCAGCTGGTGGAGTTGTTAAAAACTTGCCGCTCGAATAACGAGAAAGCAGGCATCAGCGGAATGCTCCTATTTAAAGACGGGAACTTTCTTCAGGTGCTGGAAGGGGAAGAGTCGGCGGTGAAATCATTGCGTGAGAAAATCACGCGCGATCCGCGTCACGGTCAAGTATGTGTTTTGCTCGAAGAATTCCTTCAATGTCGCAATTTTCCCGACTGGACCATGGGCTTCCAGAATTTGAACCACATGAATATTGCGAAATTGAGCGGATTCAGCCATCTTCTTACTTCTCCCTTGAGCGCGTCTGATTTGAAAAACGACCCATCATCCGCCAAGAAACTACTATTAGTGTTCAAAGAGGGTAATCAGAAGGCGCTAGGTGTTTAAGGCATTTCACGTCCAGCTTGCGGGATAAGGCCAGTCTGAGAAATCAAACTGGCCTTTTGCTTTTCGGAGTGGCAAAGTTTTGGTTGTCTCCGACGGATTGCCGTAACGAGGTCAAACCGTATTGGGGAAATACTTCCGGAGAAAGTAGAAAAAAGGATCGGTCAGTTCGACTGCGACGGAGCCACAGTGGTGTAAATAGTGTAAGTGCCGGTTTTGCGGATTTCCTTCAAGTTTCCGAATACGTCGTAACGTGGATTGGCATAAATAATCCAACACGTCTGCGACAGCGCAGCGATCCTGGCCGCCACCGTCCGCATAACCGACTCAAACGCCGGGTTATAGAAGAACAAAACCAGCGGACCCTCGGGAAACCGAAACGCCGTCATGTCCTGACACACGCTTTCGATCCGAGTGCATTTCTGAGTCTTGCCGCGATAACTCTGCAAATTTCGACAGGCGGCCTCATGAAGCTCAGGAGCGTATTCGACTCCGATAATTCGTGCAAAAGGAAATTCGGAGGCCACGAATAGTACGCGGCCTTTGCCGGAGCCAAAATCAATGAAGGTGTATTCCGCGGCGTTAATCGGCAGGATGGCGATTGCCTCGCGTATCAGCGCCACCGGTGCCGGGTCGTAATTCGTGCCTTCCATCCAGTGCCCGCTCTTTACGTGCAGGTCACTTGCGTGGACACGCTGTGAAGTCTCTATGTCATGTTCCAGATCGAACGCATCGGGCTCGCGTCTTGAGCTGAAACGCTTTGCCTCTCTATATTCGCGCCATGAGCGCAACGGTGCAGCTCCAAGTAGGATCAGTGTCCCCCAGATGCCATTAGACTTGACCGATCTTCTAAGTCTCGGGAAAATTGTCCGGTAAATCGCTGGCATACTGAGGACATTCAACAGCTGCGACATATCCCTGCGTCGATGGCAGGCTTACTTGGAATATATCCTTTACGATCCATTGGCCCGACGAACCGCCTTTCACTCATGGACCATGCCTGAATAAAGCTTCACAGTATACAATTTGTAGCGAACGGTTGGGCAGCCGTTGCGAACGGAATGAATCTCGAATTCCTTCCAGCCAGTGCGATCACCGCCGAAGCAACGAAGGAGATCGAGGATTTTCTCGACTCCCGGTCCAGAAGCGATCTCGACATATTTCAATATCCCCACTGGTCGCCGGAAGGCCTGTGTGCGATCTATCGCTTGCGTGAGCAAATTAGCTGGTTCTCTCTCGTCTCAACTGTATATCCAGTCGGCATTCAACGATGGATCAAGGTGGCTGATCTCGGACGGGGGCCGCTTTGCGATGACGTAGCGATTTGGCATGAAGGCTGCATGCAACTGGCGGGTAAGTTGATGAGAGATGGGTACGCATACATGCACATGCAACCGACTTGGACGGAAGAGCCGCAATTCGAAGCCAGCCATGGTTCCACCTGGAAGAAAAGCGATAGCGGGCGGTGCACCTTGCGATTGCAGTTGGACCGCTCTGACGAAGAATTATTGCAGGGCTTTCGCAAGACAACACGGTATAACATCCGGCGCGCGTTGCGCGAGGGAGTGCAAGTGGATACCGCGAAATGCCGCGCAGATGTGCGGGAGTATCTTCGCATCTATCAGAGGCTCGAAAAGGAGAGGCTGTTCGGGATCAAGGCCACCCATGTCAACCGTCGCATTCACTGGCTTCTCGACAGTGGGCGCGGCACTCTGTTGCTGGCCTGGCATGAAGGCCGCCTGATGGGAGGAGCGGTCCTGGCCAGAACCGGACGCTTGTGCACTTATGTGTGGGGGGCCACGACCAAAACAGAACAATTCAGCGCCGGTCATCTCCTCCAGTGGAGGGCGCTCCAATGGGCCAAGTCAGCGGGATGCACGGAATACGATTTTGGCAACTACTGGCCCGGAGCCACCCAAGGACCGTATTGGTTCAAGGCTGGCTTTGGTGGAAACCTGGTTCACTCCGTCGCTACGCGCTACATGCCACTGAGCCCTCTGAGATGCCAGATTATTTTCCAGAGTCAACGACTTAAAAACTACACACAACGCCTGGGTTGGCCCAAACGCGCTGCTTAGACTGAGGAATCTACAGTTATTGGCAGGCTACGCGTCCCCTGTTGCCCCGCAGCAATACGAACTGGGCGTCCAAGGCACCGTGAGGCGTTGTGGATCTTAAAGGGCGCGAAGAGGGCATGCCTTGCAACTTTCGATGCCGGCAGCGACAATAGGCCGCGATGCAGGAAACATTTATCGAGCAGAAGCCGCGGGCCGGCTTGTCTCAAGGGTTGAAGATTGTCATCGGGCTGCTGTGGTTTTCGGCGTTCATCAATTACGTGGACCGGGGCAATCTCTCGATTGCCGCTCCGCTGCTCAAAGACGAGTTGGGGCTCTCGGCATCGCAACTTGGCATTCTTCTCTCTGCTTTTTTCTGGACATACTCGTCGTTTCAATTAGTCGCTGGCTGGGCGGTCGATCGCTTCGACGTCAGCGTGGTGATGGCTATCGGTTTTTTTATTTGGTCGGCCGCAACAGCCGCTACGGGATTGATGCACGGGTTTGCGGCTCTGCTCGTCATGCGACTGGTGTTGGGCGTGGGCGAGTCGGTGGCATATCCCTCGTATTCGAAGATTTTGGCGGGCCATTGCCCGGAAGAGCGCAAAGGGATTGCGAATGCAGTCTTAGCGTCAGGACTTTCCTTTGGGCCGGCGTTCGGAATTTTTTTCGGCGGAATTTTGGTTGGAAGATTTGGATGGCGCGAATACTTCATCGTGCTGGGGCTAGCTTCCATGCTGTGGCTGGCGCCGTGGTGGTGCTTCAAGTTGAAACCGATTGCGGAGAAGTCGGCGGCCAAACTCGGCTATCGGGAGATTTTGAAGCAACGCTCCGCATGGGGAACTTGCGCCGCCCTCTTCTGCGGCAACTACATGATGTACTTCCTGCTGACCTGGCTACCGTATTACCTGGTACGGGAGCGGCATTTTTCGATGACGCACATGGCGAAGATTGGCGGACTGGCTTACGTGTTTACCGCAATGACGGCGCTGATTTCGGGTTGGGCTGCGGATAGATTAATGGCTGCGGGACGTTCCGCGACCGTAGTTCGCAAGGGATTTTTGATTGCGGGGATGGCGGGGGCAGGGACCTTCCTCGTGTTGTGCGTGGCGGTGAATCCGAAGTTTTCGATTGCGATGCTGATGGCGGCAGGCGCTTCGCTCGGAATGGCAACGGCGAATTGGTGGCCTGTCACGCAGACGATGGCGGGACCGCATGCAGCGGGGCGCTGGGTCGGCGTGCAGAATTTATCGGGAAACTTTTCGGGTGTGGTGGCTCCGGCGGTGACGGGCTTCGTGGTCGATCGAACCGGAGAATTTTACTGGGCGTTCGTAATTGTGGGCGTGGTGGCACTGCTTGGGTCGCTCGTCTGGCTGTTTTGGGTCGGGCCTGTCGAGCCGGTGCGTTGGGAACAGGCGACTGTCCGTTGATTCTTACAACCCGTGGAGCCGACTAAGTCATAAAAATCCTTACCCAAATGAACAGCGTGACACACAACATGGAGCCGGCCGAGAAGATGCAGCCCGCTTATTCCATTTCGAAACTAATGAATTGAAACATGCCGAGGCGTTCGACCTCCAAAACCACCGGCTGCGTGGCTTTGAACTGTGCCAACTGTGCACGAAAATCATCCACACTCCTAATGGGTTGCCCATTGATGGAGCGAATTACATCTCCAGCGCTCAGATCCGCGGCGATCAGAGGTTCGTAATCAACCACGGCAGCTACGACGACGCCACTAGAGGTGCGCAGGTCCGGCAATACGCTGGCGGTCGTCGGGTTGAGATCGAGAATGAAAATGCCGAGCGGGGCGACGAGGCTCTTTTGAGGATCGATTAAGTCTGAAAGACGCTCAACACCATTCGGCAAGTCAATTGGGGTTATGGACAGATTGACGGTTTCCTTGCCGCGCAGGACTTGCATTTGCATTCCTTCGCCGTGCTCGTGCAGATAGAGAGAGACTGTGAACTTAGGCAAGGAATCAATGGGACGTCCATCGATGGAGAGAATGATGTCTTTCGGTTTCATGCCCCCCTTGTCGGCGGGGCCGCCGGGAGCAACATCGGAAATAATGACTCCCCAATCCTGGGGAAGCTTGAGTCCTTCCGCCAAGTCGGAAGTAATGGTTTGGGCGTTGGCTCCAATTTCCGCGCGTCGAATACGGCCGTGTTCGCGGAATTCGTGGTACGCGAAAAGGACGGCGGGTTCAGGGATGGCAAATCCCAACCCCTCGCTGCCCCCGCCTTCGGTGTAGATGAATGTATTCAATCCGACCAGATTGCCGTCGCGATCCACGAGCGCGCCGCCACTATTGCCGGGGTTGATGGGAGCGTCTGTCTGGATGTAAACCATGGGACGATTGGGATCAATCTGCCGGCCGACAGCGCTGATGATGCCTCGCGTGACCGTGTGCTCAAGTCCCTCCGGAGATCCTACTGCGAGTACGACCTGGCCGAGGCGCACGCGGAAATCAAGACGCAAAGGAATGTAAGGCAGGTCTGTGGCGTCGATTTTTATCAGCGCCAAATCCACAAGGCGGTTCATACCGAGCAATTTGGCTTCGTAGGTGCGCTGGCGAGTTGAAAAGCTGCTCTTGAAGGCGATGAGTTCGGAGGGAGTCGGCGTAATGATGACGCGAATCCTCTGCGCACCATTCACAACGTGCGCGTTCGTCATGATATAGCCGTCGGGATCAACGATAACGCCGGAACCAATGGCGCGCTGGCGTTCGATGACTCCCACGTCGCCTTCACTACCCTTGGTTTCGCGAGCGCCGAAACCGCTCACCTCGATCTGCACGACCGCAGGCAAGACTTTTTGGGCCAAGGCATCGAGCGAGTCGTCATATTGCTTAAGAATGTCGTTGCGGTCGGGAGCGGCATTGGATGTGGCGGACTGCGCGCTGCCATGAGGTTCGCCTAACAGCAACGCGAGCGAGATGAATGTAATTGCTAAAGATCGTTTTAGAAAATAATCCACGTTCATACCTCGTATATGCAGCTTTCTCGAGAACCGGATTCAGCCTGTTCTTTTCTTGATTGAGCACATATCGTGCCCGCCTTCTATTTTGCGGTGTTGGCAAAGGTTGGGATTACTGGGACCGGGAAGCGCTCCAATCGCCGGTTTTGCCGTCGCCTGCGAACGTTCCGTTCATCTTCGTCGCATCTCCGCTAATGATGCCTTTGTAGTCGAGCGGAATTTTTGCGGTTACATGGAACATAATATTGTCGTCGGTGATCGTGCCATCGAGTGTTCCCGACTGCCGTGGGCCTTTGAAAGTCCCAGTAATTTTTTGACCATTCTGTTGAATAACCAGTGTCTGCTTTGCGCTGCGGCGGCCATTCGTGACTGAAACGGTCCAGGTTCCGGCTACGTTGGGCGCACTATCGTCGGCCAGTCCAATCGCGCAAAGCAGCGAAACGGCGAGCGCTACATGCCACGCGAAGCGCAGGCATTTCAAAATCGTCATGACGATCTCCAGTGAATAGAATCGCGGAATTTTATCATGGTGTCCGCGGCCGTGGTGTAATGTGCCCGGCGGTTGTTAACGGCGTTGGGGTTCGTTGACCCAAATGGACCCAAGTTGCGGAAATCCAGAAAATGGGATCGACGCTAATACAATGAATTGCTTCGAGATATTGGTCGGCCCTAGCAGACGACTTTCGAACTCCAATTCTCCAGGCCTCTGAGGTGTATTTCAACGGTCCATGAGTGAAAAGGCGATTAATTCTCACCAGTTTGATGGCTGCTCAGAGAAATTCAAGTGTTCTTTGAACTATTCGAGCGTGCATACGGTTCCTACGTTAACCGTCCCCGCTGGACTTATTGAACCACCTTCGTCTGCGGTAATCGAAAACGTTCCAGCAGTCGCTGACGCCGTAAGGAATCCGAAGGTGCTGAATTGTGCGTTCGCGGTCGTATTCGTAGCGCCCGTCAAAATAAGAGTATTTCCGGAAGAAGTGGACGACACAGTTGCTTGTGTGCTCGTTCCTGATTGGTTAGACAAAATATTAGCCGCGCCAGTCATTGCTGATGGCGCCTGCGAGGGATTCATTTCGATTTTGAGCGTAGGTATTGAGCCTGCGGACAGTGTGTATAACCCCGAACATCTCCAAGACCAACTCAGCGCAGTAGCCGGGAGGGACCACGAACAAACGGTAACCGGGGTGCCGGGAGTCAATGTAACTGCGCTCGTTACGCGGCAAACATTCCCCACGCGCAGTAACTCAGTGCTTGATATGGTCACGCCGTTGTCGGTGACTGAGGAAGCAGAAGGCGCGGCGGAGCCACCAGACTTAATCAAGGCGTTCGCGGCTAACATTCCGGTAGTCGCGAAGTTGGTGGCACCTGACGCATAGGCAATGCCCCACTGGGCGGTCGGCGTGCTTAAGGTGTTGCCCCCTAAGCTGCTGGCATTCAGGTTGGTTACCTGCGTAGTTGAGGCTACTTGCAATGGCGCAGTCCCGGTTGCCACCGTGGAAACCAGTGCTGGGGCGGAAATGTTGTTACTGGAAATGACCGCGTTCGTTGAGGTTCCCGCAATTGCTGGGGCGGTAAATGTCGCCGTTCCGCTCGTAGAACCATTTAACCCGATGCTGCCCGATGAACCACTCGTTCCAGCAGTAAGTGAACCGGTGTTCGTAACATTTCCTTTATAATCAACTTTGAAGACAGAGGAATTATTGATCTGTAAATCTTCCAGCGCTGTGCCTGCTGTCGAACCCGAATATTGGATGTCTTCTAGAATTCCTGCGTCCACGATGCCCGTTGTGGTCCAAGTGCCAGTAATACTTAGGAAAGGGTTGTTAAACGCTCCGCCTAAGGTGCGTCCTGCTATTTGAACGTTTCCGGGCGCACCTGCAGTACCCGTCGTTGTACCTGGTAACCCCGGAGTCAATATTATGCTTCCCCCATTACCCGCAGTTCCACTCGAACTAGCGTTGCCGCCTGCGCCACCATTCAGGCTGAGAACCCCGCCGTTGCCTCCGGTCGAGCTCCCATTCGCTGAGCCACCGTTGGCACCAGTAACGCTAAAGTTTCCGCCGGATCCACCATTGCCGGAGGTCGTCCCGCCACTAGAGCCAGTACCGGTGAGGATAGTGATCGCTCCGCCGGAGCCCCCGGCACCCGTTGGACTAGCATTCGCGCCATTGCCTGCAATCAACTCAATCAGCCCTCCCGGACCGCCGTTTCCGGTGGATGTAAGGGGTGCTATGCCTCCGCTTCCGGTAGTAACATTTAAAGTGCCGCCGGAACCTCCTGTGCCGGAGCTAGTGCCACCCATGGAGCCTGCGCCGGTCGAAAGACTTATACCACCGCCGATGGTCCCATTACCTGTTTCTTGTGGAATTGCTGACCCGCCTGAACCCCCTATTACAGTTAGCGCGGTTGGCGCGTTGCCGCCCTGTTGTCCGATACCTCCAACTACCGGTGGCGCACTACCTGGTGTGTACTGGTTTAGACTATTTCCGTAGCTCATTACGCTCAACGTTTGGCCATTATACAAATCTCGTATGAGGTTTGTGCCGCCTGATGTAATCGAGTTAAGGGTTTGACCATTGTCAATTCCATAACCTAGAGTTACAGTGCCGAAAGCACCCGAGTTGTAGTCAATGTTGCGGAGTATTCCAGCGATTGTTACAGCTGCCGTTGGAGGCGACATATAAGAAGGTGTCTCACCACCAAACGAAACGCAAGAATCGGACAAGTTCAGACAATGGACTTTGGAAATCTCCGCATTACTTACACCCTCTACCCAAATGCCGTTTACGAAAGTATTAGCGGGATCTATATTTATGTCTTCGAATAGGGGGCCACCGGTAAAAAAGGAAGGATTTAATTTTGAACCCATAGGAACGGTGAGATTGAAGCCATTAATCACATGGGGGGAGCCTGAAAAGGTCGGGGTACATGTGTAAGAAGGATATGTCATGCCCGACAAAGTATGTGGAGTCGACGAAGATACAGTAAATGATACGGGTGCGGACTGAATCGTACAGCCGGGATTGTTTGAGTGATTATCGCAATTTCCACCCCCGTTGTTTACAATCTTGAGGGTTAACGTCGGCGATGCCCCGCTGGTGACCGAGTTGACATAAGCAAGCGGCTGGGTGTCGCAGCTTCCTTGAGTTAGTTGGACCAAGTAATCAGATCCTTCAAAGACAATTCCGTAGCATGATGTACAAGCTGATGTGGTTTCTGCAGCCATATTGAAATCACGAATCACAGGCCTCGTTGTACCTGAGTTCGCGTTCGCGCCATTTCCGTACGGTGATTCCGAACGGTCGTAAAACACATCTGCGCAGTCTGTTCCGCACGCCGGACCGCCGCGTGTGTCAAGGAGCTCGGCACGCTCCTGAGAACTCACTGTGTAATAACCAAAGATGTTGCTATTACCTCCCAAATCGAGTTTGATCCCCGAAATCCTTGATGCGTCTCCATCCTGCATCCAACCAAGCCCTTCCTGAGGAGTGGCGTTGTAGGAGTTTCCCTCGCCACTAACGCAAAGGATGCACGAATACAAGCCGGCAGGGAACGGCCCATGCGGATATGCGAATTGCATAATAACCGTGTCTGCAGCGGTTGTATCCGGAAATTGATAGACGGGAATAGTGAACGTGGAGTATGTGCACTGAGGGTTGGCCCCTCCGGTCCACATTAGGCCCTGATTTTGTAAGGCTAACGAAATTGTTGGGCCGCACGCCAAAATTGTTGCCCCTCCGGTTGGAGACAAGCTCTGGGGCCCAATATTTCCTGCGACAAGACCCTCGATGGAATGTGGGACTTGCGGCGTAAACCAGGGGACGCTCGTCACAATTGTGACATTGGGATTCAAATACAAATGAACGGTCTTAAGATTTGTAGTGCTTGTCATGTGGAACGGATTGCTTACGCACTCCTGAATTCCAGAAAACGCTGTCGCATCGATCGTCCCGGCGAAGTTTGACGAAGTGTACGCCGCATTAATCTGAGCGCACATGTCTGGCGCCCCCGGGAATTGGGACGCGTCGAGTGCCATGGCGGTCGGCACCAATATGTTGGAGTAAGTGCTACCCGCAGGCCCTCCCACAACAGGGCGGCCCTGCGTGTAACCTTGAGTTTGACCTTGTATTGGTTTGCATGTGCCGCAGATAGCAACCGTCAAGAAAATAAGGCCCAAGCACAAATGAGAGTTCATTCCTGGGATAACGAGCTTGGAATAATTCATTGCGCGTCTCCTTTTCATGCCTTTTGAAAAGGCAAAAAGAGCTTCAATAAATCGCAAGGTAACACCCAAGAGGCATTTGGAGGGAATAAAAAAGAAAGTTTTGATTACGAAAGAAACAGATACGCTAGCAAGCGGATGCAAGCGAACAAAGTCAACGCACCGGCAGTTTTGGAAGGTAGGAAACCGACTTATTGACGATTCGTAAGCTCACTCAGGGAAGGATTCCGAAAACAGTTCCGCACTCGCTGCCAGAACATGTGCCGCCCTCGGTGCTCGTGCCGTATAAAGCTCCCCACTTTCCAAAAGTAAGTGCTCCAGTTGGGCCACACGGCCCTTCTGTTTTCTCAGGGAACACGAGTTCCGCTTGCTTCCACTGGCCATTTACTTCTTGCAGACGATAGATCGCTCCGCAGAAGGGCCCACTCGCAGGACCATAAAGATTACCCGAGTTGTCACGAACTAGACCACCGGTAAGAGTTTCGAATCTTCCGCCTTTAAACGAGTAAATCGTAGTTCCATTCCACGTACTGCCATCCTGTGACAATTCGAATACTGTGCCATTTCCCGTGGAGGTCGTTCCGTAAAGATTGCCTTGTGGATCAAAAATCACACCCGCGCGGGGGTTTCCTGCGATGGCCGTGAAACTGTATAGAGAACTCTCGGTCCAGCTTTCTCCTTGTTGCTGAGGAGGGCTCAATTCAAATACATTACCGTCTCCGAGAGTGCCACCAGCAAAAGTGGTGCCGTAGAAATTACCCAAAGAATCTGGAATCAAGCCTGCAAGAGGTATTGCGCCGTCTTGACCTTGAAATTGATAGACAGTTGTTTCAGTCCATCCGCCTGAGCCATTTGGCGACAATTCAAAAACCGTTCCACATCCGATTAGTTGGCTCCCACATTCCGGGCCGCCTCCGCCGGCACTCGTCGTGCCGAATAGATTGCCAGATGCATCAAATGCGAGGTCTCCCTCTGGATATGCACCATCCGTCACCCCTTCGAAAGTGTATAAAACGGTTTCGACCCAGCCGCCGCCTTGTTGGGGAGACACCTCAAATACGATGCCGCATCCAGTGTCGCCGGTATTAGCGACGCATAACTGGTTCGATAAATCACCGCCGTAGGGCGTCGTGCCGTATAAGTTCCCAGCGCCATCAAGAACCAAACCACTATCTGGAGCCGCCCCATCAGATCCGCCGGCAAATCGATAAAGAACGGACTCCTTCCATCGCCCACCTACGTTCTGTGGAGGAGATACCTCAAATACAGTTCCACAACCAATCTCCCCAAAACAACTTTTATTAGATCCTCCCGCCGCAGTCGTACCGTATAGATTACCGATTGAGTCGGAAACTAAATTTGCCGCCGGAGTTGCCCCATCTGTTCCACCAGCAAAGCTATGAAGCACTTGCAGCTTGGGACCAGCGGCGGTTGCCCACTCCGACAGGGCGACAAATGTGATTAATCCTAGGAACGCAACTACGGTTTTATTCATACTTAAACTCCCTGCGAAAACGGCCATATGATAATAGACCTTCCTGCAGAGAATGCCCATCCATAAATAAAAATAGTTTTCTTGCGAAATTGCTGACACTGCTTCCGGTCGAGATTCAGTTCTGCCTCAGGTCCTTCTCGTCAAATTTGCGCATTTTCTTTCACATCCTATGTCGCTTAGAATCATGCGGAATCGCAAGGAACGCAATAGCTCAGCGAGAAACTAGAGTTCTGATTTCAGTATTGCCGA
>Ga0181522_10001817_pt1 | contig 12580 bp, 11 predicted proteins | sample PEATcosm2014_Bin_27_FD_121103 | JGI IMG/M metagenome (GOLD analysis project Ga0181522, IMG submission 121103) | Peatland microbial communities from MTU Mesocosm Facility, Houghton, MI, USA - PEATcosm2014_Bin05_10_metaG | ecosystem: Environmental > Terrestrial > Soil > Wetlands > Peat | place...
GCGCTGATCGTCGGCGCGGGGGATTTCACCTTCGTGTTCAGCAAGGATGTGTCGTTCGGCGGCATCGCGCTCGGAACGGTGGCTGTTCTCGTCGCCTATCACCTGATGGCGTGGCTCGAGGCCTGGGTCTCGGCACGGAATGGTTCTCAGCCCTCCGAAGACGCGGCAAAGTCGAACTGACCAAAGAGGTGGCCGACGTCAACGTCGTGTCGCCGGATTGAAATCTAAGCACGCGCCGCGCCGGTCATCGATTGGCGGCGTGGCGCGGCAGTTCCGACAATGGCTCTCGCCGCTGCTCTGCAGCGACGGGGGCCGGCGAACAGACGGGAGACGCGAGTATGTCCGTAACGAACCTCAGCCAGGCGATCTTCGACCAGATCAGCGAGCGCGTGCTGCACTGGCGCTATCTGCCGGGAGAACGTCTTCACCGAAGAAGCCTTGTGCGCCGAATTCAAGGTCAGCCGCAGCCCCGTGCGCGAGGCGCTCCAGATGCTGGCCGATCGTCGGTTGGTTGAGAAGACGCCGCGGCAGGGCTACGTCGTCCGGCAGCTCAACCTCACCGAGATCCACGAACTCTACGACTTGCGGCTCGTTCTCGAGACTTACATCATGGAACAAGTGTGCAAGACGGGGATGGACGAGGCGACGCTCGCCGCGCTGAAGCAGCGCTGGAAGCAAGTCTACGAGGCGCTGCCCGAGATGATCGCCGATCCGGTGACGGTCGACGAGAATTTTCACCAGGCGCTTGCGGGCGCCGTCGGCAATCAAGCGATCGTCGAGATGCTCGGCAACATCGACGCGCGAATCCGCTTCGTGAGGATGTTCGACATCACCGACGCCGAGCGTCTCAAGGCGACTTGCCTGCAGCACCTCGAGACTTTGGACGCAATCGAAAGGCGCGACGCCGGCAAGGCGGTCGACGTCCTGCGACGCAACATCGAAGGCGGCCGCATCCAGGCCGAGAACGCCGTCAAGGAGGCACTCGCGAGCGCCCATGCGATTTACGGCTGACCGAATCCGGCGGGCCGCGACGCTGGGACCGGATGTCCCGCGTGGCGAATATCCGGTGCGCGTTCACAGCGTGTTTCACGCCGCCCTGAACCTCCGTGCGCCGAACGGCGAACTGCTGACGCTGCTCGGCGCGGAAGGCGACGATTCGCCGCGCAGCGTTCGGCTCGCTTCGCCGGAGGACTTCTCCGCGCTCGGGCTGATCGCAGGCGACGACGGCGTGTTCGGCGCCGAAGAGATCGTGCTGGAGCCTTCGGTCGGTCGCGATCGGTTGCGGGTGAATTGCGCTCAGGCGCGCCGGCTCGCCCCGCAACCACCACCGCCGCTGCACGACGACAGCGAGCGCTGGTGCGAAGGCGTGGCGCTGCTCGAAGCGATGCAAGAGCGCGCGGCGACCGACTTGCGCATCGCGCCGTTGTTGACCCTGGCGCGGCCGTCCAGCGCGATGGGCGAACGTTTGACTCACGCGGCGCTTGATCTCGGCGCTGGCGTGCAAACCGGACACCTCGGCGCCATGCGCGGCGCCGCGGCGCGCTTGGTCGGCCTGGGACAGGGCCTTACGCCCGCCGGCGACGATTTCCTCTGCGGTTTTCTCGCCGCCGGCGACTGTCGGCGCGCCGCCAACGCGGGGCGTCTGCGACTCCTGACGACGTTCGCCGAGACCGTGCGGGGGCTCCTCGTACAGACGACGGACATCAGCGCGTCCTTTCTGCGCGACGCGCTCGCGGGGCGCGTTTCCCGCTCGCTGGCGGCGCTCGCCGAGGCGTGCTCCGGCGCGCCGGGGAGCGACCTCGACGGCGCGCTCCTGCGCCTAGCCGCCATCGGTCACAGCTCCGGCTTGGACGCCGCGACGGGCTTTTTCTACGGGGCGACGGTTTGGGGCGCCCGCGCTTCGGCAGAGAATCTCTTCGGAAATATGCCCGCGAGTTTGTGGCCGCGCAGAGTTGCGGCCGCGTCTGCGGAGCGACAATCGCGCGCTGCCGACCCAGCGCATCGGAGTGACGGGAACGGGTCGGAAACAACGGTGGCCGCGCTTGGCGACCGCAATTCGGCGGAGGTCCTATGCTGCAACACTTCACCTACCTAGCGCCGAGGACGCGCGCCGAGTTGCATAAGGTCCTCGCGAATGAGGGCTCCGAGGCGTCGCTGCTGGCGGGAGGAACCGACCTGCTGGTCAACGTTCGCGCCGGTCTCGCCCACCCCAAGGTCGTCGTCGACACGAAGAAGGTCGACGACTTCGCCGGCATTGCCTGGAGCGAGCGCGACGGGCTCGTCATCCGCGCCGGCGCGACCATCAACGCGGTTCTCGGCGACGCCAGGATTCGCAGCGAATATCCGCTCCTCGTCGCCTGCGCGCACGATCTCGCGTCCTATCAGATCCGCAATCGCGCGACGGTCGTCGGCAACGTCGTCAACGCCTCGCCCTGCGCGGACATGGCGCCGGCGCTGCTGTGCCTGCGGGCGCGCGCGGTGATCGGCGCGACGGGCGGCGAGCGCGAGGTTCCGTTCAGCGTCTTCTTCAAGGGCGTCAAGCGGACCGTCGTCGCGCCCGGCGAAGTGGTCGAGCGCATCGTCATTCCCGCCGCGTCGGCGGGCGGACGCGGCGGCTACTACAAGCTGAAGCGGATCAACGGTCACGATCTCGGCATCGTCAGCGTCGCGCTATGCATCGAACGCGGCGGAGAAATGCGTTTGACCGTCGGCTCCTGCGCCCCGACCCCGGTGTTGATCGAGGCCCTCGACGCTTCGCTCCCTGCCGACGCCGTGGTCGCCAAGGTTCTGGCGGCGATCAGCCCGATCAGCGACGTACGGGCGACCAAGGAATATCGGCTGCATATGGTCGAAAGCTACGTCCGGCGCCTTCTCGACGAGGTCAGGTCATGAAGATCAACATCACCATCAATGGCGCTACCTACGAGCGCGAAGCGCCGGAAAACATCACGCTGCTCCACTTCCTGCGCGACTTCGTCGGCCTGACCGGAACGAAAGAAGGCTGCGGGGGCGGCGAGTGCGGCGCCTGCACCGTGCTGCTCGACGGTCGCGCCGTGAACGCTTGCTTGGTTCTGGCGGCGGAGGTCGACGGCAAGTCGGTGCGCACGATCGAGGGCGAGATGCGGGACGGCAAACCGTCCGAGCTGCAGGAGGCGTTCGCGAAGCGCCACGCCGTGCAGTGCGGCTTCTGCACGCCAGGCGTCGTGATGTCGGCGCGCGCCCTGATCGAGCGCAATCCCAAGCCAAGCGTCGAAGAGATCAAGGAAGGCCTCGAAGGCAACTTCTGCCGTTGCACTGGATACGTTCAGATCATCGAGGCCGTGCTCGAAGCGACCGGGCAACCGGCGACCGTGCAGGAGCTTAGTCATGCTTGAGACGGCAAACCCCAAGACTCTGCGGCAGATCAGCCGCAGTCCCGTGCGTCACGATGTGGCGGACAAGCTGACCGGCGCGGCTCTCTACGTCAGCGACATGACGCTGCCTGGGATGCTCTACGCACAAGTCAAACAGAGTCCGCACGCGCGCGCCAGGATTCGGCGCATTGACGTGTCGCGCGCCGAGCGCCTGCCCGGCGTGCGTGCGATCCTGACCGGCCATGATCTCGCACACCGGCTCGGCCTTTATGTGGTCGACAAGGACATCCTGGCCAAAGACGAAGTCCGGCACTTCGGCGAAGCGGTTGCGGCGGTGGCCGCCGATACGCGGGCCATCGCCCAGGCGGCGGTGGAGCTGATCGAAGTCGAGTACGAAGTCCTGACGCCGATCCTCAACCACATGGACGCGCTGGCGCCCGGCGCGCCGCTGGTGCACCCCGATCTCGCGAGCTACGACTTTGTCGAAGCGGCCTTCTCGCCGCAGCCCGGCACCAACATCGCCAACCTGACCAAGTGCCGCAAAGGCGACGTCGAAAAGGGATTCGCTGAAGCAGAGTGGATCGTCGAACGCGAATACACCAATCCGTCGGTGCAGCACGTGCCGATGGAAACCCACGTCGCCATCGCCCAATGGAAGTCCGGCGACCGGGTCGACATCTGGACCAGCGCGCAATCGCCCTTCACCGTGCGCGACTTGTTTTGCCACACCTTCAAGCTGCCGCTCAACAATGTGCGCGTGGTCATCCCCTATGTCGGCGGCGGATTCGGCGGCAAAGCGGGCATCCACCTCGAGCCGCTCGTCGCGTGCCTTTCGCGCAAGGCGGGAGGCCGGCCGGTCAAGTTCCAGGCGACGCGCGAGCAGGAATTCTCGCTGTTGCCCTGCCGCAGCGCGCTGACCTATCGCATCAAGACCGGCGTGCTCGCCGACGGCCGCATCATCGCGCAGAAGATGGAGATGTTCTGGGACGCCGGCGCCTACGCCGACTACGCAGTGAACGTAACGCGCGCCACCGGCTACTCTGCCGGCGGGCCGTACGAGATCCCCAACGCTTGGGTTGACGCCTACACCGTCTACACCAACAAGCCCTACGGCACGGCCTACCGTGGCTTCGGCCACGTGGAGTTCTTCTGGGGCCTTGAGCGGCATATGGAACTGGTCGCGCAGACGATCGGCATGGATCCACTCGAGTTCCGCAGGAAGAACCTGCTCAAGCCCGGTTCGCTCACGCTGACTGGCGAGGCGATCACCGAGCACAACGGCGACGTGCGCAAGTGCCTCGATTCGGTCGCCAGTGCGATCAGCTACGGCGCGCTCACGGCGGAGGAGAAGGCGCGCGAGGCGCGAACCGGTCTGAAGATCGGCAAGGGCGTCGCGACCCTGCACAAGGCGCCGGCGATGCCGCCGTTCACCGCCACCTCGGTCGTGGTGAAGATGAACTCCGACGGCTCGGTGATCGCCAACGTCGGCCTGACCGACATCGGCCAGGGTTCGACCACGGCGTTCGCCCAGATCGCCGCCGAGCGCCTCCGGTTCCCGCTGAACAAGGTTCGGGTGACGATCGAGAAGGACACCGACCGCGATCCCTACGACTGGCAGACCGTTGCATCGAAAGGCCTGATGCTGACCGGTAACGCGCTGATCCTCGCCTGCACCGATCTGCTCGACAAAGCCTACCAGACGGCGGCCCAGGCGCTGCGCGCAGACGCCTGCGATCTCGACCACGACGGTGAGAAGATCTTCATTGTCCATCGCCCCGAGATCAGCGTCACCTTCGCGCAGCTTTCCATCGGCTACACCTACCCCGACGGCAGCGCAGTCGGGGGACCGCTGATCGGCGTTGGGCGCTACACCGCCCAGGGCCTCACCAACCTCGACAAGGGGAGTGGCCAGGGCCTGCCCGCGCTCGACTGGACCTATGGCGCGCACGGAATCATCGTCGAGGTCAACGAGACGACCGGCGCGTTCCATATCCTGAAGATCGCCTCCGCCTACGACGTCGGCAAGGCGATCAACCCGGAATCGATCCGCGGGCAATGCATCGGCGGCATGGTGCAAGGTCTCGGGACGGCGCTCTGCGAAGGCTACATCTATGACTTGCAGGGTCATCTGCTCAATCCGTCCTTCACCGACAACAAGATCCCGACCAGCAAGGACCTGCCCGACAAGATCGAGTGCATCATCGTCGAAACGGCCCAGCTCGACGGGCCTTACGGCGCACGCGGCGTGGGCGAGCACCCGATGATTTCGGTCGCTCCCGCGCTCGGCAATGCAATCCTCAACGCGACCGGCGCCGAACTGACGCACATGCCGATCCGCAGCGAGGACGTCTGGCGGGCGATGACCAGCAAGGCGCCAGTCGAGACCTGGATTACCAAAACACCTGTTGGCTCCTGCCGGTCGCTCCCTGTGGATCGGTAGGAAGCCGCCAGCGGCGGCGGCAGCCGCTCCGGTCAGATTTACCGGGACGACTGTCGCCGTCGGCTTCCTCAAGAATATCAGGATCGCCCAACCGTCCGCAGCGCGGCCCGCGCCGGCGGCGGCGCAACGATTCCATTCGACGGGCGCTCCGCCCCGGCATAAAACGTGGCGTCTATGGACAAGAGGTATGCTGACGGCTATAGAAAAATACAAGAGGTATCTTTAATTGGCGTGCGACGCAGGCACGATTGCGGATCGCACACAAAGAATGGGTGAAGAGCGATGAGCTCACAGCGGGTGCGTGTTCTCGTGGTTGGCCTCGGCACGATGGGGACCAGCCACGCGCGGGCCTATAAGGCGATCGAGGACTTCGAACTCGTCGGGCTATGCACGCGCAACGCGGCGTCCCGAGCCGACCTCGAGGCCGAATTTCCCGGCGTGCCACGCTTCGAGACGCTCGACGAGGGTCTCGCCGCGACCCATCCCGACGCCGTCGCCGTCTGCGCCTACACTGAGCATCACGCGGCGATGGCGCTCAAAGCGCTTGCGGCCGGCGCGCATGTGTTCTGCGAAAAACCGCTCGCCGATACGCTCGAAGCGGCCGAGCGGATCGTCGCGGCAGCGCGCGAGGCCCACAAAACGCTGTTGATCGGCTACATTCTGCGTGTGCATCCGTCCTGGTCGCGCTTCGTCGAAATCGGCCAGGCGCTTGGCAAGCCGCTGGTGATGCGGATGAACCTCAACCAGCAGTCGGCCGGCTCGTTCTGGCAGGTGCACAAGAACCTGATGCGGTCGACGTCGCCGATCGTCGATTGCGGCGTCCACTATGTCGACATCATGTGCCAGGTGACGCGCGCGCGACCGGTCGCGGTGCATGCGGTCGGCGCCCGCCTCACCGACGAGATCGCGCCTGCGATGTACAACTACGGCCACCTCGACATCACGTTCGACGATGGGTCGGTCGGCTGGTATGAGGCCGCTTGGGGGCCGATGATCAGCGAGACCGCCCATTTCGTCAAAGACATGATGGGGCCAAACGGCTCGGTGTCGATCGTTTCAGACGAGAGCGCCGGTTCGACCTCGAGGTCCGCCGACCACAATACGCACACGCGCACCAATGCGCTGCGCGTGCATCATTCGGCGCTCGACGCAAACGGCGCGTTCGCGAAAACCGACGACATCATCTCAACCGAAGACGAGCCGGGCCACCAGGAGCTCTGCGAGCGCGAGCAGCGGCTGTTCCTCAACGCGATCCGAGGCGGGGTCGATCTCAGCCAGCATCATGAGGATGCGCTGAATTCGCTGCGCATCGTATTCGCCGCGGATGAGAGCGTTCGCACCGGCGAAGTTGTTCGCCTGACGCGCTGACGTCAGGCGGCCGCCTTGGCGAGCGTCGGCTCGCCTTCGACCCACGTCTCTCTCACCCGCAGCTCATCGTCGAGGTGGACGAGGCTGGCGAGATAGCCGGGCGCGATCCGGCCGAGATCGTGATCGCGGCGCAGGAACGTCGCCGGAGCGCGCGACGCCATCGCCAGCGCACGGGCGAGCGTCACGCCAACCGCGTCGACGCAGAACCGCACCGCTTCGTCCATGGTGATCACCGACCCTGCGATGGTGCCGTCCCCCAGCCGCAGGCAACCGTCGACCCGCGCAACGCGCCGTCCCTGCAACAGGAAACTATCGGGTCCATCGGCGGCCGGCGGCATGGCGTCGGAGATCAGCATCATCCGCTCGTGCGGCTTGGCGGCGAAGGCGATCCTGAGGCTCGCGGGATGCACGTGATGCCCGTCGGCGATGATTCCGACGAAGGCCTCTTTGGCGTCGAGCGCCGCGCCGACCATGCCCGGCTTGCGGCCCAGAAACGGACTCATTGCGTTGAAGAGATGGGTGAACGCGCGCGCGCCGGCGGCGAACCCGGCCTGCGCCTCCTCGTAGGAAGCCTCGGAATGGCCGAGTGACACCAACACGCCGCGCGCCGCGAGCGCGCGGATCGCATCAGCAGGAACGCGGTTGGGCGCCACCGTCAACATCACGGCGCCGCAGTCGGCGCCGGCGATCATGTCGATGTCGCTCGGCTCGATCGGACGAATATAGTTGGCGTCGTGCGCCCCTTTCCTCGCCGGGTCGAGGAACGGCCCCTCGAGATGGATGCCGAGCACCGAAGGAAATCGCCGGCGCGCCTCGCGCACCGCGGCGATCGCCGCACGCATCTTCTCCGGCGTGTCGGTCACCAGGGTTGGCATCATGCCGACCGTGCCGTACTTGCGATGCGACTCGGCGATGCGCGCGACGACGTCCGCGCTCGGGTGGTCGTTCATCAGCGCGCCGCCGCCGCCATTGACCTGAACGTCGATGAAGCCCGGCGCGAGAACGCCGCCGCCGAGATCGACTTCGCCGCCGCCGCGGGGACGCTCCGCATAAGGAGCGAGACCTACGATGCGGGGTCCCTCGACGATGACAACTTGGTCGTCGAGAAAACGCTCGCCGTCGAAAATCCGCGCGCCGACCAGCGCCCTCATCAGATCGTCTCCGTCACTTTGTGAAGATTGCGCGGGTGGTCGGGATTGCGGCCAAGGCTGCGGGACACGGCCTCGGCGAGACCATAGAAGCGGTGAATCATCGCGATCGGGGTCAGCAGCGGCGACGCCGCCGTCGCGCAGGCGAGCCGGTCGCCCGCGTCGGCGCCGCCCGAATCGACCCGCACGACGTCGGCGCCGGCGGCGGCGAGCAGCCGCAGCGTCATTTCCATACCGTCGCGACCCGCGTCGGTCGGCATGAACGCGACGACGAGGAAGCCGGGCCGCGCCAGTTCAGCCGGCCCATGCAGCACTTCCGCCGACGAATAGGCTTCGGCGTGAATGGCGCAAGTTTCCTTGAGTTTCAGGGCGGCCTCGGTGGCGACCGCAATGGTCGCGCCGCGTCCGAGTACAAAGGCGTGTTCGGCGCGCGCAAGGCGCTCGACCATGGCGGAGGGAGGCGGCGCGCTCTCGGCTGGCAGAATCGCCGGCAGACCGGCGATGGCGCTCTTCAGGCCGGCGTCGTCGCGCCACGCTGCGATCAGCGCGGCGCAAGCGACGAGACCGGCGATCATGGACTTTGTCGCCGCCACAGACTGCTCGCGCCCGGCCATCAGCGGCAGCAGTTCCTCGGCGTCGGTCGCCAGCGGCGAGTCCACTTCGTTGACCATCGCGATGGTCATTGCGCCCGCCTTGCGCGCCGAGCGCTGCATTTCGACGATATCGGGGCTGCGGCCCGATTGCGAAATGGACACGGCGGCGGCGCGCGAAAGACGCAGCGGCGCACCGTAGAGCGTCGCGATCGAGGGGCCGATCGACGCGCAGGGGACGCCGACGACGATCTCCGCCAGATACTTCAGATAAAGTGCGCAGCAGTCCGAGCTGCCGCGCGCGATCGTCGTCAGCACCAAGGGATCTAGCGTGCGGAGCTTGTGCCCAAGTCGGTCGATGCGCCCGGCGTCGCCGGCGAGCTGCCGCGCGATCGCCGCGCCCGCCTCGTCGATCTCGGCGCGCATGTGGGTGAGAGAGGCGGTCATCCGCGGATCTTCCGTAGGGGTGGCGAAAGGGTGAGTTCGGAGACGAAGTCGTAGGTGTCGGCGCGATACCAGGACTTGGTGAATTCGACGCAGGCGCCGTCGGCGAGATAGGCGATGCGCTGGATGTGCAGCGCAGGGCTCCGCGGCTCGACGCCGAGCAACTCCGCATAGGGGTCCGAGAGCAGGGTCGCGCGCAGCCGCTGCAGGCCGCGCGTCGGACGGTGCCCGCGCTCGGTCAACGCCTCATAGAGGGATGGTCCGACCCCCTCCCAGTCCGGTAGGTACCGCAACGGCACGGCCGCGTGCTCGATCGCCACCGGCACGTCGTTGGCAAGACGCAGGCGGCCAAGCCGGAACACCCGGTCGTTCAGCCCCACGCTGAGCATCATCGCTTCGTCAGGCGTGGGCAGCGACACGCCGCGCTCGAGGTCGCGCGAAGTCGCCTCGAACCCGCGCAGTCGCATGTCCTCGGTGAAGCTGGTCAAACGTGACGAGGGTTGGTCGACGCGCGGCGTCGCGCGGTGAATGAAAGTGCCGGCGCCGTGACGATGGAACAGTACGCCCTCGGTGATCAGTTCAGCGATGGCCTTGCGCAACGTGGTGCGCGAGACCTCCAGCAATTCGCATAGCGCCCGCTCGCCCGGCAGCAATTGCGACTCGGCGAAGCGCCCCGTTTCGATTTCGCGCCGCAGCGTCTCGACGACAGCGCGATAGAGTTTGCCGCCGCTCGGCGACATTGCGGTGATCGTCATGGAAGCTCTCCAGGCGCCGGCAGCGCTCCGCCGACGAGCAGGACAGCGCCATCGACGGCGTCGTGTTTCGGCTTTCTCAGCCGCGCCTCGACCTCGGGGGGAAAGTAGGTCCGCAACGGCTCCGCAACGCCGCCGACAATCGCGATCCGCCCGGCGCCGAGCGCTTCTAACGCGCGAAAGATTGCGACGATCGCGCCAGCGGCGCGGGCGACAATGTCGAGCGCGACGGACTCGCCGGCGAGCGCCGCCGCGAAAACTTGAGGCGCAAATGCGCCGTAGTCGCCAGGCTTGGCGATCTGCGCCCAGCTCATCATGCGCAGCGGATCGGCGCTGAACTTGGCCAGCAATGCGCGCGACAGTCCGCTCATGGGTTCAAGGCCATCGAATGCGCGCAGCGCCGCGCGCACGGCGTCGGCGCCGATGCGGGCGCCCGATCCGTCGTCGCCGAGCAGAAACCCGCGTCCGCCGACGATTCTGGCGGCCCCGGCGATGCGGGCGATGCCGGCTGTTCCCGTGCCGGCGATGATCAGTCCGCCGTCGCCGGCGCCGTTCGCGCCGATGCAGGCGGTCACGGCGTCATTGGCGACCTCGACTCGCGCCCAGCCCGGAAGCGCGGCGGCGACGCGCGCTGCGTCCTGAGTGCTGGACATGCCCGCAAGACCGACGCCGAGCGCTATTTCGCCGCAGCGCCCAGAGCCGAGCCCGGCCTTGGCGATCACCGTTGCGACAAGTTCGCGCATGACGCCGAGGCCGGCGTCGAAATCGACATAAATATTGGCCGCTGGCCCCGTATCTTCGGCCAGGGCGCGACCCGCGCCGTCGCGGATCCGCGCCCGGCAATGCGTGGCGCCGCCATCTACGCCGATGAAGAATTGCGCTGTCGCCACGCTCCCGAGTCCGTAAAAAAAGTGTTGCAGACCACTAGACAAGAGGTATGCCATTCATTAAAGAAAAATACAAGAGGTATCTACCACTGGTACACGCAATGTGCGCGGCGCGGAACTTCGGAGCTGGAACGATCAGGGACGGCGTAGCGCCGGACGCCGCATGACCGCCGATACGGCGACAGCGCTCTCCGGCGCATTGCTCGCGTCCTATCGGCGGGCGGTCGAGTGCGTCGCTGCTGCGGAAGGCGATATCCGCGCGGCGGCTCTGCGCTTGGCCGATCGATGGGAGCGTGGCGGCCGCTGCATCTACCTGGGCGCGGGCGCCGCCGGCCTCATCGCGGCCGAAGACGCTGCCGAACTGCCGGGCACCTTCGGTCTCGACCGCCGACGGATCCCCGTCATCCTTGCCGGCGCTGACGGCGCGCATTTCGACCTCGACGCCGCCGCGGAAGACGATGCGCAAGCGGCCGAGCGCGCCGTCGCGGCGCTTGGGGATCTGACGAGTGACACCGTCATCGCCGTCTCGGCCAGTGGATCGACGCCGTTCACCTTGGCTGGCGCAATGGCGGCCAAGCGGGCCGGCGCGCTGATCATCGCCGTCGCCAACCGGCGCGGCGCGCCGCTATTGACCGAAGCCGATATTCCGCTTCTGCTCGAAACCGGCGACGAAGCGCTGCAGGGATCGACGCGACTTGCCGCAGGCGCCGCACAGAAGTGTGCGCTCGGGATGCTTTCGACCCTCGCCGGCCTGGCGCTCGGGCATATACACGCCGGTCTTATGGTCAACCTACGGGCTGACAACGACAAGCTGCATCGCCGCGCATTGGGAATCGTCATGTCGATTTCGGGCGTCGCCGAAAATCAGGCCCAGGCCGCGCTGACAGCGACCAACGGCGAAGTGAAGCAAGCCGTGGTTCTGGTTTCGGGCGCCCGCGACCCCGGCGACGCCATGAATCGTCTTGAACGTTCGCACGGCCGATTGGCCGAAGCGATGGGTACTCTGTGTAGGGAGCTCGGGCGAAGCGCCGCGGATGAACCGCGCCGCTCGCCCAGGAAAAGAGGAGAGAAGCGATGAACTGGACACGGAAGACAGTTTCCCGCGCGGCCATCGCGGTCGCGGCGCTCGTGACGGGCATCGTCGCCGCGCAGGCGGGGTCTTTGAAGATCGAGAGCTGGCGCAACGACGACGCTGACATCTGGAACTCGAAGATCATTCCTGCCTTCAACAAGACCTACCCCGACATCAAGGTCGAGTTCGCGCCCTCCGCGCCGAAGGAATACAACGCCGCCCTCAACGCCCGCCTCGACGGCGGTACGGCCGGCGATCTGATCACCTGCCGCCCATTCGACGCTTCGCTGGCGCTCTATCAGAAGCACCAACTCGACAGCGTCAACGACCTCAAGGGAATGGACAACTTCTCCGACGTCGCCAAGGCCGCCTGGCAGACCGACGACGGCAAGACGACGTTCTGCGTCCCGATGGCCTCCGTCATTCATGGCTTCATCTACAACAAGGACGCCTTCGCCAAGGTTGGTGCGACCGAGCCGAAGACGGTGGCCGAGTTCCACGACGTGCTTGAGAAGCTCAAGAAGGA
>Ga0181522_10001819_pt1 | contig 12564 bp, 2 predicted proteins | sample PEATcosm2014_Bin_27_FD_121103 | JGI IMG/M metagenome (GOLD analysis project Ga0181522, IMG submission 121103) | Peatland microbial communities from MTU Mesocosm Facility, Houghton, MI, USA - PEATcosm2014_Bin05_10_metaG | ecosystem: Environmental > Terrestrial > Soil > Wetlands > Peat | place...
CGGCTCGCGGCCAGTACTTATTCACGAAACTTTTGCAACGGGTGAGTTCGGGGTCGCGGCGAAATTCGAACGGTTCGGGCACATCTCTTCTGAGCTTGCTTCCGTTGCTGTTTGTGGTGTTGGCGGTGGCGCACTCCACGGCCCAGGTTGCGGTGGATGCTACGACGACCATCAATGGAGATATTCCCGGGCCCGGTACGTTTACGGGGACTCTTAATCACACCACAGGAACAGGCGCCAACCGATTGTTGCTGGTGGGGGTCTCGATCAACATCAACAACTCTGCGAACACAAAGATCACTGCGATTAATTACAACGGAACTGCGCTGACTCTTTTGGGCGCGCACAACGATGCCGGCAACACTCGCCGGGTTGAGATCTGGTACCTGTTGAACCCGGCGTCGGGCACGAATGTGCCCATATCAGTTTCGATCAACGTGCCAACCGCGGCCACGGTGGGCGCGGTGGTGGGAGCGACGACTTTCACCGGAGTCGATCAAACGGTTCCGCTGGGCGCATTGGTTTCGGCAGACGGCGCCGCCGGCGGCAACTCGCAGCTTGATGTACCGAGCGTGATCAATGGGATGGTCTTCGATACGCTGGCTACGGGCAGTAATCAAACCATTACGATACCGGGGCCGCAGGTGCAACAGTGGAATTTAACCAGCGGAAACATCGGAGCCACGACCGACGTTGCGGCCAGCGCCAGCACACGTTCTGGGGCGCCCAGCGTGCCGATATCGGAAAGCTTCAGCGGGACCTCAAACTGGTCGGTGGGAGCGGTGTCCATCAATCCTTCGACGGCCGATATAGGAGTCAGCACCAGTGTAGGCAGCGCCGTCTTTTTGGGGTCGAACACCACCTACACGGTGACGGTGTCGAATAACGGGCCGTCGGCGGCGAATAACGTTGTTCTCACGGACGCCTGGTCTGACACGGGATTGACGCTGGTCTCGGTGACGCCAAGCGCGGGGACAACCTGCACCTCAGCTTCGCCGATTGTGTGCACGCTTCCCACGCCTTGGGCTAGCGGGGCGACGGCTACAATTGCGATCACGGTGACGGCGAGCGCTTCGGGGGCGTATCCAAATACGGCCACCGTTTCTGATTCCGGAACACCGCCCGATCCGAACACTGGAAACAATACGTATGTAGCGGTGGCGACCGTGCAGTCGGCCGCGTGCGCCGCCGTTTCGCAAGCGGCGCCGGGAACGAACTTGACCGGCGTATTGAATACGTATTATCCGGGAACGGGGAATGTGGCAGCGGGAGCCACGTCCATCCCGGTGGGGGCCGCAACGGGCGCCGGCTCGGCGATTGCGGCTGGGAATCTTCTGCTCGTGATCCAGATGCAGAATGCGAGCATCAACGACTCCAATAATGTGGATTACGGGAATGGCGGCACCGGCCAGGGGTTCACTGCGTTGAACAGCGCGGGCGATTATGAGTTTGTGACCGCGCAAAGTGCGGTGGGCACCGCGGGTGGTTCGGTGACTATCTCGGGTGCGGGAGCGGGTGGCGGCTTGGTGTTTTCGTATCACTCGGCAGCGGCGTCCGCCACCGCGGGCCAATCGACTTATCAAGTGATTGTGGTGCCGCAATACACGACTGCGTCATTCAGTGCGACGTCGCCGCCCACCGCGCTGGCCTGGAATGGCTCGACCGGCGGCGTGCTGTCGCTGGATACGTCGAACACCCTGACGTTGAATGGCGCTACGGTCGCGGTGGATGGATTGGGCTTCCGTGGTGGGGCGGGACTACAACTGGAAGGAGGTGTTGGCGGCAGCAATACAGACTACCTTCACGCCGCGCCGGCGGCTTACACGGGAGCGGTTGAAAACGGCGTCGACGCAGTGAAAGGAGAAGGAATCGCGGGCACTCCGCTCTGGGTGGAATCCGCGAACAGTTATTTGAAGACCAGCAGCGACTACCCCAGCGGGACGGCCGGAACCGATGGCAGTAGCGCTCGCGGCGCGCCTGGCAACGCGGGCGGGGGCGGGACCGATGCTGACCCTGCAGCCAACGATGAGAACTCGGGCGGTGGGGGCGGCGGCAATGGAGGAGCGGGAGGCTTTGGCGGCGATTCGTGGAACTCGAATCTTAGCGTCGGGGGCGAAGGCGGCACGGCTTTTCCAGCCACCATCAATCGCGTGGCGATGGGCGGTGGGGGCGGGGCGGGAACGCGTAACAATTCCGATGGCGACAATCGGGCCAGCAGCGGCGCGTCGGGCGGCGGCATTATTATCGTCCGGACTTATGCGCTGAGTGGAAGCGGAACCTTTACCGCGAATGGGATCTCGGCCTACAACGGTACGTCCAATGATGCGGGCGGCGGCGGCGGAGCGGGCGGGACGATCGTGGTTCTATCCGCAAATGGCGGGGAAAGTGGACTCACGCTGCAAGCGAACGGCGGGACTGGTGGTGACGCGTGGGCTTCGCAGGCATACAGCCTGGGCAACCGTCACGGCCCTGGCGGAGGGGGTGGCGGCGGAGTCATACTGGTGTCGGGCGCTCCAGCCAGCCTTAGCGTTGCCGGTGGGGCCAACGGCCTTACGTTGAATCCTGGAGTGGCTTATGGTTCAACCTCGGGGGCCAGCGGCACGAGCGTGACGAATGCGTCGATTTCACAAACTTCCGGTACTCTGTCGGGCGCGCAATGTACTCCGGATGTAACTCTTGCTAAGAGTCACGTCGGAACTTTTGTTCGAGGCTCGACGGCGACTTATACGATTCCAGTATCGAACGTAAGTCAATATGGTCCGACTAACGGCATCGTGACTATGAACGATACGTTGCCGCTGGGGTTGACTCCGACCAGTGCAAGCGGCACCGGTTGGTCGTGTTCGATCGCATCGCAGACTGTAAGTTGTACCGATGCTACTGTCCTGGCTGCGACGAGCAGTTATCCCTCGATCACCATCAATGCCAACATTTTGCAAACCGCCCCTTCGGTAGAAACTAACACCGCGACGGTGGGTGGCGGCGGCGAGGTAAATCTAGCGAATGACAGCGCCACCGACGTCGCCAATGTCACCTCCAGTGCAGACCTAAGCGTGACTAACACGGCTTCGCCTGATCCTGTGGCCGCGGGGAGTAACGTTACTTACGCGCAGGTGGTCACCAACAACGGTCCCAGCGCCGCCGACAATGCGACACTGTCCGAAGCGATTCCGGCGAATACCACATTCGTTTCATTGATGGCGCCCGCCAGTTGGAGTTGTAACACTCCAGCCGTTGGGGGCACGGGAAATGTTGTTTGCACGGACTTGAGTCTCAATGGAGGTACGGCCGCGACTTTTTCCCTTGTAGCCAAAGTTACGGCCGGAACAGCGAACGGCACCGTGATCACGAACGTGGCATCGGTCAGCTCTTCGGCCAGCGATCCGAATACGAGCAATAACACGGCTGTTGCGTCCACGATCGTTGGAAGCGGCACTGGAGCCGAGCTACTCGTGACTAATGCAGCCACACCAGATCCGGTGGTTGCGGGCAATAACATCACTTACACACAAGTTGTCAGTAATGTTGGGTCAGCGGCTGCCACTGCTGCGACTTTCTCGGAGGCCACGCCGGCTAACACCACATTCGTTTCAGTCTCTGCGCCCTCTGGTTGGACCTGCACGTCACCGCCGGTTAGCTGCACCAACCCCAGCGTGGCGGCAGGCGCGACGGGTACGTTTACCGTAATCGACAAAGTTAATGGCGGAACCGCCGCGGGTACGGTGATCAGTGATACTGCGACCGCTGCCTCCGGCACCCAGAGCAACTCCGCGACTGCAACGGACATCGTGGCCGCATCGGCGTCGCAGGCCGAGCTTGCCTTGACTACTTCGTCCACGCCGTCTTACGTTTTTGCGGGGAACGACATTACCTACATTCAGACGATAACGAACAATGGCCCGGCGACCGCGACCGGGATAAGTTTTCTTGAAGCTGTGCCCGCCAACACTACCTTTTCCTCGATTTCTCCCCCAGCGGGCTGGACCTGTACGACACCGGCGGTGGGTGCAACTGGAAACATAACCTGCACGGATGCGAGCCTCACCTCCGGCGATTCGATTAACATTTTGGTGGCGGTCAACGTTGCTTCATCGATCACAGCGACGCCGATTACGGCCAATTCCTCCGTTTCTGCGACAACATCTGACCCTTACTTGTCGAACAACAGTACAGCAGTTACAACTCCAGTTAGCACGATTTGCGATCTCGCCGTCACTAATAGCGGTACACCCAGCCCGGTCACTGCCGGCAGTAATATCACTTACACTCAGATCGTCACCAATGCTGGGCCAAGCAATTGCGGTACGGCGACGTTTACGGAAGCCATTCCTGCCAACACGACGTTTATCTCGCTTCCCACTCCTGCGGGCTGGACTTGCACGACTAGCGGCTCTATTGGCTGCACTAATCCCAGTGTAGCTCCGGGAACCACGAGCACGTTCACAGTGACGGTTCAAGTAGGCGCCGCCACGGCGCAGAACACAGCCATCACGGATACGGCCACCGTGGGCACGGCCACTCACGACAGCAACAGCAGCAATAATTCTGCGACTGTAATTATAGGAGTGGCGGGAGCGACTCAGGCAGATCTGAGCGTGACCAACTCGGCCAGTCCGAATCCGGTTTCGGCGGGAAGCAACGTTACTTACACCCAGACTGTCACTAACAATGGGCCGGCGACGGCAGGGGGGACGGTGGTCGCTCTCTTCGATCAAGTTCCATCCAACACAACTTATGTATCACAGACGGGACCTGCGGGTTGGACGTGTGGAACGTTCAGCGGAGGCTTTTACACTTGCAGCATCGCGAGTCTCGCGGCCCACGCCAGCGCAACCTTTACCTTCGTGGTCAACGTAAGCCCGACAGTAAGTTCAGGTACTACTATTTCTGACACGGATTCTGTGAGTGCGGCTCCCACCACCGACCCAAATTCTAACAATAACAACGCATCGGCCAGCGTCATCGTCGCCAGTTCAGCAGATTTATCTGTCACCAACAGTGCGAGCCCCGTGCCGGTTCAAGCCGGTAATAACATTACTTACACACAAGTAGTGACCAATGCTGGCCCCAGCACCGCAACCAATGCCAGCTTCACGGAGACCGTGCCGACGAATACAACATTCGTATCTTTGACTCCGATCCCCTCGGGATGGGCCTGCGTTTTGGGCTCGACGATTACTTGCACAAATCCCAGCTTCGCAAGCGGAAGCGTAACGTTTCCTGTGGTTGTATCGGTCAATGCGGGAACCGCGGCCGGAACCGCGATCGCCGACACCGCGTCGATAACCTCTTCAACCGCCGACCCCAATTCCGCCAACAACAGCGCGACGGCGAACGACGTGGTTGCCACGTCTACGCAATCTGACTTAGTGACCACAAATGTTGCTACTCCGCTTTCGGTCGCCGCTGGTAGCAACATCACTTATGCGCAAAGCGTAACCAATCTCGGGCCTGCCCAAGCCACGGGCGCAACCTTCACACAGAGCACTCCGCCGAACACCAACTTCCAATCCATCACGCCTCCGGCCGGGTGGACCTGCACTAAGCCGGCAGTTGGCGGCACCGGAACCATTACCTGCACGGACGCTAGCGCTCTCGCCTTGAATGCCCCGGCTAACTTTAGCTTGGTCCTGCAGGTGAATGCTAATACTGCTTCCGGAACGACAATTAACGAGACGGCAACAGGCACGGCAACCAACGTCGTTCCAAATCTCACCAATAACACTGCGAGCGCCGCCGTCACTGTGTCGGGTTCCGGAAGCACAAGTCTTGCCATCACGAAGTCTGCGACTCCCAATCCTACGGTCCCCAGCGGCGACCCACTGCTTTATACGCTGGGTGTAACTAACAACGGACCTAACACAGCGAACAACGTTACCGTCACCGATCCGCTGCCGGCGGATGTCAGCTACTATCAAGTTGTTACTACTCTAGGTACATGTTCGGAGGCGGGAGGGACTGTAACTTGTTTGCTGGGCACGCTCGCAAGCGGCAGCAGCGCGACCATCTATATCCTGACGCTTGCGGGAGCACCGGGTATCGCTACCAATACGGCTACTGTAAGTGCCACGGGTCAGACCAGCGCCTCCGCTAGTCAGACTGAGACCATTACTGCGGCGACCAGTGTTAAATTGAAGTGGTTCACGGCCCTTCGAGGGACGGATAAGACCGGGACAAGCCGCGTGATATTGCTGTGGAAGACGGGTGAGGAAGCGCACAATATTGGATTCAATGTTTACCGCGAGCAGGGTGGTGAGCGGGTTCAACTAAATTCCTCTCTTATTGCCGGTTCTGCTTTACTGATGAGGGGCGCGCTACCAAAGCATTCCGGCAAGACGTATGCTTGGATCGATTCATCCCCGGATGCCGGCTCTTCCTCCTATTGGTTGGAAGATGTTGATATTAACGGCACCCGAACTCTGCATGGACCTGTACTGGCAACGGATTCAGACGGGCCCGAACTGGCTAGCGGCGAGCCATCTCAGGCTTCCACCTTGAACCAATTGAACCGTTCACAAACAACTCCAGCTTCGAGTGAGTTGAGCCACCGTGTCGAGCGTGTGCCAACGACTAATCAAAACGGTCTGCCACAACGCTTGAAGCAGTTTGAACTTGCAGCGCATGCCGCGGTAAAAATGTCGGTGCAGCATGAGGGCTGGTATTGCGCGACTCAGCTGCAACTGGTGCAAGCCGGGCTTGATGCAAGTGTAGATCCGGCACTTCTGCATCTTTACGCCGAGGCCGTTGAACAACCGATGCAAGTATCTGGAGCAACCGCCGGGCGAGGAGGATTCGGTCCCCAGGCTAGTATTTGCTTCTATGGCACCGGCATTGACACCCAATATTCTGGCACGCGAGTCTACTGGCTGGTGGCAGGTGAATCGCAGGGCGAACGTATGCAGCAACTACCTGCATCTATAGGTTCGAACCAACCGCCCGCGAGCTTCCCCTTCTCGGTAGAACTTACCCCTCACACTACATATTTCTCGGCGCTCACCACGGCACACGGCAATAACTTCTTCGGACCTCTGGTATCTTCCACGCCATTGATTGAAACCTTACTTGTACCTCATCTCGACAGCGTCTCGACTGAATCCGCGCAGCTGGAGGTCATTCTTCAGGGAATCATACTCGCTGCGCCACACGACGTGGCTGTTGCATTGAACGGAACTACGTTAGGTGATCTGAGTTTCATCGGCCAAGATAAGGGTCGATTTACGGTCAGCGTGCCCCCCGGCATATTACAGAACGGCACTAACGATGTGACCCTAACCTCTCAAGACGGAGAGTATGATTACAGTCTGGTGCAATCGATCAGGATCAATTATCCGCACCTTTACATGGCGGATTCCGACCAATTAGTGCTGACTGGCCACGCCGGAGAAGAGCTGAACATTGCGGGCTTTAGTCAGTCTGCAATTTCGGTTCTTGATATAACCGATCCGGCGAATCCCATACAACTCACTCCTCAAGTCTCAACCGAGGCAGGCTATGGGACGACTCGCTATGCAGCACAAGCCCAGGTGCCATGGTCTGCGGCGGGTGCAGGGGGAGCGCGGCATACACTCCTTGCATTCGCCAACGACAGGATCGCATCGCCTGCGGAAATTCGCCGAAATCATCCTTCGCAGTGGCACAGCGCTCAGCCTGGGAGTGAAGTAGTGATGGTCTCGGCCGACGCATTTGCGGCTGCATTGAGCCCGATCGTACGGGCGCACCAGGCCGAAGGTAAGTCCTCTGCGGTCGTGCTAGTCGACGACCTGTACGACGAGTTTACTTTCGGGCAGCACAATCCTTACGCCATCCGTGACTTTCTGCAGACTGCGGTGAAGGTATGGCGGACGGCGCCGAAATATCTCTTGCTCAACGGCCGCGCTTCGCTTGATCCCCGAAACTACCTGGGCTTCGGGGACTTAGACTTTGTGCCTACAAAAATTATTCCGTCTACGCAATTAATGACGGCCTCCGATGACTGGTTCTCCGATTTTAACGATAGTGGCATGCCGACTATTGCCACCGGACGGTTCCCAGTTAGTACCGCGGCTGAAGCTGCGCTTGTAACTGGCAAGGTGGCAACTTATGAGGGTCAATCGACCGACGGTCCCTGGACTTCAGAAGCTCTTATGGTGGCCGATGTGAACGACACCGAGAACTTTACAAAAGACAGTCAGATCGTCCAGGCGCAGTTGCCTTCAGGCTTGCAGGTGACGGATGTATTTGCTACCACGATGGGCGTTTCCGGAGCTCGCCAAGCCATCTTTGACGACATTAATTCTGGCCAATTGTTCGTTAACTACACGGGACACGGTTCGGAAGAGGAATGGTCCGGTAACGACCTATTCGATAATGACTCGGCAAACGCGCTGACGAATGGGTCAGCGTTGCCGGTATTTTTTATCATGGACTGCCTTAATGGATTTTTCCAGGATGTTTATGAAGAGCCGCTGGGCGTGACTCTGATGCTCGCACCCAATGGGGGCGCGGTCGCGGTGTTAGCTTCGAGTGGTTTGAATCAAGCCGCACCGCAAATCATTCTCGACAAGTACGCAGTGCAGGCGGCCCTAGGGGCTCCGCACATGGCATTGGGCTACGCTATTCTTAAGGCGAAATCAGGCATCACGGATAACGCTGTCCGACAAACCTATATCTTGTTTGGAGATCCCGCGATGCAGATTAAACTGCCTGGAGCAAGTACGTCGCCTTAATTAGGCCTGGACCCTATCCGCCATTACTGCAGCTCGCCTAAGTGGTTCCGCGATGGCCGCCATTACTCTTTCAAAGCCGGCAAAGTCAAGAGACTGCGGACCATCCGATAGCGCACGCTCCGGACACGGATGCACTTCGATGATTAGTCCGTCCGCTCCCACCGCGACTGCTGCGCGGGAGACCGCGGCGATTAAACTTTGCTTGCCGGTTCCGTGGGAAGGATCGGCGATGACTGGTAGATGCGAAAGGTCGCGGGCTAATGCCACGGCGGCCAAATCGAAAGTATTGCGCATTTCTGTTTCGAACGTCTTGATGCCACGCTCGCAGAGTACGACCTGACCATTGCCGCCGGACAGCAAATATTCCGCAGCGAGAAGCCATTCCTTCACGGTCGCCGAGGGACCGCGTTTTAGTAACACCGGTTTATTAATCGTCGCGAGGCGGCGTAACAGGGCGAAGTTCTGCATATTGCGCGCGCCGACCTGCAGCATATCTACGTGTTCGCAGATGATGTCAACATCTTCTGTGCTCATAACCTCTGTTACCACGGGAAGCCCAGTCTGCTCACGAGCTTCCCGCAAAATCTTGAGCGCTTCCAATCCGAGACCTTGAAAGTCATAGGGGGAAGTGCGCGGCTTGTAGGCTCCACCGCGCAACATTGTGGCTCCGGCACGCTTGACGGCATGGGCTGTACTAAGTAACTGCTCGCGAGATTCCACCGAACATGGTCCAGCGATAATCACTACTCCGGGGCCGCCGATACAGACCCCTTCGACGTTTATGATCGAACGCTCGGGCTTGACCTGCCGGCTTACCAACTTGAAGGGCTGTGCAATGGGGACGACCGTGTCGACGCCGGGTGCTACCTGAAGCGCTTCAATTTCGTGGCGTCGTCCGTTGCCGACCGCGGCAACGATGGTGCGTTCCACCCCGCGAGTGACGTGAGGCTGGTAGCCGGCTTCGCGAATGCGCTCGATGATGTGTGCAATCTCGATCTCCGTAGCTTTTTCTGCCATGTTCACGATCATTTTTCCATTCCTCCCGAATCAAAAATAAAAGCCGCGAATATTAATTCGCGGCTTCTGGCTCAACCTGCTTCGATCTAGCCGGTCATGGCTGACTCGATCTCCCCGCCAGTGCCGCAGCCGCTACTCCACTAAACTGGTAGTAGCGAAACTGCCCGAGAAACCAAGTAAATCGTGCCATAAGTAAAATCGTCCAGCCATTCAGCGAATGGCGATATCTTGTGCCAAATTCTCCACCCATCGTTTGCCTAGGAATCGGACATATTTGAGGCAAGAATGGTGGACCTATGATGCCGCAGTGGATTGCGCTTGTCAATTAGATCTCAGGATTGTCGGGAAGTTAACAATTCCACAGGGATGATTTTTAGAGGAGGTCGTGCAAAACGGAAACCGGTGCGGACGGAGGAGCCACAGAACGAGAGTGCCGTATGAGTTGCTGCGCGGAATCCTGGGCATTTTGCAAAATGCTGTTGGGGAATAATCCAAGATACAGAGTTGCGGCGAGGCAAGTGGCGAGGGCGAGACCCAAGGGGAAGGGAACTTTAGTTGTCGGGAGGTTCTTTCGCGACTCCCGCATGTACATCATTACGATGATTCGCAGGTAGTAGTACGCGCCTACGCCGCTGTTTAGTACGCCGATGACGGTGAGCCAAATCAGATTTGCTTTCAGCGCCGCGCCGAAGACATAGAACTTGGCGAAAAATCCGCCCGTCATCGGGATGCCGATCAGCGACAAGAGAAAAACTGTGAGAGTCGCGGCCAGCAGGGGAGAACTTCGTCCCAGGCCTTCGTAGTCTTCGAGCGTGACGTAGCGTTCGCCGGCGTTGGCGAAATGGCTTACCACAGCAAAGGCGCCCAGGTTCATCGCGGCGTAGGCCGCGGTGTAGAACATGGCTGCTGAGGCTCCCAGTGCGGGTGCGGCGGCGAATGCCATCAGGAGGTAGCCGGCGTGGGCGATCGAAGAATAGGCCAGCAGCCGCTTTATATTGTTTTGCACCAGAGCGCCGACATTGCCCAAAGTCATGGAGAGCGCGGCCGCACACCATACGAGCCAGAAACTTCCAGGCACATCGATCACAAAAACGATGCGCAGCAAAACGGCGAACGCGGCGGCTTTCGGCGCGGTCGACATGAAACCGACGATCGGGGCTGGGGCCCCTTCGTAAACATCGGGCGTCCAGATATGGAAGGGTGCGGCCGCGACTTTGAATCCCAAGCCCACGAACATGAGCGCTACGGCGACGAAGGCCAGCAGAGGGACGGGAGCAGCCGTGAGGGCACGACTGATTTGTTCGATGTTGGTCGAGCCTGTGGCCCCGAACATCATCGCTACTCCATAGAGAAAAAAGGCGGTGGCAAAGGAGCCCAGCAGAAAATATTTCAACGACGCTTCCGCGCTGGCAGCCTCATGCCGCCTGAATCCGGTCAGCACATAGGAAGAGATGGAAGAGATCTCGAGCGCGATGAAAATTAGAACCAACTCGACCGCCGAGGTCATCAGCGCCATGCCGACCGTGCCGAGAAGTATCAGGGAGTAATATTCTCCGGCCCGGATGCGCTGCACGGCCATGTACTCGTAAGAACTGAGAATGACAATAGCGGCGATCGCGATGATCAGAACATGAAAGAAAACACTGAAGCCGTCGACTTGCACCATGTTCCAGAACGCCGCGCCCGGAGATTGTGCCATGAACCAGGTTGCGCCGAGGGCGGCAAGCGCGCCCAGCAGGGCAATCAGACCGAGAATGTTTTGTCCAGCGCGCTCGTCCAGAAGCGGTTCCAGCATCATGACGATCATGCCAAAAATCGACAGAACTATTTCCGGAAGCACCCGGACATAGTCCGCGCCCTGAGGGAGGGCCTGCGAATAAGCGGGCAGAAAGCGAGTGATATGTTTCGCGGCCACTGACGCGGGGATCAGGAGTTCTGAAATCATCGTTGGCAAAGTGGTGATGTGCGGAATCGCGGTTTGCAGGATCATCGGCCGGCCATCCTGCTCGCCAGTCGCGCTACGGGCGTGAGAGCCGCTTGCACTGCTGGATCGATTGCTCCGAGCCAAAGAATGGGAGCGACTCCCATCACCAGCGCAGCTACCGCGCAGGGCCACACCGCGAGCTTTTCAAATCCGGAGAGATCCTGCAAAGAGTTATTGACCGCGTGAGTCACTTTGCCGTAGAAGACGCGCTGGTACATCCACAGAAGATAAACCGCGCTCCAGATCACGCCGGTGGCGCCGAGTATGCCGTAGATTGGCTTTGCCTGGAATGCTCCGCTCAAGACCAGGAACTCACCAATGAAGCCGTTGAGCAGCGGTAAGCCGGCGGATGCGAAGACAATTGCCAGATAGGATGCAGCGTAAAGCGGCATGGGCGAGGCCAGACCGCCGAATTCAGAGATCTCGTAGGTATGGCGGCGTTCGTGCAGAATCCCGGAGAGCATGAATAAGCCGCCCGTGGAAACTCCGTGCGCCAGCATCACGAACATCGCGCCGACTAATCCGGCCTGCGTGAAGCTGAAGATGCCGAGTACTACGAATCCAAGATGACTGACGGACGAATAGGCGATCAGCTTCTTCATGTTGGGCTGGACCATGGCGACCAGCGCGCCATAGATGATCCCGATTAATGCCAGATACATGATCCATGGGGCGTTGTGCCGCGATTGGTCGGGGAATAATCCAAGATTGAATCGCAAGAGGCCATAAGTGCCCATCTTCAGCAGCACTCCGGCCAGCAACACTGATCCCGCGGTCGGCGCTTCTACGTGCGCATCGGGCAGCCAGGTGTGGAATGGAAACAGAGGAACCTTCACGGCGAAGGCTAGAAAGAATCCC
>Ga0181522_10001820_pt1 | contig 12564 bp, 9 predicted proteins | sample PEATcosm2014_Bin_27_FD_121103 | JGI IMG/M metagenome (GOLD analysis project Ga0181522, IMG submission 121103) | Peatland microbial communities from MTU Mesocosm Facility, Houghton, MI, USA - PEATcosm2014_Bin05_10_metaG | ecosystem: Environmental > Terrestrial > Soil > Wetlands > Peat | place...
CGGGACGTGCGACTGAAGAAAAATAACCGACTTCTCCGGATCAAGCCCCGCCGCCAGAAAGTCATACGCGACTTCCAGCGAGTTTTCTTTCACTTGCGACGTGTCCGCGTAATCGGTGGTCAATGCGTGCCAATCAACCACGCAGAAGAAGCACTCGTATTGATCCTGCATGCCGACCCAATTCTGCAGCGCGCCTACGTAGTTACCCAGGTGCAGCTTTCCAGTCGGACGCATGCCGCTGAGCACGCGCTTGCGAGTTTTTGGCGAAGCGGTCATCTTTCAGGGAGCCCAGCATTCGCGGACACAGCTTGCAATCCAAAGCTGCCAGTGCGGTTCAGATGTCGATGTGTCATGCAGGGCTGAACTCGATACTACCATGCGAAACCAGCATTTAGCGCGGGAAACAGCGGGCCGGAAGGACCTCTATTTTCTCTCCAGGGCCTTCTGCAACTCCTGCGGAGCGATCGACTTCACCTTGATCGGTTTGGCAGGAATGCCACCCACAATGTGGAACGGTGAGACATCTTTCGAAGCAACGCCCATCGACCCCACAATGGCTTGCTCGCCCACCCTGACCCCGCTGAGCACGGTCGCGTGATACGTCACCCGCGCTTTGGGCCCGATCTCAGTCTTCTGATTCTCGACAACCATGCCGTCGTTCAGATCGTGCGCGTGCGAGTACACATTGGCGTAGTCCGAGATCGACGATCCCTCGTGAATGATGATCTCGCCCCGGTCGTCGAGCAGGACGTATTTGTGAATCGTGCAGTTATCTTCCACGGTCAAGTTGTACCCGTAAGAAAACTCCACGCCGTGAAAGATCTTCACGTTTTTTCCACAGTGTTTGAATATATGTCGCGCCAGCAACGCCCGCACGCGATATCCCAGCCAGTGATTTAACCCGGCCGGAGATCGATCGAACATCATCCAGAACCAGATCAGTGGTTTTCGCTCGGCATATTTCACCGCATTCACGTCCCCGTAATACTCCGGCTCGAGCGTCGTGTTCCGTGGATCGAATGAATGCATCAGCACCTGCTCGGCATGTCCTCCGCCAGGAGCCGTATAAGGCCGCCCAAGGTAAAGCTGATGTAACTCTTCGCGCACCACGTTGCTGCGATGTTCCGGATCCCGGTTCATGAATTCCCGGTCCAGTTTCTCGATCCACTCCAGGAACGATTTTTCCGCCGCCTGCGTCGGATTCAGCGCGCGATATTCATACCGAGGCATGCATACCTCTTCTAATGAATGCAGTTGTGTAAAACGAAACTTCAACCATAGCACAATGCAAATGCTTTATAATTCGCGCCGCTCCTCTCAGCAACCCCATCGGACTCCGTGAGCACTCTCGCCCGCAAACTCCGTGCTACTGACTATTTCACCCTCGGATGGGGCACGATGGTCGGCGTCGGCTGGCTCGTCGTCATGGACGACTGGCTCCTGCGCGGCGGGGCGCTCGGTGCATTGCTCGGCTTCGCGATCGGCGGAGCCCTTCTTCTTCCCGTCGGATGGGTCTACGGCAAACTTGTGATCGCCATGCCCGACGCCGCTGGAGAGATCGCCTACACCTCAGCAGTATTTCCTCGCTCCATCAGTTACGCCACGGGATGGATGATGACGCTGGCGTATTTCATTGTGTGCCCGTGGGAGGCCGTAGCTGTCGGCCGAATCGCCGCCTACATCATCCCGGGGCTCGATTCGATCGAACTCTATCGCGTGGCCGGACGGCCCGTATATCTCGCGCATCTCGTCGTTGGCTTGGGTCTGACGGCGCTTCTCACCATCCTCAACTACCGCGGCGTCCGGCTGAGCGCAACTTTTCAGAATTGGACTAGCTTCGGCACACTCGCCCTCTTTGTGATCTTTGTCGTACTCGGTGTCAGCCGCGGGTCTTCTGCGAATTTCCCGCCGTTGTTCACCCACGCGCCTCTCATCTCAATTCTGCTGGTGATTCAGATCGTCCCGTATTTCATGACCGGATTCGAATCTGTGGGTAAAGCTTCTGAAGAGGCCAGTCCCGACTTCCGTGCCCGTGGCTTCTTTCGCGCGATCTGGATGGCAATCTTCATCGGAATTCTCTTTTACTCCAGCATCGTCGCGGCAGTTGCGTTCGTGGCGCCGTGGCATCGGCTAATCGGCGAGAAGTTCATGACGGCTGTCGCGTTTCAGCAGGCGGTTGGCTCGCGTTGGATCGTGAACATCATCCTTGCGGCAGCCTTACTCTCGCTCTTCAAGTGTTTCAACGGAAACTTCGTCGCCGCTAGCAGGCTCTTGTTTGCCCTTGGCCGTCGAGCCATGGTCGCACCGCGCGCCGGAACCATTCATCCGAAATTCCAGACTCCTTCGGTTGCAGTGCTTTGGGTCGGCATTACGACGGGTGTGTGCATGCTGTTGGGCGATGCGATCCTGGTCCCGATCACAGAAGTTGGTTCAGTCGCCTGTGCTATCGGATGGGCGTCCGCTTGCGCCGCGTGCTTGGTACTAGCGCGCTCTCGTCCGGAAATCATCAAACTTACGGCCGCAGAACAAGCACTGGCAGCCTTCGGTTTGATCGTGGCGATTGCGATGGCGCTGATGAAAGTGATTCCATTAATCCCTGGCCATTTCACGATTTACGAATGGTTGGCGTTGGGAATCTGGATCGTGCTAGGTGTGGCGATGGCACGAAGAAAATAGCGCAAGCGCCTCACGAGCGGGCCAGAGCTCGGAACCTCGAAGATTAGGAAAATCTGGAGGACCATGCCGAACAATTCACGCTTCGTACTGCTGATGATCCTCTGCCTGGTGACGGCAATGTTTCTACCCGCGCAGATTCCGCCGACGTTCGACCTCGTCATCATCAACGGCCATATTATCGACGGCACAGGCTCGCCCTGGTACTCAGGAGACGTCGGCATTCGAGACGGCAGAATCGCTGCTATCGGCAATCTTTCCGCAGCTCCGCGTAAACGCACGATCGATGCCGGCGGAAAAGTGGTGGCGCCTGGTTTCATCGACATGCTGGGTCAATCCGAGATGACAATCCTGGTCGATCCTCATTTGCCCTCGAAGATCTATCAAGGCATCACCTCGGAGATCACCGGCGAAGGCAGTTCGATTGCGCCACTGAACGAGGCCATTATCCAATCCGACCGCGGTGGCTACGACCATTACAAGATCAATCCCGACTGGCGCACCTTCCGCCAGTATTTCGCGCGGCTCGAAAAACAGGGCATGGGCATCAATCTCGCCAGCTATGTGGGCGCAACCCAGGTTCGCCGTATGGTTCTTGGGGACAATGACGTTCAACCGACTCCGACGCAACTCGATCAGATGAAGACCCTGGTCCGCGATGCGATGAAAGACGGAGCCGTCGGCGTCTCCACCTCGCTCGAGTACGCTCCCGCTCCCTATGCGAAAACGGACGAACTTATCGCGTTGGCGTCCGAAGCGGGCCGGTATGGCGGTATCTATGCGACCCACATGCGTAATGAAAGCGACTCGGTGCTGGAAGCGATTGACGAAGCTCTGCGCATCGGTCGAGAGGGGCATCTTCCGGTTGAGATCTGGCACATCAAAGTCGCTGGCAAGAACAATTGGGGGCGCATGCCCGAAGTTGTCGCGAAAATCAATGCTGCTCGCGCGGCTGGTGCAGACGTCTCTGCGGACACCTATGCCTACACCGCTTGGTACAACGATTTCTCCGCGTTCATTCCGCCATGGGCGCACGATGGCGGGACTTCGAAGCTGGTTGAGCGCCTCAAAGATCCGGTGACGCGCGCTCGTATTCGCAAAGACATGACTACGCCTTCGCGCGACTGGGATAACGAATGGCAGGAGATCCCCGGCCCGGAAGCGATCATGATTGGCGCGGTCGAGAATCCGGCATTGCTCTCCATGCAGGGAAAGCGTCTTTCGGAAATTGCGAAGATTTGGAATAAGGATCCCATCGACGCGCTCTGCGATTTGCTGATCCAGGATCCCTCGATCGGAGTCGCGGTCTTCGGCATGTCACAACCCGATGTCACTCTTGCCCTGCAACAGCCGTGGGTCTCGATCGACAACGATTCCGAGGGTACCTCGCCTGAGGGCATTCTCGGTCAGGCGCACCCACACCCGCGAGCCTACGGAACTTTTCCGCGCATTCTTAGCAAGTATCTCCGCGAGGAAAAAGCGCTCACGCTCGAAGATGCCATCCGCAAATTTTCCGCTCTGCCCGCGCAGCGCCTGCGCTTAACGGATCGTGGTGTTCTCAAAAAAGGCATGTGGGCCGACGTTGTGGTCTTCGATCCTGCAACGGAGCACGACCGCGCCACCTTCGACAATCCCAATCAGCTTTCTGAAGGAATGGAATACGTGCTGGTGAATGGCATTCCTGTGATCGATCAGGGAAAAATGACGAAGGCTCTTCCAGGAAGAGTGCTGCGCGGCCCAGCTTACGTACCGTAAGTTATTTTGGCGGTAGTGGCTTCAGCCGCGCTTGTTCTGAACGCGTCAAAGGCGCCACCTGTGGCTCGGCGAGCGTTCCGGTAATCAGGTACCCGGCAGCCGTGGCATTGCCGGCAACTCGAGTAAGCTTGAGATCGAGCTCGCGCTTTAGCGAGGCAGTCCCGCTTAAATCGTATGTCCCGTCCGTGGAATCCAGCTTCGCATCTTTGATCTCGATTTTTCCAGCATGCAGGTCCGCTCGCCCAACCAGCGAGACAACATGGAGCGGTCCGGTATCTTCTCCGAGTAATACGTGTGGAAATGTCCCGTCCTGCATGTCGACGTTCAGAGTCCCGTCAGCCGACGTCCAGAAATCCGCGGGACAATTGCCGCTCACTTGGTAGCCCGCGTTCGCTGTACCCGCAATCCATCCGTCGTCCATCGCTTTCGCAAATCCAGCCAGTGAAACTCCGGAGAATTTGCCGCGGCCCTTGCATATCGCAGGCTTGACGCTGAAGTCGGCGATCCATTCGCCACGGTGCTTGCCACCAACGAAATCCGCATCTACTTCGGATAGCTCCAGCTTACCGCCATTCATGCCGACATTAGCGGATACGTGTTTTGCCGCGACGCCGTGGATCAAAAGCTGGTCTGCCGTGATGTGGCCGGATGCACTTAAACTCGCCAGCACAGACGGCCCGGATGGCGTGTTCGGCTCTAGCACTCGGTACCATGGCCGCTTTCTCGGGCCGGGACTGGCCCACTCGCTGAGTTCGCTGAGCGTGATCTGATTGGCATTCAGTAAAAACTTGATGGGACAAGCTGGAATGCAGCCCCGCGGCATGTCCAACGATCCAGACCAGTTCGTACCCGCAGCCTTGGCATTCAGTTTCGTGACACGAACTCGATCTGGCGAAAGGGCGATCTCCGCGGAAACTATCTCCACCGGCCCGCCGACGCCTCGAGCCGCGATCTTCACGTTCCGCAACCTTGCGGTTCCGATTGCCTGGGGTCCAGCAAAGCCCGAGGCAGATCCGCCACCTGAAACTGTCCAAGCTCCACCAATGTGCAGGTCCACTTGCGCGGTACCTTCCGCCGGCGCAGCAGGCGAAGGAACTCCGATGATGCGAGCCAGACGCAAAGTCTTCGGAATGTCGGTCTCTCCTGCGATCGTGAGATCGTAACCGCTGCGGCTGATCCGTCCGCGGACGGTCGCGTTCCCCGCATGCCCGGTACCAATTGCAAAAGGCCCGAATTCAAGATGCGGCTTGCTCGAAGCCAGCAGGCCAGGAATGTTTCTGCCAGCCTGCATCCCTGCTGCTTGACTTCCGGCGGCTATGGAAAAGGGTAGTGTCTCGGGGCCGATCTCCGCTTTGTTGGCAGCCGATGAGAGTTGAAAATCGGCGATCTCACCTCGTCCATCAAATCGAGGAGGCTGCCCGGTTCCTGGGTCCGATTGCAAAGAAAAATCTCCGCGCACGGTTCCTTCTGCTTCCAGATCGTCAGGCAGATTCTTCTTCGCTCTTTCGAAAAGCAGCGCGGCCGCGCCCGCCGCGACGTTCTCCGCTCGCACTAGCACCGCGTAGCGATGGCTGCCCGGAAGGCCAGCGTCTCCAGTCAATGTGATTAAGCCCTGCCCGACCGGGGCGCTGCACAAGACCTCGTGAAATTCCTGCGTGACCGAACTGTACTCACCATCGCAAGTCGCCGCTAAACGCAGAGCGCTGCCATTGGTGATGTCATAGCGTCGAAAATCGTCGATCGATCCAGTGCTACTGATACGCAACTTCGAGGGAGTTCCCTTGAGCGTCACGTCAATTTGAATCTCTCCGCGCCATCCCTTGTCATTCCCAGTGAAGAATTTCGTAAGCTGGCCGAGCTGCGCGCGCTTCCATTCGACGCTGAACTGCAGAGGAGTCTCCCGAAGGGTATCCGCCCGCTGCCATGTGCCGCTGATTTGCAATTGACCGACATCGTTCAATGCCACATCCGAGCGCATTGGCTGAGCTTTCAGCCGCACACCCCATGAATTCTCCGAATCTTGCCAGAGCGAAAAATCCGCATTGGTCAAAGCGTAGGGCTTCTTCTCATATCCGCTCTTGAAATTAATGCGGGCCGACGATCCCTCGATGTAAGGAAATGCCGGACGAGGCTCGGTCTTCGCTTTTCCTGTCGGCGCCAGAGGTGTGTGTGCTGTGCGCTCCAGCAACGCCTCCAGATTCCATCTGCCTTCTTCGCTATGAACTAGATTCAGGCTGGGCTCTGCGAGCTCAAGTCGAGCGACTTCGAGTCGGCCGCGAACCAGCGAGAGCAGGCGAAGATCCGCCGTGACTTCGCTTGCCCTCAGAATGGGCTCGGCTCCGAATGCCGGATCGTCGTACACCACCAGGTTTTCCAGATCGAATCCCGGCCGCGGCAGCAGTCGTATGTGAACCTCACCCACGTCGACCGGACGGCCTACGCCTGCGCTAATTGAAGTTATAATCCGCGATTTCAGGCGGGAAGCCCCGGGCCGCACCAGAAACAGCGCCAGCAGAATCAATACCGCTGTCGCCGCCACGCGCCGCTTGGAGGAGAAAATCTTCACCGCTTTATTGCTGCATTTCGAGGGGCTTCAGCGGACAACCTTAAAAGTCCGCTTCCAGCGTGTCTCATCGAAGAAGTGCAGAACGACTTTCCCGAGGAACTGAAGTCGGTCGCTCCATGCCGTCTTTCGGTACTGGTCGTCAGGAGTTTCGAACGACCAGTAGATGAACATCGGCCGCCCGATAACATTTTCTTTTGGAATGAATCCCCAGTAACGGCTGTCCAGGCTCACGCCACGGTGATCGCCCATCGCAAAATAGTGATCCGGCGGCACCACGATATCGTCGCCGTGGATATACGAAGGAAGATCAACGCTCCAACTCGGATAGACATTCCCGTCCTCGGTTGGAGGCACTGCCGGAAAGTTATTGCGATATTCTTCCGCGGGATTATCGCGGTCCGTGTCGACATAAGGCTCAGTGAGGGCTTCGCCATTGCGGTACACCACCCCGTTCCGCAGGTGGATCCGATCGCCCGGCAGGCCGATAATTCGTTTCACAACGTAAAGTCCAGGCTCCAGGGGGTGCAGGAACACCACGATGTCGCGGAAGTGCACATCTCGGTAGGGAAGCAGCGGCCCAATCCACTTCGACGGAGGGGCAAACTGGATGCGGTTTACGAAGACGTGGTCGCCGATGAGCAGCGTATTCTCCATCGAACTCGATGGAATTTCAAACGCTTGCACAACAAACGTAATGATGAATAGCCCGGTGACCAACACAGCCGCAAGCGACGAGAGAAACTCGACCGTCGTTTCCTTCGGCTTCTCTTCCACTGAGTTTTTTTCTACGACTTCTTCTTTCTTCGCCACGATTGGGCTTCCGTTCTCCGTAAACGAGCGGCCTTTCACGGCCGCGCCATTCTTGTTGCGCAAAGGGCTTCAGCCTTCTGCGGCTCCAAACTCCTTCAGTGTACCAGTCGTAGCGTCCGGTTCCAGCGTGTGATTTGAATGATGTGCGTCACCGCGTATGCGAGATGATGCAGCCTTCCACCAACCGTATCGGGAGGATTTCGGTCCCAATCTTTCACCGACCAGTAGATCACCAGCGGCGTGCCTATAATATTTTCCCGCGGCACGAATCCCCAATAGCGACTGTCCTGGCTATCGTCCCGGTTATCCCCCATTACAAAATAATGCCCCTCCGGAATGATCAACTGGCCGTCTTCCACCAATTTTCGCATCTCCAGCCACCACTTTCCTTCCAGACCGTAGGCCGGAATATCGGTGCGCGGAAAATTATCGCGGAACAAATTATTTGGCGGCTCGAGGAATCGCACGTAAGGCTCTTCCAGCGGCTTGCCGTCGATGAATACCTTTTTGTTTACCAGACGCAGCTTATCCCCCGGTAGTCCAATTACTCGCTTCACGAAATGCTGCTGCGGATCCACTGGATAATGGAAGACAATGATGTCGCCGCGAGCAATGCGCTGATAAGGCATCACGTGATCGCCCAGACCGCGTCCTCCATAGCAGAGTTTGTTGACCAGCAGATAATCGCCGACCAGCAATGTGTTTTCCATCGACTCTGATGGGATCTGGAACGCCTGCACAATGAAGGTGATGACGAAGATGGCAATCACTACGGTCCCCATCAGTGATTGCAGGGAACTAATCAAGTCACTTCCAAAGCTCGCCGGAGCGCGATGGGCGGGCTCCGAAGGAAGAAGCAGAGCGTCCGGGGCAGGTGTAAGCCCACCCGGCGGAATGGCTGGAGGCGGTGGTGCAACAACGGGCTGGTCGGATGAATCCATCAACTCTACTTGTCTACTGGTTGCGGTGTGCGCGCCGCAGTCTTTTCTTCCGTCGCTTTAGTCCGCGAAGCAAGGAAGGTCAATAACTGTCGTGCGGCATCCTGCTCGGCGGTCTTTTTCGTTGTACCCTGAGCCCGCCCGACGAAGTCCGCACTCTTGCCGCTCTTCGCGTGCAATCGAGCTTCCACTGTGAATGTCTTGCTATGTTCCGGACCCGCCTCCTCCACAAGCACATATGCCGGTTGCGGCAGGCCTAGACTTTGCACTGCTTCCTGCAGCGCTGATTTGAAATCTGTGATCGGTAACGTGCCACCGCCGCGCTCCATGCGTTCGAGTTCGGGAGCAATCACATTTCGCAGAACAAATTCGCGCGCAGCCTCAAGGCCGCCATCCAGATAGATTGCTGCCAGAATCGCCTCCAGAGCATCCACCAACAATGCCGTCTTGCTCCGGCCGCCGCTCTTTTCCTCACCTCGCCCCAGTCGAAGATAGTGTCCCAACTCAAGCTGCTGGGCCACCTGGATCAAATGCCTCTCGCTGACTAGATGCGCGCGGAGCTTGGAAAGTTCGCCTTCGCGAAAGTGGGGAAAGCGCTGAAACAGTTCCTCGCTTGTAACCAGAGCGAGAACGGCGTCCCCTAAGAACTCCAGTTGCTCGTTGTCACTGACTTTGTACTTACTGTCCCCGGCTTGCTGCGCTTCCTGTTCCCGCGCTTGCGAACTATGTGTGACCGCCTGTTCAATGACCGCGCGCCGCCGAAAGTGATAGCCCAGCCCCTCTTCCAGCGCCGTGATTTCGCGTTCCTTCATAGGGTGGGTGGGCGGCCAAAAGGGAGAAACAGAACCATGTGGGGACGTCCGGCTTAGTTTGCTCGGTGAGCGCTGTTCGCCCAGATTTCTATTCACTACCGATCGTTAGTTTTTTTGTCCCGGCGCGCTCCCACTGCTCAGTTTCGTCAGCCGATCCTGTTCTGCGCGCGCCGCCTTGCCCGCAGCCGAATCAGGACGGTCCTTCGTGAGATCGACCGCTTGATTGGCAAACTTCAACGCATCCGGAATCTTGTTCTGCATGTCGAGCGCAACTGCCAGGCGCAACACGGCAACGGAATCGACCTGCTCGGGAAACACGTCAATCGACTTGCGCAGATCCGTCTCTGCTTCCGGCCAACTTTTCGCGTTCGTCGCAAGTGTACCGAGCACCGCATACGCTTCGGACTTCATATAACGCTTGAACTGATCGATCCTTTCCGGAGGATACCCCGCCGTAGGGACGTCCGTGTCTACCGTCACCAGCGCGCGCTCGGCGTCCTTTTTCGCTTCCGCAAGCTTCTGATCTTTGTCCAAATCCGTTTCCCGCGTCCGCTCGGCCAGCACTTGCGCCACTCCCACCAGCGCATCCGGATCATCCGGATCCAAAGTCAGTGCCTTCTGCGCCATTTCAAGCATCTTGTCCCCATTATTGGCCGATTGATATTTCTGCATGGCAGATTTGTAAAGCACCACGCGCAGTTCGCTGTCCGGGAACTTCGCCGCAAAGTCGTCAGCTGCTTTCTCGGTCGCAGCGGGATCAGTCAATGGCAATGCCGCTTTATATGCGTCAAATTCCGGTTGCGTCTTCGCAGCCGGTGGACGCTTTCCCTGCGGAGCAGTTGCTGTCTGGCCCGCAGGCGCGCTCTGGGTTGCGGTCTTGTCCTGCGCCAAGTTCCACGTGCACATTCCCAGCACTGCGATTACGATCGCTGCTCGCTTCATGCTTTCTCCTCGACTCAAACGTCCTCGATTTTCAAAACCCCGCAAATGCCGCAAACGTGCATTTTATCCCACCAGAGCCAGATCGATTCGTGACACGAAACTCTCGGATCAAATTCCTGCCTTACCGTCCTGCGCTCGGTTACTGTGGCTTGGCCGGAGGCTCGTACGCCTGCTGCAGCCCACGCTCGGCCGCAGCCTTTACCTCAGGCAAGCCCATTCCTGATGTCAAGGCTGCCCGGTACTCGCTCATTGCTGCCTCGCGGTCTTCTTTCATATCAAGAATTCGTCCGAGATACACGTGCGACCACGCCACGACCTTCGGATCTTTCGTCGCCTGGATCGCCTTCTGGAAGTTTCCCAGCGCCGCCTCGCGGTCCTTATTCGCGACAGCTACCTGTGCGAGGATGAACAACGCGCGCCCCTGATCCCCTATCTTTTTCTCGATCGCCTGCTGGGCCAGTTCCTGCGCTCCCTTGGGATCGCCCGCTGCCAGCCGCTTCTCCGCGGTAACCAGAATCCGTCGGTCTTCCATCCGCGACAATTGCACCAGTTCCGGTGTCGTCGCCATGACAAACTGCACTTCGTTCGCCGCTTTCTCCTGCTGCTTCAGGTCAATTCCGTCCAAAATGTCGGAATATAAGGTTCGCAACCCCGCGGGATCCTTCTCAAATGTCAACAGCGACGTGTAGAAATATTTCGTCAGAATGTAGCCTTGCTTCACCGCATCGTCCACGGCCTGCAACCGCATAGCCTCTGGAGTCTGCTTGGTGCCACTGGTTCGGATTTCGATCGCCCGCACAAGGCATTCCGTAACTAAAAGAGTGATATCGGTCTTGAAGCTTTCTTCTAGCGGCGCCCGCTTCACCGACTGCAACAGCGGTTCTAGCCGCTTCACCGAGGTGAAATGTTTCTCCGCCATCGGGTCCAGCAGGTAATGAAGATATGTGTGCCGGATTTGCGGCATTTTCAGCGGATCGAGTGTGTTCGGATCCGGCGACGGAAACACCACTACGTAATAGTCGCTTCCGTAATTGCGGGCGTTTGCCTGATTCGGATCTCCCATGAAATCGAGATAGACGGTAAACGTCCGGCCCAGATATCCCCCCGATTGCAACTTCAGGTAGATATCTGTATCGAACACCATTTTGGCTAGCGGTACGTGATAGCGCTCAACCAAGGCGGCATAGTTGGCTCGGTGCCGCTCCCAGATCGAATGCAAATCTGCCTTTTCGTAAAACTTTTCCAGTTGTGCTCCAAAACCGGTAATCACGCTTGCGTCTGGAGGCAGGTCGTCTTCCTTCACCCGTGGTAGAAAGTGCGGAGGCCCCTGCAGATACAACGCCAGCGACACAAATTGCGAAAGATCGTGCTGAGGGTCCCTACCCCGATTCGCCACGTACCAGTCGCACATCTGAGTCAAAACCGCCTGCGCCTCTTCCGATCCGCGCATGTTTCTCTCTACCTCACGCCGAATGTTCATCCGCTGCGGATCGGAAATGTTCAAATCAGCGTCGTACCCGCACGAATTCATCGCCGTTAGCACGACAAAAAGGGTCTCGTTGGTATCGAGTGTGATTGGGGTGGGAGTGTCCGCCAGACACAGCGGCGCCAGCAGTCCCATCAGGGCTGCCGCGAGAAATGCTCGAAGCCCAAAATCTAAACCGAAAAAACGACTCAGGAATCCCTCCAGCGGGATGGCCACCCGACGGCCATAAACCAAATTGGCGGAGAACACCCTTCAGTTTAAAGGGCTAAGGAGCAGAGGGTCAAACGCCCTGAATATCCGTTCCTGTTACACATGCTGTCGCATCTGTTGGCGCCCTGTTGCCAGTTTATGGCTGCAGTGATACTGATCCGTACCACAGTTTGACCAGCAAAAGCCCTCCGAGAAGTGCAATCCCAATACTCAGAAGAGTGCCGATCAGAAAATATTCTGCAAATTTTGGTTCGCGCATCTCCGGAAATCGCGCAATCGATTTGCCCGTCAGAATCAGTCCGATCAACGTGGGCGAGCGCAGAACCACTGCTGTCACGATGAGGAAGCGTTCCAACCAACCGATATAAAGTC
>Ga0181522_10001823_pt1 | contig 12541 bp, 7 predicted proteins | sample PEATcosm2014_Bin_27_FD_121103 | JGI IMG/M metagenome (GOLD analysis project Ga0181522, IMG submission 121103) | Peatland microbial communities from MTU Mesocosm Facility, Houghton, MI, USA - PEATcosm2014_Bin05_10_metaG | ecosystem: Environmental > Terrestrial > Soil > Wetlands > Peat | place...
CAACGCCATAGTCAGGTCCGCATCCTCCGCCACTGTATCGATCTGGAAGCCTCCCGCATCGAGTACCGCAGAAACTCGCCATGCGCCAATGGCTCCCGGAACCACGCTGACCGCGCCTAACACATCGAGCGCCCGGCGTTCGAAGTTCTGGCTGGTGATGTATTCCAACGCCTGCCAGCGCGTCCACAAATTCACGCGGTTGCCGACCTTGGCGTTGCCCGCGATCGCTCCCACCTTCGGATTGATAAAATGCGGCACCAGCCGCGAGATGGCATCGCTCGCGATAATCGTGTCGGCATCGATGCCGACGAAAAGCTCAGCGTCGCCAATATGCTCAATGCCGTGGTTAAGCGCCTCGGCTTTTCCGGCATTCGGCTTGGTGAGGATAAGAACTCTGCCCCTGGCCTCTTCTGCGGCGAAGGCATGGCGTGCAACCTCGAGGGTGCGATCGTGAGATCCGTCATCGATCACGATTACACGCAGGTTGGGATAATCCGAATTCAGCGCCGCCCGCACCGTGCGCACAATTACTTTTTCTTCGTTATAAGCGGGAATGAGTACCGCTACATGCGGCCTGTAGGAAGCGACTTCCTGAGGCTTGCCAAAAATTTTCTCGCGGACCCGGTCGTAAACGGCAGCCGCGCCAATAAATATCAGGCGGCCGGTCATGAGCAGATCGCCGAGGAAGAATATCCACGTGATGCCGAGCACCGCGGCGTCGAACAGCCAGAAACCAAGCCCATCCAGACGCGCAGCCCATCGTTGTCCCGTGGGCAACGGCGACATGACATCAGCTCGATTCTTTCCCAGCAGCTCATAAACCGGCGCAATCTCGTAACCACGCGCGCGGACGCCATCGATGATCATCGGCAGGGCGCGCACGGTTTCAGCGCGATTCCCGCCGCCATCGTGCAGCAGCACGATATTGCCGCACCGCAGGTCATTCACGTTGCACGGCGGCAGATGCGCCAATACATACGAGGAAATCTCCTCGGCCGTGTGACGCCGAGTAGTCCCATTCCCAACCGGCACCTTATCGCTCCAATCGTTAGGATCGATCCGGTTCCCGACTGTGATGTAGCCCATGTCTTGCGAGAACTCGAGCGGCTTCACTTGATCGGCAGTGTCGGGTTCTTCGTCAATGGCATACGGCGGCCTCATGAGCGTGGCCCGCACACCGACCAGGCTGGCGAAAAGCCGCTCGGTCAAGTTCAGCTCGACGCGCATCTGCGTGGAGGAAATATTGCTCACGTCGGGATGGGTAAATGTGTGGTTGCCGATGGTATGGCCTTCGTCGTAAATCCTCTTGACCAAATTTGAAAATTTGTCGCCCTGTATGCCGATTACAAAGAACGTAGCTTTTGCCTGCTTCTGTTTCAGGACGTCAAGAATCTTCGGCGTCCAATCGGGATCTGGGCCGTCATCGAAGGTGAGCGCGACCTGATTGGGACTGTAGCCGTAACGCGCCACACGATAGGGTTCAGGTGTGGAATCGAAATTCTCGTCGGTGATCAGCTTTGTCTTAGGATCAATCGTCAACTCGCGCACGCCATGCTCGGGCCGTTGCTCAATGCGCAGGATTTCCCCCTGACCCTCCATATCGACATCCTGACCAGGCGGCACATCCTTCAATTTTTCGGTCGCGCCGGCGTCGCCCGGCATGTCCCACACTTTCCACAGCGAGCGATCTTCACCGCCAAGCCGCCACAAGGCGAAGGTTTGAATGCCCAGGGTCTGCGCGGCGCGCATGTGATTCAACGCAGTTACACCATCAAGAAACCAGACATCGTGCCGGATGCTGTGTTCATCGAGATAACTGAAGTGGGGATTCAGCGCGTCGTCATCGAACGTCACATCTTCTTCCGAATCGCGCGCCTCCAGCCATGCATCCTGCACAGAAACCGAGTGATCTTTCTCCTCTGGAGGCATCATCGCCCCCTTTTTCGGTTTCAGCACCCAGTCATAGCCGTAGTTCGCGATGGCGCAGATGATCTTTTCTTTGGGAACTATCTTTACAAGCGACTTCAGGTTGTCGACGAACCAATCCTGCGATGCGACCGGGCCCGATGCTGCGCCGGGATAATGCTCGTCATAGTTCATGAGCACGACGCCGTCAGCCGGCGCGGCGATCGCGGCGTAATCAAATTCCGGATTGTGCGCGGGCACGCTCACGTAGAGCTTCATTCCACGCGCGTGCAGGTCGCCGGACAATTCATTTAACAGCGCTATGTATCCCGGCTGTCCGGATTTAGGGAAGGCTTCAAAATCCACCATCAATCCGCGAAAATGGTCGGACGCCAAAAACGCCGAAACCTGTTTGCGAAAGGTGGCGCGCGCACCGGCGTCATTCAAAAATTCCGTAATACCGCCAACCCACTCGGCTCCGTCGAAGTTATTGACCATGGGGAAGACTTCCATGGCCTGATCTTCGGCCTTCAGCATGGGCATTACGCGGTCGTCAACCGATCGCACTTTGCCCGCTTGCACCACGTCGAAAAACTTGTTTGTCTGGTCGTCTACCGCCTGCAGGTGGCCGTCAGGAGTCAGCACGTGGAGCCAGTCGGGATACAGCAGATCGATTTGCCGTGAGTAATCGCGCAACGAAGAAAAACTGGCGGCGTCCCAGGGAACGTAAAAGGCCGCGCGAATGCCTTCTTGCTGGTTCAGGGTCACCTCAGAACCGGGCAGCTTCGACTTACGGTGCGAGCGCGCCGCAAGTTTTTTCGCCCGTTCCCGGGCCTTTTCTTTCTCGCTCTCTTTCAACGCCTTAAATGCGCGCTTCTGGGGCGAGAACAACAACTCGGGAAGGCGCTCGTCGCGCAGGGCGGTGTAGACAAAGAAAATGAACAGCGCCGACAGCGCTAGCACCAGCGCGTCGACTAATCGCCGCAGGCGCTTCCAGCGGGCTCGTCGCGGATCGTAAAAGACAGGTTCGGCCATGAAACGGTAGCTACCGCATCGTAAGCTGTGCAGAGCACACGGTCAATTCCAAGTGGGACAGGGGAACAGGATAGTCCTTCGTTATTCTAATAGATGCACTTTCCCCCCCGGAAGATGGTGCGGACGGGTATATTCTCAGCGTGCGCGATCTGTTGCGGAAGAATGCCCGGTTCTTTGTTGGCTCGACTTCGGCCGCTCTCGGCTTGGGGTTATTCTTCGTTTTTCGCTTGCCAGCCGTGGTCGACGACTCGCGCCTCTATGCCGATATTGCCCTGAATTGGCTCCATCATGGAATTTATGGCATCACCGATTCCGGCCGGATCATGCCAACTTTTTCGCGCCTGCCCGGGTACCCCGCGTTTCTAGCGGCAATTTTTGCTGTCTTTGGAGAAAATAATTTTCACGCGGTTTTGTTAATTCAGGTTCTCTTCGATCTGGGAACGTGTTTCCTGGTCGCCGACATGGCGCGGCGGCTGTTCTCAGACCGCGCCGCGAAAGCAGCATTTCTGCTGGCTGCGCTCTGCCCATTTCTGGCGAATTACGCTGCCGCCGCCCTTACGGAGGCGCTGGAGATTTTCTTCACGGCGCTCGCGCTTGATCTTGCGGTCTGCGGGATCGCGCAGTTCGATGACCGGAAGCATTCGACGTCCATCTGGCTGGGCTGCGGGTTAGCTGTCGGGGCATGTATCTTGCTGCGCCCGGATGGCGGCATTTTGTTCGGGGCAATCGCTTTTTATTTGGTCGGGCTGATCATCGTCTCGCTGTTCCGGCAATATTCCGGGAGCGAAGAAGCGCGTGCTTCGGACCTCCGCAGTATCTTCCTCGCGTGCGTCCTTCTAACTATCGGCGCATTCGCTCCCTTAATCCCGTGGACTATCCGCAACCTTCACACCATGCATCATTTCGAGCCGCTGGCGCCGCGATACGCCAACGATGTCGATGAAAACGTGATGGCCGGCTTCAATCGCTGGACCAAAACGTGGATGGCCGAGTACACCTCAGTCGACGAGATTTACTGGAAGGTTCCCGGTGACACGCTCGATATCCATAACTTGCCGGCGCGCGCCTTCGATTCCCCCGAGCAGCGGCGCGAAACCGAACAACTTTTCGCCGACTACAACCGCGAAAAAGACGACACGCCCGAAATCGATGCACGCTTCGCCACGCTCGCCGCAGTCCGCATCCACAACGCTCCCTTGCGATACTACGTCTGGCTGCCGTCCCTGCGCATCGCCGACATGTGGCTGCGTCCCCGAACGGAGTTGCTGCCCTCAGACCCCGCTTGGTGGAGGTTCGACGATGATCCCGTGTGGCTGACCGTGAGCATCATCTTCGGCTTGATCAATCTGTTCTATGTGGCGCTGGCCATTGCCGGAGCGCGGCGTGCCTGCCCCCCCGTCCACGGAATGGGATTGTTGTTTCTGTTCGTTCTGCTGCGGTCATTGTTCCTGGGAACGTTGGAAAATCCCGAACCGCGCTACACGCTGGAGTGCTACCCCTTGATCATTGTGGCCGCCGCAACCCTATTCAGCCGAAAATCGAATCTCACAGATCGCAAACCCGCATAGAAAAACTGTGTAATCCCGTATTTGCGTGTGAGAACACACATGTAAGGCCCACCCGTCCAGCTAAAGCCCGAAAATTCATCTTGAACTTCATGGCCCAATAGTTGCAAAATAGCGCCCCATCAGGGTCCCCAGGGTCTCAGCTAGTCGTTTTCTTTCCTGGGAAAGGCAATCAGAAAATAAACGCCACTTCGTGGCGTCGGAGGCTCTATGCGTTCCGGGTTACGTGTAGTTGCTCTAGTGGTTGGACTGTTCCTTCTAGCCGGATCACTAGCCGCCCAAACGGGTACTACTTCGCTTCGCGGAGTTGTCTTTGACGCCAAAGGCGCGGTTCTGCCCGGGGCGACCGTGACGATCAGTGACCCACAAAACGGCCTCTCCCGTACGACGAAGACAAATGGCCAGGGCGAGTATCAGTTTCTGCAACTTCCGCCCGCAACCTATGCCGTGGCCGTGGATGCAAAGGGATTCGCCACGGTGAAACAGGAGAAGGTCGAGCTCCTGGTTGCGGTGCCTTCCACGCTGAATTTCACCATGCAGGTGCAAGGGCAGGCCGTCACCGTGGAAGTGTCGGGCGAAACCACGCACGTCAACACTACCGACGCCACCATGGGCAATGCTTTTAACAGCAATCAGATCGAGGAATTACCATTTGAGGGCCGCAATCCGGTAGAAATGCTAAGCCTCCAGGCCGGTGTCACGTACACCAACCCCACCAGTGGCACCGCCGTTAACAATATGACTGATACCCGCAGCGGTGCCGTCAACGGTGGCCGCAGCGACCAGGCCAACATAACGCTCGATGGCATAGACAACAACGACCAGGAGAACGGCTTCGCCTTCACCGGAGCCGTGCGTTCTACTCTCGACTCGGTCGAAGAGTTCCGCGTCACCACCACCAACTCCAATGCTGATGAAGGACGCTCCTCGGGTGCGCAAGTCCAGTTGGTCACCAAGAGCGGAACCAATTCGTGGCATGGGTCTGCCTACGAACTCAATCGCTCCAACATTGGCGAGGCCAATGACTGGTTCAACGAGAACTCCCAGATTTCTTCCGGATTGCCCAACATTCCGCCATTCTTGCGCCGCAATACCTTCGGCGCTGCCCTGGGTGGACCGATTAAGAGAGACAGACTGTTCTTCTTCGCAAATTGGGAAAAGCAGATTCAACACGAGAGCACAGAGACCACTCGAATTGTACCCAGCATGAACCTGCGTGCCGGCTCCCCTTCATACTGGTGCATAAATAACGGTCCGGGCGCCGATCCGAACTGCATTCAGGGGAACACTGGGATCAATGGGGCCAGCATTACCATCGGCCCAGCCGCTGGTGTACCCTCGACCGATCTTCTTGTGACCATGGCGCCGGGCACCTTGGGGTTGACCGACCCGAACTGCTACGCAGAGGGAGTGTGCCCGCTAGGGCCGGGCGCGAATCCAGCCGCTGAGGGGATCATGGGAAGTTTCCCCCCGCCGAATCAACCCTTCGCAACGGACTCATCGACCGGTATCAGTTCCGACGGCTACAATTATCAGGGCTACAACTTTCCAGCTCCGACTCCTTTGACTCTCAATACCTACATCGCAAAACTGGACTACAACATCACGCAAAACGGCAATCACCGGATATTCGTGCGCGGAATCATGAACGGTGATCGTGCTGATCAAGCCCCGGAATTCCCCAACCAACCTCCCAGTATCACCCAGGTGACCGTTGCCAAGAGTCTGGCCGTGGGCTACACCGCCGTACTGACCAACAGCCTGATCAACAATTTCCACTACGGTTTAACCCGGCAGGCCGTCGATCAGGTCGGAGGCGGCAATGTCACCTACTTGATTTTGCGGGGCATCGACAATCCCGGCGATCAGGCTTTCGATTCTTACGATGTTTCCGTCCCCGTTCACAATTTCATTGACGACGTTTCCTGGACTCGAAGCACCAGACACACGATTGGTTTTGGTGCGAACCTGAGATTGTTGGGAAACATCAAATCGTCATACTTGAGTTCGTTCTCCGACGCCGTCACCAACGCCTCCTGGCTGAACGTTTCGGGAATCGCCAACAAGGGGACCAGCCTGGATCCGGGAGTATTTTCTTCTACACTCGGTCTGCCTGCGGTTGATCCCGGCTTCAACAATTCGTGGGACTATCCGGTGTTGGCGCTTGCCGGAATCATCACCGAAGTGGATCAGCGCTACAACTTCACCACCTCCGGCGCTACGCTTCCCAACGGAGCACCCAACAACCGGCACTTCGTGAACTATGAGTTCGAAACCTACGTGCAGGACTCTTGGCGCGCTCGGCCGAACCTCACCATCACTTATGGTCTGCGCTGGACTTTGTTGCAGCCTCCCTATGAAAAGAATGGTGTTCAGGTAGCGCCTACTTTCAGTTTGAACAATTGGTACAACCAGCGCTCCGCAACGATGGTGAGCGGCCAGTCTTTCAGTGACCCCATTACTTTTGGCCTGGCGGGTAACGCCAACGGAAAACCCTCTTACTGGGGTTACGACTACAAAGATTTTGCCCCTCGCTTCGCCATCGCCTTCTCGCCGGGGCAGCAAGAGGGCTGGCTTGGACACCTGCTGGGCGGTCCCGATAAAACGTCCATCCGCCTCGGCGCCGGAATGTATTACGACCACTTTGGCCAAGGCGTCGTGAACACGTTCGATCAGAGTGGTTCATTCGGACTCTCTACCCTTCTGACCAATACCGGAGGAGTCCAGGCGGTGGATGGAGTGGCGGCGCAGCTTACGCCGGGCGGAGCAGCCGCACCTCGCATGGGGACGGTGAACCCTCTTTATACCTTGCCTTCGTCCCTCATCACTCCTTCACCCGGTGCCGCCTTCCCGGTTACTTATCCACTCACCAACTTCGCAGTGCAGTGGGGCCTGGACGACAAACTAAAAACCCCCTATTCCTACGCCTTCAATCTTTCGCTCCAGCGGGAATTGGGGCACAATTTCACCATTGAAACTGCCTATGTCGGCAGGCTCGGCTTTCGCCTGCTGCAGCAGGAGGATCTGGCGCAACCCCGCGACATTAGTGACCCTGCCTCGCATACGGATTACTACGCGGCCACGCGACAGCTCGACAACCTCGTGCTGGCGGGTACGCCGGAGAATATGGTCGCCCCCATCCCCTATTGGGAGAATCTGTTCGGTGCTACCTCGGCCGGCCCCGCGGGCGCCTCCCATTGCGCCGCGTCCGTTCCCCGCAATCCCACTGCAACCCAGAACATGTATGACCTGATGGCCTGCGGGTTCGTGCACAACGAAACCACATTCCAGCAGATAATCGACGGTGTGGGCGGAGTCCCGTGTTTCCCAGGCTGCATTACCCTCGGGGGCGTTACCCAAACCACGCCGCAGTATTACTCCTCACAGTTCGCTTCCCTATACGCATGGCGATCCATCGGCAACAGCTACTACGATGCCGGTCAGCTCATATTGCGGCATGCCATGACGCACGGCCTGCAATTCGATCTGAACTACACGTACGCTCACTCGATCGACATGGGTTCCGACGCGGAGCGGATTGGGGCAGAAGGTGGCCTCGGCGATCAAATTTACAATGCGTGGGATCCTGCACTGCAACGCGCTTCTTCCACCTTCGACACCAGGCATCAGATCAATTCCAACTGGGTTTTCCAGCTTCCCTATGGCCGCGGCAGGGCCTTCGGTTCGGGTGCGGGCCGGATTCCAAATTCAATTTTCGGAGGATGGGACCTGACCGGCGTTTTGCGTTGGACCAGCGGCTTTCCAGTGAGCGTTGGCAACGGTGCCGCGTGGGCTACAAACTGGGAGCTGAGCGGCTACGCTACGCAGATCGGGCCGACCCCTTCAACTGGAGTAACGATCGTGGACGGCGAACCGAACATGTTCAAGAATTACACTACCGCGGTCAACTCCTATCGCCAGGATTTTCCCGGCGAGGTTGGCAACCGCAATGACCTTCGCGGGCCCGGATATTTCGATACCGATATGGGCCTGCACAAGATGTTTAACGTTACCGAGCGGCAGACACTTCAGTTCCGCTGGGAAGTTTACAACGCATTCAACAGCGTCCGCTTTGATGTGCAATCGGCAAATATTTCGCCCGATGTAGCGAGTGCCTTCGGGTTCTTGAGCAGAACCTTGACGATACCCCGCAGAATGGAGTTCGGTGCGCGGTATACGTTCTAGGAAACAACGACGCTTCGATAGGGCGCGGATTTCCGCGCCCTTTGTTTTGCGGCAGTTGTGACACGAAAATAAGGCCTATGACAGCGGCGAGTCGCTCATTCTGAACCGCGTTCTCACGTGCTCTGAGATTAGCTCAATGGCCGGACGGTTCGTCACGGGGTCGCTCTTGGCCAGATAGCGCATGGCTTCGACCAGGACGCGTTGTCCGTCGACGTAGCGGGGATCGGAGGTGCGTTCGCGGCGCTTGCCGCCAAACTTCGGGGGGACTGGGATAGTGAAAACTTTTGCCATGGATTGAATATGAAGCCGAATGAAGTTCTATCGCAGTATAGCGTCCTCGGCGGGGTTTTCTGTAGACATTTGTTACTCCTGCGTATTCAACTACTTACCCGCGCGGCGAGATGAATTGCGTCTTTTTATCGGTCTTCAGTTTAAACACGTCGTCGCCCATCTTAGCCGGCATTTTGACGTTCAAATACTTCGCCAGCCGGTAGTCGCCCTGCGGCTGAAAAAACTGCTGCTGTACTGAGATGCCGCGGCCCATGTCGATCCACAAATAAATTTTCGAGATGTTGTTGCGTAACTTGTCACTCTTAGGGAGCAGTTGCAGTTCGACCGTTGGCATGCCGTCGACGGTCTGCAGTCCCAGAGAAGTCACGTCGAACGATTTTTTAATGTCTTCTGCGCTGGCGCCAAAGCCGAGCCCCAGATAACTCTCGATCTCACTGCGATTGTTGCCGGTAGCATATTCCATGACCTGATTGGCCTTCGGGGGGGGTTGAAAAACCTGCAGCTTTCCGCCCTTGTAAAGCACAAACTTGGGCGCCGGGTCGCGTACTTCGGCCATCATCTCGATGTTCTGTCCATTGCGGCGGTAATAAACCGTGCCCTTTTGTAGGTCGTGGTCGTCGACAACTTTCTCGTATTGATCCCAGACGAAGTCGGCCTGCAGCGAGCGGAAGCTGGCCGCGGTCGCATCCATTTTCTTGAGAACGTCGTCGAGCGTGGGTGCTGGCGCAGTTTGCGCGAGGCAGGAAACTACGATCAGCCAGAGAATACCGATGGAGATCATCAAGGTCCGTCTCACGGTTTTCGTTTCACCCAAACCCGATATTCCTGTGTGCGGCCGCTCGAATCGGAAACTTTTTCGTACTTCTCAATCGCAACCGGGCCGGAAATAGGCTCGATGGAATGCGACAACTGGCCGCGGACGCCCGCATCATCTGTCGCGGTGACGCGTGACGCGTCGATTTCGTATACCAGGTCGCCGGTGCCATCTGAACTGACGACAACGCCCGTACGATGCGGCACCAGCGCCGTGGGTTTGTCGTTGAAATTAATCACCCGCGGCGAGAAAAAAATAAAAATCAGAATCAGCGTGACCATGATGTCGTAGTGCAGCGTGCCCCGCTCATGCTGCCACAAGACATAGCTGCGGACTGTGCTGAACATACCCATTGACTCGGGAAGGTGGATCGATCCTGCCGGCTCAAGCCTCTGCAAGTGTAATCTTTCAGACTGCAAAGTTTCAAAGGTGCGGCAAGCCAGGGTAGTGGGCTACTTCGACTTTGTTATTCCGAGTTCCTTTTTTAACTTTGTCATTCCGGGCGCCTTTTTTCTGGCGCGAGGAACCTGCTTTTCCAGTGGTGGACACCAAGCGCCGCCGTCAAAGTAACCCTCTACCCAAGCCTGCGCAGGCTTAGCGCGCGCGATCCTGGTTGAACCCTCAACGTGTGCTCCATGTTCCTCACGAAATATATTCCTTAATATATTCGTCCTGATTATGAGCAAGCGCCTGCAGATCCCCATCAAAAATCACTTTCCCGTCACGAAGAAACAGAAAGCTCAGGGGAGCATCGCAATGTTGATCGGGCGGCAGCGCCACCAAGTGGTTGGTTTTCGGGTCGAACTGATGGGTCGCCATGGTGAAGGCATCCTGCAGCCGGTGGGTCACCAGCAGCGCGCTGGTCTTGTTAACGTCCCGCTGCTTCACAATCAATTCGATGATAGTGTTCGAAGTGACCGGGTCCAGACCACCCGTCGGCGAATCATACAGCAGCAATTCCGGGTGCGTAATGATGGCTCGCGCAATCGCCACGCGCCGGCGCATGCCTCCCGAAAGCTCTGAGGGATAAAGATCGACCGTGTGCTCCAGTTCCACGAATCGCAGCGCCTCGCGCACTTTTTGGTCGATCTCGCTATCGTAAATCCCATGTTCTTCCATCAGCCGGTAGGCCACGTTCTCGCCGACGGTAAGCGAATCGAACAGGGCGCTTTCCTGAAACACCATGCCGATTTTTCTGCGCAGGGCAAACAATTCCTTTTCTCGCATCTGAGTGACATCCTGCCCGAGCACAGAAATCCGCCCCGCATCAGGACAAATCAGTCCCATCGCCAGTTTCAGAATCAGGCTCTTGCCCGAGCCCGCTACTCCGAACAGCGCCTTGGTTTCTCCCCGCGCCAGCCGGAACGAAACCCCGCGCAGCACCTCGTTACTGCCAAACGACAGCTTCACGTCTTCAAACACAACGGGAGATGCGACAGGATCGCTGGGGATGACAGTAGCGGAATCGAGCGGCAAGGTCGGAGCAGACATGAAATTAATTCATCACGAACAGCATCATCAGCAGCCGCGTCAGGAACAAATCCATGGCCAGAATAAGAACCGAAGCCGCGACCACCGCCTGCGTCGTCGCCCGGCCTACGCCCTGTGTCCCTCCACGGGCATTCATGCCATAGAAGCAACCGATTGTCGAGATAATAAAGCCGAACAGCACCGGCTTGATCAGCCCCATGAAGATATCCTGATATACCAGTGTCTGCCAGGCGTTCGACCAGTATTGCCGCGCGTCCAGCCGCAGCAGCGCTTTGGCGATGAACAACCCGCCGGTCAGCCCCACCAGATCAGAAATGATCGTGAGAAAAAACAGCATGAATACCGTAGCCACCACGCGAGGCGTCACCAGTTTTTTCATCGGATCGGTGCCCAGCGCGCGCATGGCGTCGATCTGTTCGGTCACCACCATCGATCCCAGTTCGCTGGCCATCCCCGAAGCATTGCGCCCGGCCACCATCAGGCTGGTCAGCACCGGACCGAGCTCACGCACCATTGATAACGAGACAAGTTGCCCCACCAAAGTGATCGAACCAAAGCGCTCCAATGTGTTCGAGGCCTGCACCGCCAGGACTGCCCCGGTGAAGAATCCCGTCAGCACCACGATCGGCAACGAACCGACCCCGATGAAGTCGGCCTGCTGCACCATGTCGGCAAAATAAAAAGGTTTGCGGAAAAAATTGGCGACTGCCTGCGCCGAAAAGAAAACATAGTCCTGGACTGTCTGGATTCTTTCTTTGGCGAAGTAACTGGGCGAGATGAGTTCCATTCGGTCGGAAAGCGCCCTCAGCGATGCGGCGCGCTTTTCCGAAACTATAGCAGAGAATTGTGTGGCGCTTCAGCCGCAAGGGCAAATCGAGGGGTTCTTTTAGTATGACCGCCGCTGCCGGGGAGTCGGCATGCGGGTGAGCTTTGCCGCCGCAAATTGCCGCAAGCGCGCGGTATGCTCACTCAAAGCTGATTTAAGATTCGAAAGGATCGGCCCGAAATGCCGCTCATCCGCGTCGACAACTTTCGTGCACAATTCGCGGATGCGGTCTTCGAGACGGCGTGAAGGCATTCACCCATTCTGATGCGTTAGCGCCAACTTGCGCCATCGGGTATTGTGCGTAATTCCGCCGGAAAAACTCAAGAGCGAGGGCAGACTGATTTATGAAGCGAAGGTTACGGCCGTCCCTTTTTCTTGATCTCGATATTGAGACGCCGTATCTTCTGATTCAAAGTCGATAATGGCACC
>Ga0181522_10001824_pt1 | contig 12526 bp, 9 predicted proteins | sample PEATcosm2014_Bin_27_FD_121103 | JGI IMG/M metagenome (GOLD analysis project Ga0181522, IMG submission 121103) | Peatland microbial communities from MTU Mesocosm Facility, Houghton, MI, USA - PEATcosm2014_Bin05_10_metaG | ecosystem: Environmental > Terrestrial > Soil > Wetlands > Peat | place...
ACTTTGCGATTTCTCGCTAACCTGCTGATTCCAGCATACCGACGGGGGAGGGGGGGAGGGTACTAAAAGGTAAACCTCTCCCAAACTGGGAAAAAATCCGTTCGTCCAGCGAACGCCCTTAGAAAAAATTACGGCTGACGAGCCCAGACAAGACCATCCGCGCCTGCGCCCGCATCGATCAGCCGCGAAACGGTCCAATCCGATGTGCGAATCTCTGCGACTTTCTTGCTCGCGTCGCACGACACGTATGCGACACCTCCATCGGGACGAACCAGCACTTCCTGCGGCGCCGCCGGAACGTCGACGACATGATCAAGCTTCATCGTCTTCAAATTGAGCGCTCCGACTTTGTGAGCGCTCGGCATTGCAATCACCAGCCATTTTCCATCCGGAGTTGGAGCTGTTCCATAACCAGTTCCAGGCAACGGAACCCACATCTTAATCTTGCGCGTAGCAGTATCGATCACCGCGAGTTGCGGCTTCGACTGATCGGAGGTAAATGCCAGACGATCGTCCACCGAAAGCGCGATGCGCTGCACGACTGGCGCGATCGAGAGGATGTCGAGAGTCTTGCGAGCTTGCAGATCGAGCACCGACACTGTTCCCGATCCCACGTTCGTCGTCCACGCATAATGTCCATCGCTGGTGATGGCGAACATGTGGGATTCGGGCTTCCCGGTTGGAATCGAGGCGACGATCTTCAGCGTATGCGGATCGATCGCCGTGATTGAGTTGTCGAGTTCGGTGCTGACGTAAAGCAATCCATCTTTCGGACCAATCATCGGGCAATGCGGACGAACGCCATGTCCGAAATCAATGTTGCCCACGATCTTGCGCGACTTGATATCGATGACGACAAGATTGCTGCCATCGCTACCCGGTTTGCCGACGCCGGAATCGCCATAGATGGGAACGTAGGCCAGCTTTCCATCTGGAGAAGCGATCACTTCGTGCCCCGTATTGCCGCCTTCATCAACGGTTCCTACCGTCTTGCCTGAATCGGGGTCGATGATTCCGAGCGCTTGATCGCCTTTGTTGGCGACGAGCAAAAGGCCGCGCGCCGCGGACGACGATCGCATACCCGACGCAACAACGAGAACGAGAACCAGAGGAAACATCAGCAGAATAGGTCGCAACATGTTCACTCTCCCAGGATCAACAACAGGTTGTCACTTCGCTCCCAGATCGTCATGCTCGTGATAATTCGGATAAGGCGGACGCTTGATCTCAGGCAGCGGATGCTCCTTCAACTGCTGCATCACTACCTCGATGGCCTTCTCGAGCTGCGCATCGCGTCCCGCGCGCCACGCCGCCGGTTCGAGATCGACCTCGACGTCGGGCGCAACGCCGTGGTTCTCCACCTCCCAGTCGCCATTGAGCCCATAGATCGCGGCGCGCGGCGCAGTCACATGTCCGCCATCGATGAGCTCGGGATATCCGCCAATGCCGACAAGCCCTCCCCAAGTCTTCTTGCCGATGAGAGGACCGATGCCTGCTTTGCGGAAATACCACGGCAACGCGTCGCCGCCCGAACCTGACATTTCGTTGATCATCATCACCTTCGGGCCGTAGATGGCTTCTGAAGGACTCGACCAGTCGTGGCCGTCGCGCGTGACTACTTTGCTCATCAGCGGACGCCGCAAATGATCGACGATGTAGTCGGCGAGCTGTCCACCTTCGTTGAAGCGCTCGTCGATGATCGCCCCATCTTTGCCCACTTGCGAGAAGAAGTAACGGTTAAAGCTGGTATAGCCTTCGCCCGCGGTATTTGGAACATGCACGTAGGCGATGCGACCGCCCGTGGCTTCGTCTACGCGACGCCGGTTGCTCTCGATCCACGCGAGATGACGAAGACTCTCTTCACTCTCGACGGGAACGACAGTGACATCGCGCGAGTCCTTTCCATCGGCATTCGCGCCGACTTTGAGGACGACCTGCTTCCCTGCTGTCTCTTCGAAGAAGCTGTAGATGTTGTCGCTGGAGTGGAGATCGCGGCCGTTCACCGCGAGAAGATATTCGCCCGCTTTGACGTTCACTCCCGGTTGAGTGAGCGGAGCTTCGTTGCCGGGATTCCAATTTTCCCCGTTGAAGACTTTAGCGAAACGGTAGCGGCCATTTTCGAGACTGTAATCGGCGCCGAGCAATCCGACTTTGACCTTCTTCGTCTCCGGCTTCTCGCCACCGCCCACGAACATGTGACCGACCGTCATCTCGCCGAGACATTCCTGGAATAGATATGTGAGTTCGTCGCGCGAGGCGATGCCGTCGAGATATGGCGCGTATTTCTTCTTGGCCTTCTCGATATTGAGTCCGTGATAGTGCGGATCGTAGAAGAAGTCGCGCTCAATGCGCCAAGTCTCGTTGTAGATCTGCTTCCACATGGCACGCGGCTCGACATAGACTTCCCATCCATCGAGTTTGAGCGGACCGAAGCCAGGCTTCGGCGGACCGCTGGGTCCATCGTCCGCCGACGCGGTGGACCACGAATCGCCTTTACGGTAGAGGATCTTCTCACCGTCGAAGGAGACGGTGAAGTCGTTCACGTCTTCGAGCGCCTTGTCGACTTTGCGCTTGCTGAGATCAAACTTCTGGATGGTCTGACTCGGACTGGGATCTTCCGTCATGACCATCGGCCCTTCGGCCAGAAACAAGATCCCTGATTTCCCGGGAAGCATGTTCAGGTAGTTCTTGTCAGGAATCGGCAAAGAGAGGATGCGCTGGCTGATGCCGTCGATGTCGATCTTGACGACGACGGCTTCGTCTTTCTTGTCTTTGTCTTTGTCCTTGTCCTTGTCGTCCTTGCCTTTGTCAGCAGCGGTTGCATCGCTGGCTTTGTGTTTGTCTTTCGCCTTGTCCTTGTCGCTGGCCTGATCTTTAGCTTTGTCTTTGTCCTTGTCCAGATCGGGCTTCTTCTCGTCCTTGGGTTTCTCTTCGTCGCTTTCGGGAGCGAGCGGCGACTTCTCGTCTTTGCTAAGAACCGCGACGTAGACGCTGCGTGTGACGCGATGCTCGTCGCTCGACATGTCGAGACCCGCGGTTGCCAGCGCGATATTGGTTGAAGCTGTGAAGTAGAGATACTTGCCGTTCTTGTCCCATACCGGATTGAGGGCATCGCTCATGCCGTCGGTGATCTGGAACGATTTGCCTTGATCGAGGGAGTAGACGAAGACCGCATGCAATCCGCTGGGAAGCTGACGGATGTAGGCGATCCACTTGTTGTCGGGAGACCAAGTCTGGCTGATGGTGTTGGGAGCGAAGGTCCAGTAATAGTCAGTGTCGATGAGTTTCGGAGCGGGATTGTCGAGTTCGAGGTACCACAATTGCAGGCGCTTATCGATGTAGGCGATCTTCTTGCTGTCGGGTGACCAGGTCGGCGAGTAGAAGAACGACGGCGGATTGCCGAGATTAATGCGTCGCACGGTGCCGAGCCCGTTCTGGTCGCGAATTGCCAACTCATATTCGCCGGACTCATCGGTGAAGTAGGCGACGGATTTCCCGTCGGGTGACCACGCGGGATCGCGATCGGCTACAGCAGGACTATGCGTGAGATTGCGAATATCACCTTTATCAGTGGGGACCGTGAAGATCTCACCCCACGCTTCAAAGACAGCGCGAGCGCCTGTCGGCGAGATGCCGAAGTTCTGTATGCGCTTGGGCTCGACCTTGGCGAAGTGCGGACGCACCGCTTCCAGATCGCCTTCGACGTGAATACTGATGTTCTTAGCCTGATGCGATTGCAGATCGTAGAGCTTGATGGCTCCGAACTGTTCGATGACGATCGCGTCGGGCCCAGCGGAAGCAGTCTTGAAGTCGAGTCCATCGCTGTGCAGAGCTTCTGTCACCTGTTTCGTTTTCGTGTCGTAGGCGAAGAGGCTGACGGGACCGTTGCGATCGGAGAGGAAATAAACCGTGTCGCCAATCCACATCGGATGGTGATCGTTGGAATTCTCGCGAGGAACTTTGACGATGCTGGAATCTTTGAGATCAGCGATCCAGATCGGGGTGGTTTGTCCACCGTGATAGCGCTTCCAGGCTTGCTGCCATTTGGGATGAGGAACGTAAGCTAATTGCGATCCATCGGGCGAGAGAGATGCGTCCTCGGCGATGGGAAGCGGCAGCGCAGTAGGAAATCCGCCGTCGACAGGGACCGTGTAGAGCTGATCCTCGAAGTGCATGAAGCTGTTGCCCCACGAGCTGAAGAGGATTTTCTTGCCGTCAGGAGTCCATCCGGCAACGTATTCCTCGGCGGGATGGTACGTGAGACGGTGCGGAACGCCGCCCATCGCAGGCACGACGTAGACGTCGAGATTCCCGTCGTATTCGCCGGAGAAGGCGATCATGGAGCCATCGGGAGAGAAATAAGGAAGAGCCTCAGTGCCGATGCCAGAGGTAAGCCGGCGCGCGTCGCCGCCGTCTCGATTCACGATCCAGAGATCACCTGCGTAGTTAAAGACGATCTGTGTTTTGCTGACGGTGGGAAAACGGAGCAGCAGTGGAGGATCGGACGGGTCTGCGTGAAGGAAGGCCGAACTCATCAGCATAACTACCGCGAGGCAAAGCAATCTGCGCATGTTCGAGGCTCCGAATCACTTCAAATGACGGCAGTTAGAAGAGAAGGGGAATCTTAGTTGGCGAAACAAAAGAGGTCAAGGATGGCGCCTGGCAACGGCACTTAGCACGAAGGCGCCAGGTTGCACGAAGAAAGGCTGACGGCGAACCCGAGGTGGGTAATCGCGCATCCAAGGAACACATATGTCAGCAGTCCAATCCGGTTCCAGTCTTGGCGCGCGCGATCTAGCGCGGGCCTGGTGGCGCGTTCTCAACGGTCATGTTCCGATGCTGTCAATTGAGATTACGCGCGAGTGTCCCTTAAGTTGTCCAGGCTGCTATGCGTACGGAGACAGCCATCTGGGCGGCGAAACGACGCTGCGCGCCTTGAGCGATTTTCGCGGAGAGTCTTTGATCAACGGGGTTCTCGATCTTGTTCGGCGACACAAGCCGATGCACGTCTCGCTGGTTGGCGGCGAGCCTATGATTCGGCATCGCGAACTCGGGAGCATTCTGCCCGCGCTGAGTGAGATGGGCGTGTTCTCGATGGTCGTGACCAGCGGCGTGATCGCGATTCCACACGCGTGGATGGAAATCCCTCGTCTGCGCGTTGCGGTTTCGGTCGACGGACTTCCTGAGCATCACGACGAGCGGCGGAAACCGGCGACGTACGAGCGCATTCTCAACAATATTGAAGGGCGATCGATTAACGTGCATTGGGTGATCACGCGGCCGATGCTCGAGCGGACTGCTTATCTCGAGGAATATGTGGCGTTCTGGAATGGGCGGTCGGAAGTGGATCACATATGGGTGAGCCTTTATAGCCCGCAGATGGGCGAAGAGAGCCCGGAACGATTGCTGCCGGCGGATCGCGAACGCATTGCGCTGGAACTGCCGCGGCTGCGGAAAAGCTATAAAAAGCTGCTGCTGCCGGAAGGAATGGCACGGGCGTTTGTGAAGCCTCCGAAGAATCCGGACGACTGCCTGTTTTCGAAAATGTCGATGAATTATTCGGCTGATCTGCGGACACATGTGGAACCGTGCGTGTTTGGAGGGAATCCGGATTGCAGCCAGTGCGGATGCAGCATCAGCAGTGCGCTGCACTGGATCCGGGATGTGAAGATCGCCGGGCCTTTGAAGGTTGGGCACATGGTAAGGAGTTCGCTGAATGTGGGCTCGGCTGAGCGGAGACTGAAGGGTGAAACGAATACGCCGAATCGGTGGCAAGAAGGAGCGCGGTTCGTCGGGCAGAAGCCTTCATTGGTGCAGATTCAGGGGCGCGAGGAGGGGGAGATGTTATGAGCTGCCCGCAAAGTGTATAGATCCTTCGCTTCGCTCAGGATGACAAATATAAGACTGACTACACACCACGAAGATCGCGATCCGTGAATCGATACTCGCCAGATCCTTCGCTTCGCCTGAAAGGCGGCTCCGCTCAGGATGACGCCGTCTCGACTAATCTTCTGTTTCTTTTTTCTTTGATTTGCCGGGAAGGCTGGCTGGGTTTTCGTGGGTGCGTTCGCGGAAGCTGCCTCGCAGGCCAGCGGCGAGACCTACGCTGGATTCTCCGTATTTGTCGCGCAGCCTGTCAGCAGCAGCTAGCGCGTCTTTCCAACGCTGCTGACGATTTCCATCCAACAAATCGATTTGCGCGCCTTGAGTCGTGAACTGGGACGCTTGCACGCCGAGCAGACGAACCTGAATTCCCTTCTTCCAATTCTTCCGAAAGAGAATTCGTATGGCTTCGAAGATTTCCGTATCGAGCTGCGTTGGGTTGGGCAGCGTGTGGGCGCGAGTAATCGTGGTGAAATCCTTGTAGCGCAGCTTGAGTTGAATGGTGCGCGCGTGGAAGCTAGATTCGCGGAGACGGCGACCAACCATCTCACAGAGGCGAGTGAGCGTCGATTCAAGCCGGGCGATATCCGCAGTATCTTCGTTGTAGGTGTGCTCGTGGCTGATGGATTTTGCGTCTAGCTCGGCGCCCACTTCCGAATCGAACCAGCCTCCGGCATCTTCGCCGCGGGATTTTCCGGCCAGGGCCAGACCCCACTTTCCGAAACGATCTTCGAGTTCGCCGTCTTCAAGTTTGGCGAGGTCTCCGACTTTCTTGATGCCGAGCGCGTGGAGATGAGTCTCCATCACCTTGCCGACTCCGGGAATTTCGCGGACGTCGAGCGGAGCAAGGAATTTCGCTTCCTCGCCGGGAACGATATAGAGGACGCCGTTGGGCTTAGCCTGGCCGGAGGAAACTTTGGCGATGAGGCGCGAGGTTCCGATGCCGACGGAACAGTTCAAGCCAGTCTCAGACTTCATGCGCTGATGCAGATTGTGCGCTGCTTTGAGCGGCGGCCCGTGAAGGCGCTCGGTTCCGGTCATATCGAGATAGGCTTCATCGATGGAGGCCATTTCGACCTGAGGAGTGAAGGTGCCGAGGACTTTATAGACTTTGCCGGAGCACTCCCGGTAACGCTCGGGATGTCCGTCGACAAAGATGGCGTGCGGACATTGCTTGGCGGCAGTGCGCAGCGGCATGGCGGAGTGTACGCCGAACTTGCGAGCCTCGTAAGAGGCAGCGGAGACTACGCCGCGTTCGTGGCGCTGGCCCCCGACGACGACGGCCTTTCCCTTCAGCGAGGGATCGAACAGTTCTTCGACGGAAACGAAGAAGGCGTCCATATCGACGTGGAAGATGGTGCGGGGAAAGGCGGGCTGAGGCACGGCGGACATGCTAGGGAGATTTTACCAGCGGCGGTTGTGGAGGTCGGGGCAGTGCGATCTTGAATGCCCGGAGCCTGGACCGCTGTTAGAATTCGCGTCATGGCGGGACGCGCGATCAGGACAACAGCTCGTATCGTGTTTGTGATTTGCGGGCTGGTGTCGCTTGTCACCTGCGCTCCCTATGTGTTGCTGCGAGGGGCGGAACTTCCGGTACAGAGCGAGTGGATCGTATATGCGGTTGCGCTCGGAGCGGTGGGAGTGTTTAGCCTGCTCGTGGGAGTGCTGCCGCGATCCTGGATCGCGAAGGCATGTAAACGAGATCGGGAGGATGCGCGGGTATTTTCGTTTCCGCTCAAGGTACTCGGCGGGTTCGCGGCGATTTTCTATCTCGTAGCGGTGTTTGCCTATCTCGCTCCGAACCGTTGGAATCTCGATCCTGCGTTCATGTTTCCGCTGTGTCCGTTGTATTTCGTAAAGACGGCGTATGATCCCGCGCCGGTGGAGATCTTCTTCATGCTCGCTCCAATGAATGCGGCGGTGTATGGCGCGCTCGGGCTTTGCCTGGGATACGCGCGGTTGGCCTTCCGTAAACAAACTTAAGGGAGTCCTTCGACTGCGCCGGAATAGTCAGCGCGCTCGGAGGACCGCCGAGTCAGTTGTTCCCACATGAACTCCTAGACCAAAACCTTTTCAGGAGCAGACGGGGTGCTACGCATCTGCTTCACCTTTTCGTAAATTTTGCCGTATTCGCGGGCTGAGGCGTTCCAGGAAAAATCCTTGTTCATGCCGTTGCGCATGAGGACCTGCCATGAAGTTTGGTCGCGGTAGGCTTGCACCGCAGCTCTGATGGTAAGCAGGAGCGACTCGCCGTTGTATTCGGCGAACTTGAAGCCGGTACCTTTGCCGGTGCGGGCGTCCCAAGGCTCGATGGTGTCGTCGAGGCCTCCAGTGGCGCGGACGATAGGCACGGTGCCGTACTTCAGGCTGTATATCTGGTTGAGGCCGCAGGGTTCATAGCGTGAGGGCATGAGGAACATGTCGGCGCCGGCCTCGATCTTGTGGGCAATGGCGTTGTCGTAGGCGACTTTGACCGCGATCTTGTTGGGGAACTGTTTGTGGAGACGCTGGAACATTTCCTCGTAAGCTTTGTCTCCGGCGCCGAGAGCAACGATGATCATCTCTTCGCGGGCCAGACGATCAGCGATTTGTGAGATCAGATCAAAACCTTTTTGGGCGGCAAAGCGGGATACGATGCCGATCACCGGAAGCTTAGGATCGGCGTTTTTGACTCCAAAGGCAGCGAGAAGATCGGCCTTGTCTTTAGCTTTGCCGGAGAGATCCTGCGGGGAGAATTTCTCGACGACGAATTTGTCGGTCTGCGGGCTCCATTCGTCGTAGTCGACACCGTTAAGAATTCCAGTCACGGTTGCGGCACGATCGCGCAGGACGCCCTCGAGACCGAAGCCGTATTCGGCGGTTTGAATTTCCTGACTGTATTTCTTGCTCACCGTGGTGATGAAGTCGGAGTACGTGAGTGCACCTTTGAGGAAGTTGACCTGACCGAAGAACTCCATTTTCGAAATGGTGAAGAGATCCCACGGCAGCATGAGCAGGGGAAGAGTCTCGGGTGGGAATAGGCCCTGGTATCCCATATTGTGGATGGTGAAGACGGTGCCGACTTCGCGGAAAGCAGGGTCCTCAGCATAGATCGTGCGGAGGAGAACCGGAACGAGCGCCGATTGCCAGTCATGGCAATGGAAGACTTGTGGGACGCCCAGAATCTTCGAGGCTTCAAGGACGGTGCGGCAGAACAGGGCGAAGCGTTCGGCATTGTCGGGGTAGTCTCCGGCAGCAGTTCCGTAGAGGGCATCGCGATCGAAGTAGGGGGGATATTCGACAAAATAGAATTTGATGTTTCCCTGACTCGGACCGGCGACCACAGAGGCGAAGCGGTATTCGTCATCGAAAGGGACTGTGACACTGCGAACGACGGTTGCGGCGTCCGAGAGTTTGGTCTGGCGATAGCGAGGAAGATAGACGCTGACTTGATGTCCAAGAGCGACAAGGGCACGAGGCAGCGCGCCAACGACGTCGGCGAGGCCACCAGTTTTAGAAAATGGAACGCCTTCAGAAGCGACGAACGAGATATTCATGAGTGCGGAACCTCCCGCGCGCGTGTTTTGGCCGCGCACGTTATGATGAATGGAACCCAAGGACTTGTCGGACAGATTAAGATGCGAGAACCGACAGGAAAGTCTACTTCCCGAGGGGGTGAGGGTCAACGTGCCAAAGGTAGCTTCTGCGCATCGTCCGCAAACCAAGCCTAAATTGGGACAACATTTCCTCGACAGCGAGGATGCGGCGATACGCATTGTCGATGCGCTGGGAGATATTTTGCAGAGTACTGTGCTTGAGATCGGGCCAGGGCGCGGGATTCTGACTTCCCTGCTGGCAAAACGTGCGCGGCGACTGATCGCGGTGGAACTGGATCGAGTACTGGCGGCGCAACTCCGGCTAAAGTTTGGGATGTCGCGGAATGTGGAAGTGATCGAGGCCGACGTACTGACGATCGACTTCGAGTCGCTCTTTGGGCCGAAGCCGGGATTGGGCCGGCCGGGCATTGAAGTCAAGCCGGAACCAGTGAAAGTGGTTGGCAATCTTCCTTACTACATTACCTCGGACATTTTGCTGCGGCTGTTTGCGTTCTCGAAATACTTCGACAGCATCGTGATTATGGTGCAGAAGGAAGTGGCGGACCGGATTGCGGCAGAGCCGGGTGGCAGTGATTACGGAATCCTGTCGGCGACCGCGCAGTTAAATGCGCGGGTGGAGAATCTGTTCACGCTGCCGCCGGGGGACTTTGCGCCTCCACCGAAAGTGCATTCGTCGGTGCTGAGGCTGACGATTGATCCGCAGCAGGAAAAGCTTGGTGTAGCAGGGGATGGGTTCATCGATTTCTTGCGGCTTTCGTTCGGGCAGAAGCGCAAAACGCTTTGGAACAATCTGAAAGAGAATTATGAGGCGGCAAGTTTGAAGCGGGCGCTGGCAGAGGCGAAAGTGAAACCGACTGCACGGGCCGAAACTTTGAGCCTGGAAGAAAGCGCGGCAGTTTACCGCGCCTTGCGAAACACACAAAGTGAGTCTTAGCATGGATTTGGTCCCGAGATCGGACTAGGAGGGGCCATGAGCAGCACACTCCTGCGGCACCCTGCAGTCGCGGGGCGGTTTTATCCGGGCGATCGCGAGGATCTGCGCGCCGAAGCGCAAGCGTATCTCTCGCAAGCAAAATTCAACAATCAGGCGGCGGTTCAGGCGATCGGGTGCATCGCTCCGCATGCGGGGTACGTTTATTCGGGACATGTGGCCGGGGCTGTTTTTGCCCAGGTGGAAATCCCGGAGCGTTGCATAGTGTTGTGTCCCAATCACACGGGGATGGGGCGGGCTTTGGCTATTCTGAGCGAAGGTGCGTGGGAGACGCCGCTTGGGGAAGTGCCCATTGATGAGGAGTTGGCTGGGGCATTGAAGCGACAGTTCCCTGCACTGCAGGAGGACGCAGCTGCTCATCGCGCCGAACATGCGATCGAAGTGGAGTTGCCTTTTCTGCAACTCCGACAGCCGAAATTAAAGATCGTTCCGATCGCCCTCGGGACAGGGCAGTTCGACGTGCTGGAAGCGCTGGGCATGGCGCTCGCGGAGGTGATTGCGGCACAGAGTGCGCCGGTCCTGATCGTGGCATCGAGCGACATGAATCATTACGAATCGGACGCGGTGACGCGCGTGAAAGATCACAGGGCGATTGAACGGATTCTGACGCTAGATCCTCGTGGCTTATTTGACGTGGTCACGCAGCAGAACATCAGCATGTGCGGGTTCGGGCCAGCCGTGGTTATGCTCACGGCGGCCCGACAATTGGGAGCGACGTCTGCGGAATTGGTGAAGTACGCGACTTCCGGCGACATTTCTGGAGATCGGAATGCGGTAGTGGGATATGCGGGCGTTGTGGTGAAATAAGTAGTTTTTGCTTCTTTCGATTCTTCTAATCTCGGATAATCCGAAGTGCCGTCTCTGCGGGACTCGGTTTCTCCTCTCCTTCTACCGGGGCCTTACGTCCCGGGCTAGTGAATGCCGCCGCTTCGGCTGGAACTCGGCGGCGCTAGGCACGCACAGGTCCTACGCCTCCCTCTCTCTCGCAGCGCTCGGCTGACTTGTGTGCTCTTTAAGCTTGCATTTTTTCTGTAAGGATTCTTGCTGGGCTGGGACTACCAATACATACCGCGATGATTAAGACACACAATCTCAGTAAGAGTTTTCAGGGGCGGCAGGTGGTGAGAGGCCTGTCGTTTGAGGCTCCGGATGGTGCGATCACGGGACTATTGGGCGCCAATGGAGCCGGCAAGACAACCACGCTGCGCATGATTTGCGGTGTGTTGCAGGCAGATTCGGGAAGCGTTGCGGTTGATGGCGCTAGTGATGCAAGAGAAAGGCAGCAGCGCGTAGGTGCGTTGCTGGATCACATCGGGCTATATTCGCGGCTCACGGTGAGAGAGAACATGGCATATTTTGGACGGCTGCGCGGCATGAGCACGGAAATTCTCCAGGAGCGAATTGAACATTTGATTGGAGTGCTCGGGCTGGATGCGATTGCGGATCGACGAACAGCCGGATTCTCGCAGGGAGAGCGCATGAAAACAGCGCTCGGGCGCGCACTGCTTCATTCTCCCACGAATGTTGTGCTGGACGAACCGACGAATGGTCTGGATATTCCGACGATTCGTTCGCTCCGCGATTTGTTGCGAAGGCTGCGTGACGCGGGGACGTGCGTCGTGTTCTCGAGTCACGTCCTCGACGAAGTTCACGCCCTGTGCGATCGAGTGGCAGTTGTCGCGGAGGGGAAGATCGTGGCACAAGGCTCTCCGCAGGAACTTTGCACACGGGCGGGAACGGCTTCGCTCGAGGATGCTTTTATCGAGCTGACCTGTCCGGAGGTTTATTGATCATGAACCAGATACTGACGATTGCACGCAAGGAGATTGCGGATGGATTGCGGGACTCGCGGTCGGTGGTCGCATCCGTCGCCTACGCACTTATGGGACCGGTCGTCGTTGGCCTTGTCTCAATGACCGTTCACGGCAAGACTGGTTCGGAGGCCGTCCTAACCGGCATGATGGCCATCTTTACGCTCGTGTCTGCCTTTGTTGGCGGCATGAACGTGGCGATGGACACGGTCGCTGGAGAGAGGGAAAGAAAGTCGCTGCTACCG
>Ga0181522_10001825_pt1 | contig 12523 bp, 12 predicted proteins | sample PEATcosm2014_Bin_27_FD_121103 | JGI IMG/M metagenome (GOLD analysis project Ga0181522, IMG submission 121103) | Peatland microbial communities from MTU Mesocosm Facility, Houghton, MI, USA - PEATcosm2014_Bin05_10_metaG | ecosystem: Environmental > Terrestrial > Soil > Wetlands > Peat | place...
CCGTCCAGCCGCCGTCGAGGGAAAGATTGGCGCCGGTGATCGCCTTCGCAACGTCGGAACAAAGATACACAGCCAGCGCCGCGACTTCGTCGACGGTCACGAATTCCTTGGTGGGCTGCGCGGCCAGCAACACGTCGCGCTTGACCTGCTCGGCGGTCATGTTGCGCGCCTTCATCGTATCGGGAATCTGATTCTCCACGAGCGGCGTCCACACGTATCCAGGGCTGATGCAGTTGCAGGTGATGCCAAACGTGGCCGTTTCCAGCGCCACCGTCTTGGTGAGACCCGCAAGCCCGTGCTTAGCTGACACGTACGCGACCTTGAAGGGCGAGGCCACCAGCGAATGCGCCGATGCGGTCGAGATGATGCGGCCCCATTTGCGCGCTTTCATGCCGGGCACGGCGGCACGCACCGCGTGAAATGCCGCCGACAGACCAATGGCAATGATCTGGTCCCATTTTTCGACTGGAAAGTCCTCAATCGGCGACACGTACTGAATGCCCGCATTGTTGATGAGCACGTCGAGCGTGCCGAATGTTTTCTCGGCGGAATGAACCATATCTGCAATCTCGCTGCCCTTGCTCATGTCGGCAGGCGAATACGCGGCCTTGACGCCGAAATCCTTCTCGATGCTGGCGCGCTCTTTCTCGATGGCAGCCTTGTCGCCAAAGCCATTGATGGTGATGTTGGCGCCTTCGGCGGCGAGCGCTCGCGCCATGGCGAGGCCAATGCCCGAGGTCGAGCCGGTAACGAGTGCGGACTTCCCTTTCAACATCATGGCGATCCCCATTTCCGTGCTGAGTTTGGTGAAATGGACGCCAGTGCTGGCGCCTGATCATGTGGTGAGCCGGGGAATCTGCGGCGGTTCTTGCTGCAGCGCAACATAAAAATCGGCGCGCTTGTCACGTTTTCGCGAGCCTGCCGCTCCGGCTACAATGGCCGTCCGGGTCTTTTGGTATGCGGTCTGACGGCCTGACTAGGAATGACCAAGATGCCGCGTGCAATCTTCCCGGCTCCTAACCACGACCACGAGCGATGCGCCAGCACTGCCATCGCGTATGCCGAGGCCCAATGTACGGCCCGTGCGCAACGGCTGACGCCAATCCGCCGTCAGGTGCTGGAGGTGCTGCTTGAGAGCCACAATCCGCTCGGCGCCTATGAGATCATCGAGCGCTTAGCGGGAAGGAACGGCCGACTGGCGCCCATAACGGTTTATCGAGCGCTCGATTTCCTGCGCCAAAACGGGCTCGTGCACCGCATCGAGAGTCGCAACGCATTCGTCGCATGCGTGCATAATCACGCTGGTGATGCTCTCGTTGTCTTTCTTATCTGCGAGCGTTGCGGCGCAGTCGGCGAGGGCCCAGGGGCCGCGGTCGCCGAAGCCCTCAAAACCTCCTCGCGGGCAGCGGGGTTTGCTCCCAAAAATCCGCTGATCGAGATCGTGGGCATTTGCTCCCATTGCCGGGCGCGATAGCCGCACCGATAACAACAGTCCCCGTGCAGCAATCCCCCTCGTCCCGCCCGCTCGACGCCCTCGCCATCGCGATCACTGTTGGGCTCTGCGTGAGCTGGGGGTTTAATAACGTCGCGATCAAGCTCGCGATCCACGATATCCCGCCGCTCATCCAATCCGCGACGCGCTCGGCGATCGCGGCGATCCTGGTCAGCGGATGGTGCCGCGCACGCAGCGAGCCGCTGTTCAAGCACGACGGAACGCTGGTGGCCGGAGTTTTCGCCGGCATCCTTTTCGCCCTCGAGTTTCTCTTGATCTATCGCGGCCTAGTGTGGACCACGGTCACGCGCGGCACCCTGTTCCTCTATCTGGCACCGTTCTTTGTGGTGATCGGATCGCGCTGGCTCATTCCGGGCGATCGTTTTCATCTCTCGCAGTGGCTCGGCCTGTTGCTGTCATTCCTTGGCATCGTCATCGCGTTCGGCGTGCCCGGACCAGCGGGCGATCCACGGCAAATCCTGGGCGACCTGATGCTGATCGGCGCCGCCGCCGCGTGGGCCGCCACCACGCTGGTGATCAAGGCAAGCGCGCTCAGCCGCGTCAGTGCCGAGAAGACATTGCTTTATCAGCTCGTGGTTTCGGTGCCGCTGCTTGCCGTCGGAGCCGCAATATTCGGCGAGCACATCGACGCCATGCCGTCGCGGCTGGCGCTCGGCTCTTTGACTTATCAAACGCTTTGGGTGGTGAGTATCACCTTCCCTGTCTGGTTTGCGTTGATCGTGCGCTATTCGGCCGCCCGCCTGTCGGTATTCACATTCCTGGCGCCCCTCTGCGGGGTGGCGGCCGGCCATCTGGTGCTTCACGAACCGCTGACACCCGCTTTTGCCGCGGCGGTCTTGCTGGTGGCCGCAGGTCTGATCTTCGTGAACCGCCCGCGCTAATCGGGCCGAAAGGTGGTAGCACTGCATTGTCGCGTTTCGCGTAAGTACACCAATGGTAAAACGTCTAAACCCTCCGAGCGGCAGCGATGCCGCGGATCTCAAAAACCGCGCGCTGGAACAAGCCGCGATTGCGCTGAGCAACAATCGGCCGAACGACGCGGAGCAGCTCACCACCGAGATACTCAAGAGCGACCCACGGAATATCCGCGCGCTGCACATTCTCGGCTGCGCCCTGCTGAGCCAGGGTCGCGCCCAAAAGGCACTGGTGCCGCTCGAAGCGGCCGCGCGCGGTCGGCACGATGCCGAGGTCGACACCCACTTGGCGATGGCGCTGCGCCAGACCGGCCGGCACGAGGACGCACTGGCGCGTCTCAAACGCGCGACCAGACGGCAGCCAACCTATGCCCTAGCATTCCACGAACTTGGCTGCCTCCTGTCAGAAATGGATCGCGATGCCGAGGCCGTCGAAGCGTTTTATCACGGAATCGCCATCGCACCCATGATGCCCGACCTGTCGGTTCAGCTTGGCTACGCGCATCTGCGCTGCAGAAACGCTGTCGCGGCCAGAACCGCCTTCGCGCAGGCTCTGGACATCGTGCCCAATTCTCCGGACGCGCTGTTTGGGATGGCTAAATCCCATCAGGAAGTCGGCGAGAACCGGGAAGCCGCTGGATTTTTTCGCCGCTATCTCGCGATCAAGCCGAATGACGCGGGAGCCTGGATCACCTACGGCCATTGCCTGCTCGAGCAAGGCGAACTCGACGACGGTTACGCATGCTTCCGCGCCGCCGCGCGCGGCGGCTCACAGCGCTACGCCAGAGCGCTCGGCTCCTTGATCGCGTCCGGACACGGCCGGTTCTGGCTCAAGCCGAGTGCCGCGGCGCAGTACATGCTCGGATCGGCGCGATAATCCACCTTCCCGGACGCCTTATCGCTTCGGCGCGCGGTACTGACGGCGATACACATCCGTCTCGGTCCCCAACGTCTTCTTCATTTCGAAGAAGCGCACGTTGGTTTCATCGGACAAAGTTTCAAATTGCGCGGTCCAGTTTTCCCGCCTCACCGGCAGACATTGGGCGATCGGCGTTCCTTTCGGCAGGACACCGTTGAAGCTCGCATCGTGCCAACGCACCGGGAAGTTGATCGGGCTGTCATGGAATGTATCGCAGTCGACGAGACCCGTGATGGTCGTGAACGGCAGATCCGGACGATTGATCGGATGGGTGAACAACAACGAATAGCCCGGTGGCGCCTGGATGTTCCAAAAATTGTTGAGCTTGATGACGAAGCGATCATCGTCGAAGAACGGCGTGCCGCTGACCTGAATGGGATCGTGAAAACTGATGGGCGAGTGCGCGTATTCGCTCACGAAACCCTTCGGCACGTCGAAGTGCCAGGTGAACTCGCCGTCTTTGACTTCCAGATCGATCGGCAGCGGGATGAGAAACCCGTAGGTCATCGCGTCGATGAACGGCGGACATTTTTTGACCGTTTTGGTCTTCTCGCCCATGAGCGCGCTGGCGGCCGTCTGCGGCAACGATTTGTACCAAGCTGGAAGGCCGAGCACGGCTGGAATTGGCCGCGGTATGAGACTGTCAAGTTCGGCCGGGCAACGAAACGTTAGCGCTATCTTGTCCGCCTCGTTCATGGTCCAAAGTGTTTCGTCACTTCAATTCGTCGCGACAGCGCACGGCACCACAGCCTAAGAATCGTAGCGTGTACAAAACTCGCGGAATAGATTTCAGCTGATAAACATGCACTGCGAACGCGTAGCGTTCTGATAAAAATATACGACGCGACGTGTGCCTCTATCTTCGCTAATGGCACGAAAGTCAGCGCGCTAAGAAACACCGCAAGTTGCCGACACAACAGCGACACCGGAACCGTCTAAGGTCGAACCACAAGTCGTCCACTGGCCTGGAACCGGCCGGCGGCGCCTTCTCGTCAATCGCGCCTGGGAACGCTATATCTGCAGATATCCAAGCACCTCGCCTTGGCTTCTTGCTCCGGTCCGGCGCCCAGCGTCCGACCTAAGGGACTGATAATATGATGGTATTTTCCGGCCCCGCCGAGCGGCACAGAACCGTCGCCGTGAAAGTCGGCAACGTCAAGGTCGGCGGCGGCGCACCCATTGTGGTGCAATCGATGACCAACACCGACACGGCGGATGCGGACGCCACGGCCAAGCAGGTGGCAGCGCTGGCGCGCGCCGGCTCGGAAATCGTCCGCATCACCGTCGATCGCGACGAGGCGGCGGCGGCCGTGCCGCACATCAAAGACAAGCTGCGCAAGATTAACGTCGACGTACCGATCGTCGGCGACTTCCACTACATCGGCCATAAGCTCCTCGCCGATCATCCGGCCTGCGCCGAAGCGCTCGACAAATATCGCATCAATCCCGGCAACGTCGGCTTCAAGGAGAAGAAGGACCGCCAATTCGGCGCCATCGTCGAGACCGCCATCAAGTACAATAAGCCGGTGCGCATCGGCGCCAACTGGGGCTCGCTCGATCAGGAACTGCTCACGCACCTGATGGACGAAAATGCGAAGTCGAACCATCCGATCGACGCACGCGACGTGACGCGTGAAGCCATGGTTCAATCGGCGCTGCTGTCGGCGCAGCGCGCCGAAGAGATCGGGCTGCCGAAGAATCGCATCATCCTCTCGGCGAAAGTATCGGCCGTACAGGATTTGATCGGTGTCTACGGCGAACTGGCGCGCCGCTCCGACTATGCGCTGCACCTCGGCCTCACCGAGGCCGGCATGGGATCCAAGGGCATCGTCGCCTCATCGGCCGCCATGGGCGTGCTGCTGCAGCAAGGCATTGGCGACACTATCCGCATCTCGCTGACGCCTGAGCCGAACGGCGACCGCACGCAGGAAGTCAGAGTCGGACAGGAACTGCTGCAAACGATTGGGCTGCGCACCTTCGTGCCACTGGTCGCCGCCTGTCCCGGCTGCGGCCGCACGACCTCGACGACATTCCAGGAGCTTGCCGCCGGCATCCAGGGCTTCATTCGCGACTCGATGCCGGAATGGAAGACGCGCTATCCGGGCGTCGAAGGCCTCAACGTCGCGGTCATGGGCTGCATCGTCAACGGCCCTGGCGAGTCCAAGCACGCCGACATCGGCATCTCGCTGCCCGGCACCGGCGAGCAGCCGACCGCGCCCGTCTTCATCGACGGCAAAAAGGCCGTGACCTTGCGTGGCCCAACGCTATCAGCCGACTTCCAGAAACTCGTGGTCGACTACATCGAGAAGCGCTTCGGCGCCGGCGCGAGGGCGGCGGCGGAATAACAGCCGACCGCGCGGACGACGCTCATGCGCCGGATTTCATCGCGGTGGACGTTCTTCTACAAATTCATCTTCCCGCTCATCTGGTTCGGCTTCATCATCGTATTCCTGATCGTCGCGGTGGTTGTGCCGACGCGCTCGGGTCAAGCTCTGCCTATACCCGCCCTGATCGTGCCGATCATCATGGGGGTGATCGGCTATTCGCTGATGAAGAAAATGATCTTCAACCTCGCCGATGAAGTTTGGGATGACGGCAACGCCTTGGTGGTGAAGAAAAGCGGCCAGGAGGAGCACATTGCGCTCAGCGACATCAAGAACGTCAACTATTCGACAATGACTAGTCCGCCGCGCGTGGTCTTATCGTTGCGCCGACCGAGCGTATTCGGCGATCAGGTGGCGTTCTGCGCGCCCATACGATTCATTCCATTCTCCACGAGCCCGCTCATCGACGACTTGATCGAGCGGATCGACGCGGCGCGGCAGAAGCGGGCCTAGTCCCTAAACGGACTCCACGTGTCCAGGACCTTCCGGCAGCCCTGCCTCTCGTGGGGCGCGGATTGACCGATTATGTCAGCCCGCTACCTTGCGGGTCAGGGCGACGAACGGGGAGGTTGGGTATGGAGGCGTCAGCGGCTGCCACTGCCGGGCAGCGCGAACTTCACGGCAGCGGTATTATCGCCGCCGTCAAGGCGAGCGGCATCGAATACATCCTTGCGCTGCCCGACATCACCACCAGCTCCGGCCTGCTGGCGCCGATCGCGAAGGACGCTGCGTTCAAGCTGATCCGGGTGTGCAAGGAGGACGAGTGCGTCGGCATCGCCTCCGGCCTGTCCTACGCCGACAAGCGCTCGCTGATCCTGATCCAGCACACCGGCTTTCTCGATTCAATCAACGCCATCCGCGGGATCGCGGTCGAATACGCCCAGCCGATCTGCATGATGGTCGGATTGCTCCAGCACGACCCCGAAACGACGCCACGCCAATCGCCGCGCTACGGCGTGCGCATCGTCGAGCCGATCCTCGACGACATGGGCATCGCGCATCATTACCTCAGCGCCGATGCCGACGTCGGCAAGATCAAGCCAGGCATCGACAAGGCCTACGCCGAGTCGAAGCCGGTCGCCTTTCTGATCGGGCGGAGACCCAAAGCATCATGATGAAACGGGAAGAGTGCTTTCGCATTCTGGCGCGGCACGTCAAGGACGAGGCGGTGGTCGCGACCTACAGCTCCGCGGTCGATTGGGTCGACCTTGGTCCGCGCGTCATGAATTACACATCCATCGGCGCTATGGGGCTCGATTCCTCGCACGGCCTCGGCCTCGCGCTAGGCAGGCCGGACAAGCGCGTCATCGTACTGCAAGGCGACGGCAGCCTGCTGATGAACCTCGGCAGCCTGGTGACGATCGCCGCGGTGGCACCGAAGAATCTCATCCACTTGGTCGTTCAGAACGACACCTACGAGGCCAACGGCAGCCAACCGATTCCGAATGCGAAGATCGACTTCGCCAGCATGGCGCGCGCATCGGGCTATGCGGTTTGTTACGACTTTTCCGATCTGAAAATCTTCGAGCAGCAAGTCGGCCACGTGCTCGAACAGGAAGGCCCAGTGTTTGCGACGCTGCATGTCACACCCACCAAGCCGCTCAAATATGACTATCCGAGCCTGTACGATCCGGAGAAGCGCAAAGCGTTTAAGGCGCAATGGCGGAGCTGAAACGCTCTCACTTCGTCATGGCCGGACTTGTTCCGGCCCATCTACGTCTTTGGCATTGAAGAAAGACGTTGGTGCCGGCCGCGATTTGCCGCATCGCACCGCGCCAGAAGTCGGACCTGAAAACGGATAAGACCGCCGTCGCGGGGCGCGCCAAAATCACCAAAGAGCAACAAGAAAGGCTGCGGCGATTATCAGGATTGCACAGACCGCGAGCACGAGTTCGAAATGCCAACGCGGCCCAGGGGTGTAGGCTCGTAACATAGTTGCTTCCGACGGTCATTCCGAGGAAAACCCGGCGTGAGCAGCCGGGCTCCTCACTATCCGCTGCGGCAATCAAATGCAGGACGAATGATACTGAGCGGCCCTGAACTGGCCCTGACGAGGCGAGTTAGAATCCGTTCATGCAGATTAAATCGCGGTAATGCTGGGGCGCGAAAGTCCGGAGCCGGCGCGTCATGGGCCTCAGGTCTATTCTCATCGGATCTGCGGTTAACTGGCAAAAAACCAGACCGGCGCATATTCGTTCCAGCTGAACGCGGCGATCTGCGTCCGCGCCGAAACACGTGATTTGGATCCGCTGCATGCCGACGGGTGAAGCGAACAAAGCTTGGTGCGCTCGCGGCGCTATTGTTATTTTTGCGATTCTTTGGGCCGCGGCCGCGCACGCCACGGTAGAACGGCTCCCGATCAAATCGACCTTGGTGCTCAAGCCTGCCGAAACCTATCGCGTGGAGTTGGATGCCCCCGAGCCAGTTGAGATCGGCTGGACGGTTCAGGGCAAGGCCTGCGCCACCAATTGCATCCAAGCCGAGGAGCTCAGCCCACGAGACCTGCCTGCGGGCGGCCAAGTTCGTTATACGATCGCCGCCTCCGTGGGCGCATCAAAGAAATACCAGCCCGTTTCAGGCAAGATTGCGTTGGAATATAAGAACATCTCCAATGATCCGGTTACCATCGATATTTATCCGGTCAGGCGCATCTGCGACTCGGAAGCGTGCAAATTTGTCGTGGAAGGCCAGAAGGGCCGCACGCTCGTCTACAGAGTGGATGAATTCAAAGGTATCGAATCCAGCAACGACGGCTCCTACTCGGATATTTCCGGCGTGACAGTCGATGCGCGTCCTTTCCACGTCAAGGTTCTTTGGTGGACCGATGACAAGATGACGCCGGGCGGCCTCTTTGCCAAATCCTGTGTGCGGTGGATCAAAAAATGGGTGGACGAGCACACGCCCAAAGAAAAATATCGCCCCTATATCCTCGCCGGCCGGGCCTTCGGCGAAGGGGATGGCATTGTCCTAACGGCCATTGATAACTGCTCGGGCCCGGCACCGAACTACCAGGTGCCGGAACAGAATGTGTTCAGGTAGTAGTCCTCCACACGAGGGTGCTCTCGGCGAATATGAACCTCGCTAACAGGCGCTACCGAATAATCCACGTCGTTACCGATTTACTGCTGTGAGCCGCATAGTTTTAATGTTTTTTCTCCACGCATCCGGGCGCGGCATAGAGCAAACTCCCGAAATATCAGCCTGGCGTTTGGGCCTTCCTTCGCGAGCTGCATCGCGCCGACATATTGCGATCGGGCGATCTTTCTCGGATTGATTAAACCCTGTTGCAACTTTTCGGCGGTTATCTAGCGACGCTGCGTTCGGCAGTGGTCCCCGATGCAAGCGGCGGACCACAAAGAACCCTCCGGCGGCTTGCGCGTGAGATTTTTAGCGTGAGTAACCTGTTCTTTTCGCTTCTCGTCGGCGCGCTGGTCGCGGGCGCGGTATTTGTTGTTGCCGACAAATTTCGCAGCTTAATGGACACCGGAAGCGGTGAATTGGCTGCGGTGCCCGGGCGTCACGGCTTGGTGCAGGGCCGATTTGACAACGAAGCTCAAGGACAGCAAGCGGCCTTCAACCCCTACAAACAGCTCGGTACCAAGATCGCATTTGCCATTCCGTTTCTAGCCGCTCTTGTTTGCCTCGTTTGGTCGCGTGACGCTCTCTACGATCTGTTTGTCACTGCGCGCGAGCATGTGAGCGCCATCGAGGAACAGATAACGGGACCGGCTGACGCAGGGTATGCGACTTTCAGCGCCGACAACGCTTCCGGCGCTTCGGGCGGCTCGCCGTTTACGATGCGCTCGAGGACCACGGTAAACGGGAGCGGTCCCGGATTTATCAACCGCGTCGTATCGGGCTTCGGCGTCCCGTTTCGCGAGTACCGTTGGCATCAGCCTGTCGAGCACCATTTTTCAGGATCTGGAAACACGTGGGCCAGTTCGCCACACGGTGGCGCCCAGTGGCGGCAACCTGCTCCGTCGTTTTCCACGACAGTGTCACGGCCAGCCATGTCGATGGCGTCGCGGCCACGACGCTGAAGTGCGGCGGTATCGAGGTCGCGTAGAAGACCTCTTTTCCATGCCGCCGCGTGTGCAAGCAGGCAAGTCTTGCCGCAGCGCAGTTCTTGTCTGCCAGCGCAATGGGCACTTCTCTGCAGCGCACAAAGTTTGACGCGATCGGAGGCACCGCCGACATCGAAGCTACGAGATACAAATGGCGGTTTTGGACCCCATAGCAGACGACTGCGTTTTATTGCGGCTGATAAAGTGTGGCCGCTGCGGGCGGGAAGCAACAATCTATATTCGCCGCAATACTCGTTTTGATTTCCCCGCGGCTGGTTACTCCTGGGAATGTTATTCTTCAGAGCATAGACTATCGGTCAATGTGAGAAACATTCCATCGCTTCGCCGATATTTTGAGCTCATTTATTTCATAGCGCCGGTCCGCAGTAGTGTATGACGCTACCTCAAGGTCGCGATAATCACGACAATTCTAACTAAAAACGAAAGTATCTTTGGTTTCGACTGAAATTAGAAACGTGCTGCACAGATGATCTAAAAATAAAAACCTGGTTTTATTGACGGAACCCTTAGCTGCGTCGCAGCATTGTCCCGGCCGGCGGATCTGCTTCCGCCTCGAGAAATCAGGAGACAAGAAATGCTGCGAATTGTGGCCGCTCTTGCTGCCAGCCTTCTGTTGGCAGGCAACGCATCGGCCGCGGACGTCAACCTACTCAACGTGTCCTACGATCCGACGCGCGAATTGTACGCCCACCTCAGCAGAGCGTTTGCTGCCCGCTTCCAGAGCGAGACCGGCAAAACGATTGAAGTCAAAACATCAAACGGCGGTTCCGGCGCACAGGCGCGCGCTGTCATCGACGGACTTCAGGCCGATGTGGTCACGCTGGCGCTGGCCTATGACATCGACGCGATCGCCGACCGCGGCTTAATCGCGCAGGATTGGCAGGCCCGATTGCCGAACAACTCTGCGCCTTACACGTCCACCATCGTGTTCCTGGTGCGCAAAGGAAATCCCAAGGGCATCAGTGACTGGGAGGACCTGACCAGGCCCGGCGTCCAGGTCATTACCCCTAATCCCAAGACTTCAGGGGGCGCGCGCTGGAACTATCTCGCGGCCTGGGGCTACGCCTTGCGAAAGTACGGCAGCGAGGCCAAGGCGCGGGAATTTGTCAAAGCGATCTACGCGAATGTGCCCGTTCTCGATACCGGCGCGCGCGGAGCAACAATGACGTTTGTTGAGCGTGGAGTTGGTGACGTGCTCATCGCCTGGGAAAACGAAGCATTCCTTGCGATCAATGAGCTCGGCAAGGACAGATTCGATATCGTCGTGCCAAGCATCTCGATCCTGGCCGAGCCGCCGGTCGCCGTCGTTGACAAAGTCGTCGACAAGAAAGGCACGCGTTCGGCGGCGGAAGCATTTCTTCAGTTCATCTACTCGCGCGAAGGCCAGACGATCGCCGCCAAAGATTACTTTCGGCCGCGCGATCCGGACGTCGCCAAGGAGTATGAGAGCCATTATCCCAAGCTTGAACTCTTAACGATCGGCGATTTCGGCGGCTGGCGGAAGGCGCAGGACACCCACTTCAACGATCACGGCGTGTTCGACTCGATCTACGGTCAGTAGGTGAAGTCCGCGTGAGCGGTACCGCAGCAGCGGCTATCAGACGGCGAAAAAGCGTGATCCCTGGCTTTGGGATCACGCTTTGCACGACTCTTTTTTGGCTGTCGTTGATCGTACTGATTCCGCTCGGTGCGCTTGCGCTCAAGACCACGGAGCTTTCCGTGACTCAATTTCTCGACGTGGTCACCAGCCGCCGCGCATTGCACGCCTTCAAACTCTCGTTCGGGCTGGCGCTCGCGGCGGCCTTGGTCAATCTCGTGTTTGGCACGATCGTCGTCTGGGCCCTCGTCCGTTACCGCTTTCCGGGCCGCCGCCTGCTCGACGCTGTCGTGGATATTCCCTTTGCGTTGCCGACCGCGGTCGCGGGCATTGCGTTGACCAGCCTTTATGCCGAAGGCGGCTGGATCGGCAGCCTGCTGGCGCCGTTCGGCATCAAGGTCGCCTTCACGCCAGTCGGTATATTTGTGGCGCTCGTATTCATCGGGCTGCCCTTCGTGGTGCGCACCGTGCAGCCGGTGCTCGAGGATGTCGACAAGGAGCTCGAGGAAGCGTCCGCGTCGCTCGGCGCGACCAGGTGGACAACGATCCGCCGTGTACTGTTTCCGAGCATCCTGCCGGCGCTTCTGACCGGCTTCTCCTTGGCCTTCGCCCGCGCGGTCGGCGAGTACGGCTCCGTCATATTCATCGCCGGCAACTTGCCGAATGTCTCGGAAATCGCGCCCTTGCTCATCGTCATCCGCCTGCAGGAATTCCACTACGCGGATGCGACCGCTATTGCGCTCGTCATGTTGCTTGCTTCGTTCAGCATGCTGTTCGTGGTCAACGCATTGCAGCGCTGGTCGGAGGTTCGCGTTGGGAGGCGGTCTTGAGCGTCATTCCTATGGACGAAGCTGAATTGCTTGAGCCGCGTGGAAACATGCGCACGGACGTCGCCCGTCGCGTGGACGTACGGGACGATCCGGTATGGGTGCAGCTTTGCATCATCGCCATCACAGTCGTCTTTCTCGGCGTGTTCATCGTCCTGCCGCTCGTAAACGTGTTTGCTCAGGCCTTTGCCAAGGGCGCTGCCATCTACTATGCCGCTTTAACTGCCCCCGACACATTGGCCGCAACCTGGCTCACGCTTGTCGTTGCGGCGATATCCGTCGCC
>Ga0181522_10001826_pt1 | contig 12517 bp, 10 predicted proteins | sample PEATcosm2014_Bin_27_FD_121103 | JGI IMG/M metagenome (GOLD analysis project Ga0181522, IMG submission 121103) | Peatland microbial communities from MTU Mesocosm Facility, Houghton, MI, USA - PEATcosm2014_Bin05_10_metaG | ecosystem: Environmental > Terrestrial > Soil > Wetlands > Peat | place...
CACGCGAACATCATCTATGCCGTGCTCGGGCTGGTGATCTTCGGCGGCTTCACGGTGGTCGACTTCAACCGCCTGCGCCGCGCCGACGGCCGCATGGCCGTGCCGATCGCGGCGGGGATCTTCCTCGACGTGTTCAACGTCTTCCTGTTCTTCCTGCAGCTCTTCGGGGGCGGCGGGCGCGAGCGGTGAGCGGGCAGGGCATCTGATCGCGCAGAGCCACCAGGCTCGCGCAACCGCCGATCAGGAGAGCAGCTTGGCCTTTGCCTGCTCGAACTCCTCGTCGGTCAGCTTGCCCCGATCGTGGAGCTCGGCGAGTCTGGCGAGGTCGTCCACCCGGCTGGAGGCCCCGCCCCCGGTCGCCTCGAAGCGTTGGAACGCCTCGACCTGGGCCCGATCGTGCTCTCGATGTTCGTGCAGTGTGTGCCCCCGAACCAGCAGGTAGCCGAGCACGCCGATGAACGGGAGGATGACGATGAAGAGCATCCACAGCGCCTTGGCCAGGTTGGAGAGGTCCGAGCTGCGGAAGATGTCGAAGACGACCCCGACCGCGATCCAGATCCACAGGAACAGGATCGCGAACTCGAGGACCGTCAGCAGGGCGTCCCCGAAGCTGTAGGTCGCGGCCAGCGGCAGCATCGGTTCGCAAGACTACTCCACCGGCCGATGCGTCTGCCCGATCAGCGGAAGCGTTCCAGCCTGCCCGTCCAGGGCTGAAGGCCTATCGACTCAAAGGCCCGCGGATGGCGCAGCCTCTGTGCCGGCTGCTGCTCTGAGGATCCCCTCGAGTGTCTCGTTGAGCAGCTGGACGATCGGCTCCGGCTGGAGATTGCCTGTGCGCGCGTCGTCCAGCACGGCTTCGGCGAATGCGACGTACCCGGCCAGAGCGAGACGCGTCAAGGGCGGCGGATCGGCGGTGCCGAGGTGGTTCAGGGACATGTTCGAGACGACCTGCCCGACGAAGCGCTCGACGACAGCCCGTAGCTCGGGAGTGGGCGTGCTGCGGGCCATGCGGTTGATCCGCCAGGCGTCCGTGGGCTGAAGCGCGTGGGCCACGATGCGGGCGTTGTTCTGCATGACCCGCTCCTCGATCGGGACGGACTCGTCGGTCACCCAGTCATCGGTCAACTCGAGTCCGGCCTCTTCGGCGACCGCCAGCGCCAGGTCGGGACGGCCGCGGGGGAAGTAGTGGTAGAGCAGGTTCCTCGTCACGTCCGCCTGCGCAGCGACCTCGTCCAGCGAGAACTCGGCGAAGCCCTGCTCGGCCACGATCGGCATCGCGATGGCCACCAGCTGCTCGCGCCGCGCCTGGCGGGCCAGGCGTCGAGGAGGTCTGGCCGGACGGGTGATCGCCATGCGTAAATCCTAACCTATCGACAAGATGACAACTTGAGATGCCGTCAAATTGACAATTCGTAAGTTAGCTTGGTAGGATCGCCCGCGAACGGAAGGCGCGGCCCCATGGATGTGGGGCCGGCACCGGGTCTGACCCAGGCGGGGGGCCTTGGCGCAGGCGCCTGACAACGGCACACAGATGGAGGGATCGAGATGCGTAGGGAGATGCGAAGGACCAGCCTCGGCGTCCTGGCGACGCTCGCGGCGGTCGCGGCGGTGACGGTGCTTGCGGCGCTACCCGCCGCTCCAGCGGGAGCGATCCCGCAGACCGCGAAATTCCTGGGCGGTTACGGAAGCACCTGCTTCTGGCACTACGGGCCGTTCGGCGGACCGGAATCCGAACAGCCGACCTACAACCTCGCCTACCCCAACGGGCACGCCATCTACTTCGGCGCCTACTTCCGTCGGCCCGCGGGCTCGAAACTGGTGCTCCACGGCCAGTACCCCCACTCTCGCAACTTCAACTTCGTGACCTACACGCCCAACTCGATCATCCTCGACGGGGTCTACGACGAACAGATAAACCCCGACCCAGGGTCGATCAACCCGTTTCGCGCCGGCGAAGACCGCAACGCGACGAACCGCAGCTTCAGCGTCGAAGTGCTGCCGACGGTCAATCCCAACTCCGCCTCGCCGCGGACTGCGACGCACTTCGAGTTCGAAGCTCCCCGCAACTACATCTACGCAGCCAGCAGCCCGGCGATCGAAGAAACCACGAAAGCCGGCAAGAAATACGTCAACGAGCTGATCATGGAGCGCATCTACCTCCCCGACAAGGGCGACGGGATCGACGGCGGCGTGCCCGTGCCGGAAGTCGAACTGACGCTCCAGAACGGCGAAAAGCTGACCGGCGAAGCGGCCTGCAACGCGATGGACAGCGAATCCAAGACGCTTACCGAAGAAGGCGGCAAGACCGAAAACGGCAAATTCGAACTCGTCCGGTTCGGAGAAGTGCCGGAATTCCTGCCCGAACAGGTCTGGTACGACATGAACCACCCCGAAGCGACAGCGCTGCCCGGGTGCAACGTCCTCGTCTCGATCAACTTCGGCAAAGACGAATGTCCGCTCTGGAACGGGAGCAACCCCGTGAGCAACCCCAAAACCGAATTGATCCAAGTGCCGCGGACGGTGGAATATCCGGAAGAGTTCCCGGCCAAACCGACGGAAAACTGGCGCACGCAGTACAACCGCCGGTATCTGCTGCAGCTGTGGACAGGCGACACAGCGCCGGGCGCCGAAGCCACGCCTAAACGCGGTAACGACGGCGGCGGCTTTTTCCCCAACCCCGACAACAACTACGTCCGTCAGGTCTTCAGCCGGAAGTTCGGGAAGCTCGTCGTGCTCAAAGGCAAAATGCCGACGACGCCCGAAACGAGCCGCAGTCACCTGGCGACCTGGCCCGACATGCACAACTACCAGCTGCGCTTCTACGACATGTGCTCGCTCTCCGGCATGACCGTCTCCCAGGTGCTCAGCTGCAAAGACGACGAAGAAACGACCCTCCAGGACGCCGCACGCCACTACACGCTGGTGTACAGCCGGGCCGAAGACAAACCTCGCAACGCCGTTCGCTTCTGCGGCAACTCCTGGCTCGAATGGAGCAAGGAAGGCGACGCGAACCCAGGAGAACCGAACCCCGAATTCGGCTACCTGACGATGCGGATGCTGTTGCCGAATCCGGAATTCAAAAACGCGATCCAGTACTCGACGACTCCGGGCACGGAGCGCGAAGTGATGGGCGAATACCTGCCGACGTGGAAATACGAGGCCGGACCGTCGAACTTCGAAGCCGGCGGCTGCGACTGGGCAGATCCGGGGACGCCGCACCTCAGCGGCGGCGACTCCTCGCCCGACAGGGGAGCCTTCACGCTTGAATGGGCTCCGACCCACGAAGCCGCCAACGTCGAAGGCGTCACCTACACGCTGCAGCACAAGAGCGCCGACGGCGGATGGGAAACCCTCGCCAGCGGCCTCAGCAGCACCGAATACAAGTTCGGCAGCGGCGCACCCGAGTCTGAAGGCACCTGGAGCTACCGCGTATCGGCGTCCGGCGAAGGCGCGGAAAGCGGGTTCTCCGGCGCCTCGGCGGAAGTCAAGGTCGACCGCAGCGCGCCCAACCCGCCGACGGCGATCGTCTCGCGCGAACCCGACTACACCGGTGGCGGCGGCTGGTATGAGGACGGCGTCGAGGTCTCCTTCTCGGCCAACGGCGACCCGGCCCTGCCCGACGGCAGCGAAGGATCCGGCGTCGAACCGGCCTCGCTGACCCCCGTCCAGACGGTGCAGGGCAGCGGCAGCCACGAAGTCTGCGGGACAGTCGCCGATCGCGCTGGGAACGTATCCGGGCCGGGCTGCGTGACCGTGCAGGTCGACGCGACCCCGCCGAGCGTCGAAGTCACATGCCCTGCCACAGCCGAACTGGACTCGGCCGGGGTGACGGCGACGGTCAGCGCGTCTGACGGGCAGTCGGGGCTGGCCCAGAACCCGTCGGGCACGGTGGCGATCGCGACCGGCGCCCTGGGCCCGCAGACGACGAGCGCGACAGCGCTCGACAACGTCGGCCACCAGACGACCGGGTCCTGCACGACCGACGTCGTCTACGCCCTCTCCAGGCTCAAGCCGGCCAGCTCGCGCAAGATCAAGCCGGGCAAGCCGATCAACGTCGGCTTCCACCTGGCTGACGCGCTCGGCTACGTGACCGACGCCTCCGCGACCCTCGAAATCGCCCCCGCGGGCGGGTCCTTCAGGGCGGCGAGCTCACCCACCGACAGCGGCGATCGCTTCGTCAACGAGAGGCACGGCAACTACGCCTACAGCCTCGCCACGGCCGGGCTGAGCCCGGGGGTCTGGACGCTCCGGATCGACCTCAGCGACGGCACCAGGCACGAGACGAGCATCACGGTCAGGTAGGCCAGGGCGGCACTCACTCACCACCTCCGCCGCGGGACCGGCTCAGCCGGGGCTGGTCCCGCCGGTGGTGGCCTGCTCGGGCATGTCGAGGTCAGTCGCCGAGCGCGCGGCCTCCCGCAACGCCTCCTGGAGGCTTGGACGGACGGCGATCGCGTCGGGCAGGCCGACGATCGCGGCCAGGCGCTTCAGCTGGGAGGTGTCGGGGATCACGAGCACCAGCTTCGCCCGGCGGTGATCCAGGCGGTCGCCCAGGCGCAGCAGCATGTCGATGCCCGCACTGTCCAGGTAGCGCGCTTCGCTGAGGTCGACGACGAGGCTCGAAGCGTCGGGGCCGAGGGCGTCGGCCAGCTGCTGCTGGGTGGTGGTCGCATTGGCGGCGTCGACGTCTTCGCGGACGCGCGCGACCGGCACGCCGTCGATCCGCTCGATCTCCAGCGGGCTCATGCCCCTCGGGTCAGTCGCTTGGTCATCGTCACGACGGTTCCGTCCTGGTCGTTCTCGACGCTCACCTCGTCGATCAGGGAGTGGATTATCCCCAGTCCCCTGCCGCCGCTGGGCGGGCGGGCCGTGCGCCACCGGCCGCTGTCGCGCACGACGATCGTGACCCGCTCGCCGTCGTGTTCGCAGCGGATCGCGAAGGTCGCTTCGCGGGCGCCGTAGGCGTGCTCGATGGCGTTCGTGGCCGCCTCGGAGGCCGACAGCGTGATGTCGAACAGCTCGCTTTCGTCGGCGCCGACGGCCTGGAGCCAGCGGCCGAGCGTGTTGCGCAGGCCGCCGAGAACGTAGGGGCGCGCCGGCAGGGTCATCTCGAGCGTGTCCTGCAATGGCATCGTCTCGATCGCCAAGAGGGCAACGTCGTCCTCCAGCGGCGTCTCGTCGAGCAGCGTCCGGTAGACACGGTCGGCGAAGGAGGATTCCGTGCCCGCCGCCGCGGCGCATGCCGCCACTGCCAAGCGCTCGAAGCCCTCGTCGATGGACTCGCCCCGGCGCTCGATCAGGCCGTCCGTGTAGAGCAGCAGCCTGCTGCCCGTCGGAAACGGGTAGCGACTTGCCTGGTAGCGGTGGCCGGTGCGAACGCCGACCGGCAGGCCGTGCTTCTGCTCCAGCAGCCGCGCCCGCCCGTCCGGCTCGATCAGCAGCGGCGGCAGATGCCCGGCTGTGACGACCTCCAGTTCCTCGGCCTCCGCGTCAAGTTCGAGGATCGAGAGCGTCGCCCCGCGGTTGCTGCCCATCGAGATGAGCAGTTCGTTGAGCATCGAGACGACGTCCGTGAGCTTGTGTCCCTGCGCCATGTAGGCGCGCAGGGCGGTGCGGATCTCCGCCATCACGGAGGCGGCCAGCACGCCGCGCCCGACGACGTCGCCGATCACGAAGGCGACGCGGCCGTTGACGAGCTGGAAGACGTCGTACCAGTCTCCCCCGATCTTGATCCCAGAGCCCGCAGGCAGGTACTTGGCGCTGAAGCGCATGCCCGGTATCTCGGGCAGAGCGCCTGGCAGCAGGGCCCGCTGCATGATCGCCGTCACCGAGCGCTGCTCTGAGATGCGGGCGTTGTCGATCGCCAGCGCCGCCCTGTCCGCTGCGAGCTGCAGCAGCGTCACGTCGTCCTCGTCGAAGTCGCGCCTGACCAGCGTGCCGATGTGCATGACGCCGATGACGCGACCCTCCACGTGGACCGGCACCCCGAGCATCGAGCGGATGCCCTTCTGGCGGAGGATCGGATTGACGACGTCGGCGTAGTCGAGGTCCGCGATGATGATGGGACGGGCCTCCACGGCGACACGACCGGCGAAGCCACGGGCGAGCGGGACCTGCACGCCCTGACGAACCTCCTCCTCAAGCCCGCGGGCTGCGCGGGCCACCAGCACACCCCGATCCTCGTCGAGCAGCAGCACGGCGGCCGTGTCGACCTCCAGCGAGCTGCGGATGCGCTCCAGCAGCTCGGACAGCATGTCCTCGAGGGACATGTACCCAAGCGCGGCGTCGGCGATGCTCAGCAGGTGGGAGCGGCGGGCCTCCGACACAGACGATCCGAGTGTCGAGCGCCCGCCCTCGGCGTCGTGTCCGTTCTCTCTCTGTGCCTGCAGCTGCTGCATGTCCACGTGGCGTTTATATCGGCAGATCGCCGGGCCGGTGATCTGAGCGCCTCACCAGCGCCCGTACCAGCGCCTGCGACCCCCTCCGAGGGGCGCACCGCCCACGAAGAACCCGATCAGCCACAGCAGGACGGCGATTATCAGCACATACCAAAGGACGTGAGCGGCGAACCCGAACCCGCCGAGGATCGCCAACAGCAGTACCAACACGATCAAAGCCACCATCTCTCTTTCCTCCTCCTGGTTGGACGCGGGTTATTACCCACGCATCGCGGGCGGCTAACGGCGGAGAGGCGGCAGGGGCTCGCGCGTGACTGCCGCAGCGCGCGAGAGAGCGCCTAAGCTTTCCCTCTCGACAGAAACCGGAACCTGCAGGGGGTGCGGTGAGCAGGAGTGAGGCGGAGATCGGGCAGCGCGGCTGGGCGACCGCCCTGCTCGTCGAGACGGGAGCGACGTTGTCGAGCTCGCTCGACCTTGCGACCACGATGAGGCGTGTTGCGCAGCTGACCGTGCCGACGCTGGCCGACCTGTGCGTGATCGACCTCCAGGACGAGCGCGGAACGATCAGCGAACTGGCAGCTGCCTCGACCGATCCCCAGCTGGCAAGGCGCCTGGAAGGGCTGCGTGAAAGCCATCCCCTCGATCCGGCCGGCGAGCATCCGGTGGCGCGCGTGATCCGCACCGGCGAAGCCGAGCTGCTGGCGGAGATGAGCCCCCAGTCCCTGCGCTCGTTCGCGGCCGGCTCCGACCATGCGCGGTTCATGATCGAGAGCGGCTACAGCTCGGCTGTCGTGGCACCCCTGACGGCGCGCGGTCGCACGCTTGGCGCGCTCTCGACGTTGCGGCTCTCCGACAGCGATCCCTACGACCTGGAGCACCTGGAGCTGGTCCGAGAGCTGGCCCGGCGAGCAGCTCTGGCCATCGACAACGCGCAGCTGTTCCGCGACGTCCAGACGGTCGAGCAGCGCCTCGATGCGGTGCTCAGGAACCTCGCCGAGGCGATCACGGTGGTGGACGAGAGCGGGCAGACGGTCTTCGCCAACCACGCAGCGCTCGCGTTCCTCGGCCTCGAGTCCGCCGAGGACCTGACCGCAGCCAGACCGGGTGAGATCATGTCCAGGTTCATCGTGCTGGACGAGGCCGGCCGGGAGCTGGACCTCGATCAGATGCCGGCGAGGCGCCTCTTCAGAGGCGAGCCGGCGCCGTCGATGCTCGTCAGGAACATCGTCCGCGCAACCGGCGAGGAGCGCTGGGTGATAGTGCGGGCGTCCCCCATCGTCGAACCCGAGACCGATCGCGTCGCATACGCGGCGAACGTCTTCGAGGACGTGACCGAGGTCAAGCGGGCGCAGCTGGCCGAGACGTTCATGGCACAGGCAAGCCGGGTGCTGGCGTCGTCGATGGACTACCGCGAGACCCTGCAGAGGGTTGCGCGGATGGCCACCGCCCAGCTCGCCGACTGGTGCGCGATCGACGTGGTCGCAGAGAGGGGACGGCTGGAGCTGGTGGCCGTCCACCACGACGACCCCGAGCAGCTCGCGATAGCCGAACGGATCGCTCGCAACTACCGGCCATCGCTCGAGGAGAAGGTCGGCGTCCCGGAGGTGATCCGGACGGGCAGGGCGACGATCTTCAACGACATCACCGCCGAGGCGCTCGCCGGATACGCCCGCGACGCCGAGCACCTGCAGCTGCTGCGCCAGATCGGCGCACGCGACGTGATCGTGGTGCCGCTGGCGGCGCCGACGCACACCCTCGGCGCGATCACCCTGGTCACCTCCCAAACGGGTCGGCGGCTGATCGAAGCTGACCTGGACGTGGCCGTCCGTCTCGGCCGCCGCGCCGGCACGGCTGTCGAGAGCGCGCGACTGTACACCGAGCGCAGCCGGATCGCCCGTGTGCTGCAACGGGCACTGCTTCCCGACTCCCTGCCGGACATGCCCGGATTCCAGGCAGCCGCCTCCTACCGCGCGGCAGGCGAGCTGAACGAAGTGGGCGGAGACTTCTACGACGTGTTCCCCTACGGTCCGGACACGTGGATGCTCGTAATCGGAGACGTCTGCGGGAAAGGAGCGGAGGCAGCCAGCGTCACAGCCCTTGCGCGTCACACGCTGCGAGCGATGGCGATGCTCCAGACGCCGCCGGCGGAGATGCTCGAACTGCTTCACCGCACGCTCATGGCACAGGAGCCGGAAGGCCAGATGTGCACTGTCTGCCTCGTCGTGATCGGCCCTCCCGGGGCGCGCGTGCCGCTCGCGATCGCCCTCGCCGGCCACCCCCCGCCCCTGCTGGTCGGGCCCGGCGCGACGGCCACCCCGCTGGGCGAGCCGGGAACACTGCTGGGCCTGGTCGAGCCGATTGCCATCGGCCAGTCAGAGGCGCTCCTGGGCCCGGGACAGACACTGCTCCTCTATACCGACGGGGTGCCCGAGGCGCCACGGGCGCGCTCTCAGACGCCGCTGGTCCTCGAGCGCTTGAGCGCGGAGAAGCACGACCTCCCCCTGACGGAGATGCTCGCGGAGCTCGAGCAGGCGGCCGTCCGCAGTGCCGAGGGCCATCCGCAGGACGACATGGCCCTTCTGGGCATCCGCCTCGCTGGGACGACGGTTAATATCGAGCCGCGATGAGCGTCGAGGAGCAGCTTCAAATCGTCGCGAGCAACGGAAGCGATCGCTTGATCCTCGCTCTCGAGGGCGAGCTCGACCTCGCCAGCGCTCGGCTGCTTGCGAATGCCCTCGCCAGCGTGGACCTGGACGGGGCACGAGCCGTCGTGCTGGACCTCGGCGGGCTGCGCTTCCTCGACTCGACCGGCCTGCGGGAGATCTTCAAGGCGCAGAAGGCCGTGCACGAGGGCGGCCGGGGCTTCGCCGTGACCCGGTGCTCACCCCAGGTTCAGCGCCTGTTGCACATCACGCGTCTGGACGAGCACCTCGACTCGATCGAGACGCCCGAGTCGGAGCTTCCCGAAGAGCCTCTCGACGCGGGTTGACCGGCGGGGCGCTCATGCCTCAGATCCGAAGGTGGTGCGGGCCCGGCGCGACGTCAGCGCGCGACGGCCGCGAAGAAGTCGCGTCCGTAGGGCGCCAGCAGCTGCCCCGCGATGCCGAGCTGCCCGGGCACGACGGGCACGGCCCTGGGGCCGCTGCCGCCGTGAACGTACAGGTAGGCGGCGACCCAGTCGGGGTTGATGTCCAGCTGAACGGCGCGCACGGCGCCGCCCGCCACCAGCGCTCGCGCCATCTGCAGCGGCGTCAGCTGCTCGCCGGCGGCCCACACGAGCATGCCGTCGGACGCTTCGCCCAGAGCCGAGCGGGCGACCACGTCGACGCCGCCGACGGTGGCCCCCCAACAGGTCTGGATGCAGCCCTCCGCGTTGGCCGCGGGCGCGCCGTGGTCGACGAGCAACGACAGGTTCTGCAGGACCGAGAAGACGGGGCGTCCGGGGGCGGGGAAGCCCACGTGCCATGGCCCGATCGCAGTCGTCCCGTCTGCATAGGTGACGATCGAGCCGCGACCGGCGAGGAGGGGCTCGGCGACGCGACCCCCGGACATCCAGCCCACGTCGCCCGTCGTGAACTTGAAGCCGCCGTTGAAGGCCGCGATCACGTGGTGGATCTCGCTCGGAGCGACGTCAGCGCCGTATCGCCATGTGCCTTCGGGCTCGCCCGCGCCGGCATGCAGATCCAGGCGCACGTAGCGCTGGTCGAAGCGCAGCAGTGTGACGCCGGCGCGCCGGGCCTCCCAGACGGCGGGGCGCCCGTGGACCTGGGCGACCAGACGCCATGACGTGACGGCTTCCCGCGACGGCGTCACGGCGAGCGCCGGCGGCCGCGGTCGGGCCGGGGAGCTCACGGCGGCGGCCGGCCGTGCCGGCGTCCCGGACCCTGAGGTCGCGGCCCTCGACGCCGTGCCGCAGCCCGCCAGGCAGGCCGCGACGTAGGCGAGGGTGACCACGGTGAGGATTCGTCGTCCCGGCCTTCCCGGCATCGACCGGGATCCTCACCCGGCGCGCTAACACCGCCATCAAGCGCAGGTGAGAGCTCCTTCATGCAGATGCCAAAGGAGCGGGTGCGGCCGTCCTCGCCTGGACGACCCGTCGAGCTTGGGCACGGCAAGGCTCCCTCCACGCACACCTACGATGTCCCCATGGCCACACAGGGGAGCATCGGAGCGTTGACGGCCCCGCGCTCGCTCACCGCACGCCCCCGCGTGCGCGAGCGGGTGATCAGTCGCGCTTCCCTTGGCTGTGTCCTGACTCTGTCTGCCCTGCTGGAGACGTGGCGCGTCACCGTCAGCGGCTACGGCAACGGCTACTACGCCGAGGCCGCCCTCGCGGCCTCGCGCAGCTGGACGGCGATGCTCACGAACACCGCCGACCCCAGCGGCCTGGTGAGCCTCGACAAGGGTCCGCTGCCGGACTGGGTGCTCGGCCTCAGCACGAGAGTCCTCGGCTTCGACGCTGCCGGCCTCCTGCTGCCCGCGGCCCTCTTCACGGTGGCGAGCGTGCTCGTCCTGTACGACCTCGTCCGCCGCACGCTCGGATCCCGTTGCGCGCTCCTGGCCGCCCTGATCCTGGCCCTCACCCCGGTCAGCGTCGTGATGGGTCGCTATGACAACCCGGACCCGCTGCTGACGCTGTTGCTGACGTGCTCCGCGTGGGCTCTCATCCGATCCCTGCAGTCGGGCCGAACGCGCCACCTCATCCTCGCGGGAGCCCTGGTCGGACTCGGCTTCGAGACGAAGATGCTCGAGGCCTACCTGGTCCTTCCGGCGCTGGCGACGACACTCCTGCTGGCAGCGCCCGGGCCGCCCCGCGCGCGTCTCCGCCGACTCGCCGCGGGGGCGCTCGCGACGATCTCCGTGAGCCTCGCCTGGTACGCGACGATGATGCTGCTGCCGGCGGGCAGTCGCCCCTACGTGCCCGACACGGGCGACGACTCCTGGTTCTCGCTGATCGGAGGCGCGAACGGCCTCAAGCGCGTCACGGGCTTTCCGGGCAGCCACCAGCCGGGTCCGCTGCGCCTCTTCGCGCCCCAGATAGCGGGGCAGGCGAGCTGGCTGCTGCCGCTGGCCCTGCTCGGGCTCCTGGTCGGCCTGGTCATCCACCGCAGGGCTCCCCGCACCGACCTGCGCCGTGCGACGCTCGTCCTGCTGGGTGGATGGCTGTTGACGGGCTGGGCCGTCTTCAGCTTCTCCCGCGGCCTCTTCCACCCCTACTACACGACCGTCATCGCGCCGCCGACGGCCGCCCTGACCGCAGCCGCCGTGGTAGGGCTGACCCGTCGCGCCGGCTCCAGCCGCCTGGCATCCGGGCTGCTGGCGCTCGGCATCCTGGGCACGGCGCTGCTGAGCTGGGCGATCCTCGATCACACCCCCTCCTTCCTGCCCTGGCTGCGCTGGCTGGTGCTGGCGGCGGGCGGCCTGCTCGCGGCCGCTCTCGTCCTCGCCTCGGCGGCATCTGCCGCGCGGGCATCGATCCTGCCACGTGGCGCCCGTGCACGGGCGCTCTCCGCAGGCGCCCTGGCTACCGCCCTGCTGGGCGGCCCGGCCGCGTACTCGATCGCGACGCTCGGCTTCGGTCGCGGTGGCGCGAACCCGACAGCGGGGCCCGAACAGCTGACGCCCGCCCGCGGACGGGCCGGCATGCGCCTCGACGGAACGCTCGTCAGCTACCTGCAGTCCCACCGAGATGGAGCCCGCTACCTGCTTGCAGCGACAGGAGCAGACTTCGCGGCACCGGTCGGGCTGGCCACGAAGGCTCCCGTCATCACGCTGGGCGGCTTCGACGGAAGCAACCCCGCGCCGAGCATCGCCCAGCTCGCCACGCTCGTGAGGGCGCAGCGGCTGCGCTTCGTGCTGCTGGCCTCCCCCCAGCCCTCTCCTGCAAGCCGTGCGCTGGCACGCTGGGTCCTCGCCTCGTGCGCCTCCGTCCAGTCCGTCTCGGTGGCGGGACTGAGGGGCGAAAACGGCAGCCGGCTGGCAGGACCGGCGCACACGGCTCAGGTGCCGGCCGGTCTGTACCGCTGCGGATGACGTGATCGCTCTGTCGGCGTGAGCGCCACAGCGCCCTCGCATTCACATGCCTCCGTAGTCTCACCGCCCTGCAGGCTGCGGGGAGC
>Ga0181522_10001827_pt1 | contig 12514 bp, 9 predicted proteins | sample PEATcosm2014_Bin_27_FD_121103 | JGI IMG/M metagenome (GOLD analysis project Ga0181522, IMG submission 121103) | Peatland microbial communities from MTU Mesocosm Facility, Houghton, MI, USA - PEATcosm2014_Bin05_10_metaG | ecosystem: Environmental > Terrestrial > Soil > Wetlands > Peat | place...
CCCGCGCCCACACCGATATACTCTGCGGCAATTGGAGCGGGCCGAAACTCACGATGAGCTTTGGAATGCAGCCCAGCGCGAAATGGTCGTGACAGGCTGGATGCACAACTCCATGCGCATGTACTGGGCAAAGAAGATCCTGGAATGGGCGCCGGATCCTGCCACCGCCTTCGATTGGGCGGTTATCCTCAATGACCGATACGAACTCGATGGTCGCGACCCTAATGGCTACGCGGGTATTGCTTGGGCGATCGCGGGCAAGCTCGACCGGCCGTGGTTCAATCGTCCAGTCTTCGGGTTAGTGCGGCCAATGACGAGCGCGTCTTTTTCCCGCAAGTTCAATGCTGAGGCATATATTCGCAAGTGCGGCGAGCTCAGGCAGCTTGTTCGCTGATGCTGCAAACGCCATGTATCCGGCATCACACTTGGCCGCAGCGAAAGCTGTCCTATAATGGGCGACAATCTCATTCCCGGAAATTGCGTGTTTCGTTGAGCGTTATCCGATGGATTCGGCGCTTATCCCCATTGGAAAGTTTTCAGAATAGGGGAAGCCGGAATCACATTCAGGAAACGCGTGACGAATCCAATGTTCGATCCGACGTGCATGGGCCCGGTCCGCGGCGGCGGGGCGGGGAAGCGACGCGAACGGCAATCAACCCTCGGCGCATGGGCGGGCACAGCCTTGGCCGCGTGCCTCCTGGCGTATTTTTCGCCTGGCCTGGCGGCCCAAGCGCAGGGGCCAAGCGTACCAGTCAACCCCTTTCCACGGCTAACGCCAAAGCCCACGACGCTTCCCCCTCGCGTTATTGAGGCGCACCTCTTTCTCGCGCAGCGCGGTTTTGCGCCCGGCCATCGTATTCCGCCCAGGTCGGACGCCCTGCGCCCGTTAAGCGCGGCTGGAATATCGGTCCAAACCGCCGGGAGCACCGCCTCCTCCAACACATGGCAGCCTCTCGGCCCCATCGCCGTTCAAACCCCTGACTTTGGCCTCGTCACGGGCCGCGTCGCCGCGATCGCCCTCGACCCGTCCGATGCCACCGGCAACCGCCTCTACATAGGCACCACAGGCGGCGGTGTATGGGTCGCCAACAATGCGGGTGTTGCGGCGTCTGCCTCCATCGTCTTCGCTCCACTGACCGATAATGTCCCCGCTCTCAGCGGAGCTCCTGACTCTTCCATCAGCATTGGCGCTCTCACAGTGCAACCGGGCGGAACGGGCGTCGTTCTCGCCGGAACCGGCGACCCGAACGACGTGCTCGACTCTTACTATGGCGCGGGCATCTTGCGCTCCACTGACGGCGGCAATACCTGGAGTCTGATTCAGCAGACGGATGACGAAGAGCTGGGCCTCAGCGTCCAGGACGCCAGCTTCGTCGGGCAAGGCTTTGCCGGCTTTGCGTGGAGTTCGGTCAATCCGCAGATTGTTGTGGCCGCGGTATCTCAGGCCTATGAAGGCACTCTCGTGGGCGCCGATTGGCCGCTCAATACCTTCGAGGGGCTCTTCTATTCCACGGATAGTGGAGCTACATGGCATCTGGCCACCATCACCGATGGCGCTGGCGAAATCCTTCAGGGTCCGCTAACTCCGCTCACTTCGCAGGGCAATGCGGCCACCGCGGTGGTTTGGAACCCGGTGCGACAGCTGTTTGTGGCCGCTGTACGCGATCACGGCTACTACCAGTCGTCGGACGGCGTCACCTGGACGCGCATGGCCGCACAGCCCAGCGCCGGGCTTACCACACAAATGTGCCCATCCAATCTTGGACAGATCGGCTCCATCGCCTGCCCCATTTATCGCGGCGCGCTGGCCGTTAATCCCCAAACCGGTGACACGTTTGCATGGACCGTCGACCTGAATAATCAGGACCAGGGAATCTGGCAGGATCAATGCGACCTTAGTGGCGGCGTGTGCAGCAATCCAACCATCACTTTCGCCACGCAGTGGAACACCGCGCCGCTTGAGACCAGCACGCTCCAGGGCGCGGCCACCATTCTTGACGGCGATTATAACCTCACACTGTCGGCGGTTCCATCGCAGCAGGACACGCTCGTTTTTGCTGGAGCCAACGACCTCTGGAAATGCAGCCTGGCGATGGGATGCGTGTGGCGCAATACCACCAACTCAACCACTTGCATGAGCGCGCAAGTGGCTGAATACCAGCACGCGCTGGCCTGGAGCACCGCCAACCCACTGGAGATTTTTCTCGGCAACGATAGCGGGCTGTGGCGTTCGACGGACGCCATCGGCGAAATGGGATCGTCCTGCGCGGCGACTGACTCCTCGCACTTCCAGAATCTGAACGGCAGCATTGGATCGCTGGCCGAAGTGGTGAGCCTGCCTTCCGTCTTGACGTCGCAGTTCAGCATGATGGCCGGTCTGGGCGTGAACGGAACCGCGGGCGTAAAAAGTTCTGCCGCAAATGCGGACTGGCCGCAGATTCTATCCGGCTACGGTGGCCCTGTAGCTATCGACCCCAGCAACAGTCTCAATTGGTATGTGAACAACCAGATGGGAGTCGCCATTTATCAGTGCTCGCAGTCGGCTCCCTGCACAGCCGCGTCGTTCGGCACAAGTCCGGCGGTCACTGACGCGGACGTCGGCGGCGATGGTGACACCATGCCAACGCCCGCGCCCTTCCTTGTCGATTCTGTCGACCCCACTCAGTTGCTCGTCGGTACCTGCCGCGTGTGGCGAGGACCAGCCAACGGCGCGGGTTGGACCGCGGGCAACGCAATCAGCCCCATCCTGGATAGCGGAGCCGTCAGCGCTCCCTGCAATGGCGACGGACTTATCCGAGCCATGGCTGCCATGCGGCTCCCCTCCGGCGGCGAAGTCATCTATGTGGGCATGTACGGCGCCGCCAGCAATGGCGTCAACCTGCCCGGCCATATTCTGAGCGCGATCTTCGATCCTCTGTCCAGTGCTGGGCCCGTGTGGCAGGATCTCACGCTGAATCCCGTCGTCAACAACGCCCTCACGCTGAACTCACAAAACTTCGATATCTCCAGCGTCACCATCGATCCTCATGATCCAACCGGCAACACGGTTTACATAACTTTGGCAGGGATGAATAACTCGGCGGAAAAGATCGAGGTCGTGTACGGTTCGACCAACGGAGGTGCGACCTGGTCCGGCATCACGGCCAACCTGCCTCTCGCGCCCGCCAACAGTCTTGCCATCGACCCGCAAAATGCGAATACGGCCTACGTCGCCACAGACCAGGGCGTGTACTTCACCACGCAGGTTCGAAACTGCGCGCAACCGTCCTCCAACTGCTGGTCGGTGTTTGGTTCGGGATTGCCCGCTGCTCCGGCCGTGGCTCTCACCGTGGCTACCGGCACATCTTCCGAACCGGTGCTGGTCGTGGGCACCTACGGGCGTGGAATCTGGCAAACCCCGTTATGGAGCGCGGGGACGGGCCTGACCACCGCAGCCGCCACCCCTTCGTCGCTCGTCTTTCCCAGCCAGGTCTTCGACACCCCCAGCAGTCCGCTCACCGTGACTCTCGCAAACACCGGCAGCCTCGCGCTCGCGCCCACGACCATCGCGATGAGCGGGAGCTTCAGCGAAAACGATAATTGCGTGGATGCAACCGTTGCCGCGGGCGCGAGCTGCACGATTCAAGTGACGTTCACGCCGCAAGCCACGGGGCCGCTTAGCGGCCAAATGACCATCTATGCCAACGTCTACGGCGGGCAACTGACAGTCGACCTCACCGGAAGCGGCGCCCCAGCGGGCTTGGTCAATCTGACTCCGGCCACCGTCAACTTCGGCCCAGTGGAGGTCGGAGCCACGTCCGCGCCGCTCCAGGTGACCGCGGCCAACTATAGCGCAGAGGCATTGCCCATCGGCAATGTCGTCATCACGCCACCGTTCGTTCTTTCCAGCAACTCCTGCGGGACACTGAGCCTGGCGCCAAACTCCAATTGCCAGTTGACAGTGGAATTCGCGCCAACCGAAGCCGGTGCGGCCTCCGGCCTGCTTACCATTACTGATGGAGCGGGCACGCAATCCGTCGAACTCCTTGGAACGGGCGCTTCTCCGCCCACTGACATTCTTAATCCCACATTGCTCTCCTTCTCGCCGACGCCAGACGGCCAGCTTTCTTCCGCGCAGACCGTGACATTCACGAATTCAGGCGGACTGCCGCTGACGTCGATCTCGGTTTCGGCGAGCGCTCAGTTCCAGGAGTCGAACACATGTGGAACGCAACTGGTAGCCGGTGCAGTCTGCGCCATCAGCGTGATCTTCGCTCCTACTCAATCAGGCCCAGTCCCCGGCACGCTCACCATTCAAGATGCCCTGCGCACGCAGACCGTTTCGTTGAACGGGACGGGACTTGCCCCTCCGGCCTTGAGCGTCAATCCCGCCAGCCTGACTTTCACCAACCAGCAGGCGGGCGTGCCGAGCGCGCCGCAAACGGTCAGCGTTAGCAACACCGGCGGATCGCCGATGGCGAACATCGGCTTTTCGATCACCGGCTCTGCGGCATCCAGCTACTCCATTTCGGCCACCACCTGCGGGGCGCTGCTCGCCAACGGAAGCAGTTGCACGGTACAGATCGTCTTTACGCCCGGCGCGACGGGCGCCATTGCGGCCACGCTCGCGGTTTCTTCTTCCACCTCCGGCGTCGCCCCGGCTTCGGTGCCGCTGAACGGTTCTGGAATGCTCGCCTCCGGCTTGGCCACCAACCCGGCCCAGATTGCATTTGCCGTCGTGGCAGCAGGCCAGTCCAGCGCGGCGCAATCGGTGACCGTCACGAATTCTTCCAGTTACTCCATCAGCTCGGTTTCTTTAGCCGCTGCCGCGCCATTCAGCGTTACGCAGAACACCTGCACCGGCGGCTTGTCAACCGGCGCGAACTGTACCGCCTCGATCGTCTTTCAGCCCAGCGCCGGCGGCTCTGCATCTGGAGCGCTCACTGTGTCTTCCTCCGCCGTTGCCATGCCGGCCACCGTACTGCTCTCGGGTACCGGATTCGATTTCGCCGTGAGCATTACCGGCTCAACGACCCAGACCGTCGCCAGTGGCCAAGAAGCCAGCTTCACCATGATCGTCGCGCCGATCGGGCCGGGCGGCACTTTCGCGTTTTCCTGTGGCACGCTGCCCACGAATGCGCTTTGTATCTTCAACCCCGCCACGCAGACAATCAACGCCGGATTTCAGGGCACTGTTCTCATCGAAGTCTCCACTGGCAACGGATCGACAGTCCGGCCAGAGAATCCGGATTTTGGCAAGCCGGATAGCAAAGGGCCGAGCCACGGCCGTCTCGCCTTCCCGCGCGACCTGCCTCTTGCCTGCGTGCTGCTTCTCGCGCCGCTCGCATTTTTCAAGCGCCGCAAGCTCTTTCTGCTCATCGTTTCGGTCGCGATTTGTTTGGGCGGTGTCTCCAGTTGCACCAGCTCCGGCGGAGGCACGGGCGGTACCGGCGGCCAGGGCGGAGGCAACAACACGCCGCCGGGGACGTACACGATTCCCGTCAGCGTCAACTCGATGGGCATTACACATTCAACGAGCGTGACTCTGACGGTCGACTGAATGTGGTCATTTCGCAATCCGGAGAAGGCTACGAGAACAGGGGAACCACTTTATACTTGAGCTTCGAGACCAGGATCAGAATGCCTGCCAAAGTAACCGTCGAAGATGTCGAGCGCGTCGCCGAACTAGCGCATTTGGAGTTGGCGCCCGAAGAGTCCGATCGCATGGTGCGCGACCTGAATGCGATCCTTGACTATGTCGCCGAACTGAACGAGCTGGACACATCGAATGTCGCGCCGCTCGCCCAGATGAGCGAGCTCGAAGGCGGCGCCATCGCGGCTCTTCGCGCCGACCAGGTGCAGCCTTCGCTTGAACGGTCTGCTGTCATGTCCCAGGCCCCGGAAACCGACAATGTCTTTTTCAAGGTTCCCAAAGTGATCGAGCGATAGAGAATCTGCCGGCCGGAGTAAGTTGAAGACCCCATGAGGAAGATCAATTGTCAGCCGAAACCATGACCGCTGAACGCTACATCGAGAAGCCTAAGACTCTTGCCGCTCTCCGCATGGATCTCGCCGCCGGACGCACCAAAGCCGCCGACCTCGCCGCCGGTTACTACGAGCGAATTGAAAAACTAAACCCCCGGCTGAATATCTTCTTGAGTCTCACCAAAGAGCGTGCCCTCGCGCAGGCTGCGCGCATTGATGCTATCGCCGCTAAAGGCGACCCGCTCCCTCCGCTGGCAGGCGTTCCTGTGGGGATCAAAGACGTGCTCGCCGTGCAGGGCGCGCCGTCCACGGCAGGCTCAAAGATCCTTCAAGGCTATCGGCCGCCCTACGACTGCACCGCCGTCGTCCGGCTCGAGGCCGCGGGCGCAGTGATCCTAGGCAAAACCAACTGCGACGAGTTCGCAATGGGTTCCTCGAATGAGAACTCGGCATATGGCCCTGTGCGCAATCCCGTCGATACGGAGCGCGTTCCCGGTGGCTCCAGCGGCGGCTCAGCCGCGGCAGTTGCTTCCAATCTCGCTGTGGCCACGCTCGGCACCGACACCGGCGGTTCCATTCGCCAGCCAGCCAGCTTCTGCGGAGTGGTCGGCGTGCTACCCACCTACGGCCGCGTCTCGCGGTACGGCCTCATCGCCTTCGCCTCCTCGCTCGATCGCATCGGCCCCCTTGCCGCAAACGTTCGCGATGCCGCAACGATCCTGGGCGTTATTGCTGGCCACGATCCCTGTGACGCCACCAGTTCGCCCGCTCCCGTTCCCGACTTTGCGGCCGAAAGCGATAAAGCCATTGTGGGCCTCCGCATTGGTGTGCCCGCCGAATACTTTGGCGAGGGTCTCGATCCCGAAGTGCGCGCAGCCGTCGAAAAGGGTATTGCAGCGCTCGCGACCGCCGGCTGCTCTATCAAGCCGGTCTCGCTCCCGCACACCAAATACGCCGTTCCCACCTATTACCTGGTGGCAACGGCCGAGGCCAGCGCCAACCTTGCCCGCTTTGACGGCGTGCGCTACGGCTACCGCTCGCCATCGTCTGCAACGCTCTCCGATATGTACTCGCACTCGCGCGACGAGGGTTTCGGCGCCGAAGTTAAGCGCCGCATCTTTCTCGGCACGTACGCGCTCTCGGCCGGCTATTACGACGCCTACTACCTAAAGGCGCAACAGGTTCGCCGCCTTCTCGCTGACGAATTCCTTCGCGCCTTTGCTGAAGTTGACGCCATCGTCACGCCAACTTCACCCTTCCCCGCGTTCAAGCTTGGCGAAAAAACCGGCGATCCACTCGCAATGTATCTCGCCGACATCTATACCGTTACCGCCAGCCTTGCGGGCATCTGCGGCGTTTCGGTTCCATGCGGCGCGACTCGGACAGGCCTGCCCGTGGGCATGCAGGTTCTTGTCCGCCACTTTGGCGAGAGCACTGCCTTTCGAGTGGCCCGCGCCGTGGAGGCAGTGGGGATTTAGGAGTAAGGGCCATGAGCAAGTCTGCATTTGTTGCGGTTTTGGCATTGGCGGCAATCATCGGCTTCGGGCCTTCGGGTTACGCCGCTCCGCGCAAGCATACCGTCGTGCTCGGCGCGGTCAAGCGCGTGCCCTATTCCAAGACAGGCGATCCCTCCGGCGCAGCCACCGGGGAGGACGCGCTCAACGTACGTGCCCTCCTGGTCGACGGTGTCCTCAAGGAATGGACCACCGGCGACGCGCACGACATCACCGATCGCAGTTTCGTCGTCCGTCGCGTCATCCGGCTCAACGACGCATTGCCCACCGACAAGCCCGGCGACAAAGCAAGCCATTGGGTGTGGCAGCGCGGGCCGTGGCTCTTAGTCGATCGCGTCACCGGCCGCGTCACCCCGCTTCGCCTGCCCGACTACGACCCCGGCGTCAGCCAGGTGAGCTGGTTCCGCGATTACGCTGCCTACTGCGGCCTCACGTCGAGCGGCAAGAGCCTCTATGCCGTCGTGGCGCAGATCGCCGCGCGCAAGCCAGTTCTCGCTAAAAAGCTCGCCGCTTTCGAAGCGGAGAATCACCCTGACTCGGTCTGTGCGCCGCCCGAGTGGCAGCGCGAGCCCTTGCGCATCGCATTTCACCCTGCCGGTGGCGATGGGGTAAGCTACGACATCGTCCCCGGCTCGGCGGTGCTCGTGGAAGACTCAGGCGACGAAGATGCGACGCCCGAAGCGGCTCCCGCGAAGTAGAACGTCCGCAAGGCGGTACAACGGCATGGAATCGCTCGACGAGCTTTTGCGGCAAGCTGAAGCCCCGCATGTGCACCTGTGCGCTGAGCAGGCTCTCGGTGTACGCATGGCTTTGTTGGGCCTCGAAAGGCGGGGCATTGCCGTTCCGTGCAACTTTTCCGCGAACAGTCGGTGCGCGTCGCCATCGATCCCGCAGATCTGCCGGCTCACTCAGGCGATCGCATCATTTGCCCGCACTACGGTGAGGGAGTGAACTTTGGGCGGTTTTCTCATGTAAACGGAGAGTCAATTTGTCGCTCCTTTTCCCGCTCGAATGTTCGATACTGGAAGGCTTCCGCTCCGGAAGAGAAATTCCGACCGTCATTTGGGTGCCGCTCTTCCTGCCACCAGTTCAAAAACACCCAGATCATAAAGCTGACGGCAAGACCTACGGGAATCAGCCACAGGGTCTGCTCATGAATTTCCAGCGTCATGGAGACGATTCCCCTTTCCGGTCTCCGGTGCGCCGCGTGGAGTTCATCACGGTCGGCCCCGGAGAACCTTGCACATCCAGTTAGCGCCCTTTCTTGTAAGGAAAGAGCAGCCATTTTGTAAGGGGTTTATTAAGGCGAGACGGCTGCCATCGGTCCGTCGCCGGTGCCCGCCCTCCTTGACACCGAACCCACCCCGCATTTCTTATCTCTCTAGGCATTCTTTTGGCATTCCGGAAGAGACGAATGTGGTTCAAACCGCCTTCCTTGCGTCTGGAAGCCAGCAGGGGTGCTGTGTCGAACAGGAAGTATGCGGCAGTTGGGTTGCGTGATGCGTGCGGGCAGGACGGGAATCCCGTTTCGGCCCCCGTTACTGGACCCTCCTTCCAAAGCCCGGGCCGAAGAAGACCGAGGCCAGGGAATCTTTCCCGGAGACAAATCTGTTGTCGGGCGCCGGGAGCAACGGCCGGCTGAGCCTGCGCCCTGAATCCGGCCAGCGCCGGGCGCGAGGGCGAGTAAGGGAAGTGAGCCAATGATGATCGTAGTCACGAGTTTCGCATTTTGGGCAGCTGCGCCTGCCCCGGGAGCAGGGGGCGGCTTGTACACCATGCTTCCTCTTTTGCTGTTTCTCCCAGTGCTCTATTTGCTAATGATCCGCCCGCAACAGAGGAAGCAAAAGCAGTGGCAGCAGATGCTCAATAGCATCAAGTCCGGCGACCGGATCACGACTGCCGGAGGAATTCGCGGCACCATCCTTTCCATCAAGGACGATTCCATTGTGCTTCGAGTCCCTCCCGACAACCTCAAACTTGAAGTAGCCAAGAGCGCGATTGCGTCGGTCACTCAACAAGAAGACGCTTCGAATTCGTAAGGCCCTCCGGACTTTCACCTTGTGAACTAGAGAAACGAACTGATGAAGAAGAATCTCAAAAGCAAAATTGCCCTGATCATCGCGGTTCTTTTGATCTGTCTCTATGGAATCTTCGGAATTCCATCGGGGATCAGCGGAAAGGCCTTGCTGAGCGCCATTTCCAGCCGCATTCATCTCGGCCTCGATCTGCAGGGCGGAGCGCACCTGATCCTGCAAGTGCAGGTGTCGGAGGCGGTGAATGCCGAAACCGACAATACTGTGCAGGAAATTCAGCAGGACCTGAAGAAAGCCAACCTGACTGTTTCTCAGGTGGTTAAACCGGATCCCAACAAGCCGGATGTCATTCGCATCGAGGGCACGTCTCCAGCACAAACCGACGCTGTTAGCTCGTTGCTCGGCACCGCCAAGTATGCCAATGAGTTCGACCTCTCCGGCGGCTCCGACAACAACTGGACGTTGACGATGAAGCCGCTCTTCGAGAGCGATCTTGACAAGCGCACGGTCGACGAGGCCATCGAAACCATTCGCGACCGCGTGGATTCGCTGGGTGTGAGCGAACCGCTGATTCAGGAGTACGGCCTGGGCGCCAACCAGATTCTGGTGGAGTTGCCGGGTATCAGCGATCTCGATCAGGTGAAGAGCGTTATCCGGTCCACGGCCCGGCTTGAGATTCATGCCGTAGATGGCGGCCCGTTCTCGACTGAGGACGCAGCCCAGCAAAGCGTGAACGGCGCACTTCCGCCCAATGATGAGATTCTGCCTTTTTCGGGAGATCTGGGCGGTTCGAATGGCACCTCTTATTACGTCATCGAGCGATCTTCCATTGTGGCCGGCAGCGATTTCCGCTCCGCCGATCCAGGCGTGAATTCGAACACCGGACAAAGAACGGTGAATTTTACCCTCACCGACGAGGCTGGCGACAAGTTCTGGGACTATACCAGCGCTAACGTTGGCAAGGACATGGCCGTGGTGATGGGCGGCACTGTGCGCGAAGTAGCAGTCATCAAGCAGCCGATTCGCGATCAGGGACTGATCGAGGGTGGTTTCACCGAGAACGAAGTTATGGAACTCTCCAAGTTGCTGCGGACGGGCGCACTGCCGGCTTCGCTCAACTACATTGAGGCCAGCACTGTGGGCGCAACACTGGGCGCCGATTCCATCCGCGAAGGCGTCACCGCAGCCATTGTCGGCATCGTCGTCGTCATGGCCTTCATGCTCGTTTACTACAAGGGCTCGGGCATTAATGCCGATCTGGCGTTGATCTTTAACCTCATCATCCTGCTGGGCATTATGGGACTTTCTGCCGCGATTTCGAGCGCATCCGGCGGGGGAGGCCTGGTGCTCACCCTAACGTTGCCCGGCATTGCCGGGGTCATCCTCACCATTGGTATGGGTGTGGATTCGAACGTGCTGATCTTCGAACGCATCCGCGAAGAGATTCGCGCCGGCAAAGTTGCTTCGGCGGCGGTGGATCAGGGCTTCGCCCGCGCCTGGGTCACGATCGTTGACACTCACGTCACCACCATCGTCTCGGCGGCGATTCTGTTTATCTTTGGCACTGGTCCGGTAAAGGGCTTCGCCACCACACTGACCGTCGGTCTTGCGGCAAATCTGTTCACGGCCGTCTTTGTCTCGCGAGTCATCTTTGAGGCGCACCTGAATAAGTTGAAAGCCGGCGAGATGGTTTCGATATAGAGCCAGTGATTTGGCAGTAGGGAGAAGACAAGAAGTGGAATTCTTTCGCAACCCGAATGTGAACTGGCTTGGATGGAAGTGGTACTTCCTGGCCTTTTCAATGATCTTCAGCGTCGCCGGCATCGTTAAGATGAGCTGGAATTGGGAGCACCCGGTCGGGGGGATGCGCAGCCCGGTTCCCCTCGGTGTGGATTTTCGCGGTGGCACGCAGGTGGATGTGCAATTCACCAACCCCCCGGACATAGATGCCATCCGACGCGCAGTCGAAGCGGCAGGCGTGAAGGACGCGGTCATTACTAGCTTCGGGCCGGCAACCGACCATCAGGTGCTCATCAGCCTGCCGGAAGAAACCAATGAGGCTGCTCTTGACACGGGCCGCGAGGAGATCGAATCGGCCCTTCAGGCCCATTACAACAATTACTTCAACCCCAACACGGGGGTAAAGGTCGATGTTGTTGGTCCCACGGTCGGCCGTCAGTTGGAAAAGCAGGCCACGCTGGCCACGCTCTACTCCATGCTCGGCATGCTCATCTATCTCTGGTTCCGCTTCCAGTTGATCTACGGCGTGGCCGCGGTGGTGGCCTGCTTCCACGACACGCTGATCACGGTGGGCGCCTTTGCTCTCACTGGACGCGAGATCAGCCTCACCGTGATTGCCGCCATCCTTACCCTGGTCGGCTATTCGATGAACGACACCATCGTCGTCTTCGACCGCATCCGCGAGAATCTGCGTATCAGCCGCCGCGAGGGCTTGACTGACCTGGTGAATCGCAGCATCAACCAGACCCTGAGCCGGACCGTGCTCACTTCAGGCCTTACGTTTCTCACAGTGCTGGCCCTGTTTATCTTTGGCGGGGAAGTGCTGAACGGATTCTCGTTCGCTTTGGTGGTGGGCATCCTCATCGGAACCTACTCATCAATCGCGGTCGCCGCCCCAATGCTGGTGGCTTGGCAGGAGTACCGCGCCGGAAAAGGCAAGTCCGCCTCGCTGCCGGCGGCGAGAAAGTCGAAGGGTCGATAGCGCATGGCCGCGCAGCTCGATTTATGCATCTCTTCTCAATGCGGAATCGCTCCAGACGGAGGCCCATCGCAGTGTTCTGCGATCACTTCACGCCGGTACTTTCGGCACTTGAAAGTTGCACCAGTATTGCAGCACTCTTGGCAGTGGGAGTGCACTTCTGATAAGGTTTACTCGCTCCTTTGCGAGTATTTTTCCGTCGGGAACAATTCCCCCTCCCGTGGTGTCTAAAATAGGAGTAACGATACCCGATCTCCGAGGCTGGCTATGTTTGAAGACTCCAC
>Ga0181522_10001828_pt1 | contig 12508 bp, 12 predicted proteins | sample PEATcosm2014_Bin_27_FD_121103 | JGI IMG/M metagenome (GOLD analysis project Ga0181522, IMG submission 121103) | Peatland microbial communities from MTU Mesocosm Facility, Houghton, MI, USA - PEATcosm2014_Bin05_10_metaG | ecosystem: Environmental > Terrestrial > Soil > Wetlands > Peat | place...
AAGCTCCAAGCTCCAAGCTCTAAGCTCTCACCCTCCAATCTCCACTCCCGGCCCGAGCAGTAAATCCCGTTCCAACCCAAGGTTTTACTGACAGCTGGCAACCGGCAACCACTCCTTCGGTTACCCCAGTACAGTGACCTCGGTAATCTTGTCGCATTTCCCGACCTGCCTCATACTCGCTTCACCTACCACAGAACCTGGGAGACGGGGTTGGAAACGGAGATTAGGGTCGCCGTTCTCAACCCCGCATTTTTTTGCCTCTCTGACTCACGCCCGTCACTACCCCTCACCTCCCACACCGCATCTTTATGAATTAGAATCCTTTGCAAGAGACTTTCTTTGCCCGGAACTAAAGCTGGGATCGAGGGTTTGATCTCCCAAGTGAGGCCTAATGCGCAATCTCCTGTTGGTTCTCGTTCTAGCTTGCTCTTTCGCCCAAATTCTTCCTGCTCAGGATAATGTCAATGCCGACGCCAAGGCCGAGGTAGCCGGCAAGGCCGCAGGCCGCGTCGAAGCGGCTGGCACCGTCCTCGAGGAAATCCAGGCTGCTCCCGACAACCGCATTCCTGAAGAGATTCTCGGCTCAGCCGAATGTGTCGCCGTGGTTCCGTCGCTCCTTAACGGAGGTTTCGTCTTCGGTGGCCGCTATGGCCGGGGCGTGGCCAGTTGCCGTACCGAAAAGGGCTGGAGCGCCCCCGCCTTCTTCATGATCGGCGGCGGCAGTTTCGGTCTCCAGATCGGTGGCCAAGCCACCGACGTCGTCATGTTGATCATGAACAAGGGCGGCATGGATAACCTGCTTTCCAGCAAGTTCAAACTCGGTGGAGATGCCAGCGCGGCTGCCGGCCCCGTCGGCCGCCACGCCGCCGCCGACACCGATTGGAAGATGCGCGCCCAGGTGCTCACCTATTCGCGCTCCCGCGGCCTCTTCGCCGGCCTCGAGCTCAATGGCGCCGTCATCAAGCAAGACAAAGACAGCACGCGCGAGTTCTACGGTCGCATGGTTCCCTTCAAAACCTCGCTCAAGGGTGAGGTAGACGCGCCCAAGACTGCCTATCCCTTCCTGAGCACGCTAGCCAAATGGGCGCAAGTCGCGTCAAAGTAGCAAAGCATAAATCCGCGGGCCCAAAATGTGGGGACGGGCGACCCCGCCCGTCCAAATCCACTCCGCCGAACAAAGCTAGCCAATCCAAATCCATCCTCGCCCAACTAGCAGGAGGAGATCGCCGCTCCATAGGCCAAGCCAATCAGGTCGCATCCATTGTTTCGAACGACCCCGCTCTCTTCCCCGAACTAATGACGGGCCTCTGGTCCGAAGATCCGCTGGTAAGAATGCGCGCCGCCGACGCGGCAGAAAAAGTCTCGCGGAAAAATCCCGACATCCTCAATCCCTACAAAGCTGAATTGCTCGGCCTGATGTCCGAAACCGATCAGCAGGAATTGCGCTGGCACCTGGCGGCGATGGTTCCCCGGCTCGCGCTCAACGCGAAAGACCGTCAACGAGCAGCCACCGTATTCCAGCATTATCTCGACGACCGCAGTTCGATCGTAAAAACCTCAGCCCTCCAGGGCTTGGCCGACCTTGCCCAAGACGACTCCGCCATGCGGCCCCTCGTAATCGAACTTCTGCGCGAAGCCGAGCGCGGCGGCACATCCGCGATGAAGGCCCGCAGCCGCAAATTGTTGCCACGCCTCGAACGCCCTTCCTAGTTGTCATCCTGAAACATGTCATCCTGAGCGAAGCGCTTTTTGCGGAGCGAAAGATCTGGGCGAGCCGCGCGAAGCGTCGCGCTCCTGGCGACGCATGAATCGCGCGTTTGGCTCGCTTCCATCGACTTCCTTGCGTCCAAGCCCGTCTAACCCCTACACTCCGGCAAGTGCGCGAACGTCTCGAATACGCGCTCGTCTGGTCCGCGAGCAAACTCATAGGTATGCTTCCCCGCCCCGCGGCGCGCTCCATTGGCATCGCCCTCGGCCTGACCGTGTTTCATCTTCATCGCCGCCTGCGCGAAGTCGGCATGCGCAATCTCGCTCTCGCCTTTCCGCAAATGTCCGCTGACGATCGCCGCCTCATTCTTCGTGGAGAATACATCTCTCTCGGCCGCCAGCTCGCCGAGGTCTGCCTCTTTCCCCGCTACACGCGCGAGAATGTCTCCCAGGTCGTCGTCTACAGCGGTCTCGAAAATTACGAACAAGCTTTCGCCCGCGGCAAGGGAGTCCTCTTTCTCACCGGCCATCTCGGCGGCTGGGAACTCTCCGCCTTCGCCCATTCGTTGCAGGGCCATCCCATGTGGATCGTCATGCGCCCCCTCGACAATCCTTACATCGACGCGCTCGTCCGGCGCTACCGCACCATGCACGGCAACCGCACCGTCAACAAAGACGACTTCATCCGCGGCCTGCTCGCCGCCATGCGCGCCGGCGAGGTCGTCGGCATTCTCATGGACACCAACATGACTCCGCCGCAAGGCGTCTTCGTGAATTTCTTCGGCGTCCCCGCCTACACCGCCAGCGGACTGGCCCGCATCGCGCTGCGCACCGATGCCGCCGTCGTCCCGACTTTTACAACCTGGGATAACAAGCTCGGCAAATACACCTTGCGCTTCGATCCTCCGCTTCAACTGGTCCGAACCGGCAACGGCGCCGCTGCCTATAACGGCACTGCAAACAACGGCACTCCAAACGACCGTTCCGCGACCACCGAGGCCGACATCGTCGCCAACACCGCGCTCTTCACCGGCGTGATCGAAGACTACATTCGCCGTTATCCCGACCAGTGGCTCTGGCTCCATCGACGCTGGAAAACCCGCCCCGAAGGCGAACCGCCGCTCTACAGATGATTTTGGCTCGGTGATTTTGGGATGAATAGTGCTCAGTCGATGGTTTTGGATGGCGCAGCGGTTCACCGCCGCGATCCCTCGCGACGCGGGAAAGACTGGGAAGGGCACGAGTTCACTCGTGCCGTAAGCATCCCAAAATCAGATGCGGCTTCCAGCCGCTGGGGCAATGCCGCAGTCGAGTTTACAGCCCCACTCTCCGAAGGCGACAATGACGAGTCATGAAACAATCGCTAGCCGCGCTCGCGGAGAAACTCAACTGTCGCCTGATCGGAGACGGCTCCCTCACCGTCGAGCGTCTCGCCAGTCTGAAATCCGCCGACCCCAAAAGCCTCGTCTTCGTCGATGACGCCAAACATTTCGACTTCGCCGTCGCCTCCGCCGCTGCCGCTATCATCGCCGGAAACTTCGCCGCCAGCCTCGGCGGAGAATCCGCCACCGAAAAACTCACAGCAAAGACTCGCAAACCAATCCTGATCTCCCCGCAGCCGCGCCTCGCCTTCGCCCGCGCCGCCGAGTTTCTCCGCGAACCCGCCGCGAAAGGCCGCGGCATTCATTCCTCCGCCATCGTCGCCGCGTCCGTGATCGGGAGCAACGTCGATATCGGCCCGCGCGCGGTCATCGGCGAACAGGTGCACATCGGCGACGGCACCACGATTGGCGCAAGCTGCGTAATCGCCGACGGCGTCACAATCGGCGCCCACTGCCGCATTGACGCCCACGTCACCATCTACGCGAACACCACGCTCGGCGATCGCGTAATCGTTCAGGCTGGAACCGTTCTCGGCAGCGATGGTTTCGGCTACGTGCGCGATCAGCAGACCGGCCGCTACCAGCAGTTTCCGCAAATCGGCCGCCTCGTCATTGAAGACGACGTCGACATCGGCGCCAACTCCACCATCGACCGCGGCGCGCTCGATGAAACCCGCATCCGTCGCGGCACAAAAATCGATAACCTCGTTCACGTCGGCCACAACGTTCAAATCGGCCAGGACGTCGTCATCGCCGCGCAGACCGGTCTCTCCGGCAGCGCCGTCGTCGAAGACGGCGTCGTCATCGGAGGCCAGGTCGGTATCGCCGATCACGTGCGCATCGAGCAAGGCGCCATTCTCGGCGCCCAAAGCGGCATTCCGACGGGCAAAGTAATCCGCGGCAAAGGCGTAGTTTTCTGGGGAACTCCAGCCCGCCCGATTCGGGAGTATCTTAAGGAACTAGCGTTTCTGTCGCGCTCGGCAAAGAAATCTCGGTAGAGACGCGGCCCGCCGCGTCTCGGCAGCGTCCGGAGCGTCAGCGTCACGAGCAGCATCCATGCCCATACTCGTCATCGGCGGCCACACTCGCAACGTCGGCAAAACCAGCGTCGTCGCTGGTCTCATCGCCGCACTGCGCGACCTGCATTGGACCGCCCTCAAAATCACGCAATACGGACACGGCGTCTGTTCCGCCGACGGCGAAGCCTGCGACTGCGCCACCGCCGATCACTCCTGGGCCGTCACTGAAGAGCGCGACCGCAGCGGCGAATCCGACACCTCGCGCTTTCTCGTTGCCGGAGCTGATCACTCCTGGTGGGTGCGCACTCAGCAAGGTCACCTCGCCGAAGCCATGCCGCGCATCCGCCAGATTCTGGCCTCAACCCAAAACCTCATTGTCGAGTCGAACAGCATCCTGCGTTTTATAAAACCCGATCTCTACTTAACCGTGCTCGATCCCGCGACCGCTGATTTCAAAAGTTCAGCCCAGGAGTTTCTCGACCGCGCCGATGCTGTGCTGCTGCACGGCGATTCGAGCGCTCCCGCATGGAAGCAGGTTTCGCTCAAGCCGGTCGCGAATCGTCCGACGTTTGCAGTTGCAGCCGGAAACTATGTCACCCCGGAACTCATCGAGTTCGTGCAAAGGCGGCTCTCCGTGCCCTCGGCGTCTAGGCGGTGAATGGCTTACGTGTACATCCCAATCACCCGCTCAATCGCCCGCCGGCACACGGCGCAGAACTTGTCGGAGCGCGTGAACATAATACAGTCAACCTCAGGCCGGTAATATCCTTTCGCCTCGTAGTTGGCCCCCTCGAACGCGCCCACCTTGCCTGCATACTTCTCCGCGCCGAACAAAGCCACTTCCCTCTCGCGCTCTTGACGAAAGAGTTCTTCCATCTCCGCTTCCGGCCTGCCATCGGCGCGCAACTGCCGCCGCTGCTTTTGAATTTCTGTCTCGAAGCTTTCAAATTCTGACTTGTTCCACGGCGTCGGCAGCGGAGTGCCCGCCTCCACCAAGTCCTTCCACTTCAACTGTGCCGGATCGAGCAGCGCCGTCACATTCGGCTCCCAGGGCTCGGTTCGCTTCTCCTGCGAAAGATACGAAACATCCGACGTGTAGTACTCATCCGCCAGACCGGCGAAGTGATGCCCAAATTCATGCACGCCCACATATCCAGCCCATGCATTATCGATCGCCACCGTCGCATACTGATTAAAAATTCCGCCGCCTCCATAAGTCTTCCCATTCACGAGGATCTCGACAAACTCATAGGGCGCGAACGACGCCACATCGCGCAGCGTCCGATTCTCCATCGTCAAAATGTAGCGCTCGCTGTCGAACGAATCGTAGCTCGCCCCGAGCGGTGAGCGGTGATAGATTCCGCTCGAGGGCCGCGATACGCCCGATTCCAACGCCGCCGGGCACAGTCCCCACACATTGAAATCTTTTCTGTGCTCTTTGAACGGCGAGGTACCAAACAGCTTCTCCATAAAACGCCGCGCATCGGCCTCGAACTTCGCGCGCTCCGCCGCCGTGTATCCATCGCCGAGGACGAGCAGATCCACTTTGCCCGCCGGCTCGCCCATCTTCTGAAACGTAATCAGCGCGCCCGGCGACGGCTGCCGCGATCGGTCGATAAATTTGTCCTTCGGATCGACCACCGTCTTCCAGACCTCGTGAAACCCGCCAACCGCCGGGTCTTTCGCGTTGCGCTCTTTCAGCACCACCTCGACAGGCGATGCCGGCACGGGAAACCGCAGCGACTCCGAAAACGTCCGGTTCGCGTGTTGCGCCTCTTCGGTATCTTTCCATTCCCCAAAAACCGAGTTGAATCCGCGCGAGTACAGCAGCTTTCCACTCCCTTGCTCGCGCACCTCAAACAAGAAAAGGCCAAGCTGGCTATCGTCAATCGCTTTGTCACGATTTCCCGGCCACTCCAGCGACTCGAGCACCGTGCGATCCAGTGTCAACCACTCGTCTTTGGAATTGCCACCATGGTAGTAGTCAATGCGCAGAGTCCGCGGCGCGGCAAAAGCCAGAGAAGAAAAGAAGACAATCAAAGAAAACACGGCGAGGAGAATTCGTTTCATGCCCGGAATTGTACGCCACCACGGAGGCACGGGCGCCCCGCCCGTGCGTGCACGGACCAGTGCTCGCTAACGGACAAACAATCTCAAGACGTCCCCGCCTTAATCTCAACCGCCTTGTCGTTTTCAAACGTAACCGTCAGCGGCTTCCCGCCATTCGCGTAGTCCAACGTCCTCGATCCATAATCGCCCGAGCTCTCGGGTATCCCGGCGCCCACCGCAAAGCTCGCCTGTAGTTCATTCATTCCCTGCTGCACGCGGTGCTCGTCGACGGCCTTCCACACATCCGCCGGCCAGTGTTTATAAAGCTGACGCGGATCTTCAATAAAAAAAATGTCGTCCGAGTAACACTTGAAATCGCCGTCCTTCTCCGCGCCGATCGGAACCGCGTAAGTCTCCCCCTTCGCGCTCCCGTCTTTCCGAAACACCGCCAGTATTTGCTTGGTCCCGGGAGCCCGCGGCGCCACTGCCTCGACTACATCCGTGATATCCAACTTCTCAAGCGGCCCGAGCGTGCCCGCTTCATGCGCAAAGTCCGTCTTATGCGCGGCCAAATTATATGGGTAATAAGTATGATAATAACCAACCTTTACCCACTCAGGCTGCTGTGTAAGTTGCCGTGCTGACTTCAAATCGTAGGGACGCAGCTTCTTCGGCGTCACATAATAGTCGGCCTTCAACGGCGCATCGACTTTCGGCGCGACCTCTTCCTTATTCGCCTCGTGACGCTCATAAACGACGTAGGCTGCGCGCCCTCCCGCGATTACGATCCCGAGAAGCAGAACAATTTGCAGCTTTTTCCGGGCTTCAACATCCATAGCCATGAAGAGGAGCTCCCCCTTCAGCGCCGCATCCGACGCCGAATCCGATAGACTAACAGTTGGAAACTACTTTTTTGAACCAGGGAACAGTATGCCATTAACCGAAGATGACGTTCGCAGCGCCCTGCGCCAATGCTACGACCCCGAAATTCCCGTCAACATTGTCGATCTCGGACTGATCTACGGCATCCGCTTTGATGCCGCGCCCGACGACCAGCAGGATGTCAATGTCGAGATGACCCTCACCGCGCAAGGCTGTCCCGAGCATGTCAACATCAGCGCACAGGTGAAAGCCCGCGTCGAGCAACTGCCCGGCGTGCGCAACGCCAATGTGAATGTCGTTTGGAATCCGCCGTGGACGCCGGAACGCCTGAGTCCCGACGCTCGCAAACAACTCGGCATCGAATAAGCCACTGCTCAAAGATCGGTCTTCGGAGATCGTCGCTCGCTATCCGTCAGTAATCTCCGAACTCCTCAAAAGCCATCGACGAACGCCTTTCCGACAGTTCGCCGATCTTGCTGCCGATCCGCATCGCCATGTCCAGCATTCCGGTTCCCCGCTGTACGTACATCGGCAATTCTTCGCGGAAGCGCTCAAACCGCTCCGGATATTCCGACGCCAGCACTGCCATGCCGATGCCTCCCACCAGCACTGCTGCCGGACGCCGTCCCTTCAGCAGCAAAATCACCGCCGCTCCCGTCGATATCGCAATCGCCGCCTGCTTCCAATTCGTCATGTAGTCTCCTCGTGCCGCTCGACTCGATCCGATCAGAACTTCCCAGTCAGTGCCGCAGTTTCGGTCCTGAGATAGGGCGGGCCCGTCTCTACTCTTGACCGGATTACTCTTGACCGGATTGTAAACCACTGGCCCTTTGATGCTTTATACTGCCGCGTGCGCTGTCCCCTTTTTCCGAAGTGAGGCCGAAATGACGCGCTTCATCCGCTTCTGCTCTTTGCTTCTGATGGTCGCGATGGCCGCCGTCATCGCCAGCTCTCAAACCAAGCCCCGCGCCCGCGATCTCGGCGTTCCTTTCGACGGCACGCCCGGCCCCAATAACGCCATCACCGACGTAAAGGGCGTCGAAGTCGGGCACACCACGCTCATTCGCGGCGAAGGTAAGCTCAAAGTCGGCGAAGGCCCGGTCCGCACCGGCGTCACCGCCGTCTTGCCGCGCGGCAAAAATTCGATCGATCCCGTCTTCGGAGGCTGGTTCGCGCTCAACGGCAATGGCGAAATGACCGGCACTACGTGGCTCGAAGAGTCCGGCATTCTCGACGGACCCGTGATGATTACAAATACCCATAGCGTGGGCGTAGTGCGCGACGCGGTGATTGCCTGGCGCATAAAACACGGACCACCCGACGCGGAAGGCTACGACTGGTCTCTGCCCGTCGTCGCCGAAACTGCCGACGACGACTTGAACGACATGAACGGCTTTCACGTTAAGCCCGAAGACGCATTTCACGCGCTCGACAGCGCCCACGGCGGCCCGGTCGAAGAAGGTAACGTGGGTGGCGGGACCGGCATGATCTGCAACGAATTCAAGGGTGGCATCGGCACCGCCTCGCGCGTCCTCTTCACGGATTACGGCAAATACACGGTCGGCGTCCTCGTGCAGTGCAATTATGGATCCCGCAGCCAGTTGCACATTGCCGGCGTCCCCGTCGGGCGAGAGATGCCCGAGCACACCTTCCGAACCGGTGACGTCGGTTCGATCATTGTTGTCGTCGCCACCGACGCTCCCCTGATTCCTACGCAGCTCAAGCGGCTGGCGCGGCGCGTGCCCCTCGGCCTCGGACGCGACGGCAGTTACTCCGGCGATGGCTCGGGCGATATCTTCATCGCTTTCTCCACCGCAAATCCGGGTGCCGCGAGCATAGGCGGACTCCATGACCTCAAGATGCTCGACAACGACAAATTGAATCCCATCTTTCTTGCTACCGTGCAGGCCACCGAAGAGGCGGTCATCAATGCCATGGTCGCCGCCGAAACCATGAAGGGCATCAATGACTTTACGGTCTATGCCCTTCCCCACGACAAATTGCGCGAGGTGCTGAAAAAATACAACCGCCTCGTACAGTGATGAAGAGACAGATGGATGTGCAGTGATGAAGTGCCGAGACGAAGCGCAACGGTGAGATCCGTTCCCGCCCGAAAAAAAAAGCGCCCGCAAACGTTCGCGAGCGCTGCTCCTATCGAGTATCGATTCAGTGACTTTACGGCGTAATCTCAAACACGACGCCATCCGACCCGCCGCCAGTAGTAGTTCCGTAGATATTGCGGCTGCTGTCGAGAACCACCGGCGAACTCAGCGCCTCCCCATTGCTCCCCGAAAAACCGAAGAGCAGGCTCTGGCTCCATCCCGAGCCGCCCGGGGAAAGTTCAAACACCGCACCGTCGCCGCTTTCATCCGGCGAGCCGCCGGTCCAGGTTGTCCCGTAGAGATTTCCCTCGCCGTCGAACACCAGCGGTGACTCGGGATTTTCCCCATTCGAATAGTCAAAGCTGAAAATCGTGCTCTCCGACGAGCCATTGGTATCCACTTCGAACAAGGCTCCAGAGTTTGCATCTACTCCGCCAAATTCCGCCGCCCCATAAAGGTTCCCGTCCGGACCAACCGTCACTCCGGCCAATGGCATCGTGCCGTCATCCGGCTGGGTGAACCGATCAAAGTTGTAAATGATCTGGTAGTTCCATGCTCCTGTTTCTCCGGGCGTCAGCTTCCACACTGTGCCGCTCGTTCCCGAATACTCGTACAGCCCTCCCATCGCGGTTGTGCCGTACATGTTTCCCTGCGCGTCAAATACCGGAGTGCACCAATGCGGGTCAGCGCCGTCGTAGAACTGCCCAGGATTAGCATCGGCGGGCCAAGCGGTAAACGCGTGCAAGATCGTCACCGTCCACACGCCCCTCACCTTCGCGAGTTTATAGATTGTCCCACAGCCCTTTTCGCAATTCGTGCTTCCGCCACCGATCGTGGTCGTTCCGTAAATGTTGCCTTTCGAATCGAAAACCACGCCGCCGTAAGGAACAGCGCCATCCAGCCCGCCCTCAAAGCTGTGCAGTACGGTTTCCGTCCACACTCCTTTAACCTTCTTCAACTCGAAGACGACCCCGCAATTCCCGCACGCGGGATCGCCGCCCGCTTGCGTCACGCCGTAGTACGCGCCGTCGTGGAGGGTCAAGCTCGAACTCGGCGACGCTCCATCCGTGTTTTGTGAGGAGTTGAACTCGTAGATCACGCTGGGCGTCCATTTGCCCTTCTTCTCGCTCAACTCGAATACCAGACCAGCGCCGGTTGTGCCGCCGCTCGATGAGGTGCCGTAAAGATGTTTCCCCGGCTTATCCCATGTGAGACCCGCACCCGAACCATCCCCACCAATCTGGCTGAAGTTGAAAAGTGTCTGCTCCGTTTGCGCGAAGGCGCGGGGCACCATGCCTGTTGCTGCCATTGCGGCCACGATCGCTGCTACCCCCACCACTATCGAGAACCGATTACACTTCATATGAACTGCTCCTTCGAATAATGTTCGAGCGGTACCTGGCGCGGATTCAAAATCCGGGACACCGGGTGAAGGGCGTCCCGTAGCGGCAGATCTCCTGGTCTCCTTCCGGCTTACTTCTTCACCGTGAAAGCCACACTGCTCGAGAGCGTGCCGCCCGGCGTCACCACCTGCACAGTACCGCTCGTTGCTCCAGTCGGCACGGAGGTCGTGATTTCGCTCGCCGAGACCACCGTGAACGCCGCCTTCGTTCCGTTGAACGTCACGCTGCTCGCATCGGTCAGATCTGTTCCCTGAATAATGACCTTCGTTCCAGTTTTCCCGACTGTTGGAATCGTCGCCACGAATGCCCCGAGCCCCATGCTGAACTCGATCAGGCAGGTACCGTTGTCAGAGCCGTAGAAGTTGCCGTTCGTCGATTGGACCAATCCGCCGTAGGGATGTGCGAGCGTGCAGAGATCGGTCGGAAGGCCGATGTTCGTGTACGCATCTCCGGCAGCAACCTGATAGACCGCGCCAGTCCCGCCATAGCCTCCGCCCCCATAGTTCTCGGCTGTGCCGTACAGATTTCCATCGGAAGCAAGAATCATTGGAGCGGTAGGATTCCCGCCGTCCGTGCCGCCATTCTGAAATCCCGTAAACTGGTGCACCAGCGTAAATTTGAACTTGCCCTTGGTTGTGATCTTGAAGACCGTTCCGTAGCCGTCAGGGCCGCCGGCGAAAGTGGATCCATAAAGGTCGCCATCGCTGCCCAGCGCCAGCCCAGCCGACGGATGTTGCCCATCCGGGCAACCTTGCTGTGCGCAGAACGAGTAGAGAGTTGTTACTTTGCCGGCCAGCGTCGCTTTGAAGATCGACCCTTGGTTGTAGGCGCCGCCTCCCTGCGTTACGCCATAGAGCGTGCCGCTCGGGATCTGCACCAGATTCGCTAGCGGATCGCTTCCGTTCGGAAAGCTGTAAAGCAGGGTGAACTTGCCCTTCGTCGTGATTTTGAAGAGCGTATTGCCGCCTGTAACACCATACAAGCTGCCGTTGCTGGCCTGTAGCAACTGGCCGGTAGGAGTCGAACCGTCATTCGGCGAGCATGTATTCGGCGCATAGCAAAAACTGTGCAGCGTCGTCATCTCGCCGCCCGGCGTGAACCGGAAAATCACACCATCGTTGTAAGTCCCGCCGGCATATGTCATGCCGTAAAAGTTGCCGTCGTTGGCCTGCGTTACTCCGCCGTAAGGACTGCGGCCATCGGGACAATCGCCTTTGCCATCACCGAGCGAGCAAAATGTGTACAACAAGGTGTAATTGCCCGACGTGTCGATCTTGAAGAGCGTGCCGCCACAGTCGAGATAGTTGTTGCAGTTAACGTTCCCGGCCCCGCCCGACTCGGTAGTACCGTACAGGTTCCCGTCCGTTGCTTGAATCATGTTCATCGTGAGCGGGTCATCGCCAAGAGTGCCGTTCTCCGGAAATCCAAAGAGCACCGAGAAAGACTGCGCCTGCGCGCCCATAGCCGAGGCAACACAGAAAACCACGGCGATACAAACGCGCCACAGCGTCGCGCACGCTACCATGGGATTTTCTTGCTCCTTGCCAAAATGACGGTTCATTTCTCCTCCAAGTTCGTATGTAGTTGAACTTTGTTATCTCGGACGCCAATGCCACCAGCCGGCCCATGTTCCTCCCCGAACACAGGCCGACCGGCACACTCGTGCCACTACCCCCTGCCAAGCCGTTGGGATAAAATTCTTAACCAGCGGTCTGTCCGACCTTTCCCCCACGCTCGAGGAGCAGGCACGATGCGCCACTCTGCCTCTTGCTCCTATCGGAAGTCGTTAGCCCGCCTCATTTTTTTGTGATTTTTTTCTCACGGCCCTATGAGTAACGCCGTCAAACACTTATACGAGTTCGGTCCCTTCCAACTCGATTCCGGCGAGCGCGTCCTCCGCCGCGGCGCCGACCGCATTGATCTGCCTCCCCGCGTGTTTGATACCCTCGTCGCCCTCGCCGAAA
>Ga0181522_10001829_pt1 | contig 12508 bp, 11 predicted proteins | sample PEATcosm2014_Bin_27_FD_121103 | JGI IMG/M metagenome (GOLD analysis project Ga0181522, IMG submission 121103) | Peatland microbial communities from MTU Mesocosm Facility, Houghton, MI, USA - PEATcosm2014_Bin05_10_metaG | ecosystem: Environmental > Terrestrial > Soil > Wetlands > Peat | place...
ATCCCTGCCGCCCCCTCACGCTTCGCCCCCGGTCTGTTGTTCAGAACGGCTCATCAAGTAAATGAACACATCTTCAAGGCTCGTCTCGATGCGCTCCACGCGCCGTCCGCTTTGCCCAACCGCCTCCTTAATCTCCCGTTCGAGCAGCACTTCGTTCGTCCCGCTCACGTGCAGAACCTCGCCAAACGTTACCGTCTGCACCACGCTCTTCTTCTTCCGCAGTTCTGACTGCAGCTCCGCCAGGTGGTCTCCGTGAATAGCCCATGTGCTCAAGTGTTGTTGCTCAATGATTTCCTCGGCCGTGCCCTGGGCGAGCAAAGTTCCGTAAGAAATGTAGGCCAGCTTGTGGCACCTCACCGCCTCATCCATGTAGTGCGTGCTCACCAGAACCGAGATTCCCTTGGCCGCGAGCGCCTGAAGCTCGTCCCAGAAGTCGCGCCGCGCTCTCGGATCGACGCCCGCCGTCGGCTCGTCGAGCAGCAGAAGTTGCGGCTGATGCAGCATGCACGCCGCCAGCGCCATGCGCTGTTTCCATCCGCCCGACAACTCGCCCGCAAGCTGATGCGCCCGTCCCGTAAGCCCGAGATCCGCAAGGCTTTTCTGGACCGTCTTTTTGCGATCGCGAAGCTGGTACACCCTCGCCACAAAGTCCAGATTCTCGGCGATGGTCAGGTCCTCCCAGAAAGAAAACCGCTGCGTCATGTATCCCACGCGGCGCTTGATCTCCGCGCTCTCTTTCCGAATATCCAGGCCCAGGCACGCTCCCGATCCCGAGTCGGGTTTCAGCAGCCCGCACATCATCCGGATCGTCGTCGTCTTTCCGCTTCCATTCGGCCCGAGAAAGCCGAAGATCTCGCCTCGCCGCACGCACATCGACACATCCTTCACCACATGCTTGCCGTCGAAGTGCTTGTTCAGTCCCTTTACGTCAATGGCGTTCTCGAATTGCGCGGCGGCCGTCACTGGACCGTCACCTCCACCGGCTGGCCCGGATGCAGCGTGGCCGCGGTTTGCGGTGATGAATTCGCAATCACCATGTACACCAGCTTCGAACGGTTTTCGTTGCTGTAGATCACCGGCGGCGTGTACTCGCTCTGCGGCGACACGAAGCTGATCGTCGCCGCAACATCGCTGGCGCACCCGTCGCACGCCACGCGCACGCTGCCTCCAACGCGCAGCCCGCCCACCACAGTCTCCGGCACGAAAAATCGAATCTCCAGATTCTCCGGCGGCAGCAATTGCACCACCGGATTTCCCGCCGCTACCCACTCGCCCTGCCGGTAGAGCGTGTCGAACACCAGCCCGCTGCGCGGCGAGGCAATCTGCTTCTGCTTCAGGTGCCACTCTGCATCCGCCAGCGACGCGCGATCCGCGGCCACCTGGTTCACTTGCGCCTTGATCTGCTGCTCTCGCGCCGGCAGCGCATCCACGGCCAGATCGGCTTCCAGTTCGCGCACCTTTGCCGCGCTCGTCTCCGCCGCAGCCTGCGCATTGATCAGCTCCGTATGCGCGATGCCTCCCGCTTTGAACTGCGCCTCGTCGCTGGCTAGAATCTCGTCCGCCAGTTTCTTGTTCGCAACAGCCTGCGCCAGTTGCGCGCGCGTCACGTCCACCTCCGCGGGCCGCTTGCCCGTCTCCAGGTCATTCAGCCGCGATTCAGAACTGCGCAGCACCTGCACGGCCGTTCGCTCTTCCGATGCCTCGGGCTCATCGTCCAGCGCAAACAGTGCGTGACCAGCCGCTACCGTATCGCCGCGCGCCACGTTCACTTGGTCCAGCCTTCCGCTCTGCGGAGAAGCCACGTAAACAAACTTGCCTTCGATGTAGCCCTGGTACGTATTCGTGGGCTTCTGCGCGCAGCCCGCCATCAGCACGAGCGCCGTTGCCACAACCACGCCAGCCACAGCCTTTTCTCGGAGAACATGCATCTTCCCCTCCATACTCACTTACGCCTCGATCCTGCCTTGCGTTTCATCCGCCCGGCAGCCCTCAGGTTCCCGTACGGCTGCAATCCGTGAATCAGCAGTCCCGTAATGTGCCGGCTCAGCGCTTCGCGACTCGGAGCTTTTCGCCCGAAGACCTCCGACCACAAATTGATGGTTGCCATGTGCATCATCACCAGCCCGATGAGCGAGAAAACAATCAACCCCTTATCGATCTCCCGATTCGCCGTCCCGGCGGCTTGCGCCTCGGCCACGCTCTGGCTCAGCGCACCGATCTTCTCGAAAGGCAGATGGCGCAGCACTCTTCCGCGCAACAGCCCGCCTTCGTTCAGCACTTCGCGCATCCATGTCGATGGCACCCATGGCATCTTCTCGATGCCGGCCAGCATCCGGTCCACGACTCCGCGCACAATTTCCGCCGGATCCTCGCCCGCTGCCACCGGGCCCCACACCCCTGCGATCAGCGGAGCCAGCCGCTCCTCGACCACCGCATCCAGCAGTTGTTCCCGGTCTCTGAAGTAGTAGTGCAGCATCGCCGGAGTCAGATCCGCCTGCTCGGCGATCATGGCAAACGTCGTCGCCGCCACTCCCTGCTTCGCAAAAAGCTCGGTGGCCGCCTCGATCAGCTTTTCGCGCGCGTAGAGCCCGGAATGGGAAGTGGGCCGCCCCGGTCTTCTCGCGGATAGACGACGCCCCGGCCCTCGCGCGGATTTGCGTCCTCTCGGCCGCTCCGATGCGCTTTGTTCCGGCTTCTGTGCGGATTTGTGTTCTTGCATCATCGGTAATAATTAACTAATGCATGAATTAAATAATAAAAAGCAACAAATTGTCAAACCGGGGCTCCCAAGCCGATGCAACTCCGCAATTTGCATGAGAAAAGTTCACTCGTCAGTGAACCCGAAGGACAAATCGACACACGAACCGCAGGGAAAGGAACCCGCCGTTCGTACCATGAAGCACGCAGGCCGGCTGGCTCCCGATTCTTGATCCATGCACTTCAGTAGCTGAAACTGAAGGCTGAATGCTGTGAGCGAGTGGCCAGCAGCTGGAAGCTGCCTCACTCCATCCACAGCGCGCTGGTAATAATCCGCGGATAGTAGCGGCTGGCCTTGCCCTCGCCTGATACGATCTGGTCGCAGCACGCCCAGTATGAGCTGCCCTCTGTTTGCCACTTCACGTGCGCCGCGTCGGCCTCGCGAAAGACATCCGCCACCTTCGGGTCCTCGTCCAGGTGGAAGACTCTCCGCGTCACGTGCATGAAGATCGAAATCTTGCTCATCCACGAGTTGTTGCTCGTCGACGAAAGCTTGATCCCGCCATCGGCAAACAGATTTCGCCGCTCCGCATCCAGCAGCAGCTTCCGCGTGTGCTCCTTCAGCGCGTCGTACATGCGCTTCTCTTCCGCGCTCCCGAAAACCTGCTCCAGCGTGCCGCCCAAAAACCCCGTTTTCACAAAGTACAGCGGATATGCGCAGCCCTCTATCGCCGGCAGAATCCGCGACGCATACCCGGGGTTCCCCTTCTCGAAGATCGCCGGCAGCACTCCATCCACTGCCTGGTCGCTCACCACGCCGGCCACCTTCACCGCCAGCTCCGTTGCCCGCTTTTCCTCCGCTGCCGCGCCCAACTCTCGGAACAGCAGCGCAAGCGTGCGGTAGCTCGCCCAACTCTTCACCGCGATGTACACGTTATTCCGCGTCTGCGCCAGCGAGTGGTCCAGCGAGTCGTACGTCGTAATCTCCTGCCCGCCCGCGGTCCGTGTGCTGTCGTACTGAGCAAACCCCACGTCCCCGCCGCGGTTGATCATGCTTTGCAGGCACGCCTCGACCACGGCCCTATTCCGCTTCAGCCACTCCACGTCGCGCGTCTTCGCCACGTAGCAACCGGCCACCAGAATCCAGTTGCAAAGCTGCTCCTGCGTCATGTAGCTGAAACATCCGGTCAAATTCGCCAGCTCGTAGCTGCTCCGCCCCTTCGGCGAAAAATTGTTGTGCGCGCCCATATCGTGGCAAAAGCTCAGCCCGCCCGGCTTCGTGTCGTACGGCCGCGTCAACTGCGCCTCGTCCGGAGCCGGCGGTGCCTGCGACGGATCCACCTGCCCCAACGGCGCCGCCATCGCAATCTCCGTCTTGTACACCTTCACTTCGTCCGTGTAGCTGTACCGCCGTACAAACGTATCCAGCAAATTCCGCACCAGCCACGGATTGTGCTCGAGCTCCCAGAACACGTGATCCACAGCCAGGTCCAGCGTATTCATCATGCAGTACTCGCCCTCGTTCACCACCCATAGCGGCTGCCCATCCACTTCCAGCAGCTGAGTGCTCCCGTAGTAGCTATGCGTCGCGTGCGCAATCATGAATCGCTGATCGTCCGATAGCTTCGCGGCGTCCAGCTTCGCGTCCAACGCCTCGGCCCGCGCCGCCATCTCGTCCGCGCCGTCCAGCGCCGTCTTCAGCACATCGCCCAGGCCCTTGTAGTACCGCGCGTACAAATACTTCCCATCCAGCCCATTCGTCTGCGCGCCCTCCAGGTACGAACCCAGCGCGATCGTCAATCCATACTTCTTTCCCGCCGGGACTTCAAACCCGAATCCCGGACACGACCCCAGAAGGTGCACGGGGTTATGCCGCTCGCGAACCCCGTCGCTCGCTGACCACCGCATGAACACGAACGGCTCCGTCACTGCCGCAGTCTTCTTCCCCGTCGTCCAGTCCCACAACTCCGCCGCTCCACCCGCCTCGCGCCTGAAGGCAAACCCCAGCCGTCCCGCTCCCAGATCGTCTTCCAGAATCCGCTCGCCCGGCCGCGCATGATTCAGCGCGAACATCGCCGTCCTGGTTTCCGTGCCCTTCGTGTTATCCAGCACCAGCCGTGCCAACACCGCCGGCAGCAGCCCTTGGCGCATCCGGTCCACGTTGTCCTGGTCAGGATCGGGAATTGACCCAAACGGCGAGTACACCGTAAACGTCAGCCCATCCGCGCGCCACTCGTCCGTCGTCCATCCATAGGACCGCGCAATCTCTTCCGTCTTGAATGGCTCCGCATCCGGCTTCACGTTCTGTTCTGAAGGCCCTGCCTGCTCCACCAGGAACGCATCCGCCGCGCGGTTTACCGCTCCCACATAAAACGGCAGGCACTTCAGCGTCGCGCCCGAGTACCGATCCCCCTCCTTGAAGCCGACAAAGACCTCCTGATCTCCCGGCTGCCCAATCTGCAGCCCAATCCCGCCGCGAGTCCCGAAGTTCCCGCAGGTAAAGCTCATGAATGCGCCCATCGGCGAGTGTTGCGCGTTAAAGCTCAATTGGTATGGGATCGGTCCGCGTTTGGTCACAATTGCCTCGGCTAAAACGATTTTTGATGCCAACCCCAAATACTAACCCATCCCCGCAACCACTCGTCGCGTGAGGATTACCACCCGCCCTTGTATCCGTCTTTGTCATTCTGGGCACAGCACGCCGAACTTAGCCGCAGGCTCAGCGCTTGCCGCTGGACCTGCATCAGGTGAGGCTTCGCGGGCGGCCGAACGACCACGTGCCCACTCCAGGAGGCTCGCCTCACACCTAAGCCGTACTCCGGGATGAGCAATTCTGACCAGCCCTCCCGCTTTATCCGGATCACAGTTGACTCGTTCGCCAGTTTGCCTGGCCGCGCCGTTCCGCTGTCGTGGTCATTCGATGCAAAGGAGAACGTAATGCCGCACCTTACGCTTGTCATGATGATCGTGGGCGCCTTGATCTTCGTTATCGGGATCTTCATGGATGTAAGAGCACACCTTTAGCATCGAGGTGAAGAACTGGCTCCTTTCCGCAATTATTTCGGAACCGAATACGACCGCGACCTCCTGCGGCAAAGCTCCTGGTCCGACGGCGAGAACCTTTCCGGCCGTCGAACTCCCTTTGACGCCTTCGATGCCGGTGATTCGGACGGCATGGAGCGCTATTCAAGAGACAGCGGCACAATCCGGCGAAATCGCGACCGGGATTGATCCGCGAGTCTTTCCCCGCAACGATAGGTGGCATGGTCTCCGGGCCCCGCTTTCGGCCGTTTATTTCCGCAGTGTGCAATTCTGCCCATCATTCATTCGCATGACCGCCCATGATCGATTGGTGCAGGTTCCTTTCCGCCTGGGGAGCCTCCCCATTCACCATTTGCCGTTGCGGAAACCCCGCATAGGAGATCACAATGCTCAGTCACATCACGAATACCCAGATCATTTTCACTGCGGTTGCACTCATCGTCGTCCTTGTCATCGCCATCATTACGGATCGTCAAATCCGTAAAGCCAGGACCGCGTCCATCCGCAAGCGCTTCGGACCGGAGTACGATCGCGCTGTACTCCTGCATGGCACCTCGCAAAAGGCCGAGGCAAAACTCGTCGGCCGCGAAACCCGCGTTGGCGCGCTGAAGATCCGCGAACTCACCGCCAACGAGCGGGAGCGGTTCGCCGTGGAGTGGCAAACGGTGCAATCCCGCTTCGTCGATCAGCCTGTTGCTGCGGTCACTGAAGCCGACAACCTGATTGCTGCGCTCCTCGTGGCCCGCGGCTATCCCAGGGAGACATTTGAACAAAGCGCCGCGGATCTCTCCGTCACCTATCCCCGCATGATGGAAAGCTACCGAGTGGCGCACGCCATCGCGGTGCGTCCCCGCGGGTCTGAAGCCAGCACCGAAGAGCTCCGTACCGCGATGATCCAATCTCGTGCCATCTTCGACGAACTCATCCTTGTCCAGAGCCCTCAAGAGAAAAAGTCAGCAGCGGCATAGTCCGAATGGCGTGCGCAAAGGGCCTGAGCAATGCGAACAGGCCCTGGTCCAATTCCTCGTGCACAGATCCCCTGCTTCAAATTCCCTTTCCCAGATCCCTGAAAGGACTGCAAAATGGGAACCCTCACAAGCGCAAATCGATGCGTTCGCAAGTCCGCGCTCCCCATCCTCGCCCTGCTGGGCGCATTCACGCTGGCAGCCACTCCGGCATTCGCCGCCGGTCAGGGTTTCGAGAGAATTCGCGCAACCTACGCTCAGGCCGGTAACACCATCGGCGTAACGCTCATCGTTTACAACTACACCACTTCTGCGGATCTCGAGATTCTTTCGCGGGCATTCCAGCAGGGCCAGGATCGGCAATTGGCCGCCGCGCTCTCCAAGACCAAAGCGGCCGGTCATTGCTCAGTTGCCGGAGATCCCAGCTTTGACGTCGCCTTCATCCAGATGATCGTTACGCCAACCGGGCGCGAGATCACTTTCATCGCCAACCGTCCGCTTCAATCCGATGAAGTCAGTTCGGACCCGGACTCCCAGGACTTCGACCTTATGGTTGGTCAATTCGAAATCAATGACACCGACAATACCAAGAGCACAGGATTTCTGTACCTGGCGAGCCGCCTCGTGGTCGACGAACAGGGAGCGTTTCACTACGATCTGGCCGGGAGTCCCTGGTCCCTGATCAATGTTCTCGATTCAAATTGGGCTCCGGCGCTCGCCGCGCGCCAGGCACCCGATCCGACTGATCCGCCTGCGCAGCCTCCGCTCCCACAAACTGCCGTGAACGCGCAAACCACGGGGCTGAAGTAGCTCACGGGATGCTCGCCGGCCCAGCAATCCGCTGTCGAATCAGGAAGATGAATCCACAGCTTTATCCGCCGGATCACAGGTACCGCTTTAGTTATCCAGGAATGTTCAAAAGTGAACAGTTCTGTTGCGAGGGCTTTGAGATTCTTCAATCTACCTCGTCTGGGGAGGCTTCTCCGCACTCATGAATCTTAGACAAATTGAGCTAGGGTCCCCGTGCAGAGGTGAAACAAATGGGAAGAAACCCAGACAAGACGGTTCTTCTGATCGAGAATGACACCGAACAAACTCGCGTCATCCGCGCGATGTTCGACGATCAGGGCGCATACTCCTTCGCATTAACCCACGTGGAAAGTTTGGCGGACGGCGAGGCCTATCTCGCAGGGCATTCGGTCGACATTGTCCTCCTGGACCTGGGATTGCCCGATCCAGAAGCGCCGGGTGCGGTCAGACGGGCGCGTGCGATCGCGCCTCGCGCCTCCGTCGTGCTGTTGTCCAACCTGGAAGACGAGCCGAAGGCAATTCAAGCCATTCATGAGGGCGCGCAAGACTATCTCATCAAGGGCCAGATCGAGCCGCGCAAACTCATGCGAGCTCTGGGTAATGCCGTTGAGCGCACAACGAACGAAGAGATCCTGACCGATGAAAAGGATCGCGCCCAGGCCACGCTCAATTGCATTGCCGATGCCGTGATCTGTACCGACATGTCAGGAAACATCACTTTCTTCAATCCCATTGCGGGCGACATGATGGGATGGCAACTGAAGGACGCAGTCGGCCGGCCCCTGGCAGAGGCCTTCCGGATCGTGGATGCCACCACGCGCAAGGCAATCCTGGATCCGATGGCGAAGGCGGCATCGGAAGACCAGAAGGGGAATCTGCCGTCGAATTGTGTACTGATCCATCGTGACGGTCATGAACTCTTCATCGAAGACTCCGTTGGCCCTATCCACGACCGTGAGGGGAAGGTTACTGGAGCCGTGATCGTTTTTCGCGACGTGAGCGTGGCGCGGGCGCAGACGGAGCAGATGATTCATTTGGCCGAGCATGATGCCCTGACCGGCTTGCCCAATCGACTTCTCTTTTGCGATCGAGTTGGCCAGGCGCTCTCTCTTGCACGCCGGCACGGGGGGCGGGCTGCCGTGCTGTTCCTGGATCTGGACGGCTTCAAACGCATCAACGACTCCCTTGGACATGCGGCCGGCGACGAGTTTCTCAAATCTATGGCCACGCGCTTATTGAGTTGCGTGCGCACCCCAGATACTGTGAGCAGGCAGGGAGGCGATGAATTCCTATTGTTGTTGCAGGATCTGCAAAAACCGGAAGATGCCGCCGCCACCGCAAGCAGAATCTTACGCGCGGTGGCCGAGGTGCATCTCCCAGACCAAGTCGAGGTTCACGTCACTGCAAGCATCGGTGTGAGTGTCTATCCCGAGGATGGCACGGATGCGGAGACGCTCATCAGGAGCGCAGACAGTGCAATGTATGAGGCCAAGAGGAACGGGCGTCAGAACTATCAGTTCTTCAGGCAGGAAATGAATGTACCCGCCGTTGAGGACGAATCCATCGAGCAAAGTCTGCGGCGAGCCCTGGAACGGAATGAATTGACGTTGCACTACCAGCCCAAGGTCGATCTGAGGACAGGAGTCATCACAGGGGCTGAAGCGCTATCCCGCTGGAACCATCCCACGCGCGGTGCGATTCCTCCAGCGCAGTTCATTCCCATCGCCGAGGAATCCGGCCTGATCCTGCCCATCGGTGCCTGGGTCTTTGGTGAAGCGTGCATGCAAGCCCGCACTTGGGCGGATGCCGGTATGCTCGCAAAGACGATAGCCGTCAATGTCTCAGGTGTGCAGTTTCACAGTGGAGATTTTCCGGATACGCTGTTTGCGGCCCTCAGCAACGCTGGCCTGGATCCGGGGTTTCTGGAGCTGGACGTGACCGAAAGTGTTCTGATGTACCATCCAGAGCGCTCGGCACTTGTCCTCAAAACTCTAAGAGATAGGGGAGTGCAGGTATCAGCCGATAATTTCGGCACCTGCAACTCCAGTCTCAGCAGTATGAAGAAACTGCCCCTCAAAGCGCTCAAGATCGACCGGGCGTTCGTCCGGCAGATCACCACTGTTCCCGGTGGAACGGCTGCCGTCGAAGCATTTATCGACATGGCACGGAGTCTTCACCTCCGGGTCATTGCTCAGGGAGTTGAAACGGCTGAAGATCTCGAGTTTTTATGGGAACACGATTGCGACGAAGCCCTGGGGAACTTCTTTAGCCGGCCCGTTCCGCCCGATGAGCTGGACAGGCTGCTCCAAACCGACTGAACACTGCGCAACGCTGCGCGCAATCCTTGCGGTCCCGCACCGAACCACCCCGCTCCCTCGGCGCACAATCGTGCGACCCATCCGCAGATTCTGCATCTCACGTTTGGAGGGCAGCGAGAATGTTTCTGATTACAGGTATCACCGGCAAGGTTGGCGGCGCAGCGGCACGGCATCTTCTAAACAAAGGCAAGCAGGTGCGGGCGCTCGTGCGTGACCCGGCAAAGGCTGCCGCATGGGCCGCCAAGGGCGTCGAACTGGTGCAGGGCGACTGGGCCGACCCAGCGGCAATGACACGGGCACTCGACGGAGTGGAGGCTGCGTACCTCATGATGCCGCCCATCCAGACGCCTTCGCGCGACTTCCGCGAGGCCAAGGCCGTCATTGCCAGTTACAAACAAGCGTTGGCCAAGTCTGCCCCGCCGAGGCTCGTCGTGCTGTCGTCCATGGGCTCGGAGAAGTCTTCCGGCCTGGGGCTGATCACTGCAACTCATTTGATTGAGCAGGCTCTCGGCAACGAGCCCTTCCCCGTGGCATTCGTGCGGGCCGGGTCATTCTTTGAAAACTACCTCTTCGGCCTTCAGGCGGCGCAAGGCGGCACTCTGCCCATCTTTTACGCGCCAACGGATCGCAAGCTGCCCATGATTGCAACCGAGGACATTGGCGCCGAGGTTGCGCGCCTGCTCACGACCGAGTGGACCGGAAAGCGCATCATCGAGCTCGGCTCCATGGTCAGCGCGGATGACCTTGCGGCCGCTTTGGGCCAGGCGCTCGGCCGCGACGTCAAGGCGCAGGCCATCCCGCGCCAGGCCTGGGCAGGCGCGCTCGAGCAAATGGGGTTTCCCGCGGGGAGCACGTGGGCCTTTGAAGAGATGGTCGACGGCGTGAACTCTGGTTGGATCGGGCTCGGCGTCGAGGGTGCAGAACGAATCGAGGGCACGACCAGCGCCCGCGACGTATTTGCCGCCGCGGCCAGCCACGCCAAGTAGACCGCAATTGCTTTTTGCTGGTTTCAATATGCAGGCAGCAGATCTCGTCGCGCCGTCAAACCCCTGGGACGCCTCAACCGCCGACTTATTTCTTTTCGACCTCCACTCGCCGGTTCTGCGAACGGCCCAGCGCGGTGTCGTTGCTGGCCACCGGATGGCTCGACCCAAATCCCTGCGTCGTCAACCGGCTCGCATTCACGCCTGCGTTCACGAGGTAGGCCTTCACGGAATTGGCGCGGTTGAGTGAGAGCGTCACGTTGTGAGCTTCGCTGCCCGTGTTGTCTGTGTTTCCCTCGATCGAAAAATTCCACGTCGGCTGGTCGTGGGCAGCGGCCACCAGCGCATCCAGCGTTGGCTTGGATTCGTCCTTGAGGTGGTCGGAATCGATGTCAAACAGAATCCCGTAGAGCTGCGCACTGCCATTGCTCTTCAGCTCCGCCTCAACTGCGTTGCCCGTTCCCGGCTTCCAATCAGGGCATGAGCCAATATCCTTCGATTTTCGCGTGCCGCGCCACTTTCCTCCAACGCCGGAAGTGTTTCCCGCGTTCCACCAGAAGCCGGTAAACGACTGGCCGTCGTCGGCGAAGGTCAGCATGGCCGGGCCCCCGTGACGCGATCCGCCAGACCCGGTTTCGCTCCAGGTGAAATCGAGCACCCTGCCGTCAAATCCGCCATTTTCTATGAGTCCGCCCTTGTACTCATAACAGCCGTTCACCGTGACGCCGGTTTGCTGCAAGTGGAAGTCTCCGTAATCCGAAGTAAACGTCCCGGAGTTGTTCCCCAGCACCGGTTGCGCCAGCAGTTTCCCGTAAGCGTAGACATCCATGATCTCCATATACTTGCTATCGCCCCAGTTGCTGAGTACCGTGAGCCGCAGGTATCGTCCCGTCGCCGGCGTTTTCAGCGCGAACTTCTGGTGATCCATCACTGGCGCCAGAGACGGGCTGGCAATGAGCGTGTAGGGTCCGTCCTTGCTGTCGGAAATCTCCACCTTCACGTCCTTGGCCCCGCGACCCCGGTTTTCCACCTGTGCGGTATCGAAGCCCAGGCTGGTGATTTGGCTCCTGGCTGCAAGCTCAAAGACGAAGACCTTGGGCGTTAGGTCGCCTGAGACGGTCGCCCAGCCGGTGTTGGCCTGCTCGTCGAGCAGTGCATCCGGCGACCAATTACCACTCGAGGAGTACGACGTCGGCGCTTGCACGATGAGCACGCCGGCGCCCCACGACAGCAGGTTGACCGGGCTCGCGCCGCTTTGGGCACGAGCAGCGGGTGCTGGTTGAAGAAGCAAGAGCATCGCCGAACAGAATGCGATGCATGCGGAGGTCCGCGACAATTTCATGAAATCCTCCTGAGCAGGCGAGTCTATTTCCCCGAACTCCGCCGGTCAAGCTTCTTGCGCGCTCCCCCTTCGCGGCCGGCGCGTTTATCGGGCGGCGAATCCGGCAATCGCAGGTTCAGTGGCGATCCCGCCGGAACTCGCATTCGGAGAAATCTCGCGAGCTGGTTGCACGGCCCCGGAACAGCAAATCTCATGGTGCAAATTCGCGCGCTCACGGGGCTGGCGCCAGGGTTATACGCGGACGATCATCACTTCCGTCGATTTCATGAGAGCCGCCGCAGTCTGGCCTTTGCGGAGCTGCATCTCGCGGGCAGCATCGGCGGTGATGATTGAGGTGATCTGCTGGTCGCC